>ERZ1740065.66-NODE-66-length-45712-cov-5.973739_pt1 | contig 45712 bp, 28 predicted proteins | sample MGYA00581738_ERZ1740065 | MGnify/ENA primary metagenome ERZ1740065 (study PRJEB43018, sample SAMN04849749) | marine metagenome | isolation source: floating plastic debris | place: Pacific Ocean | collected 2008-09-01 | study: EMG produced TPA metagenomics assembly...
TTGCCCTTTCCAACCTCAACCCCCCGCTATCCCTTTTGTTGGTCGACAAACAGCGTCGCGGACCATTGATCGGTTTTAACACCGGCGCTCATATCGACCTGGGTGTAGTCCGGGAGAAGGAAGCGATCCTCTTCGACAAGGGGGGATACAACCGCGCCAAGCCCGGCGTTGATCGAAGTGAAGCGTTCACCGGTGTAATTGACTGTCCCTTGGAAGAACCCTGTTACCCCGCCAAAGTCCTTTTCGTATCGCACACCGCCAACGCCAGTGAAATCGGGCGAATAGGCAATATCTGCGCCAAGCGGCGCGGTGTTGACGATGGTCGGCGGCAGGTCCGTAAGTTCAGAATCGAGAAACTGGCCCGCGCCAAACACGGCTAGGTTGTCCGTCAACAGAAACTCGAAATCGAACTCAAGCCCACGCTGACGCGCCGAACCAACATTCAGGAAAATCGCGGTATTGGTAATGCTGAAATCCAGAACGCCTTGCTGAATGTTGCCAAGGTCCATCTGGAAAATGGCGCCGTTGAACTTGAGCCGGTTGTTGAGCCACTGGGTTTTCCAGCCAAATTCGTAGTTCTCAAGCGTGTCGGATTCAAAGGTCGGCGGAACCAGGTTGGTCGGGTTGGGCCCAGTGTTGCCCGCACGGTTAAAGCCGCCAGCCCGGAAACCTTCGCCGTAAAGGACGTAAACGAGAACATCGGGCGTGATTTGCCAATCCAGACCGCCTTTAAAGATCACGTCGCTTTCGGTCGCTGGGGTAAACCCTTCAAGGTTCGCATCCACGTTTTGCCCAGGCGTAAACCCAGGGAACCGCGTGCCAAAGCGCGACTGACCGGTGAAGTCCTGCTCGATATCGTAATAGCGCATACCAAAGGTCGCGGTCAGATTGTCGAGGATGTCGAACTCGGCTTCTCCAAAGAACGAAATCTCCTCGCGTGTGCGCAAGAAGTCGTTGAAGAAGGTAACGCCGTTAGGGCGCGGATTGGGATCGGTCGCAAACGCATCGGGGTTCGGGAACGAGTTTACAAACCCAACAAGAGTTGAGGCCGGATAGACGAAATCTGTGCGTTCAACGGTTTCCTGATCGTCATAGAACACACCAACGATGCCCCGAAAACGGCCGTCTTGCGGCGTTGAAAGACGAATTTCGTGCGTTTGACGTTCGGTCTCAAAAACCTCATCGGTGAACAATACGGGCGACCCGCAACTGTCATAGCCCGGAGCGCATATGTAATAGGGAATGAAAGGTCCATTATCAGCGTATCCAGTGTAGTCGGTTTGCCCTTCGAAATTGCGATCCGTGTACGACCCATTGTAAATCAGATCGAGCCCAGCAAAGCGCCCTTCGAGGGTTAGTGAAGTGATAGACACATCATCGTTGCCCTCGCTCGGCGCGAAGCTGCGCACGGCCAGATCGCCATCTTCGGAAATATCCGGCTCAAACTCGAACACGCCTTCGGTTTCGAGAGACTGGCGCAAGTGTTGAACTTTCAAGCGCCAGTCGGGGTTGATTTCCCACAGGACAGACGCCCGAAAACCCTCGTAAACCGCATCGTTGAAATCGTCTTCGGCCACCAGAATGTTGTCGGCCTGTTCGCGCGAAGAGGGAATGCGAAGCGGGCCAAGTCCGAGCTGATTGGCTTGATTGATAATCGTCTGGTCCTCGCGCGTGAAAGCAAATCCGGCGTCCGCGAAAGCCTGTTGAAGACCCGGATTGAGACCGGGATTGAACAAGGCCAGTTCGCGCGACGCAGGGATATTGTCGATAAATCCGCCTTGGCTGGACGAATACCCAACGAAGCGAACGCCTAATGTGTCTTCGACGATCGGGATATTCACATAGCCCTCTACCTGGTAGCTTTCCTCGCCGCCGCGCGTGGTCGATGCGCCGAATGTGCCGCCCGCTTCAAAGCTATCAAGAACCGGCTCATTGGTGATCAACCGCACGTTGCCCGCTTGCGAACTGGCACCAAACAAGGTGCCTTGCGGGCCTTTGAGAATTTCGATCCGGCTAAGGTCGGTGCTGTATAGGTCGATGTTCCGGCCGCCGGTCGAGATCGGTGTCTCGTTGAGGTAGAACGCCACGCTGGGTTCAAAACCAATCCCTGCAACCCGCACGCCCAAACGTCCCGGAGAGATGCCGCGAACGATCAGGTCCTGTTTGCCGGGCCCTTGACCCGCTCCATCAAGACCCGGGACAAGCTGCGCGTAATCCTCAAAACTATCGATCCGGAACTGTTCAAGCTGCTCTTCATCGAGGGCCCGGATGGCCAAAGGAACGTCTTGAAGGCTCTCTGAACGGCGCGTTGCGGTGACGACGATCGTGTTTAGACCTTCTTCAGCCTCTTCGTTAGTTTGCGCGAGAGCCGCCTGAGGCGCTGCGAGCGAAATCGCGAGAGCTGATGAAGAGGCGACAAGGAGCGAAAGGCGAGAGAGAGCGGTCTTTGTCATATGATTTTCTTGTTCCTTGAACGATTATGCCGTGACGAAGGCCAGCGCAAAGTAAGCGCACCCTCGTCCAATCCAATTGGATCTACCGCCTCAATGAGCGGCCCCTGCTTCGATTCAAAAACAACGGGCCTGAGCGTTTGAATTGTGCAAACCGAGCGCCCCGCGTCATTGGACCTTGAGCGGCGCCTATCACCGCATTGAGACGGGTCAGTGTCCGTGGTGTTACACTTGTGAGAAATCCGGACGATGGGTGATTGATTTCGTCACAAGCGACCGTGAGCACCGAGCTATCGCCAGCCTAATGGGCATTCGTCGGCCAATTGTGGGCTGTGAGATCAGCCTTACATCGCCCCGGCCCAAATACTTCCTGTGAGTCATTGGCAGAAATGACCGCCGTATGAATCCATCACCAGTTGAAGAGGATGCTAACCGCGACGGCTTATGGGTCGCGAGCGGAACGTCTGCTTTTCATCTTAGTAGCGCTCAGAGCGGCCAGTCGGCAGTCGGCCCACACAAAGACTCGCATCTAACGTAAGGTAGTTACTTGCTTGTTTTTGCTATCGACGATGCCTGCGTCCACGCTTCGCACACCGAGTGAGCGGTAGGCGACAACGGTGGAGCGCGACAGCTGCGCCCTGGCGCTGATCAAGCGCCCTTCCGCTTCGAGGAGAAGGCGTTCGGCATCGAGCGCTTCGATGAGGCTTACCGCACCAGCCTGATAGGCCAGGCGAGAGGTTTCACGCGCCCGGTCGAGCGTGGTGACGGTCCTCGCCAATTCCTTGGCTTGGGCGCGTTCGCGATCCGCGCTGATGAGGCTGGTGTCGACCTCTCCCAGCGCCTGAGCGATCGCGAGGCGGTATTGAGCAATGGCTTCTGCGGTCCCGGCTTCGCTGATCGCAAGCTGCGCATCGCGGCGCCCGAAATCGAACAGCGGGACGGCCGCACCGATCGCGCCCTCTGCCCGGAACGCATCGCCGGTTAGCAGATCGCCGATATCGCCCGAGAGGAGCCCGAGAAGTCCGCTAAGCGAGAAACGCGGATAGTAATTGGCGACCGCCTGCGCGACGCGGGCATCGGCTGCAGCCACCTGTCGCTCGGCGGCGACCAGATCGGGACGGGCGAGTAGCAATTGCGCCGGCGTCTGCGAGACCTCGATGGTGGGCGCTTCAGGGATCAGCGCCGTTTCAAACGGCAGCGCATCGAGGTTGGGCGTGCCACCGGTCAAGATCAGCAAGCGCACCTCGGCGGAGCGCTCGGCCGCTTCGAGCACGGGCAAGGTTGAGCGCGCAGAAGAAAGATCGGCTTCGACCTGATCCAATTCGAGGCGCGGCGCGATCCCGCGTTCGTAACGAAGACGAACAACGCGGGCGAGCTCTTCGAGCGTTTCGATACGGCGGGTGGCGTTGGCACGCAGCGCCTGCGTTTCGGCAAGAGCGATATAGGATAGAGCGGTTTCCGCCGCGATCGTTAGGCGGATCCCGATGAGCTGCGCCTGCGCGCTCGCCGCATCGGCGACCGCCACGCGTTCACCGGCCGCCAAGCGCCCAAACAGATCGAGCTCCCAAGACGCAGCCAAGTTCATACCGTAGATCGACTGATTACGGTTGAAGCCGGGAAGATCGGCAAAGTTGCCGATGATGGGGTCGGCGATCGATTGCCTCACCTCGGCTGCCGAAGCGTCCACTCCGATTTCCGGCAATCGCTGCGCGCCTGCAAGGCTCGCGGCGCCCGAGGCTTGTTGCAGACGAGCGGCAGCGGCTTCGATTTGGAGGTTTTCAGACAGAGCCTGGTCGACAACCTTGGTGAGATTGGGATCATCGAAGGTCTGCCACCATGGTTCGCTGCGCTCCTTCGCCTTCTCGGCGCTCGCCATCGGGAGGCTTGGGGGCAAGTCGACGCGCGGCGTTTCATAGGGCGCGTGCGTGGCGCATGCCGCCAATATGAGAGATAAAGCGATAAGAGGTGCGGTACGCATGTTGCGGCGCGCGCGATTATATTCTACATGTTTCATCATGAAAAGTTCCTTGGAAAAAGAAAAACCCGCCGCAAGTGCGCGTCCGCGCGGTCGCCCGACAGTCGATCGCCGCGGAGAGATACTGGATGCGGCCGAAGCGCTGATCGGAACCATCGGTTTCGAGAAGACGACCGTATCCGATATCGCCAAACGGCTCGGCATGACCCAGCCCAATGTCTACCGGACCTTCAAGAACCGGCGCGAGCTCGACGAGGCGGTGGTTGAGCGTCATCTGGACGGGGTCAGCGATATGGCGTGGATGATCGCCAAGCGGGATCGCGCGGAGGACATGCCTGAGCGCCTGTTCCGCGAGTTCAATCTCGCGATCATGCGCAACACGGTCGCGATGGTGGTCGACAACTTCAAGATGTTCGAGATCTGCAAGGTCGCCTCGCGCGATCGCTGGCCGATCGTCGATGCTTTCGTCGCGGATCTCGGCGCGGCGGTCGCGCACATTCTCGACCGCGGAGTCGCCGATGGGTCCTTCGCTATCGAAGACACGGCAGCCACTGCCGAAACCATTGTCGAAGCTATGCTCAAGGTCTTTCATCCGCACCTCGTCGAGATTTTCCGGGACGATGACCTGGAGGCATCCACCCGGCGTCTGACCGAGCTCATACTCGCGGGGATCAGGCGCGTAAACATATAAATTATAAATTACGTCTTTTATTTCTTATTCGAATCGCGTAGAGGCCTGCTCGTCACTCAACGAGCAAAGGGCTTCCCGTGCGTAAAACACTCTCCCCAACAACCGGCGCATTGGTCGTCCTGGTCGCAGCTCTGAGTGGCTGTAGTGGTAGCGGCGAAGGCTCCGGACCCTCCGAGCCCCCCCTAGTCCGGGCCTTCGTCGTTGCTTCCGGTTCCGAAATACAAGCGCGCTACACCGGCACAGTGCGCGCGCGCATCGAGAGCAATCTTGGCTTTCGGGTGCCCGGTCAGATCACGCAGCGGCTTGTGAACGAAGGTGACACGGTGCGCCGCGGTCAACCGCTCATGCGCATCGACCCCAGTGACTTCGAACTCCTCGTCTCCGCAACATCGAACCGGCTTCGCGCCGCGGAAGCCGAGGCCGCCCGCGCTGCGGCCGATGCCGAGCGTCTCGAAGGTCTGGTAGAAGCAGGCGCGGTCTCACAGGCGACTTATGACACCGCAGTCGCGGCGCGCGATGCGAGCGCTGCCAGCGTGCGCGCGCTGCGAGCGGAGCTCGGCGAAACCCGCAACCAGCAAGGCTACACCGTTCTGCGCGCGGATGCCTCGGGGGTGATAACTACTGTTATGGCCGAACCCGGTCAGGTGGTCGCCGCCGGTGCACCAGTCATGACTCTAGCGCGCTCGGGCGAGCGCGAAGCGGTGGTTTCCATCCCCGAAACGCTCGTGCGCGACCTGCCAAAGAGCGCGACGGCGACCCCTTATGGCTCAAATGCGAGTTCGAGCGCCGTCTTGCGCGAAGTGTCTGGCGCAGCCGATCCCCTGACGCGCACTTACACGGCTCGCTACACTCTGCGCGGCGATGCTGCACAAGCCCCCATTGGCTCGACCGTCTCACTCGAACTGGGCATCGCTGAAGCGCCGAACAAGCTTTCGGTCCCGCTTGGGGCCATCCATCAGATCGATGGCAAGACAGGCGTCTGGGTCATCGGCAAAGACAACAAGCTCGAGTTCGTCGAAGTCGATGTCACCCGATTTGGGGACGAGCTCGCGTATGTCTCGAGCAGCGGCCTCAAACGCGGCGCGCGCGTCGTTGCGCTTGGTGCCGAACGCCTGCGCGCCGATCAAGCAGTCCGCATCCTCAAGGAGCGCGGCTGATGTCCGGTATCAACCTCTCCGAGATTGCGGTCAAATACCGCTCGATCACGCTTTTCTTCGTGCTGGCGACGATCGGTGCAGGCGTGCTCGCCTTCCTCCAGTTGGGGCGCGCGGAAGATCCGAGCTTTACGATCAAGGTCTTCACCGTTTCGGCCGAATGGCCGGGTGCAAGCGCAGAAGAAATGCAGAACCAGGTCGCCGATCCGCTGGAAAAGCGCCTCCAGGAGTTGCGCTATTACGACCGGGCCGAGACCACTGTGCGCGCTGGCGTAATGCTGATGACCGTGAACCTTCTGGACACAACGCCGCCCGATCAGGTGGAAGATCAATTCTATCAGGCGCGCAAGAAGCTTGGAGACGAAGTGCCACTGCTTCCTCAAGGTGTGCGTGGTCCGCTCATCAATGACGAATATTCCGCCGTTTTCTTTGCGCTCTTTCTAATGCAGGCCGACGGAATGCCGCACCACGAGCTGGTGGATGAGGCGGAGCGCCTGCGTGGACGTTATCTTGGCGTTGAGGGCGTAACGAAGGTCAACATTATTGGCGAGCAGCCGCAGCGCATCTTTATCGAGATCGACAATGCGCGTCTGGCAACGCTGGGGTTGGGCGTCGATGCCGTCGCCGCCGCGATCGGCGAACAGAACCTTGTCGTGCCAGCGGGCCGCCTTGAGACCGGCAGCAAGTCGCTGCGCCTCACGACCACAAGCGATTTCGATGATATCGAAGCCGTTCGCGCGACCCCCATTGCTGTTGAAGGCCGCTCGATCAGGCTTGGCGATATCGCCACTATCGAACGCGGTTATGAAGATCCCTCGCGCTTCAAGGTCCGCCATGCAGGTGCGCCAGCACTCACCCTCGGCGTAGTCATGCAGCCTGGTTTCAACGGACTGGACCTTGGAGACAATCTCGCAGCGGAAACCAAAGCGATCCAGGACGAGCTGCCGCTCGGCATGTCGCTCACCCAGATCGCCGATCAGGCGGAGAATATCGACAAAGCCTATTCGGAATTCATGACCAAATTCGTCGCAGCGCTCGCGGTCGTGATGATCGTCAGTTTCCTCTCGCTCGGCTTCCGCGTCGGGCTGGTGGTCGCTGCCGCAGTACCGCTCACGCTCGCCGCAGTCTTCGTCATCATGCTTGGGGTCGACCGCGACTTCGATCGGATTACGCTCGGCGCGCTCATCTTGTCGCTCGGCCTTCTGGTCGATGATGCGATCATCGCGATCGAGATGATGGTCGTGAAGATGGAGGAGGGCTTCGACCGGGTGGCGGCAGCCACCTTTGCCTGGGGCGCGACCGCCGCGCCGATGCTCACAGGCACGCTTGTGACCGTGGTGGGCTTTCTCGCCATCGGCTTCGCGCCATCGAGCGCAGGCGAATATGCCGGCAACATCTTCTGGATCGTCGCCTTCGCGCTTCTCGTATCCTGGGTCGTCGCGGTCTACTTCACGCCCTATCTCGGCGTGAAGATGCTCCCTGAAATCGAACCGGTCGAAGGCGGGCATGATGCGATCTACGATTCCAAGAACTACCGCAAGTTGCGCAGCGCCATCGTCCAGTGCGTCAAGAAGCGCGGGCTCGTCGTCGCGGCGGTCGTCGGCGCGTTCTTCCTGTGCGCAGGTCTCATGGCGACGGTCGTTCCGCAGCAATTCTTCCCTAGCTCGGATCGCGGCGAAGCGATTGTGGAAGTCTATCTTCCCAAGGGCTCGAGCATCGAGGCGACAACTGACGTCGTCGAGGAAATCGAAGGCGAACTTGCCAAGCTTGAGGAAGCCGAAACGATCGATTCCTTCGTTGGCGCCGGGGCCCCACGCTTCTTCCTGTCGCTCGACCCTGAGCTTCCCGATCCCGCCTTCGCGAAGATCATCGTCGCCACCACGTCCCCGGAAAACCGTGACGCAGTCATGGACCATGTCGATGCGCTCGCAGCCGAAGGGCGCTTCCCTGCAGCGCGTGTGCGGACCACACGCCTTCTCTATGGACCGCCGGTCAAATTCCCAGTCGCCTTCCGCATCTCCGGCCCAGACATCGATGTTCTTCGCGATCTCTCGGACCAGGTTGCGCAAATCATGGGCGAGACCGATGGTACCGTTCAGGTCAACACCGATTGGGGCAACCGCGCACCCGCTCTGCGCCTCAACTTCAACGAGCATCGCCTGCGCCAAATCGGCCTGACCCCAGCATCGGCTGCGCGCCAGGTCGGCGGGTTCATAAATGGAACGATCGTGTCCGAAGCCCGGATCGGAACCCGCAATGTCGGCGTGGTCCTGCGCTCGCCGGAAGGCCCTGAACTCAAAGCCTCCGATCTTGGTAACATCTCGATCCGCACGGCCACCGGCGATGCCATCCCGCTCGCTTCGGTCGCCGAGCTTGAGCCGACCTTCGAAGAGCCAACTCTGGTACGCCGCGATCGCATGCCCACCATCACCGTGCGCTCGGACATTGCCGAAGGTCTGCAACCACCTCAGGTCACTGCCGCTATCGAGCCCAAGCTTGAGAACCTGCGCGCTTCGCTGCCGAGCGGATACTCGATCGTCACTTCGGGCTCGGTGGAAGAATCGGGCAAGGCCGAGGCTGCTCTGCTGCCGCTCTTCCCGATCATGCTGATCCTGATGCTGACGCTGATCATCCTCCAGACCCGTTCGTTCCGCTTGACCGCGCTGGTGATCGCAACTGCGCCGCTTGGCTTGGTGGGAGCTGTTCCTGCGCTGCTTATGAGCGGCAAGCCGTTCGGGTTCACCGCCATCCTCGGCATCCTCGGTCTCGCCGGCATCATAATGCGCAACACGCTCATTTTGACCGATCAGATCGATCAGGAACGGGCCAATGGACTGAGCACACGCGAAGCGGTGATCGAAGCAACCGTTCGCAGAGCGCGGCCGGTGATCCTGACAGCGCTCGCCGCGATCCTTGCCTTCATCCCCTTAAGCTTCTCCTCCTTCTGGGGCGGCATGGCGGTGACGCTCATAGGCGGCACGCTGATGGGCACGGTTCTCACCATTCTCTTCCTGCCAGCCCTTTACGGGCTGATCTTCCAGGTCGGAAGCGACGGCGCGGATGAAGAAGACGGCGGTGAGAAAACGAACGCGCCCGAACCGGAGGTTCAGCCAGCATGAGCAGCGCAACCAGAGATCACCAAGCACGCTCAAGCGTAGGTCATTCCAACATGAGCCTGCCGATCGCGCGCGAGCGCATCAAGACCAAGGGTCCCGCTCGTCGGACAGACAAAAGGCGCGTCATCTTGCTCGCTGCCGCGGTCGAACTGCGCGAACGCGGCGCCCGTGCGCTTTCGATGGCCGCAGTTGCGCGCCGCGCCGGCGTCTCGAAGGTGACGGTCTACCGCTACTTCGAGGATGCCGACGATCTCTATTGCACGCTGACAGCGGGAGAAGAGCTGTGAAGCTGCGACCGCCGCGCTGGGGATCGCGCGCCGCAGGCGCAGCATCAGCCGCGACACAGCCGCCAAAAACGCGATCTCCGCGCGTCACCCAGGTTTTCGTCCTCGTATCGGCGGCGACGCTTTCGGGCTGCGTTACATGGGCCGAGCGCCCTGAGCTTGGAAAAGCGCGTGCCGATCTCGCACCCTTGGAAGGCGTGGAAACCGCTCGGATTTGGTCGGATGCCCCGGCCGAGCGCTGGCTTCAATGGCGCAGCGGTCTTATGGAGCAGCGGCGCCAAGCGGGGCAGTCGGAGCAACTTGAAATCCTCGCGATCTCGAGCGGATCGGAAAAAGGCGCTTATTCCGCTGGTTTCCTGAACGGATGGACCAAGACCGGTACCCGCCCGCAATTCGACATCGTCTCGGGCGTCAGCACCGGCGCGCTGATCGCGCCCTTTGCGTTTCTGGGCACGGGCTATGACGACCATTTGCGCACGCTCTACACGCAAATCGAAACCAGGCACATCTATCGCCCGACGACTGTCTCGGGGTTCCTGGGTGGTCCCGCGCTCGCCGATACAAGCCCCATGGCGCAGCTCATCGAGATGTATGTCGATGATGACGTGCTCGAACGCGTCGCGATTGCGCATCGACAGGGAAGGCGCCTGCTCGTCCAGACCACCCATCTCGATGCGGGGCGCGGTGTTGTCTGGGACTTGGGCGCGCTCGCCGCCAGCGATCGGAGCGACAGGCTTTCGCTCTTTCGGCAAGTACTGCTGGCTTCTGCCAGCATACACGGTCTCTTTCCGCCGGTTCTCATCAGACCCGGTTCGCAAGAGATGAGCACGGTTGTCGAGATGCATGTCGATGGTGGGACGACATCGAGCCTTTTTGCAGCGCCGCCTTCGATCCTGTATTCCGAGGGCGCAAGCGCCCCCCGCCTCGCCTCACGGATCACCATTCTCTACAACGGCCAGCTCGCGCCCGATGCGGTGACCGTGCAGCCGCGGGCGTTCGAAGTGCTCGAACGCGCGCTCAGCGTCTCCATCATCGAAGCCGACCGACGCTCGCTCGCAGCTCTTAGAGCCTTCGCTGAGAAGAACGGGACTTCGCTTCGTGTCTTCGAAGCCGGCGATCTGTCTGATGAGGAGGTCGACGAGCGCTTTGACACCGAATTCATGCGGATGCTCTTTGCGCAAGGGGTGGCGCGCGCGAAGAAAGCGTTCGCCCCCCCAGCAGCCCACATCTGACATTCCGATCCCACTGGTGGAGACTGAGCAATGACCGCCGTCGAGCTTTTGCATTGGGGCGCGCTTGGCGTTGCCCTCGTCATTTCCTGGTGGATGTTCCGCGATCTTGCAGACATCAGCCAATGGCTCGTTACGGTGAAGCGTGAGAAGGTCTTCTCGACCTTTCGCAAACGCCATCGCCTGGCCGCGATTTGGGCGGCAGCCTCGCTGACTGCCCTTGCCACGCTCGCACTCGCTTCGGCCGGCAACGCCTGGGTGTTCGGCGCGCTCTCGCTGGTTGCCTTCTTCGGCCTCTTCATGGGCTATATCAATCCCCCGCTCATGATGCGTAGCCAGTTCCGCTCGGCGCGGTATTATTCGATCCAGGAGGCAAGAACGCATCTCGCTTCCGATACCAGCCTTATCGTGATGGACGCCAATGGCTGTGCGCGCGGTCATCCCGACAAGCACATCCTTCGTCCTCATGTAGCAGGCGAGGAAGGCGGGCTGTGCGGCACGAATGTGGTCATGACCTATTGCGGTCTCACCAATCTTGGTATCGCATACAAACCGGTTATCGACGGCGAAGCGGTCGAACTTGCGCCGATGACACAGCTCGAAAACAATTTCGTCATGTGGGACCGAACGACCGGCGAGCCGATCCAACAATTCTGGGGACGGCGCATCGGAGATGGGCCCATGGGCGCTGCCATGGAAGAGTGGCCGAGCTACCGCATGCCTCTTTGGGCGTTTGAGAAAGCCTTTCCTGAAGGTAAAGTTTTTTTGAACCCTCTGCCGACTTTCAGCGAAAATCCGCTCGCTGCGATCTACGATCGCATCGTGCAGCTCATGTTCCTGATGGGCATTAAGGAGCAGAAGGAAAAGCGGCTCCCGACCTTCCCGACAATCCCGGAATTCGATGAACGCCTGGACAACAAGGCAAAAATTTACGGCATCATTATCGAAGACGACGTCGTTGCCTACACCGAGCATTTTATCCGTGCGCAAGGCGATCGCGTCAACACCGTCATCGGCGGTTCACGGGTGGTCGTCGCCTATCATTCAGAATTCGATAGCGTCGGCGTTTATCTCAACCCGCACCCTCAACCTGTTAGCTCCATCGCGTTCGACGGCGACAGCGATCTTGGAAAGCTCGCACGCGTGCCGAAGATGCGCGCCGGCGCCTATTGGGTGATCTGGCAGCATTTCTATCCCGAAACCGAAGTCAATCGGCCGCCGCTTGAACGCAGCGAAACAGACCCCTGGCTCGCCGTGGTCGAAGGAGGCGCGTCATGAACCTCATTGAGCCAGTTTCGCCCGGCCCACGCAAAGCGGCTCGCTTGGCCCACGAACCGCGACTGCGCACAATCGAAACTGGACGGCAAATTATTCAGGAGCTTCCAAGGCTCTCCCAAGCGCAGATGCGTTCAACAAGACGATCCAACCGACCGGTCCACTCGAAAAGGTCGCGGATCGGGATCATTTATAACGCGCGCAGCCATCGCAACGCCAAGCAAGCCTCGCAAAGCGCTGTCGGATCTCACGTCGCCGTCAAGGCGCCTGCGACGCGGCTCGAACTCATGCTCACCTTATCCAGATTTGCCCATGACGGCATCGACCTTCTCATCATAGCGGGCGGCGATGGGACCGTGCGGGACGTCCTCACAATGGGTCATAGCGTTTTCGGTCAGGACTGGCCCGCGCTCGCAATTCTTCCCTCGGGCAAGACCAACGCGCTCGCACACGATCTGCAAGTACCAGACGATTGGTCGGTGCTCGATGTCCTCAGAGCACAGCGCTCGCATCGCACTATCGCTCGCTCGCCGATGGTCGTAACGCCTCTGGACGAACCGGATGCAGCGCCCGCGCTTGGCTTCGTGCTTGGCGGGGGCGTCTTCACCCACGCCATTGAGCTGGGCCAAACCGCGCATCGTTGGGGCGCATTCGATGCGCTCGCCGTCGCGACCACGACATGCTGGAGCCTTGCGCGCTGCTTCGTCGGCGAACTCGCCGACCCTTGGCGTCGTGGCAGCGCGATGGCGATCAAGCTAGGTGCGTCTCGCGAACCCTTGGCCCGAAGTGGCCGCGGTGCGCGCTCGCATCGCCAGATACTGCTGGCGTCGACGCTTTATTCGCTTCCGGCCAAGCTCGCGCCTTTCGGAAAACCCACCGCTGGCTTGAAGGCATTGGTCGTCGATCACATGAATTGGAGGTCGCTCGCGAACCTTCCTGCGCTTTTAACCGGAGCGACGATTACCGACTCTGGCGTCAAAGGCATTCACCGGTTCGCGGAAAGAAGCTTCGAGATCGAAACCAAGGACCGGCTCATCCTCGATGGAGAAGCGCTTCGTCCGGGGAGATATCTTGTTCACCGTGGTCCTGATGTTGAGTTCTTATGCGCACAGACCGCCGTCGCTACCTGATGCTTTGCAACGCGTTTTTGCAATTCATTCTTGGGCGAAGGACAATCTTGCGATCGCTCGGCACTCTAGCCGTTTCGCGCACCGTAGTCTGAATGTCCGCTTTGCTCTTTGCCCGACCAGAACCGGACAGTCGGCAAGCGGCCCAGATTGTGCCGCAACTCTATGACCAAAACTGGTAGGTGAAAGCGGACGGTCGAATTCTAAGCAGGAATACAGCAACAGCAGACACCTGTTCTTCGCCTCAGGCGGAGGCTTTTAACCGCCAATGACGGCTGCAATTTCACGACGATATGGGTGGCTTTCGTCCATAATTGGCGCCAAAATTGTGTCCGCCTGCCGCAAAAGATCGGTGGCTTCTTGCCTCTCGCCTTTTTCGTTCAACGCAAAAGCGAGCTGCGCCGTGGCCACCACGGTGCGCCAATTCTCGGCCCCGATGTTTTCGTTCCCGATCATGCGAGCGCGTCGGGCCGCAGTGACGGCTTCATCCAACTGGCCAGAGCGGCGCAAATGCGCGGCATGTTGGGCCAAGACTTCGGTGAGCAGAAAACTGTCCGCTCCCACCTCTTCCTCGTGTTTGGCGATGAGCGTCTCAAAAGCCTCGTCAGCCTCCGCGTATCCGCCCTGTCCGCTCAGGCTCACGGCCAGTTCAAGCGCGGCGTAACGCTGATAGTCCGGTCCCAGAGGGCCAGCGTCGATGGCATTCCGAGCGCGTGTCTCGGCCGCTGCGAAACGGCCCTGCAGATTGAGGGACTTTGCGATCTGAATATCGGCCCGCTGGATATGGAACGCGTATTCGGCTCCCATCTTGGCGGCGGCCCGTGCCGATCGGCCGAGCATCGCCTCGCCTTCCTCAAACGCGCCGCCTCCGATCAGCACTTGGCCCAGATTGCGGCTCAAATTGATGAATTGCGGATGGGCTTCGCCGTCTTGTTCAAGGACCTGTGCGACCAGAGGTTCGAGCGTTTGGCGCGCCTCAGAAAACAGGCCCGCATCGTATTGTGTGTACCCCAATTCGCGCTTGAATGCGGTGAGATAGGGGTGACCGGGAAAGACGATTTCAGATCGCCGCACCGCCTCGGTAAAGGCGTCCACCGCATCAAGATGCTTGCCGGTGCGAGCAAGGAACAGGCCCAGATGCGCTACGCCAAGAATGGAATCGGGGTGATTGGCGCCGAGCAGTTCATCGGACTTCGCTGATACTTCCCGGAACATCGGGCCGGCTTCGTCAAAACGCTCCAGATAATCATAGCTGCTGGCCAAATCGGTCCTGATGCTGAGCGAAAGCTCATCAAGCTGTGCGTTCGCGCTTTCCTTCAAGGCGAGCGATTTTTCCAGCTGCGCGGCGGCATCCTCGTATCGCTTGAATTTGAAGAAAGCGCGCCCCAAACGCCCGTGCGCCGTTGCCGCGACTTCGGGATCGGTGGAGGGCTGCGCATCGACGATCGCCACCGCGCGTTGCGCCAGCTCGATCATGTCTTCGCGTTCGATATCTTCCTGGTTGTCCATGATCGCGTAAATCGAAGGGAGCATCGCCAGCTTGTCTTCGGGGAAGTTCTCCTCACGGATCGCGAGCGCGCGGCGAGCCTGCATCTGGCCTTCCTCGAACCGGCCAAGTCCGGCATAGCTGCCTGCGATGACATCGAGCAATTCGGCTTGCAACGCGGGTTGATCCGCAAGCGCTTCGATCCGCTCCAGACCCTGCTCAAGCAGATCAGAGGCGGTCACATCCTCGCCTTGCGCCACTTCGGGAGAGGCAGCGCCAAACAGATTGCGTAAAAAGCCTGAGACTTCTTCGGCCTGCGCCGCGGCCAAGCGTGCCTCGTCGCGCTCCTGCGCCAATTGCACCGTGTAGAACACCGTGAGCGCCACCACCGCGAAAAGGCCAATCCCGGCCGCAGCCAGCGGCGCGGTGTTGCGCTGGGCGAACTTGCGCGCCCGGTAGGCAAAGCTCTGACCACGCGCCAGAACGGGTTCGAGATTGAGATAACGCTCAAGGTCATCCGAAAGCGCGCTGGCGGAAACGTAGCGGCGCTCAGGCTCCTTTATGAGGCACATCAGCACGATGTTATCGAGATCGCCCCTCAGCTTGCGCTGCAACAATTTGGGTGAGAGCTGCACCGGCGCGCCGTGCGTCGTTCCCTGTGTGGTGCTGGGGAAACTCGGCTGCGTCACGGCTTGGCTTGGCCGTTGGGGTTCCATCTCGAGGATCCGGCTTTCGATCTCGCGGCGCGATGTGCCACCATCACCATAGGGTGATCGGTTCGTCAGCAACCGATAAAGCAGCACGCCCAAAGCGTAGACATCGCTCGCCACAGAAACCGTTTCGCCGCGCACCTGCTCTGGGCTGGCGTATTGCGGGGTGAGAACCTGCGCTTGGGGCGCGGTTTGATCGACGACAGGGGCGCCGTCGTCCGCCGCAATCAGCTTGGCAATGCCGAAGTCCAAAAGCTTAGGGTTGCCGTCCTCATCGACCAGAATGTTGGACGGTTTGAGATCGCGATGCACCACAAGATTGCGATGCGCGTAATCAACGGCCGCGCAGACCTTGCGCATCAAAGCGACACGCTCGCCCACGTCCAGATTTCGCTCCTGGCAATAGACGTCGATCGGCACGCCTTCGATATATTCAATGACAAGGAAAGGGAGATTGTTTTCGTCCGATCCCCCGTCGATCAGCGTGGCGATGTAGGGGTGACGTAGGCCCGCCAGAATTTGCCGCTCGCTTTCGAACCGCGCTCTGGCGTCGGAGTGGACAAGCTGGGCCGACATGATCTTAAGCGCGGCCTGTTGGGCAAATTCGCCGCTTCGTTCCGCAAGGAACACCGCGCCCATTCCGCCCGAACCAATCCGCTTGATGATGGTCCACGCACCTAAGGTGCGACCCACCCAGAGATCCAATTCTACAAGTTCGATCCGCTCCAGCGAACTGACGACTGCATCGCCCACCGTGCGCTCGGTGTCCGCGTCCGCTTCGAGCAGTTTGCGAAGGTGGTCGATGCGATCGGGATGCTCCTGGGCAAAGCGCGCCAGAAAATCCTCTTGCTCAGCGCCGGTAAGCTCGCTGGCCGCCGCAAACGCTTCTTCAAGCTGGTCTTTACCCGTCATCGTCATGCACCCTTCGTCCGGTCTGTCATGTTATGCCAAGCCGGAAAACCCAAAACAAACGGTCAGAAAAAGTCGCTCAGCCTCACGACGTTGGCGAAAGATAGTCTTTCAGCCAGGCGCGAGCGAAGCGCAGATCGCGCGTCACGGTGCTCTGCGACGTGTCCAGAACCTTCGCCATCTCCGCCACCGCCATGCCGCCAAAATACTGCATCTCGATCAGCTTGGCTTTGCGCTCGTCATATTTCGCCAGCTCTTCGATACCCTGGTTCAGATCCAGCAGACTGGCGTCAGTATCATCGATCGCTTCCTGATCGGGCGACAGTGTCACCATGATTTGGCCCCCGCCCCGTTTGGCCGCGGCGCGCTGTTCGGCGTAGTTGATAAGGATGCGGCGCATCAGGCGAGCGGAAAGCGCAAAGAAATGCGCGCGATCCTGCCAATCGACATCGACCTTCATCAAGCGCTCGAACGCTTCGTTGACGAGCGCTGTTGGCTGAAGCGTGTGCGAAGCGCGCTCGGAGCGAAGAAGCCTGCGCGAAATGGCAAGCAGTTCGTCAGAGACAATCGGAGCGATTCGATCTCCCGCTTTATCGTCCCCGCTCGACCACTGCGCGAGAAGCTGGGTGATATCCTTAGGTTCCGCCATGCTTCAAACACCTTCCGAATTGCTGTGATCGAAGCTCCAGTGCCCCCAAGGCGATGACCCTCTTGGCGCGTCTTGAAGACAAAATTTCATAAAAGATCAAATTTTTTGACTGTTTCTGATCCGGATTCCGGCTTTCCCAATCGAGCGGGTGTTTGGCTTGATGTCAGGACACCTGGGGACCGGGCAACGGGCCCAGCAGCCGCTCACCACTAACGCAGGACGCAGGAGTTGAGCTATGTTTGGAAGAGTGAAAGCGGCGGATGGGGCGACAAGTTACCGCTTGCCTCGATGGCGCGTGGTCGCCTTGGCGCTTGGCCTTGCTACGCTATTCGGTCTGGCCAACCTTGTTCCCGTCACGTCGGGGCCGCTTGCGGCGGGTGCCTACGCGAAAGACTTTCCCAAGTCCTGCGGGCGTGAGGGGCAAAAGCCGTGCCCCTTGTTTGGCCCCAATCGCCATGTTCCCTCATGCATGCCCGGCCTGGTTGAGCGACCCTTTGGCAAGCGTTGCTCACGCAAGAAGCCGCCGCCACCGGTGTTTGACGACTTCAAGAAGACGCTCTCGGGCAGCAAGCTCAACCCTAACAATCAACCCAATTGCGGCGGCCGGGGCCAGAAGCCCTGCCTCGCTCCGATCCTTCCCTCGTGCGATAAGGGCCTCGTCCAGCACTTCATCAAGAACCGGTGCATCATCAACGATGACGACATCGTCTTCATGGCGCGCAATACTATCCGCGAAGTCGGCCCTGTTCTGCGAACCATCGCTTTGGGCGTGGTCGACTGCGGGATTGAAACTCTGGTGTCGAAGAGCAACACGGGCAATCGCGCCATGGTCGTGCGCGAAATTCAGGAGCGTCCCTGCTTTAACGCGCTGCTCGATCAAGCGCGGCAAAACGGCTATCAAACGCTTACCCTCGGCGCGAGCGGAGGCGGCGCGATTGGCGTTGGCGTGGATGGCGAAAACGGCTTTGCCTTTGACACCGCACGCCGTTTGCCGGTCGTCACCTACCACACGCTTGGCCTGTCCTTTGGCAGCATTGGCGCTGGCAGCGCTGTGACTGTGGGGCTTGGTAAGGGCCCTAACAACACGATGGCCGGCGACGGGCACGGCGCGACGGTTGGGTTTGCCGCAGTCGGAGGAAGCGGTGCCTCGGTATCGTTCAACTATGGAAGCGCCGAGGTGTCCTCGGTTAGCGCGGTGATCACCGCAGGCGCGAAATTCAGCCTGGCCTATTTTCGCAACACTACCAAGACGCTTTCCACCTACCCGGTGGTGGCATCGAGCAGCCTACCCTCAGATGGCTACACCCAGGTGGAGGCCTACCAACCCTCGCGACCACGGCGCCCGGTCGGACCGACGATCTCTCCAGCGCCCGCGCGCAATCCCGTCGACACCTTTGCTGAAAAGCACCCGCAGGCCCATGCGGCCGCCGAAAATGTCGGTTTCGCGCTCGGGAACGCGCTGGGCCGTATGATCGCTCAAAACCGCGAAAACGCGCGCCCGCGCACCACGTTCGATATCTGCAACAACACGCAGCACAAGAAGATCTTTGTCAGTTGGATTTACAAGAGACCCAACGGCAACAAGATCGCTGACCGCTGGCGTGCGCGTGGCAATTTCACCGTGAAACGCGGAGAGTGCTACTTTGCTGGGGCGAAGAACTGGGCAGGCACACAAGGTTATGAGGGGCCCGTCTTTTTCTACGCTTCAACCGACCACAAGTCGCACAAGAAAGGCCAATTTGCCGACTGGCAGGGCGATGGCTTGGAGTTCTGCGTCGCGCACAAGAAGAAGAAATTCACCCACAAAACCGGCGTCGCAATGCGATGCGATCCCAAATACGGGCGGTTGGTGCGCGGTTATCGGATGGATGTCGGACCGGGCCGCGGCCGGTTCACCTTCAACGATTGATGCAAGGAAGACATCGCTGATCTCAATGGCCGGGCCCGATCAATCGCGCCCGGCCATTCGCAAGGCCAGCGACGGCATTGTCTGCTCCCACCCACGGCTCTCTTGACGCACCGAAAAAGGGCGACCGGCGTCCGCCTTTGGGGAAAAGGGTTAGCGGGATCGAAAGGCGTAAACTGGGTCGTGAGCCGAATGTCCGTTCTTGAGAGACCGGCAACCCAAACCGGACTGTCGCCAAACGGCCCATTTCATGCCCTGTTGCTATAAGCCAATCTCGAACGGCTTGCTCCGCTCTTTGGTAAGCTCTGGTGCCTTCTCTAGTTCAAACTGCTGCTCCTGGTTAGTCGCTTGGATCTGACCTGCGCGCCGTCCCTTGGCTGCCGCTAGGCCAAGTCTCTTGGTGATTTCAGCGGCTGATGTTTTCTCGCCCAGATTGGTCGCAATCCCTCGCCCGACCTTTTCCCGGCTGTCGACAATCAGCGTGAGCTCGTCCCGCAATCGCGTGATCGTGACGAGGAAATTGCGCTGCGAGAGCAGTCGCCGCTCGCGGCTGTCGAGCACGGCGATGCCCTTATCTGCTGTGAGGCCCTGCGCCATATGGGCGTTGAGGGCGTAGGCTAGGTCGATCCGCTCCAACATCGGGTCATTCGGCTTCAGCTTATACTCCATGCCGCTGGAGCTCGTGACCGTCACCCCAGCCTGATCGATCGCTGTCACTATGGGCCTATCGGCGTTCATCATTCCGCGTTTATGGTCGCTCGTCGTCCAACGGATGGCGTCCCCGGTATAGAGATCGAGATCCTTCTTCTCGAACAGCTGCAATGCTTGGTCGCTGCCCTTCGCCGACAACCTCGCTGGCGCGAAGCGGCGCAAATGCCCTCGCGCATCGCGAAGCGTAACAACACCCTTCTCAGTATCGACGGCGGCGACCTCATGGCTTCCACGTCCGAGACCATGCCGCGATTGGCGGCTCGCCACTTCGAGCACCATTCCCGGTTGATAGTTGCGCGCGTAGCGCAATTCCTCGCGTGTGGCGTTTACACGGGATAGAACTGCAAGCCGTGCGCTCACTGGTCCGATTTCGCCATTGGCGGCAAGCCCGGTTTGAACGGCGGCATTTATCTCGGAGCGCAACCGACGACCTGCGGCGAAGATTGACGTGCGTTCGCGTTCGGCTGGCCGAAGGGACAGCCACCGTTCGGCTGCAACTATCGCGCTGTTCTCCTGCACCTCGACAATGTGATCCTTGAGATGCTCGAGAGCATCATTGGTCTTGCCCGACTGCGCTGCCTGCTGCGCTTTCTTCAAAGTATCGGAGCGGGCGCGAAGATTGCGGTCCATGCGCGCCGTGTCTGTCCCGGCACGCTGCGCCAGAGCGAAGGGCTTGCCCGCTTCGACGGCACCAAGCTGCTTCTCGTCGCCCATCAGCACGAGGCGATCGACCTGTAACAGATTGGCGACGCGAATAAGGCGATCCTGATCGCGGGTAGAGACCATTGAGGCTTCATCGAGAACAAGGATGGTGTCGCGATACTCCTCGCGCGCAGCGGCAATCTCGGCCTTGCCAGCGGAGCCATCCAGCAACGTTCGATGTCCACCGAGAAAGCGGTGCAATGTCATCGATGGAATGCCGGTGTCCTTTTCCAGCAAACGGACCAAAGTGTTCTGGACACCCAAGCCTACGACCCTCTTGTCCTGTTCTGACAGAAGCTGGTTGAGAGGCCGCAGCACGCTCGATTTGCCTGCCCCTGCCACACCCTGAACGGCTACGACGCGATTGGTGGAGGACAGGATCAAGCGGCCCGCCGCTTCCTGACCGGCGTTGAGTTTCATCCCGTAGTTGATGGCTGCCGAAGCTTGCAGAAACGGCCCAGCGGTCTTGGCGTCAAGGATTGGACGAACGGCGCCGTTTCCCTTCTCGATCTCCGCCAACATGCGGGCCTCCAAGGCCAATGCATCGGAAGTGGTCAGCCATCCCTTCTGCGCGCCTCGTCCGCGCAGAAGCGCGCCCTGCTGGGCGAGTTGGCCAATGCGCCTTTCGACCGACTTCATCGACGTTGGCAGGCCGAAATCGAGCGCTGCCTTGGCTAAATCGGTTGCGGTGAACGCCGCCTCTCGCTCGGAAAGATGCCGCACCGCCGATGCGACCGCATGGGCCGTCGCAATCTCTTCGCGGCCTTTCAGATGCAGCCGCTTGGGGATAAGCGGATCGCCCTCCTTGATGCCCATTCGCTCGGCGAGGATGGCGATCATGGCCTTGCCCCGTTCAAGCAAAGTGGGGCGATCATTCGCCCGCTTGGCAGCAGCAATAGCCAGCTCGTGCGAACGCAGCTTGGCGCCGCGCACCATCTCTTCAAGGTCGAGCCCTTGGTTCCAGGCCTGCCCCTCCCATTGGGCCATCAAGGCACCGCGATCGACATCGCTTTGCTTGGCCTGCCGTGTCGCCAACGTCGCTACCAGACCCGCCTCAAGGCCACCGCCTCGCCGGGCCTCGAGCACTTCCTGCCGCCGCGACGAAAAGGCCATCACCGCATCCCGATCGATGCCCTTGGCGTCGAAATTTCCGTGCTTCCCGAAATCACCAATCCGGTAGCCAAGCTTCTCTACCTCGATCCGGAAACGCGCCATCGTTATGGCATTGAGCAAGGTATTGTGCTGCCACAGCTTGTCATTGCGCAGCGCCCTCCACTTGCCGTCCTTGTCCTGCGTCAGGTTGGCGACCACAGCGTGGAAGTGCAGGTTCGGTTCCTGGTTGCGGTTGGTGTCGTGCTGGAACAGCGCGACCGTCAGGTTGTCGCTTGCATGCAGCCGTTCTTTGCCGCCCTTCTCGGTACGATACTGGGCCGCATTCTTCTCTGCCCAGTGGAGTGTTTCGACGACCGCTGAACGGTACGCGTCAATGATCCGCTGATCCTTGCCGATCAGCGCCAACAGTGACCAGCTCTTGGGCAGCGAAAAGGTCAGATCGGTCCCAGCACGATGATACTGGCCTTGGTGCCCGATACGTTCGCCATTAGGCAACTCTCCGCGCAGGATTGCCTCAAACGCTCTGGCATCGACCGTGCCTGAAAGACCCATCCGTTCGGCACCCTTACCGACCCAGATGCCTGACCGATCAGCGTCCGCCTTGGTGTAGTAATTGTCGTTGGCGAAGTAGTTGGCCGCACCGCCTGCCGAGCGCACATTGGCAACCGAAAGCATCGCTCAGCGCCCCTCGCGCATCGCGGCTTTGCGCTCGCGATATTCTCGGATGCGTCGCTGATAAGCGACCACCACGCGGTCCCGTAGTTCCTTATCCTTGTGTGTGCGGAGCCAGCCATCGAGGGCGATTTTGGTAAACAGCAAATCGGCCAGAACCTGATCGCGAAACGCCTCGTCCCGGGGTTCGTCGAGCGCCTCGATGACGGTAAGCTTCAGCCACTGGCTGACGCTCATATGCGCTGCATCAGCAGCGGCTTTAACAAGCGCATGAAGATCTTCGTCGACATAGCATTGAAGGGCAAATCGCACGGCGTCACCTGACGTTTGGCCGCCTCTCCTCGGCCCAATGACCCCTCTGGACTGACATCAGTCTACGGCAGCGCCCACCCTGTAGGAAAACGCTATTTTTTGATTTCAAATTAATAGCTTAGCGGCGAGCAACTCACATGTGAGTTGCGGATCGCGGAGTGACATCAGATGACATTACTTGGCGACAGATGCCGAAATATCGGCGAAACCCGCAGAAATCCTCGCCTTAAAGACACCGGATCTCCGGGTACGGTGTGCCCTCCAATTTCCTATATTCCCCCACGTAACCAGTCATTTCGCCGGTTCGTTCTGATAGGGTTTTCCAGCCACTTCCAAAAGAATCCCCGCTCTCACGCGGCGAAGGATCCCTACAATCTGGGTGGCACTAATCCTCGGCCTCGACTGCCGATCGTGCAATCGCAATGGCCTCTTCAAATCTAACTCTTGTCGGTTGGCGGAGCCGCGCCAGTTTGAAAGCTTTGGAGTAATGCGCGAGTACGTCTTCGGCTGGTTTCTTCGATCGGATACCGGGCAGCGCTAAGCTCGCTAACTCGATCAACGGGATGTCCCGATGCGATCTCCAGTCGGATCGTGAGGGCCGCAAGGGTACGATCATCTCAGGGATCGAATGCTTGGGGAAAAGGACAAGGCGATCTCCGTCATGCGACCGACTTAATTCGGTTGGGATCGCTGAAACAACTCTCTCCTGGATTATCCGTCCCGCCTTCTGCTTCCCGTGCGCACGGGCGACCCGCTCGACGACAAGGTCGAGATAGACGGGCCCTTCACGCTCGATGACCTCCTCGACGATTGTTTCGAGACGTCGCTGATATTCATCTTCATAAAGCAGATCGCCATCACCTTCAGGCACTGAAAGTTCGGAAAATTGGTACTCTTGACCCACCTCGTGAGGAGGCAAACGATAAACCGTTTCATGCGGTTGCCGTGACTGATCACTCGAAATTTGTGTCTCATCTTTACCGCATGAGGAAGTAAGCTGGTGCAGCCCACTGCCTCGACTTTCGACCAAACCGCGCGAATGCAAAGAGTTGCTCCGGGATGGAGAGAGCGCGTTGTCTACAAGCTCCTCCCACTTCTCCTCATGCGGCCTGAAAGCCGCAGGTGCGCGGTCTGCTGACGACAGCGGGAGGTGGTCAGGCAACGCTTCCTTCAACTGGGAATTACTCCAGACTTGTCCATCTGACATCAGCTGCAAGATCTGCTCTTGAACCTGAGCTTCAGTAACCCGAGCGGAGCCCTGCTCCTCATCGTCAGAAGGCACAACGGTAGCGAGTTCATCGCTCGAATGGTCTGCTTGGCCCTCACAATTCTCAACGGGTTCAGAAGGTAGATCGACTTCGTCTTGCGCGTCATCCTCAGTCGAGTCAGAGGAACGCCAGGCTCTTTGTTCTACATGTCGACTGGTCCACTCATCTGAACCGCCAACTGGCTGGATACCACGCGCGGATAGTAACCCGACCAATTCCTCCATCACCTGTCTTTGTTCCCTGACGAATCGTGATGCGAAACATTTCCAAACTGTCCAACCAGCCCTTTCCAAGATGCGCTGCCGGTTCATGTCGGAGGCCCAACGATCAGGCCCGTGATATCGGTCGCCATCGCATTCGATTGCGACGCGGCGGTCGTTCTCACCTTCGACCACGAGGTCGATCCTAAAATCGCCTACTTTGACTTGGGTGTCGACCCTATAGCCTCGCTCGACCAACAGATCGTACATCTCGCGCTCAAAATCGGACTCGCACTTTTCCCGCCGGTCCTTGGCCTCTTGACCATCAGACGGGAAGGGCATCCGGAAATGGTCCAGCAGCGCGCGGCGAAGCTGATCGGCATGTCCAAGGGCTTCAACGTCTACTGAGCGAACCAAATACGTTCGATCACATGCTCGCGAAAGGGCGACGTTGAAGCGTTGCTCAAATCGGACTCCCGACAGAGCGCTACCACCCGCTTGAGCAACCAACGATATGAACATGATGTCTCGCTCGTCACCCTGAAAAGCTGTGGGATCGCCCACGCGCAGGTGGTGCTGTTCGATCACCTCTGGTCCGAGTTTTTGCTCGATCAGGCCATAAATGTGAGCTGCCTGCTTTTGACCCAATAGGGTTGTAACTCCGATAGTCCACTATGCCATCTTAGGGTCGGATGCGATTCTCTAAATCTCATCGAAGATGTATGCCGCTTCAGGAGGATTAATGTCTCCCTGTCGATATCCGTCTTCAATTCGAACGTCGATCAAGGGAGGATCAAGCCGTTCTGAAGCAGTCGGAAGCCGCAGAGGATTCAGCCTGTGATTGTAGAACTGCGCCTTGGAAAATTCGATGATGGGCGCGACACAACGGAAATGTTCGGTAAGCATGATCGCTCCACCGGCGAAGACCACTTTGCCAAGATCGTACAGCGATTGTTCCTCGCGTAGCGAAGCCCGATAATCGGGGACTTGCCCAGAAAGGTGTCGTACCGCGAGTTCATCTGCACGCGTCTGGTCGCGTCCGACAAGGTCCGGACTTACCTGCTTATCATCGCCAACGATGAGGATTGTCTTGGCCCGCAATAGGGCGGGTAATGCGGCCACTGTCGATTGCGATGCTTCGTCAACGATCACGAGATCGAAGAGTCCCAAATCTGCTGGAAGGGACTCTGAGACCCGGTAATGCGGCATAATCCAGCAAGGCAAAGCGCCCTTGGCGCGATCGGATGCCTCACGCGCCTGGCGCCTGTATCGGCCAGCACGTTTCCCAGTACCTCTTCCAATTCTTCGAACCGCATCTGCATAGGCGGCAAGTGCCGCCTTGACCCCATCACTAGCCTTCTTGCTGAGCTCCAACCAGGTTCGCAGTTCAATAGAGCGTTCGTATGCTCGTTTGAGGAGAACCTCCTTCTCGCTGCGATCAGTGCCGAGTTCCCTAAGGCGGTGATGCTTGTCATTCGTATCCAGCCACCCCTCTAGGCGACGAAGACGCCAACGGTTTTGCCAATCACCGGGTAGAAGTTCGTCCTCAACACCATTGACCGGACTGGTGCTCAAGCGCCGAGCCCATTTTGGCGCACCTGACATCTCAATGAGGTCTGTCACCTCCGCAATCTTCGCGAAAGCGTCGTGCTTCCCTTTTATTTCTCTCAGGCGCGTGATGAGCGAATTCCACGCTTCTGCCAGTGCATCGATTGAGATTTCCGGGCTACCCAAACGCGTAGCTGCAAGGGTACGAAGCTCCGTGCTGATTTCGTACTCGCAAGGTTCAAGTTCGGAGAGGAGAGAGGTGCGCAAACCTTCTGCATCAGCCAATCGATATCGCAGAAGATGAGCATCGACGGCTTCAAGCAGACCGCGAATTGCCTGCTGATCACCATCCCGCAACGCAGGGAACGAAACAAAAGTAGCATCGACTGCGGCACGGATCTCTCGGCGACTTGCGATCAATGCATTAGCAGCGTCAATATGATCGAACTGGCGTCTTGCGAGTTGCGCCACGCCCAACTCTTGTCCTTCCAGACGATCACCCATCCCGCCAGCCGCCACGTTGTTCCACGCTGTCTGAAATCGCCGAATTGAAGCCCGTGCTGTAACAAATCGTTGGACGTCGCTCCATTCGTCGGCGGCTGAAGCTGGTTCGCCCAACACAGTGACCTCACCCAGCTGAGCCTTGAGTTTGGAAGCGAATAACCCGCCAACGAGCCCGACTGCCGGTCTACCTTCGGCCTCTTTCTCAATCGCAACAAGAAACTTCGGATCGCTAAGCGCTTCTTCCGGCACGAAAACCGATCTGGTCAGGAAGTATTGATACTCGGCTCCAAGCCTTAAAGCCTCTTCGCGCAAGCTCTCCAACGCGGTTAGACGGGCGTCCGGTCCCGATTGCTCGAGACGCAGAAGCAAGTCTTCGGTCCATGCAAAGGGTGCCCCTGATACCCGTTGCTCCTCTGCAGATAGTGACTTCAGTTTTGCCGTCAGGTCTCGCAGGCGCGACACAGTGTCATCCTGGTCCTCTCGCAAAGTCGGAAGTTCGCCCTTGCTTATCCTCTCCCTTATCTGCTCGGCTTCAGTAAGATCCTTGTGCGCATTGAGGAGCGCTTCGACTTTGGGAAGGCGCTCAAGGTCCGGAAGGCACGCATTCAGATAGACGAGGTCGTCACCAACTGCCTTCCGAGCCGTCCTGAGTTCGGCAATGTCAGCATCGGAAAATGCTGGATCGTAGGTTGATGAAACCTCCAGATCATCAGGCATCCAAGCTGTTAATTCCGGCGAGGCTGCGACCATTCTAGCGGCGCGAATTGGTTCGTAAGTATCGCCATCCAGCGTGATTGGCGAAATAGCAGCTCGCCCGATCTTGTCGACTTCCGTGTCAATCAGCGCGAGTTGTCGGTGCAGCCGGTCGATTTGCTCGTCCAGATCATCAATCTCGTCTTGCAACTCATGCCGCCGCAGCCGTTGTAGTTTTTCGCCGATGATATCGACGGATTCCTGAAACTGCTTGAGCCCGTCGCGATCGCTTTCGAGGAGGCTCACTGCAAGCGGACGCACCGCTTCTGGCAGCTTGTCGCGAAGAACCTTTAGCGCGGGCGCTTTCTGAGATGTCACGAGCACCCGCTTGCCGAGGGCAAGATAGTGACTGATTATATTTGCGATGGTGTGCGTCTTGCCCGTGCCGGGCGGCCCCTGAACAACCACGCCCGGGCGCACTTCCAGTCGCTGCACCACCTCGACCTGCTCACGGTTGAACGGCAATGGAAAGAACAGATCCTTCCCCTCCCCGTTAGAAGTGGTAACGCCCGGAATGCTGGAGATGCCGCGGAACTCGGGATATTCTTCTTCGCTTACCGCATCAGCAGGCTCGACAAGCAGCGAAGCCACTGCCTTCGGCAGTTCTGTTGTCTCTTCTCCATCTTCGAGAAGCGCGCGGAACTGGCGCAAATCTTCCATAAGCTGCGTTGCCCGACGCTCGCGCTGGAAGAATGCGAACGCATCGCCGATCTTGAACTGCGTTTCAATCGAAGGGATAATCCCGGGCTGCGCTGGATCTTGGTCGGGTAAGTACACCGCATCAGGGTCGAGCAAAGCGGCGGCCTGGCGTAGCGGCGGCGCGTACGTCTCCGGGGCAAATGGAGACAAGCTTTCTTCCTCAAGTTCACCAAGGAATTTCTCAGTCGCGGAGCGCCATTGGTCCAGCGCCCCCAGCCCCATCTTATCTAGCGCGTCCAATTCGAGACCCGGGTCCGCTTCCATACGAGGTCGCACCTCAATCGCGTGGGTCAACTCATTCAGACTGATTTCCTGCGAGACCGTAAGCAGCGGATACCGCAACCGCTTCCCGTCTCGAAACAGCGTGGCAAAACCGATGCCGCAGGTCAGCTCAAGCGGGATGTCGCTGACACCTTCGAGCTGCTGACGGAGCATGAAGAGCGCATTGTAGAGGGCGATCGTCTCGCGGCGCGGGGTTTCGGTATCGACCCAATTCGACCAGGCATCCTTAAGCCAGTACTCAAACAAAAGCTCGACCATCTCGCGCTCGGCAAAATGTTCGAAGGAAACATGCTCGGGTGCATCTTCGGCGGGGATCAGGCCCGCCTCTACAAGGACAGCCCCTGCGACTTCGCTCTTCAGTCGCGGTTCGCTTTTGGGATCGTCGCGATAAGTCAGCCAGACGGATAGCTCCACGTCCTCCGGTGCTGGTGGTGCCTTCTTTGGCAGCCGGTCGACACGCAACCATATCGGATCATCATCGCGCCCAACATCGAGCGCGACACCGGGTAATCCCTGAAGCTCAGCCCCGGATTTACGGAAGGCCTTGTGATCCTGATAATCCAGAACCGTCTTCAGCTTGTCGCGCTCGGTGGCCTCGACGTAGTCAATCAGGTCGATCAGGCGACTGATTTCAGGTGCGAGCGGAGCGTGCATCAGACATCCGCCCTTTCTTGGTTCAGCCTGAACAGGCGTGCAAGGGTTTCATCATCAGTCAGCAGACCGGCGCGGTAGTCATCGCCCCAGCCGTAGGCTTCGGCAACCGCCTCATCGAGCGCGCGGTGGGCGTGGTCGAGCCAGGCGGGGCGGGCGTTGTAAAGATTGGTGAGGGTGCGCTTCTTCAGCTCCTTTGCGGCGGCCTCGTCCTTCGGCAGGATACGGTCGGGATAGCCTTCGACCACTTCAGGCACGCGCTCGACCAGTTCCTTCGGGTTGAGCCAGTTTTCGCGCAAGGTGTTAAGCCGCGCCGCTGCCTCCCCGATGGCCCGTGCGTGCGGATCATCGGCATAGTCAGCGGCGGGGATGTTCGGCGTAAGGCCTTCTGGAATAGGAAAAGTCGCGAAGACCGATGTATGAGTGTACCGGGGGCGATCTTGGAGGTCAGAACCCTTTCGCAGCGCCCAAAGTTCATGGAACCGGCTCTGCAAAATGCCAAAGATCGTATCATCGTCACGGGGGATTACGATCAAATTCTTGTCGGGCAGAATGGGCAATTGGAGCCAGACAAAGATGCGATGCTGAGCAGTTTCCGGCGTCACGAGGTAACGGCTCAGAGGCGCGATAGCCTTGCGCATTGCCGGTCGGGAACGCCAAAGTTCCCACCAACCTACACTATCGCTTCCGCTCAGATCGCGAAGCTCAGCGATTGTTTTTCCGTCTTCGTCTGGAGTTGTTTGGATATGGTCGAATGGGCTCGCGAATGCGGATGCGTCCGCTTCGCTAAGGCCGAGGGGTAGATCGATAAGCCAATAATCTCTCGGACGCCCGGTTACGTCGTCTCCGTTCCAATATGGTTTTAGGATGTTGCTGTTTTGCTGACCATTGGGATTTGTAGGCTCGGTCAACCATGCTCTTGCTGCCCCGCCAGGGACGTCGAAAGGACCACTCTTCTGGATCCCCAGATATGCACCATTCCTATTCTCGGGGAGAACGACTGCTAGTGTAAGATTGAGGCCAGTTGTCAGATCCGGATTGATTGAACCGACGCTCTCGCCATTGAGCTTGGCTTCCTGTTCGCTATGACCGAAGCAAACGAGCGAAACGTCGACTGCTGCGCCATCGATAGTCCATTTCTCTTCGCTCCAAGCCTAGAAGATCCGCGTGGCATCCAGTATGCGTTTCATAACTGGAAGGTTCGTATTCTTCCTGATTGAGTTCGTGGCAACCAAGCCCGCCCTTTCACAGCGCCCTTCGGCAATTTTTTCCCTCGCCTTCTCGAACCAGTAACAGACAAGGTCAGTAAAGCCGGGCAATCGGCCTTCAAAAGCCGCCCGAATTCGCTCCGTCTCGCTCACGCCGAGCATACGCTTCATGAGCTTGGCTCCTAGAAACGGCGGATTGCCAACAATTGCATCTGCATCCGGCCATCGTGCTTCTGTCCCATCGGGAGCCAAGATCGCATCCCTGCACTCAATATTACCAAGACTGCGAAGGATTGGGTTCCTCGCTGCCTCAAAGCCATTGCGCCTCATCCACTGAATCACACCGATCCAAACCGACACCCGCGCCAGTTCCGCTGCATAGGAATTCAGTTCGATTCCAAAAACGCTTTCAGGTCCGACCGTCGGTGAGAAACGCCCTAAACCGAGCTGTTCAGCCTCAAGATTAACCAAGTGCTCAAGATCCTTGAGCGCAAGCAGCGATAGATAAAGGAAATTGCCCGAGCCGCACGCCGGATCAAGCACTCGGAAACTGCGAAGGCGATCTACAAACGTGCCATGTAGCTCTTTCGCCTTTTTGAGCGCATTCGCCTCCGCACGCCGCGCGGCAGCATAGACCTTTTTCGCCTCGCTTTGTTTAGTCGGCGTTCGGTTTCGGGCTTCCTCGGCCTTGTGGATCTGAGCCTCAATTTCGACCCGAATTGCCTCCCATTCGGCTGTGAGAGGCCGGATGATTACCGGCTCGACGATCTGCATGATCTTTTCGCGGTCGGTGTAATGCGCGCCCAGCTGGCTCCGCTTGTCCGGGTCCAAACCCCGCTCGAACAGAGTGCCGAGGATCGATGGATCGATCTCGGACCAGTCCAGAGCGGCGGCGGCAATCAGGTTATCAATAACCGCGCGTTCGAGGGGCAAAGTGCTATCATCGTCGAACAAGCCGCCGTTAAACCATTCGACCTTTGTAAAGCCGACCAGCCCGCCCGATTTCATCGCCCCAAACAGGATCGCTGCGTTCGTGGCAAAGGTGTCAGGCCTGGGCGCGCTCGCTTTGAGCATGGCGGTGAACATGTGATCGGGCAGCAGTCCAACATCCTCGGCGAACATGCAGAACACGAGCCGGTTGACGAAGTGGGCAACGGCGTGAGCCTCGTGCCCGCGCGACCGCAGGCGCTGGGCCAGCTGGGAGAATTCTTCAGCCGCCTCTTCGGTAAGCATCTGCCGCGTCTTGGCAGGCTTCAAACGCTCAGGAGCTTCGAAGCAGTTGCGCAGCAGATCGCGAGTAGCGCCATTCAGCAGGTCTTCGAGAGCGAATTCATGCACCTCCTGCACCGTATTGGTCCAATTGGTGTGGACGCGAAACCGGTCCATGTCGCTGACGATCAGCAGCGGGGGATTGTCCAGCGCGATGGCATATTGCTGGAGTTGGGCGAAGGCGCGGTCGAGGTCCTTCTTCTTGCCCTTATATTCCCAAGCAAAGCATTCCTTGCGCCAGACATCCGCCCAGCCTTCACCGCCGCCGGTCTTCGATGCGCCCTTCTCGAAGGTGAACCATTCACCCTTGGGGTCGGCGCTGGCCGGTTTCTCGATACCAAGCAATTCGCAAAGGTCGAGGAAGTGTTCCTGCGATGCAGTGCGCTCTTTCAGCTCGGCAGCGCGCCATTTCTGGATAAACTCAGCAGGTGTCATGAGTAGCGGTTACTCCGCAGCCTCCTGTTCTTCTTCCGCGTAGTAGTCCTCTTCCTCATGATCGGACGGAACCTCAGCCTCCCTCAAAGCCTCCTTGCCCATCGCGTTTTCGATGAGAGCCAAAAGTCGCCGCCTTCGATCGTCCATAAAGCCGTCGAAGTCGTCTGCGAGGAGGTAGCTTTCCTCGATCTCGTGGCTCTCTAGGATTGCTGTCAAACGGTCAGGGGCAATGGGAGGGTTGCTGTCATTGCCCTTGGTCAGTCGGCCCAGATAGGAAGACGGGGCAACGCCGCCGAGCATTCGATTGGTGCCTGAGGCAATCGGCGTCTTGTTGACGATGCTGTTGTAGATCTCTGGCCCAATCCCAACACTCTTGCACCAAGCCTGCGGGAAGATGTGATGGATGTCGACATTCTCGTCGAAGAACACCGCCTGGTCATAGGGTTGGCCCGACTTGAAATCCTCGGCTCCGCATTTCATCAGCAATGCATGTACGCCCTTGTAAGCTGCCGAGCCGTAGAGCTCTCCCAACACGCCGCACCAGTACCATTGCGCCAGCTTCTGAAGCACCGCGTCGTTCTCCCATGTGTTTCCAAGCTCCGCTAGGATCGCAGCAAGTGGGACAAGTTGAGTCTGATAGGGAAGATCGCGCGCCTTAAATATCTTCAACGAATGCAGAAACTTGGCAGCTGCGATGTAGCCAGCCTCGACCTTGGGCGCGAACTGCTGATAAGCCGAAAGTGGGACTTGAAGCAGACTATTGCGCGTCGCGCTTATGGCAGGAGGCTCTCTGCCTTCTGCGATGGCTGCCTCTCGCACTTCCTTAGTATGAAGCAATGATACTGCTTATAGAAACTCAACGGGCTCAATCTTGTCAAGCACCGGTTGGTTCGAAACCAATCGCTTGCGGCGTTCTTTCCAGTCATCGCGGAGATGGAATTCCTCTGCCGCATACATCGCGGTCACGAGCTCGAATGCATCGAGCGGTTTGCCTCCCGTATTCACCTTCTCGAACACGAGACAGACGGCCGCCCTACTTGTGTCCTTGCCCAACTTTATCACCGGTACTTGATACTGGTCGAAGTTTCTAACCACGCCTTGCATGAAGGCATTGATCAGCTTCAGGTGTTCGCTGCGCTGGTCTAGCTCTTTGTAAATCCAGTCGATCGCATTTGTCTGTCAATCCTGAGCGCTAAACATCCGGTCGATTGGAAAATGCAGATGTTCGAACTCGTTCTCCTCGGCGGAGAGGTCGAGCTTGATATCCCGGCCAAAGTTTTCCCGAATGATCCGATCTTCGGGAACGGGCACGATGGCTTCACTACGCGGGACATCCGGGTCCAGCGCCGCGCGAATATCGAAGTAGAAGTGCAATTTGATTGGTCGTTTTTTGACTGTCTGTGTGGAGACGGGGACAGTTGTATAGGTCGACTGGTAAAGTGAGGTCATACGCTGCTGACCGTCGAGTAAGTAGGCCTCGATCTCTTTGGCCGGTGACGGCGCTCCTTCTACCGGACGTACCGCAAACGAAACTTCGCCCGATGCATCCAAAGTCATGAGCGCCCCCACAGGGAAGCCCTCAGAAATTGACGCCAAAAGATCTGTGATGCGATCCTGATCCCAGACCCAGCCCCTCTGGAAGTCTGGCAGCTGGAGTTTGCCCTCATCGCATTCACGCATGAGATCGCTGAGCTTGTAAGGATTAGTCTGAAATGAGGTTGTCACGATTGCCCCTGCGATCTGATTTTGTGCTCGTTTGACTTGATAAAGAAGTATTTAGCAAGAATGCAATTGACGAAATCTGCCAGCGATCTTGCCCATCGTGATGATCAACGGTTGGTCTGGTGCAATCAATTCTAACACTCAGGCCTCCAAAATCTTCAGTGTAGCAACGCTGGCGCGGGCCGATAATGCTTCGGCAATTGGCACAACAGCATCCTCAGGTGGATTGCCGGGCACCTCGATGCCCTTCTCAATTTCTTCCGTCACCGTTTCAGCAAGGTCAGTTACCCGGCGGCGAATGTACGGGGCACCTAGCCCTGCCTCCTCCGCGAACCTCGCCACACTTTCTCTGTCAAATTCTTCGAGTGTCGCCGCACGGCCAAAACGCATTGCGAGCTTGGGGGAGAGCTCCTTCCACATATGCGTGGCAACAAGATCGTAGAGCGGGGCGAGCACCACCTCGCCGTTTTCCCGGCGCACCAGACTGTAATTCTTCGCGTGGGCATCGGCGTTGCCAATGATGAGATTGAAGATCGCGGCGTCGGCGAGCTTCAACACCTCGCGTGCTGGCCGCGTCGCAGCGCTGCGCAACAGTGCGAAGCTATCGCGGAAAGTCGGCCCGCCCTCCGCCGCGTATTTGCGGTTTGAGGGGACGCTAAGTGCCTGAGCGAAGTCCTCCTGATGCAGTCGGTGCGTCTTTCCGTCGAGTATAATCCGATCATAGCGTTCGACCAGCAGCAACGGCTTGCCTGCCACCTCGCGCCACTCTGCATTGGCAGCATCAATGCCCACCGCGCGCGCCAGTGTGAGGCAAAAGGCCTCATTTGCAGCCAATCCGGCAAAGCGATCCGGTTCGGGCTTAATCAGATGCGTAGATGGCTCGCCGGGTCGGGGGATCGCAATGCCTCCATCTGCGGTGACCACCACGGGCAGTTTGCTCTGCGCTCCTGCAAGGCTGAGCCTCGCGCCGCCCTCGCCTGCCAGCATGGGCACAGCAGGCAACCGATCGAGCAGTGCCGCCAGCTCGTTCTCTTGGAGTGGTTCTGGAGCGTTCTCGGAGTGTTCTTGGACCGGTTCTGCATCTTTGGGCAGGAAGGCTAGAGCACCAGCAACATCTCCGCCCAAAGCCTCAAGCAGCCGAAACGGATTGTCGGGCGAAACCCCAAGTGCGCGAGCGATAGCCGTACGCTGGCTTTCCTCGGGTAGCAGTCCGCCAAAAACAGCCTTGCAGGCATGATCTCTAAATGGCTCTTGCTGTTTTGGCATTGCATGAGAAAGTGCCGGGGCCGTTTCATCAGCCAGCCAAGCAGGTGCATATGCGAAATGCATCGCGCCACCTTTGTCGATCGAGAGTTCGCCTGCCTGACGCGCATCCCACCAGACCACCAGCGTATCCAGAATTGGCAGCGTCACTCCGCCTCATCCTTTTCGGGCGCGACCGCTCGACCCGCTATCACGATCCCGTCAGGCCGCTTGATTTGCAATTCACATCCAAGTGCTGAAATCACATCAAGAACCTTGCCCATCTGGACAGTGGGCTTCCCCCGCTCCAGTTCAACGAGGAAGCGCAAGCCGACGCCGCTTGCAGCGGCCAACTCGTCTTGGCGCAGACCAAGCTCCTTGCGTTCATCGCGGATGATTTGACCGATAGTGGCAACATTGAGCATGAGCATTACCTTTCCCGAGCGGGAAATCTATGCGGATAATGGATCAATTTCAAGATGATTTTCCCGAAAGGGATATTTTCCGCTCAAAGGGCGACTTTGAAAGGCGCGCTTTCCCGTACGGGACATATTACACGTTTCCAAAATTTCGTGACACTGAGCCTAAAGCTACTCAAAGTCAGAGGCTCAAATCGCAGTTCAGCGAAGTCGGGGAACAATTGTGGTAAATGGCCCTCGAAGAGCTTCGCATTTCCGTTAAACCACAACTGGTTGCATCAGCCGACTTGCCACCTCCGTCTCCGCCACCTAGTCCTGGCACTAATCTCTGGTTTCAGGGGCGTTTGCAACGCGCTGAGAGGCATTGTCAGACTAACGTGGCAGGCGAGGGCTTTCGCTGCTAGCGGCGGCTCATAACCCGCAGGGCCGCGTAGCGAACATCAAGGGTGAGACCCACTACCTCGGGCGAGTGGTCGACCAGAAGGGGGAAGTGCTTGAGAGCTACGTGACGGAAAGGCGAAATAAGAAGGTTGCTCTTCGCTTCTTTAAGAGGGCTCTGAAACGGCGTGGATCGGTCGAGGTGATTGTGACAGATGGTCTCAAATCCTATCCTTCAGCGATGCGCGCGCCTGGCAACCAGAATCGTCGCGAAATGGGTAGGTGGAAGAACAATCGAGCGTAAAACTCGCACTTACCGTTCGGACGAAAAGAGCGTGTCATGCAGCGATTTCCGAGAATGAAGAGCTTGCAGAAATTCGCTTCCGTTCACGCCAATGTCCACAGCCCCTTCAACTCAGACCGTCACCTCACCGACCGACAAACTTACAAGACCAACCACTCAGCTGCTTTGGCTGAAAGGGAAAATCTTGCAGCCTAACTATCAAGCTGGGTAGCGTGCCCCATGTCTGGCAGAGACGAGTTCGCGATAGACTGACAGCACCAAAGGAACCGACCCCAGGCAAGCAACGCTCGGGCGAGCGGATTAATGTGCAAGGTCCTACTTCAGCGTTAGGCATATTATAACACCTCTCATTGCAGTTTGTCTTGTATCCGACGCGTCGTTCAAAGTGGGTGGGATATGCAAAGCAAAACATTCTCGGAAACGCTGGTTGGCTCTGACTCAGGACTGCCTGAACCGCTCAACAATGAAGCGGTCGACGCCGGTTCACCAGACACAGGACCTGCTCTGCCGCGGATGGCTGGGATCGGAGCGGCTGCGCTGGCGACGGCGGCATGCGGCGGTGGCGGCGAACAAACACCGCCAACGGCCGGGGCTCCTCCGGTTGTGGGCGCACCCCCAGCCCCTGAAGTGCTCGCGCCTCAGAACGATGCCGAAGCCTCGCGCTTTCTTCTGCAAGCAGGCTTCGCTTCAAGTGCACCAGCGATCGCCCAGGTAAGCGACCAGGGCTATGAAGCCTGGCTTGACAGTCAGATGAGCGTGCCGAGCGATGGTACAGCGTACGATTTCTTCGAAAGTCGCGGATACAACGAAGTCGACAGCAACCGCTACTACAACATAACGCGGGTGGCCGACTACATGGTTTGGTCGCAGCTTATGTCGGGCAATAACAGCTTGCGTAAGCGCTTTGCCCTGGCGTTGTCAGAGTTCTTTGTTGTTTCGCTAAACGGCATCAACCAAGTATGGCGCAGCCAGGCGATCGGCGCATATTGGGACCTTCTCAATCAACACGCCTTCGGAAATTTTCGAGACCTGATCGAAGATATCACGCTTAACCCTGCGATGGGGACGTTTCTCAACACGCGCGGCAACCAAAAGGCGGATCCCTCCACGGGCAGGGTTCCAGATGAGAACTACGGGCGCGAGATTATGCAGCTGTACTCGATTGGCCTGTTCGAGCTCCAACTCGATGGGACACAGCGCCTATCGGGCGGCGAGCCGATTGAGACCTACACCAACGAGGACGTGACCGGCATTGCGAAAGTGTTCACGGGATACGACTTCGATTACACGGACATCGGTTTCACCACCGAAGTAGGCGGCACCCGGCAGATCCCCGATGCGGAGTATGCCTTTAAGCCGATGACCGCCGACGCATCGCGTTGGCGATTTCCGCGCAACCAAGATTTCCATTCAAGCGAAGAAAAGAGTTTTCTTGGGCTGACGATCCCAGCGGGCACGAATGCTTCAGACAGCCTGACCTTGGCGCTCGATCATGTTTTCAATCATGCCAATGTCGCTCCTTTCTTTTCCAAGCAAATGATCCAACGACTTGTCACCAGCAACCCTTCGCCCGCCTACGTCCAACGCGTCGCCTCCGTTTTTGAGAACAACGGAAGCGGCACGCGCGGCGATCTTGGAGCGGTTTACAAGGCGATCCTGCTTGATGACGAAGCGCTTGATCCGAGCGGTGTGACGAATCCCGGATTTGGCAAACTGCGTGAGCCAATTCTGCGGTTCGTCCAGCTCGGCCGGACCTTTGGCATGCGGTCAATCAGTGGCAATTGGGCAATTCCCGACTTGGCGGACACCGCGAGCGAATTGGGCCAGTCCCCTCTAAGATCGCCATCGGTTTTCAACTTCTTTCGTCCGACTTACTTCCCAACAAATTCCGTGACATCGGACAACAACCTGCTCGCGCCGGAATTCCAAATCGTCGATGAGACGTCGGTCGCGGGGTACATCAACCTGATGGAGCGGGCCGTCAATACGACAACCTTCAACTTCTCCGATGTTGAACTCGACTACAGCGAGGAAGTCGCTATCGCCGATGACAGCCTGGCTTTGGTTGATCGGCTCGATCTGCTGCTTACGGCAGACCAACTCTCCGCCGATGTGCGCAACACCATTCAATCCGCAATCGATTCCGTCGCCATCGGGAACGATGATGACCGGTTGCGCAGAGTTCATATCGGCGTCCTCCTGACGATGGCTTCCACCGACTACCTCATCCAAAAGTAAGGGCGCAGTTCATGTTCATTGGCAAGAATTCAGAGCTTTCGCGGCGCGCCTTTCTCCGGCGCTCGAGCCAGTTGGCCGCAATGGGCGCGGCTTCGTCTTATGCGATGGGCCTTGCCGGAATCGGCGAGGCGGCCGCGTTCTCTTCGGCGGGCGGATACAAGGCGCTCGTCTGCATTTTCCTTTATGGCGGGAACGACCACGGCAACACTCTGATCCCGTTCGACGCGGACAATTACGCGAGCTACTCAAGCATTCGTGGTGGCGGCGGTGCGCAAGAGGGCGGCGGCATCGCTCTGTCGCGCGCCTCGCTTGCTAACACGGTGCTCACCACACCTCAGGATCAGGCCTTGACCGACGGGATCACCTATGCGCTCGCGCCCACGATGGCGCGTATGAAGTCGCGGTTTGATCAAGGTTCGCTTGCGCCGCTGCTCAATGTAGGGCCTCTGGTCGCGCCGATGACCCGCGCACAATTCGACAACGGATCCGTCCCGGCGCCGCCAAAACTGTTTTCACACAACGACCAGCAATCGACCTGGCAAAGCTCCCAGCCCGAGGGGGCGCTAAGCGGTTGGGGCGGCCGGATGGCCGATCTTGCGCAAAGTTCGAACACCAACTCGATGTTTACCGCAATCAATGCGAGCGGCAACGCGGTGTTCCTCAGCGGCGAAGAAGCCCTGCCCTACCGGGTTTCGCCAAGTGGCGCGACTCTGGTGCGCCCACTTGACCGCAATCGCCTATACAACTCAAGCGATGCGGCCAGCGCACTCGACACGATTATGCGTTCGGCATCGGGCCACGTCTTCGCTGCCGACTTCGTCGACGTTAACAATCGATCGCTTGAGTTTGGCGCCTTCATCAATGACGCGCTCGACAACTCGACTGTCAACACCGATTTTGGCTCGGAAAACGCCCTCGCCGCCCAGTTGCGCACAGTCGCTCAGTTAATCGGTGCGCGCGGGTCTGTGGGCGTCACTCGGCAGGTTTTCCTCGTTGGCATGGGCGGGTTTGACAATCATGATGGCTTGATTGGTCAGCATGAGGGGCTCCTCTCGCAGCTCGATTTCGCGATGGACGCGTTCTATCAGGCGACGCAGGAATTGGGCGTTGCCGACCAGGTGACGACCTTCACCGCCTCAGACTTCGGCCGTACCCTCGCTTCGAACGGGGACGGCTCAGACCACGGTTGGGGCGGGCACCACTTCATCTTGGGCGGCGCAGTCAACGGTGGCCGTTTCTATGGCCGGGCGCCGCATGTATCGGTCGACACAGCCGATCAGGTCGGTCGCGGTCGTTTGCTTCCTGACACATCTGTCGATGAATATTCCTCGACATTGGCGCAGTGGTTTGGCGTGTCCCAGTCAGAGCTTCCCAGCGTATCGCCCAATATCGGCCGCTTCGCCTCACCGGACCTTGGTTTCATGCAGCCGAGTTAAAGCGCTGGTTGAGGTCGTTTTTTGATCTCAGAACTAGCCCATAACGCGTTGACTGCGGAGCCGGCACTGAGCCCACCGTTCGCGATCGACATAGAGCGATAGCGCATCACCCAGATCGGTTTGCGAGCACGTCAAGTTCGGTGCGGCCCTCTTGATAGGTGCAAGCGATCGGCTAAGACTGGCTTGATGCAGAGCAAGAGTGGACGGTTTTGAGAGTACGAACAGTCAGATGGCTGGTCGCGGCCTACATGGTGCTGTTCCTTTCGCTCACCACCTGGCCCGGCGTCAGCGTGATCAACAGCGTCACGCCGCTTGTGTTGGGGCTCCCATTTAACCTCTTCTGCATCGCTGTCTTGATCGTTGGCGGACTTTGTATTCTTGCGGCGCTCTACGCCAGCGAGAGACGATCGAACGATTAGATAATGGAACGCTGGCAGATCATTGCGCTCATCATTGCGCTTTACCTTGGCGTCACACTGCTGATCGGCTTGTTGTCGGGTCGAAGCGCCTCAAAGAGCGTACAAGGCTATGTCGCAGGCGATCGGGACTTCGGTCTGCTGGTGATGTACTTTGTGCTAGGCGCATCGATTTTCTCGGCCTTTGCCTTTCTGGGCGGGCCCGGGTGGGCCTACAGCCGCGGAGCAGCCGCCTTCTACATACTGTGCTACGGCGTGCTGGGTATCACGCCGTACTTTTTCATTGGACCCAAGGCTGCGATGTTGGGACGACGCCACGGATACGTGACGCAAGCCCAACTTATCTGCGGCCGCTTCCCTTCCCGCGCGCTGTCCCTGATGATTGCTGCGCTAACTTTGCTCGCGTTCATACCGTACATCACCCTGCAAATGCGCGGCGCGGGCATTGTGATCGAGGCGGTTACGGAAGGACATGTGCCGCTATGGGTGGGCTCCGCCGTGGCTTATGGGACTGTCACAATCTACGTTCTGTTTTCCGGCGTGACAGCGGTTGGGTGGACCAACACATTTCAAGGCCTCTTCATGCTCACGATCGCTTGGTCCCTTGGGCTCTATCTGCCAATCTCGCTCTATGGCGGTGTCGGTGAGATGTTCACTCGCATCATGGAGGAACGCCCCGAATTGCTCTCATTGCCTGGTCTTGCGGCGTCTGGCGAACCTTGGTCCTGGGGCGGTTATTCCAGCGCGATCGTTGTATCCGCAGTGGGGCTCATGATGTGGCCGCACCTGTTCATGAAGGCGTTCACCGCTCGATCTGACGATACGCTCAAGAAGACCGTGGTGCTGTTCCCGACTTTTCAGTTGTTCCTGATACCGGTTTTTTTGATCGGCTTTGCGGGCGTGCTCTACCCTGAAAAACCGCCCTCTTCCGATTTCATTTTGCCGTTCATGATTCTCAACGCGGACTTGCCAGCGATCGTGGTCGGCCTGTTTTGCGCGGGGGCGCTCTCGGCTTCCATGTCGACCGGAGATTCGCTTATGCACGCAGCCGCTTCGGTGGCGGTTGAGGATGGCATCCGCCCTTTCAAGTCCATGTCCGATCAATCACGGCGTCGCTTGATCCAGGGGTTTGTGTTGCTAGTCGGAGCGGTAGCCTATGCCTTCGCAGTCACTGAGGGCGTGTCGCTCGTGGTGCTGCTGTTAACCGCCTATGGGATAATCTGCCAACTTGCGCCGCCCATCGTTGCGGCCCTCTATTGGCAACGCGCAACGACAATCGGCGTTATCGCCGGGTTCGTTTCCGGTTCGAGCACGGCGGCCTTTTTCTTCTTGAGCGGTTATCTGGGTGCCGATCTTCGCCCCTTCGACCTGCACGAAGGGATGCTCGGCCTGCTGGTGCATATACCAGTGCTCGTAGGGGTGAGCCTGATGACGCAAAGGCAGGAACGAAGCCATGGGGAGACCGTCACCCGTGCGGCGGCTTAATCGCTTAAATGGTGGATCAGATTACGCATAAAACGCGTGCCTTGTGCAACTTGGCTGAGCGTGATGAATTCGTTGGGTTGATGGGCCTGATCGATCGAGCCGGGACCACAGATCACGGTTGAAAATCCGGCCTCCTGAAATTGGCCGGCCTCTGCCGCGTACGACACGGAGTGACGTCCGTTGGCTCCCGTCAGCTTATGCGCCAGTTCCGCCGCCGGACTGGCGGTTTCGGGCATAAGCGGTGGACCATTGGCCAGGGTTTGTGTCGCAATTCGGCATTGTGGAGCGATAGCCTGCATCTCAGCGAGAACCATTGACGTTTCCATGTCGAACTCTTCGCGGATGGCATCGACACTGTCTCCGGGAACCGTCCTCACATCCCAGGTAAAGCCGCAACGGCGCGCTAGGATGTTGGCCGCTGTACCTCCTTCGATCACGCCGACAGACATGGTCGTGTAGGCTGGAGTAAAGGGCGAAGCCTCTGACGCGTCGCGCCGTCTGCGTTCGGTCATCTCAGCGATCTTCGCTATAAGCCGCCCAGCCGCCATGATCGCGCTGGCCCCGCGATGGGGCTGGCTCGAATGGGCTTCGTGTCCTGTTATCTCGGTGCGGAAGACCGCGATGCCCTTCTGGCCATCGACCACCTGCATGTCCGTTGGTTCACCGACAATCACAGCGGCGGGTTTGGGCACAAGATCCCTAATCTCGCGGATCATTGCTGGCGCGCCCAAAAGCCCCACCTCCTCATCATAGCTGAGCGCGAAATGGATCGGCCGGCTGAGGCCCGCTGCAAGCATGTCGGGCAAAAGCGAAAGACCAATAGCGGAGAAGCTTTTCATATCGGCGGTGCCGCGACCAAAGAGCTTATCGTTCTTCTCGACCACGATCCAAGGATCCGTATCCCATGGCTGGCCATCCACAGGCACAACATCGGTATGACCCGACAGAACGACGCCGCCCTCGACCGCCGGTCCGACCGAAAAATAGAGGTTCGCTTTGTCGCCATCACTATTGGAGACGCGGGTCGAACGGACACCATGCTCCGCCAGATAACCTTCGACGTCTTCGACTAGGCTAAGGTTGGAGTTGCGCGATGTGGTGTCGTGTCGCACTAGCCGAGCGATCCACTCAATCTGCGGCTGAAGATCAGACATTTGGTATATTTCCTCCGAGCTTGGCCGCTCTTGATCCGTCAGTTCGAACGGAGCGGCGTGCCCTCGATCGCTGCAAAGAAGGCTTCCAAGTCCAGGCTCATTCCTTTGGCGAGTGCTGGCTTCTCATGAATCTTGTTGTTGTGCTCAAAGGGATCATCCAGGAGATTGTAAAGGGCAATCGGATAGCGTGCGCGGTCAGCAAGCAACTTCCAAGGACCCCTGCGCATTGCGTAATTTGCGCCCTCAGGCCGGGGCAGCGCCCAATAGAGCGAACGGACTGGATCATCGTTCTTGCCAAGTATCTGCGGCATCACGTCGATGCCATCAATTGCGCGGTCCGTTGGCACCGGGATACCAGCAAGGCCAAGCAGGGTCGGCATGATATCGTAGCCGTGAACAACAACATCTGAAACAGAGTTAGGAGTTATCGTGCCTGGATAGCGAATGATGCCCGGCACGCGAATGCCTCCTTCGAACAAGTCCCCCTTTCGCCCGCGAAAGCCACCCGTCTGGCCATACAAATTGGTTTCCCACCATTGGCGCCAGTCGGTTGTCACGGGTCCATTGTCGCTCACCACGAGGATGATCGTGTCGTCCGCCATTTGAGCTTCATCAAGGTGCTGCATCAGGCGGCCAATCTGATCATCGAGATGCGATATGTTGGCGTAGTACTCGCCAGGGCCCCTTGCCTCGAGGCCGTCAGGCGGCTCGGGGAGGCCGTTGGGAAAAGGGACGGGTTCTCCTGAAGTGAAGCGCTTGTATCGTTCGAGGAAGGATGCAGGGCTAGCGATTGTGCCGTGCGGTTCGACGAATGGCAGGTAGAGAAAGAAAGGAGCCTGCGTGGTGCGCCGGTCATCAAGCCACCCAATCGCGTCGCTTACTACAAGCTCGGCCGCGTATCCGTCCAACTCACCCAAGGGCACGCCGTTGCGATAGAAATTGATGGGGTTTCTTTGATGCGGAAGCGCATAGGCGTGCAGGACAAAGGAGTACTCAAAGCCGTGATCATCGGGCTGCGCGTGCGCAACCACATCCAAGCCTCCGTTCAGGTGCCATTTGCCGATGACGGCCGTTTCGTATCCGGCCGTCTTGAGCAAGCTCGCCAGGGTCAGTTCCCCTGGATCCAACTGCACGTTCTGACCTTTGGGTATCCAGCTCTTTATACCAGTGCGATAGGGCATGCGACCAGTCAGAAGCGAAGCTCTCGATGGTGAGCACAGTGGAGAGGCAGCGTAGAAGGAGGTCAAACGAACGCCCTGCCCGGCCAGCCGATCAAGATGAGGGGTTTCGATGGCCCAATGCCCATACGAAGCCAGATCGCCGTAGCCAAGATCGTCAGCCAGAATTAGCACTATGTTGGGCCGTGTGGGTTCGCTTGTCGGCCCTCTTGCGACAGCCTTTGTGGGCCCAATCGGAAGCGCGGCCATCGCAAACGCGAGCATCAAGAGCCACTTCGTCATTACGCTTGCCACCTTTTGCCCCCCGATTGCCTTGGCACACCGCCCATGGCTGAACCATTCGACCGCAACCGCTCTGCGAAGAGCAGTGTGTTTGTTATAAAGACTTTGGCGCAATACGCGACCAACTCGTCAGAGAACTTGCCAGAACTGGCCTGGCTTTAGCGCCGCCCAAAGCGACACTCTATCCTGAAAGCGAAGCGCCTGTCGCTCATCAAAGAGTTCCATCGAAGAACTGGGTCTATCGGTCCGCGGTTGCCCAGCAGGCACGCCCGGTCCGGCCACAAGGTTTAGCAACACCTTTGCCGAACTCAGAGACGGTCTCCTTTTTGGTCAGGCGGAATAAGAAGGGTGTGAAACTCCCCGTTTTCTCCAAATGGATCGACGCTCTCGGGCAGAATATCTATGAGCTTACGATCAAATCGGTCGCCAACCGAAACGCCTGGAATCTCGGAAGAAAGCGCGCTGATGGAGCAAACGGCTCCGGAGGCCTCAAGATCGGTCAGGAGCGCTTGGTAGTCAGCCTGCCATAAGGGAAACGACAGTCGCAGCGCAGCGGTGCGCTTATCCCTGGCAAAGGCATCCTCGCGCCACTTCCGGATATGGTCCAGATGAAGGTCGCCGAAGGCCAGCGTGGCGCAATTTGGGACCAGTTCGAGCGCGGGGGCGAGCTGATCCAAATAGGCTGCACCTTCATGCAAAGGTACACCGATCAGCGGGGCTGAGAGGCGTTCAGCCTGCTCGACCACCCGCTCAATGTAAACCTCCTGATGCGCGATGATCCGGCTGCGTGCATCAAATGTGGTGATCAAGACAATGTTGTCGGGCTCGGCCCGTTGCAACGCGCGAAGGGCTAGAAAGCTGTCCTTGCCCCCGCTCCAAAAGAGCACCGTGCACGGCTCTTTAGGCGCCGGTCGCGCAGCGGTAAGCCAAGCGGCCTGCTGCACGCGCTTCGATCGGGCGGCCAGCGGCACGCTCTCATGGCCAAACGGACAATGCCGGCAGCCAGCGCCACAACACCGTTCGCGCTCAAGAAGACCCAGTCTTGTAAAAACGGTATAGCCGGTTTCAGGGTCGGCGTATGTCGGTTCGCCGCGCCCACAGGCAGCCTCGTGCGTTTCCCAGCAATCGGGCTGAGACAAGGTCGGTTTGGCTCCATTGTCGGCAGGCACAGAACGCCGCCTAGCACGCGCCTCGCTGTCCGTCGACGGCGGCGGAAGTCGGAGATGGATGTTCCATCATCGTAGCGCGGAAGCGCTGTCTATCCGCAGGTGCGGAAACAGGCATAAATCCGTTACGAAAATCCGGTGTGAGACCTTCGTGCTATTTGCACTGATCCGGCAAAGGGCGGCCATGAAACAAAGCTTAACACGCCCGGCGAATGGGAAACGGTGTTCGCCAAGACCTCCCGCTTGTCCATAAGTGCGGCAGCGCCGTGGCTAAACAGTGCAGCAAGCGGAGGCCCAGGCCTATAGGCCAGGCGCGCGATCGATAATGTCGTCGACCAGTTCCTTTATCGCGGCAACGGTGGCGGCTGGCGACAAGTCTTCATCCTGGCGCAAAAACCGCCAGGTGTCGAAGTTCGTAGCGATTAGCAGTGCGCGGCCTTGTCGGGTGTTGATCTTCAGGTGATTGGGCAGGATCGAATTTAAGGTTTGTTTTTCGCGCGCTATGGAGCGGCGGTAGTTTTCTCGGACAAAATCTGAGGTGTAGCGCGCGGTCTGGCTTGACACCCGGAAGACCACGATCGCCTCGTTCACTGAAGCGCGCCGCTCGATCAGTTCATAGAGCCGCTCGCGCCAGTGCTCGCTTTCGAACGGGCTTGTCAGCGCTGAGTTGTAGGCGCGCACGAGCCAATGGTCGATCTCGCGGAAGATGCTCTCTTTGTCTTCAAACAGGCGATAGACCGAGCGCAGCGCGATCCCCGCGCGCTTCGCGACACTGGCCGCGCTAGGGTTCGGATCGCCCTGCGCGATGAGTTCGACCATCGCTTCAATGATCCGAGAACGGCTCGCGATGCTTCGCGCGCGGCGGCCGTCGGCTTCGGGCTTATCAAGAGCCATAGCGTCTTTGATGGCCGCTGCGGCGTCCGGCCTTGTATCGGGCTTCGTCGTCACGCCCTAGAGCTATCAGTTATCGCCAAGGTCCGCGATAGCTGAAAAACCCCATCCTG
>ERZ1740065.67-NODE-67-length-45629-cov-6.048317_pt1 | contig 45629 bp, 49 predicted proteins | sample MGYA00581738_ERZ1740065 | MGnify/ENA primary metagenome ERZ1740065 (study PRJEB43018, sample SAMN04849749) | marine metagenome | isolation source: floating plastic debris | place: Pacific Ocean | collected 2008-09-01 | study: EMG produced TPA metagenomics assembly...
GAATTCGACTTCTGAATTTCCGTGTTATCTTCCGTGGAGAAGTTTTACTGTATGGTCATCTGGGCATTGGCGGGTATGTAATCCACGTCGTGGTAGGAGGCATCGAAGGTTCGGGCACCTGCTGCGGCGTTGAACTGGCCCACATTGTTCGGGCCGGAGGTGTTGGTCGATGTGCTGTTGCTCTGGTTCGAACTGCCGCTGGAGTTGGTGAAATCCTCGGCATTGCCGGTTGACAGGATGACGCCGCTGTCGCCGGGTGTGACCCCGGGTGCCACGGTGTTCCCGTTGGAATAGATGCCTGCGCTGTCGATATCGCCGGTGTAGGACGCGCTCTCGACCTGCACCCCGTTGCCGAATATCGCTTCGGCCATGTCCATTGCGTTGGTGCCCTCGCGGACAGTGCGAATGGGCAGTTCGGAAGCTGCGACCATTGTATGTGCCTCGTACCCTCTGGTCGAGACAACGCATCGTCCGAGCGCCGCTTGTGCGGGATGCTCTTTACCGGTCGTTTGGTGCGTCGGGCCCCACTATTATGGTGACCACACTGCTGATGCCCTGCCTCGGGATTATTGTTAACCTTTCGTTAACACGTATGACGGGCAATTGTTAAGCAATTCTTGTGCGATCCCTCTTGGCATTGCTGCCTTTTGGCCACAAACCTTGGTTTGCCAACTTACCGGACTTGGAAGGAGCCGCATATGCCTGCACTGGATCCCGTTGCCTTGACTGCCGATCTGGTGCGATGTGCCTCGGTGACCCCGGCGGACGCAGGCGCGCTGGATGTGCTGGGGGATGTGCTCACGTCGGCGGGCTTCGAGTGCGTCCCGGCGGATCGCGGCGGCATTCGAAATCTGTTTGCCCGTTGGGGTCCCAAGGCGCATCCAAAGACATTCGGGTTCAATGGCCATACCGATGTCGTCCCGGTCGGGGATGCCGCGGCCTGGACAAAGGACCCCTTCGGCGCAGAGATCGAAGATGGCATTCTTTTTGGCCGCGGTACGACGGATATGAAATCCGGGGTCGCCGCCTTTGCCGCCGCCGCCGTTGATTTCGTCCGGAAGGATCCGCCTGACGGTGCCATCATTCTGGCGATTACCGGGGATGAGGAGGGCGATGCCGTGGATGGAACAACGGCATTGCTTGCCCATATGGAAAAGGCGGGCGAACGCATGGACATATGCCTTGTGGGGGAACCGACATGCCCGGAGAAGATGGGCGAGATGATCAAGATCGGGCGCCGCGGCTCGATGACTGCATGGATCAGAGTGATCGGGAAACAGGGCCATTCCGCCTATCCGCATCGCGCCTGTAATCCCTTGCCTGCCATGATGCGGCTGATGGACCGCCTGGCCCGTCACGAACTCGATCAGGGCACTGAACATTTCGACGCATCGACCCTGGCCGTGGTCACCGTGGACACGGGCAATACGGCAACCAACGTCATCCCGGCCGACTGCTCCGCGGCGGTCAATATCAGGTTCAACGATGCCCATAGCGGCGCGTCGTTGAGCACGTGGATTAAGGGTGAAATTGCCCGAATAGAGACTGAATTCGGCGTGAAAACCGAGCTGAAGATCAAGATTTCAGGAGAGAGTTTCCTCACCCCGCCCGGACCGCTGTCCGACCTTGTCTCGCGTGCTGTGGTCGCCGAAACCGGGGTGACACCGACCCTGTCCACAACCGGCGGCACATCTGACGCACGTTTTATCAAGGACCACTGCCCGGTGGTCGAATTCGGGCTGGTCGGGCAATCCATGCATCAGGTGGACGAGCATGTACAAGTCGAGCATATCCACCAACTCAAAGCCATCTACACTCGTATTCTCGCGGACTACTTCAAATGACCATCCGGATTTCACCCACCGATGATCTGGAGACCTGCCTCGCCCTCCGGCGGCGGGTTTTCGTGGAGGAGCAGGGGGTTTCTGAGGCGGAGGAAATCGATGGTCTGGATGGTATCGCGCATCACCTTCTGGCGTCGGATGGCCCCACGTCGGTGGGGACTGCGCGCATTCTCATCAAAGATCACATCGCGAAAATCGGTCGGGTTTGTGTTCTGCAGTCCCATCGCGGCACCGGCCTTGGGGCGGAGATAATCCGGGTTGCTCTGGATGTTGCGCGGGCGCAGCCGGGTGTTTCGACCGCCCAGCTTGGCGCGCAGATACAGGCCCTGGGATTTTACGAAAAGCTTGGCTTCAAGGCGTTTGGTCCGGTCTATGATGACGCGGGCATCGATCACCGTGACATGGAACTGCATTTGTGAAGCGCAGGCTTGTGGTGATGCTCAAGGAACCGCGCCCGGGCCGTGTCAAAACCCGCCTCGGTCGCGATATCGGGATAGTTTCCGCGGCGTGGTGGTTTCGTCATCAGACCCGCCGACTGATACACAGGCTGCGGGATCCCCGCTGGCAAATGATCCTCGCGGTCAGCCCGGACAGGGAAGGTTTGGCAAGCTGTGTCTGGCCCGGTCACCTGATGCGTATGCCGCAAGGACGCGGCGATCTTGGGGACCGCATGGCGCGTGCGTTACGGTTGCCCGGCCACGGTCCGGTCTGCATCATCGGTGCGGACATCCCCGGGATTGAGAAGGCGCATGTTGCCACTGCTTTCGCCGCTTTGGGATCGGCGGACGCGGTTTTCGGCCCTGCGCCAGACGGTGGCTACTGGCTGATCGGCGCGAAACGCTTGAAAGCAGTGCCGCCGCAGCTATTTGCAGGGGTGCGATGGTCAACAGAGCACGCTTTGGCCGACACTGTCGCATCCTGGCCTGCCGCGCGGGTTGCTTACGTCGATACGTTGCGCGATGTGGATGAGATCGGTGATTTGCGCATGACGGCACCGGGTGCGCGTGCTACCTGAGGGATATGAACCGCATCCCCACGAAATCCGAAATTCTGGACTGGATCAGCGAGAACCCGACGCTGACGGCGAAACGCGACATCGCAAAGGCTTTCGGGATCAAGGGCGCGGCCCGGATTGATCTGAAGCGGGCGCTGAAAGAGCTGGAGGCCGAAGGTCACCTGGAAAAGCGCAAGCGCAGCTATCAGGATCCGGATCGGTTGCCGCCGGTCAGTGTCCTGCAGATCACCGGGCCGGATGCGGCGGGAGATCTCTTCGCGCAACCCATGGAATGGCATGGGGACGGGGTAGAGCCGATTGTGCTCGTTGTCCCGCGCAGTTCAGACCCGGCCCTGAGCGCGGGGGATCGCATCCTCGCCCGCCTGACGCTGGTGAAGGGTGAGGATCACCACTACGAGGCGCGGTTGATCCGGCGCATCGGGACGAACCCGCGCCGAGTTCTGGGGGTCTTTCGCAAAACGGCTGAAGGCGGGCGTATCCTGCCGGTGGACAAGGGGGCGGATCGGGAGTGGCAGGTCCTTTCGGATGCCACCCATGGCGCCAAGGATGGTGAGTTGGTCGAAGCGGAGCAAGCAGGCCCGAAAGGCCGCATGGGATTGCCGCGTGCACGTGTCGTGACACGGCTGGGCGATCCCTCCGCAGCCAAGGCGGTGTCGTTGATCGCCATCCATCAGCACGGAATACCGGATGCGTTTCCCGATAGTGTCATTGCAGAGGCGGATCGCGCCAAACCGATCGGTCTCAAGGGGCGCAAGGATCTGCGCGATCTGCCGCTGATCACAATCGATCCGTCCGATGCGCGGGATCACGATGATGCCTGCTATGCTCATCCGGACGACGACGCATCCAACGAAGGCGGACACATCGTCTGGGTCGCGATTGCAGATGTCGCGGCCTATGTCACACCGGGCTCGGCCCTGGATGCCGAGGCGCGCAAACGCGGTAATTCAACCTATTTCCCGGACCGGGTCGTGCCGATGTTGCCGGATCGGCTGTCGGGCGATCTGTGTTCATTGCACGAAGGTGTGCCCCGGGCCTGTATCGCCGTCCGCATACAGCTGGACGCCGAGGGTAACAAGCTGTCGCACAGGTTTCATCGGGCGCTCATGCGGTCGCCGGCGTCACTGCATTACGAAGAGGTGCTACGGGCGATTGACGGTCATCCAAATGATCTTCGCAAACCCTTGTTATACCCGGTTCTGAAGCCGCTCTATGCCGCATATCATGCTCTTGTTGCCGCGCGGGAACGCCGTCAGCCGCTGGATCTCGATCTGCCGGAACGCCGGATTGAACTGGATGACAACGGGCAGGTGACATCGGTCAACTTCAAGGAGCGGCTGGACGCGCACCGTCTGATTGAAGAGTTCATGGTGCTGGCAAATGTCGCTGCGGCCGAAACCCTGATCGCGAAAAAGAGCCCGCTGCTTTTCCGCGTTCATGAAGAACCGAGCCCCGAAAAGCTCGACGCCTTGCGTGAGACGGCGCAGGCGAGTGGATATAACCTCGCCAAGGGGCAGGTGCTCAAAACGGCGCACCTGATCCGGTTGCTGAACGATGCTGCCGGAGCGGAGGAGGCCGAAGTGATCAACATGTCCACGTTGCGGTCGATGACCCAAGCCTATTACGCCCCGGAGAACCTTGGCCACTTCGGTCTCGCGCTGGCGCGCTATGCACATTTCACCTCTCCAATTCGCCGCTACGCTGATCTCATTGTCCACCGCGCGCTGATCACCGCGCATGGGTGGGGCAAAGACGGGTTACGACCGGAAGATCATGATGCGCTTGAGGCGATTGGCGAGCATATCTCCGACACGGAGCGGCGATCCATGATGGCGGAACGGGACACGACGGACCGCTATATGGCCGCATATCTGAGCGAACGCGTCGGAAACGAGTTTACCGGTCGCATCAGCGGGATCGCGCGGTTTGGGGTGTTCGTGAAACTGGACGAAACCGGCGCTGACGGGCTGATCCCGATGTGGTCCATCGGTCGCGAGTATTTCCACTATGATGCCGAGGCTGGCACGCTTATGGGCGCCGATACCGGCATGCTCATCAGTCTCGGGCAGCGGGTCACGGTGCGCCTGGCCGAGGCGGTTCCCGTTACCGGGGGAATTGCGCTGGAACTTCTCGAGATTGACGGCGATAGTGTTCCGCAGGGCCGGACGTCACCGGCGGGCAGGTCGCCGCGCCGAAACCGCGTCAAGGCCAAGCGAAAAGCCGACAAAACAAAACGCAAGGTCAGACGCAGCAGGCGTTAGACAAGCATTTCCTCCCCCCGCGTGACGTCGCCCATCAGAACCGCGTTCTCCTTGATGCGGCTGGAGAGGGCGGTCTGTCCCGGGCTGGCGATGGCGGCGCTGAGCATCGGGCCGACAGAAGCGTCCGCAGCCGTTGGCCGGTCCCCGAACAGGAAGCGGTTTTGCCACAGGCGCGTGACAATGGCCTCCAGATCAGTCTCTAAACGGGCCAACCGCTGTTGCGGAGTGAAACGGCCAAGACCCTGATGATGCATCGCCTGCAGCAGGTTCCGACGGGTTTTGTTGGCCACCATGCGCCGCAGCAACCGCGGCACTGCGCCGAAATAGGTTTCGCGTATCTCAGGCCAGGTTTCGTCATTCGCCCAGCGGTCGAGCACGATGTGGAAATAGAGATGTTCCTCGGCCATGCGGATGAACGCCCGGGAGGTGGATTTGTCGATCTCGGACAAACCCTCGTCGAACCGCGCTCCGTGCGATTCCAGATAGGCGCGGATCATGTCACTGTCGGCGATCAGCTGGTCTTCCGCGCGAAGGACAGGCAGCTTTTGATGCGGCATCATGCGGGGATCCAACGTGTTCTCACGCTGCCAACGCTGGCCTGAAAAATTGAGCAAATGCGCTGCCTTGATGCAAAACGGGCTGCCTGAGAACTGTCCGAAGGCGGGAGGATATGTCAGTAACGTGATCATACGGGGCTCCTTTGCGTGGACAAAATCTAGCAAGATCTACTGTCAGTTTTTGTCAACACCTGTGGTAGTATGCGGTCATGAGCCGCACACACCGCCTGTTCCAGATGATGCAAACGCTGCGTCGTCTGCCACCGCCCGTCACTGCCACACAACTGGCCGATGAAATGGAGATGTCTCCTCGCACAATCTATCGCGATATTGACGCCCTGCGCAGTATGGGAGCGGTGATCGATGGAGAAGCAGGGTTTGGCTACACGCTGATCGAGGACGCTGCTCTGCCGCCTCTGGGCTTTGAAGATGATGAGTTGGAGGCGCTTGTCCTGGGGCTGCGCGATGTTGCCGTGATCGGTGATCCATCCCTTGCCAAGGCGGCGCGGTCCGCGCTGGCCAAGATCAAGGCACGGGTACCGCCCCGGCAGGCCCATCGCTTGCAGCATGCCGTGCTCGATGCGCACCGCTTTGTCAGTCTGCCGAAGATTGAGATTGATGTGGCAGCTTTGCGGGCGGCGACATGGGACGAGGTCAGCATCACCTTCGATTATCGTGACCGCAAGGGTGTCGACACGGTCAGGCAGGTGGATCCCCTTGGGCTTGTTTATCTGGACAAGACCAATGTGCTGATGGCCTGGTGCCATCTGCGCCGTGATTTTCGCACGTTTCGGCTCGACCGGATGCGAAACCTGCAGCGGACGGACCAGAGTTTCAGACCGCGGCGCGTGCCGATGTTGCGCGAGCATCTGGAGATCATTCGCTGCCAAATCGAGGAAATGGCAAAGGATCGCATAACCGCCGATTGAATCCTTTTGAAATCGACCGACTCGCGCTACACTTTGGGTAATAATAATGAGCAGCAGTAGGGCATATCATGCGGTTGAGATCGTTTTGCGCAGTTGCTTTGGCAACTGGATTGATGGGCACGAGCGTTGGGGCATTCGGCACGGCGCAGTCTTTGAGACCGGTGCTGCGTCCGGCTGAGCAACCGGCGCCGAAGGCGGAGCAGGTGACCGTTGTGGCCTCGGCCGTCCGACCCAAGCTGCGACCGGCAAAGCCGCAAATGGCGGCGACCCCTGTCACGCAGGTCGCCTCCAATCCCGGGTTTGAGCGCTGGATCAGCGGGTTCGCGCGCCGTGCACGGGCACAGGGCATCCGCGCCGCAACCCTTCAGGCTGCGTTTCGCGGCGTGCAATACGATCCCGATGTGATCCGGCGCGACCGTAACCAATCGGAGTTCACCAAGACAATCTGGGAATATCTCGACAGCGCGGCATCCGACACGCGCATCAGGAACGGCAAGGCGGCGCTGCGCAAGCATCGGCGCAAGCTGGACGCGATCGAGGCACGTTATGGTGTCGAGAAGGAGGTCGTGGTCGCGGTCTGGGGGCTGGAAAGCGCTTATGGCGAGTACCGCGGCACGAACAACATCATTCAGTCCCTCGCGACGCTGGCCTATGACGGGCGACGCGGCGCTTTCTTTGAGGAACAGCTGATTGCCGCGCTGAAAATTCTGCAAAATGGCGATACCAGCCCGCGGAACATGACCGGCAGCTGGGCGGGTGCGATGGGCCACACCCAGTTCATTCCGACCTCATATCTTGCCTACGCGGTGGACTTCACGGGAGACGGACGGCGGGACATCTGGGCAGACGATCCGTCGGACGCGCTGGCATCGACGGCTGCCTATTTGAAACGGTTCGGCTGGGTCAAAGGTCAGCCGTGGGGTGTGGAGGTGACGCTCCCGCGCGGGTTCAACTATGCCCAGGCCAGCCGCAGGATCACCAAGACACCGGGCCAATGGGCGCAACTGGGTGTGGTAGACATGAACGGGCGCGCGGTGCCGAACTATGGCAAGGCCTCCATCCTGCTGCCGGCAGGGGGGCAGGGCGCGGCCTTTATGATTTTCAAGAATTTCAGCGTGATCGAACGCTATAACACTGCGGACGCCTATGTGATTGGTGTTGGTCATTTGAGCGACCGGATCAAGGGCGGCCCGGCGATCAAGGCAAGCTGGCCACGCGGCGACCGTGCGTTGACCTTTGCCGAGCGCAAGGAGATGCAGCAGCGGCTGACACGCGCCGGCTTCAGCACGCAGGGGATCGACGGGCGCATCGGCCCCAAGACTATCGAGGCGGTGCGGGCCTATCAGCGCAGCCAGGGGCTGGTGCAAGATGGCTATGCGTCATTGAGCTTGTTGAAGCGGTTGCGGTAGATGTCGCCGTGGCGCGGGGTGGGACCCTGCGCCTCCGGCGGGCATATTTTCGGAACAATGAAGACTGCGCGGGCGGCCTTCGGTCACGCAGGAGACATGCCGCGCAGGCGTTCGGAGCGGCGGCGCAGCATTTCGACCACGGTCAGCAGGGCGATGGAGATGATCACGAGGATTGTCGCCACCGCGAGGATGGTCGGGCTGATCTGTTCACGCAGGCCGGTGAACATTTGCCAGGGCAGCGTTTTCTGACCGGCGGATCCGACAAAGAGCACCACCACGACCTCGTCAAAGCTGGTGATAAAGGCAAAGAGACCGCCGGAAATGACACCCGGCAGGATCAGCGGCATTTGCACACGGAAGAAGGTGGTGACCGGCCCGGCACCCATGTTCGCCGCCGCACGCGTCAGGGAGTTGTCGAAGCCAACCAGTGTCGCGGTCACGGTGATGATCACGAAGGGAATGCCCAGAGCTGCGTGGGCGAGAACCACGCCAAGATAGGTGCCTTGTAGCCCGATCCGGCTGTAGAAAAAGTACATGCCAGCGGCGGAGATGATCAGCGGGACGATCATCGGCGAGATCAGGATTGCCATGATCGCACGACGGAAGGGCACATGTGGCTGGCTGAGGCCAATGGCGGCAAGGGTGCCGAAGCTGACGGATAGAAGCGTGGCCATGGGTGCTATTTTGACGGAATTCGCCAGCGCCCCCTGCCAGTCGGAGTTGGTGAAAAAGTCTTCGTAATGCTTGAGCGAATAGCCTGCGGGGTCAAACCGCAGCATTTCGGGGGTGAAGGTGAAGAAGTCTTCTGCATTGAAGCTGAGCGGCATTACCACGAGGATCGGTGTGATCAGGAAGACGAGGATGGCGCCACAGATTACGCGGAAGGTGTAGTGCCAGAGCACCTGCCCCGGTGTGAGGTAGGGGGCCACGTAGGCGCGGTATCGCCCTTCGTAGAGCCAGAAGGTGAACCACCCGAAAAACCAGCCAAAAAGCGCCCCGATGAGACCCGCGGCCAACCCGCCCATCAGCAGCCCTGCGAGGCCCAGAAGCACGCTCAGGCCCCACCGGCTGGGACGTTCCGCTTTGACGCCCTGGGTCATGACCAGGGCCAATGTGCCCAGCAGGATCGCGCCGCCGACGATGCCGAGCAGCGAGCTGCCCTGCGCGGTGCCGACGAGCAGCCCTGCGAAGGCCCCGGCCAGGGCCACGACGGGTACGTAGAAGGAAACGGGTGTGCGGGAGACGGGGGTCAGCGCTGCCATGGATCAGCCTCCGAGTTTCACGTTGTCGATGCCGACGATCTTGTCGTAGGCCCAGTAAAGCCCAAGCACGACCGCGAGCAGAATGGCCCCGAGAGCCGCTGCGAGACCCCAGTTCAGCGAGCTGGAGATATGGTAGGCAATCCGGTTGGAGATGAACGTGCCCGTGGTGCCGCCGACAAGTTCCGGCGTGATGTAATAGCCAATCGCCAGGATGAACACGAGGATGGACCCGGCGCCGATGCCGGGGACGGACTGGGGAAAGTAGACCCGCCAAAAGGCTGTCCAGTTGGTGGCACCCAGCGATTTGGCCGCGCGCAAATAGCTCGGCGGGAGCGTTTTCATGACCGAATAGAGCGGCAGGATCATGAAGGGCAGCAGAATATGTGTCATCGCGATGATCGTGCCGGTCTGATTGTTGATCAGCGCAAGGCGGCTGTCATCGGCGACCACACCCAGCCAGACGAGCGTATCGTTGATCACGCCTTGCTGCTGCAACATCACCTTCCACGCGGAGGTTCGCACCAGCAGTGATGTCCAGAAGGGCAGCAGCACCAGGATCATCAGCAGGTTGGCGGTACGCGCGGGCAGGTTGGCGAGGATCCAAGCCACGGGATACCCCAGCAGGATACAGCTGCCGGTGATCACCAGCGACATGAACAGCGTGCGAATGAAAAGCTTGATATAGAGTTGCTCGTTGTCCGGGCGCATTTCGGGCCCGTCGGGTGATTTCTTCATATCGACGGCATTGAGGAAATAGCCGGATGTGAAATCCGGGCTATAGGTCTGGATCGTCTGCCAGACCTCGATATCGTGCCAGTCCTTGTCGATGTCTTGGAAGGCAGCCGGGTAGTCGACGGTTTCGAAGGTGCCGACAGCGGAGATGGCTTCGCGCAATTCGTCGGACCCTGGGCCTGCGTATCCCGATAGCTCGGGGGCGGCGCTCAGATCGTCATAAAGCGCGGAGTAGACAAGAGCCCAGGGGTCTTCCTTGGCGAGATTGTCCTCGTCCTCGTTCTGAACGAAATCTGCGAAAACCGCGAACATCTCTGCTGTTCTGGGCAGCAGATCGGCGATCTCCTCGCGAGGCTCGAACGCGGGTTGCTTGCTGTCTGACTTGGCATCCCATGCGTTCTGCGCGGCAAGCCAATCATCACTGCCCATCAGGGCATTCCAGGTCTCGCTGTCTTTCCAGAAGGCGTTGAGATCTTCGAACTGGTCCTGATAGACCTCGCCCATATCCTCGACCTTGCGGCCTGATTTCCGAAAGAGCGATGATACCCCGGTCAGTTCATAGTTCAGCCGCGAGCCCAGGCGGGTGTGCAACTTGCGCTCCTGCGCAATGAAGATGTCCGTGTAAAGCGCCTTGAACACGTCCGGCTCGGGGATCTGACCGGTCTCGCCGTCCCAGTCCTTGAGCAGGGTAGTCGTGCGCGGCAGGGTTTCGGATACGATCTGGTTTTCGACCGACCGAAAGAGCATATCCGCAATCGGCGCGATGAAGGTGACCAGCACGAAAATGAGCAGCGGGGCGATCAACGCCAGCGCCCGCAGTTTCTGGCGGCGCAACGCGCGGTTCAGGCTTGACTTCAGGGTGGTGCCGTCGGCCGCCATCATCGGCCCGGATTGCTGGGTGGTGTCAGTCATCAGGCGCCTTCCACGACAATGATCACGCTTTCCGCGGTCCGGTGTCGGATTTTCATGACTTCTTGATATGCAGGGTCGTTGTAGGCGGCTTTTGCGGCTTCGTAGGAGGGAAACTCGATGACGACGTGGCGATCATGGCTTTCGCCTTCCATCACCTCCGACGCTCCGCCGCGCACGATGAACCGGCCGCCCAGCCCTTCGAGAATGGGCGTATCCTTGACGACGTATTCCTTATACGCCTCCGGATCGGTTACGGTGATATGCGCAATGATGTATCCCTTGGCCATCGGTCCGTCCTTTGTTCTGGATGGAAAGGGCCAGTTTGGCCCCTTCCGGTCTTGCGTCGCTGAATGCGCTTATTGCGCCAGCCAGGCCTGGAATTTCGCGTCGATATCGTCGCGATAGTCGGCCCAGAACTCGTAGTTATAGAGGAACGTGTTCTGTGCGTTGTTCGGATCGGTCGGCATATGTGGTGCCATGTCGATACCGAGATCCGCATGGGTGGAAACCAGCGGTGCAGAGGACGCGCGGGCCGGGCCATAGCTGATGTACTTGGCCTGATCCGCGAGCCGCTGCGTGTCTGTGGCGAAGTAGATGTAGTCCAGCGCACGGGCCAGGCGTTCTTCGCTCAGTCCGGTCGGAATGATCCAGCCGTCGAGATCGAACACCTGTGCATCCCAAAGCATCGCAACGGGCTGCTTTTGCTCCTCGATGACCGAGAACAGACGGCCGTTGTAGGTCGACCCCATCACGATCTCGCCATCGGCCAGAAGCTGCGGGGTGTCGGCACCTGCGGACCACCAGATCACATCGTCCTTGATGGTGGCCAGCTTATCGAGCGCCTGTTGCTGGCCCTCTTCGGTTTCGAGCACATCATAGACGTCCTCTTTGGCCACACCGTCGCAGAGCAGCGCCCATTCCATGTTGTTGATCGGGCGCTTTTCCAATGCGCGCTTGCCCGGGTAGGCTTCGGTGTCGAAGACCGCGCAGACAGACGTGGGCGGCGTGTCGCCAACCATGTCGGTGCGATAGCCGAAGGTCGTGGAGTAAACGATCTGCGGGATGAAGCAGTCGGACACCAGCAGATCGCCGAAATCATCCTCGGCCGAGGTGCCATCGGGCGCTGCGGCCAGATGCTCATCCGGGTCAATCTCCATCGCCAGACCTTCGTCGCAGAGACGGATCGCATCCGCCGCCACCACATCAACAACGTCCCATGTGACGTTACCCGCTTCATTCATCGCACGCAGCTTTGCCACCGCTTCGGCAGAGCTCTCATCGTTGATGATGTTGACGCCGGTCTTTTCCATGTAAGGGTTGTGATAGGCCTGCTGCTGCGAATTGGAGTACGCACCGCCCCAGCTGACAATCGTCATCTCTGATGCCATGTGGCCGTCTGCAAAGGCCATACCGCTTGCGACAGTCAGCGCGGTGGAGGCCAAAAGCGTCTTGGTCAGTTTCATTAATAGTCTCCCATTTATGTGCCCGTTGATGTTTTTAAGACAGGTGGCAACGGGCTTGGCCACCGCCTCTGTTTGATCGTGCCCAAAGCCTGGGCACGACAGGTCGCGCGGCAACGCCATCAGGCGTCCAGGGCGCGGCAATCTTGTGGCAGCCAGCCAATTTCAATCTGCTGGCCGGGGGTGAGGCGCTCCACATCGGGCGCGTTGCGGGTCTTGATCACGAACTCATCGGTACCGGCAACCCGCAGCCGAGTGCGAAAGATATCACCCATGTAGATGAATTCGAGCACTTCGGCTTTGAGCGTGTGCGCGTCATCGCTCAGGCGTTCCTTGTTGTATTCCACCCGTTCGGGACGGATCGATACGCGCGTGCGGTCCCCCGGCGCCGTCACGTTGACCGGTTTGGCATCGATGACCTCTCCGTCATCCAATTCGATCAATGCGGTTTCGCCGTTGATCTGCTTGACCACACCTTCGAGCGTGTTGTTCTCGCCAATGAACTGCGCCACGAAACTGTTTTCCGGCGCCTCGTAGAGCTGATCGGGCGGGGCAAGCTGCTGAATGCGTCCGTCATCGAACACCGCGACGCGGTCCGACATGGTGAGTGCTTCGGTCTGGTCGTGGGTCACATAGACCACGGTGATCCCGAGATCATGGGCCAGCTTGGTGATCTCGAACTGCAGCGTTTCGCGCAGCTGCTTGTCCAGCGCCCCGAGCGGTTCATCCATCAGGACCAGTTCCGGCTCGAAGACCAGTGCCCGCGCCAGCGCGATCCGCTGCTGCTGGCCGCCCGAAAGCTGAGAGGGCCTGCGTCCGGCAAAATCTCCCATCTGCACCATGTCGAGCGCGCGCGTGATCTTTGCATCGCGGTCAGACTTGCCCATCTTGCGGACTTCCAGCGGAAAGGAGAGGTTCTCGGCCACGGTCATATGCGGAAACAGCGCATAGTTCTGGAACACCATCCCGATCCCGCGTTTGTGCGGCGGGATGTTGTTGATCGACTGCCCGTCGAGGCGAATGTCGCCATGCGTTGCCGTCTCAAACCCAGCCAGCATCATCAGACAGGTGGTTTTCCCAGACCCGGACGGCCCAAGCATGGTCAGAAATTCGCCCTTTGGCATGGAAAGGTTCAGGTCTTTCACGACGAGGTTCTCGCCGTCATAGCTCTTTTGCACCCGTTCGAATTCAACGAACGCGTCTGCATTGCTTGTATTGGCCAAAGGTGGCTCCCCGTTTTTTCCGGCGGTTTTCCGCACTGATTGTCACAAATCTAACACGAAGCAACAGATCAGGTGCAAGCGCTTAACTTAACGCTAGCGGTATCAGGACCGATTCAAGGCAATTTCACTGATTCAGGCCCGGAATTTGAGCCGACAGGCAACCGGTTTCCACGCAGGCAAGAAATTTTCCGGCGCAACGGCGGGAAAACGAATCATATGCACCACTGTTCAGGAGGCGGGCTTGAGCAGATCCTGCGCTTTCAGCTGCGCATAAGTCTCGTCCAGCGCCGTAAGGGCCCGGCGCATGAAGATCTCGATGTCCTCCGGCTCGATGATCAGGGGGGGCGAGACGATCATGCGGTCGCCGACGTGGCGCATGACCAGGTTGTTCGCAAAACACCGCTCGCGGCACATGTACCCCACGGTGCCCGCATCGGCCGCAAACTTTGCCCGGCTTTCCTTATGTGGTGTCAGAGGCAGTGACGCCATCATCCCCTTGATCGATACATCGCCAACCAACGGGTGATCCGCAAGTTTCTCAAGCCCGGCCTTGAGAGCCGGCGCGCCCACCGATCTGACCCGGTCGAGGATGTTCTCCTCCTGCAGGATGCGCAGGTTTTCCAACGCCACGGCCGCCGCTACGGGATGTCCGGAATAGGTGTAGCCGTGGTTGAATTCGGTGGCGCCAATAACCTGCGCAACCTCGTCACAGACAATAGATCCGCCGATGGGCTGGTAACCGGAACTCAGCCCCTTGGCGATGGTCATGATGTGTGGGCGGATGCCCATTGTCTGGCTGCCGAACCAGTTGCCGGTGCGTCCGAAACCGCAAATGACCTCGTCCGCAATCAGCAGGATCTCATACGTGTCGCAGATCCGCTGGATTTCAGGCCAATAGCTGTCAGGGGGGACGATGACACCGCCTGCACCCTGAACCGGTTCGGCGATGAAGGCCGCGACCTTGTCTTCGCCCAGCTCAAGTATCTTTGCTTCCAATTCTTGCGCCCGCTGCAGACCGAAGTCTTCGGGGGTCAGATCCCCCCCTTCGGCCCACCAGTCCGGTTGATTGATGTGGTGAATGCCGGGGATGGGCATGCCCCCCTGCGCGTGCATATAGCTCATGCCGCCCAGCGACCCGGAGCCGACGGAGGACCCGTGATAGGCATTCTTGCGACTGATGATATGGGTCTTTTCCGGCTTGCCCTTCTCTGCCCAATAGGTCCGCACCATGCGAATATTGGTGTCATTCGCTTCCGAGCCGGATCCCGCGAAGAAGACGTTGTTCATGCCTTCCGGCGCAAGCTTGGTCACCTCCTGCGCCAAGGCAATCGCGGGCACATGCGTGGTCATGAAGAAGGTGTTGTAATAAGGCAGCTCCATCATCTGCCGCGCTGCAACCTCGGCCATCTCAGGTCGTCCGTAGCCGATGTTCACGCACCACAGACCGGCCATGCCGTCAAGGATCTGGTTGCCCTCGCTGTCGGTCAGATAGACACCCTTTGCCCGGGTAATGACGCGCGCACCTTTTTCTGCCAGCTCTTCATTGGTGGTGAACGGGTGCATGTGATGCGCGGCATCCAGCGCCTGCAGTTCTGCCGTTGGCATGTGGTTCGTGATGGCGGACATGGGGTACCTGTCAATTGAAAAACCGAACGCTGCGGCGCTCAACGGCAGAATATGATCAAATTATTCAGAGTCAATCGAATCGCTCTGCCGGTGAAGCCGCTTCGAGCGATGCGCGGATCTGCAGCATGCCCTGATGCACGTCTTCCGCCATCGCCTGCCCGGCTGCTTCTTCATTTCCAGCACGAAGAGCCACCAGCAGGTCGGCATGTTTGTCCGGCAGGTTCAATGTTCCATAGCGCCCGCACACCACGCGAAGCGAGGGGGCAAAACGCAGCCAAAGCCGATCTACCGTGGCCGCCAGGATCGGTGCGTTTGCAATGTCGTAAAGTATCGCGTGGAACTGGTAGTTGTGCGTCAGGTACCCGGGAATGTCGCCGTTCGAGATCGCCGTATTGAGTGCATCATCCTGTGCCTTCAGCGCCTTCACGCCGCGCTCATCAATCCGGACGGTCGCCAGCCTGGCCAATTGCGGTTCCAAGGATTGTCGCATGAAATCAAGCTGTTCAATGCAGCTTTCGGTCAGTTCAGGTACGATAACGCGCCGGTTTCCCAACATGCTCAACGCGCCGTCCGAGGTCAGGCGGCGAATGGCTTCGCGGACTGGCGTCATGCCTGCTTCGAGGTCGTCCACCAGCCCCTGGATGGTAACGGCCTGACCCGGAGCAAGATCGCCGAACAAAATTCTGTCCCGCAGTTGCTGGTAAACGTGCTGATGGGCTGGCTGTTTTCCCGAACCTTGATGCTCGGTCGGTGCTGGATTTCTGAGCAGTTGCATGATCCATCCTCCGTGTCGGGTGTGTGCCAGAACCTCATCCCTTGCACAGCCAATGATCGCGTGAAAGCATAAAGTATCTTGCCGAAAGAGGCAAAAATTGATCAAATTCGCCTGAACCGGGACAAACCCGGTCTGTATCAACGGGAGTATGATATGAAAAAGCTCATGCTGAGCAGCGCCGCCGTGGCGCTCTGCACGACGGCTGCCCTTGCCGATGAGGTGCGCGTCTACAATTGGTCTGACTACATCGACGAAGCCCTGCTGGAGAAGTTCGAAGCGGAGACCGGGATCGACCTGATCTACGACGTTTTTGACAGCAACGAAGTGTTGGAAACCAAAATGCTCGCGGGCGGCTCGGGCTACGATGTGGTGGTTCCTTCCGGCACGTTCCTGCAGCGCCAGATTTCCGCTGGCGCATTTCAGAAGCTGGACAAGTCCAAGCTGTCGAACATTGGTAACATGTGGGACACGATTGAAGACCGGACCGCCCAATATGACCCGGGCAACGAGTATTCGATCAACTACATGTGGGGCACAACCGGCATCGGGGCCAACATCAACAAGGTACAGGAAATTCTCGGGGCGGATGCGCCCGTCGGGTCACTGAACCTCGTCTTTGATCCGGCAAGTATGGAGAAGCTGGCAGAGTGCGGTGTGCATTTCCTCGATGCTCCTTCCGAGATGATCCCGGCTGCGCTGAAATACATCGGTGAAGACCCGGACAGCCACGATCCTGAGGTGATCGCAAAGGCCGAAGCGGTGTTGATGGGCGTGCGCCCCTACATTCAGAAATTCCACAGTTCCGAATACATCAATGCGCTGGCGAATGGCGTCATCTGCGTGGCCCTTGGTTGGTCGGGTGATGGTCTGCAGGCCCGCGACCGTGCTGCGGAAGCCGACAATGGGGTCGAGATCGTTTACAATGCACCGAGCGAGGGCGCGCTGATGTGGTTTGACCAGATGGCGATTCCCACGGATGCGCCCAATCCCGAGGCCGCGCATAAGTTTCTGGACTTCATCATGGATGCGCAGAACATGGCGGATGCGTCCAACTACGTCTACTACGCGAATGGCAACGAAGCCTCCAAACCGCTTCTGGAGGAGGACGTGATCGGCGATCCGGCGATTTATCCGGACGAGGTGACGCTGGAAAACCTCTATACCACCAGGCCGTACCCGGCGAAGGTGCAGCGGGTTGTGACCCGGCTCTGGACCAAGATCAAATCCGGAACCTGATGGATGTGACAGGAAGGGCGGCGCCAAGGTGTGCCGCCCTTCTTGTACGGGCCCCTCTGTCGGGCACATAAAGGACATGACGTGAACCAGACCGTCTTTGCCCCCTGGGACGACCCAACCGAAAAGCCGCTGATCCGGTTTCGCAACGTTACCAAACGCTTTGGCGAATTCGTTGCGATTGATGATCTGACGCTTGATATCTTCGCCAGAGAGTTCTTTGCCCTGCTCGGGCCATCCGGCTGCGGAAAGACGACGATGATGCGGATGCTTGCGGGGTTTGAGACACCGACATCCGGCACCATCGAACTTGCCGGTCAGGATATCGCTGCGGTACCGCCCAACAAGCGGGCGGTGAACATGATGTTCCAATCCTATGCGTTGTTCCCGCATCTGAGTGTGTATGAAAACATCGCCTTCGGATTGCGGCGAGACAACATGCCGAAACATGACATCGACACGCGCGTCTCCGAGAGGCTGAAGCTGACGCGGCTGGAGAAGTTCGCGCGTCGTAAACCACATCAGATCTCCGGCGGGCAACGCCAGCGGGTGGCGCTTGCCCGCAGCCTTGCAAAAGCGCCGAAGCTTCTGCTGCTCGATGAGCCTCTGGGTGCGCTCGACGCGAAACTGCGGCAGGCCACTCAGTTCGAATTGATGGATATTCAGGAGAAAACCGGCACCACCTTCGTGATCGTGACTCATGATCAGGAGGAGGCCATGACCGTCGCCAGCCGTGTGGCCGTGATGGACGAAGGCCGGGGGATGCAGCTTGCCACGCCGGAGCGCATTTACGCAGCACCTATCAGCGCGTACGGCGCCGACTTTATTGGCGATGTGAATATCGTCTCCGGCACGGCAAGCCCCAATGGCGAGGCCGGTTACCATGTCAACTGGGCCGAAGGCCATGCCCCGCTTGTCGCCTCTTCGGATCGGCCGTTTTCGCAGGGGGAAGACTGCCACCTTGCGATCCGGCCGGAAAAGATAGCCATCAGCGCAGAGCGCCCGCCAGAGGCCGAGAACGCGGTCCAGGGCACGGTGCTGGACATTGCTTATCTGGGTAATCTGAGCACTTATCACGTCGAACTGCCCGGCGGGCAGATCATCAAGGCGCAGACAGCAAACACACGACGCGTGTCGCGACGCAGCTTCACCTGGGAAGACACGGTCTGGGTTTCATGGACGTCGACGGCAGGGGTTTTACTGGCGCAATGATGGCCGGATCGCATAGCAGGGAGGCGCCTTGATGCAGCGGTTTGCTCTGATCGCGATCCCCTATGCCTGGTTGCTGGCGCTCTTCCTGGTGCCCTTTGTCATCGTGTTCAAGATTTCACTCTCGGACATCGCGCTGTCGATTCCGCCATATACGCCTACTCTGGGTGATGGCGTCGGCCCGTTTTTCTCGGCGCTGGACTTCGAGAATTTCGCATTCCTGGCCTCCGACGATCTCTACTGGAAAGCCTATGCAAGCTCGCTCCGCATCGCGGCGGTCTCCACGGTGCTGACCTTGCTGGTCGGATATCACGATGCCTATGCCATGGCCCGCGCACCGCAGGAGTGGCGCCCGACCTTGATGATGCTGGTCATCCTACCATTCTGGACCTCCTTCCTGATCCGCGTCTACGCGTGGATGGGCATTCTCAGCCAGGAGGGTTTTCTCAACCAGTTCCTGCTGTGGACCGGGCTGATCGGCGAACCGCTGACCATTCTGAACACGACAACTGCCGTCTACATCGGCATCGTCTATACATATGTGCCGTTCATGATTCTGCCGATCTTTGCCGCCCTTGACCGGTTGGACGGTTCCCTGATCGAAGCTGCCGAAGATCTTGGCTGTTCGCGGCTTCAAGCCTTCTGGCTGGTCACCATTCCCCTGTCCAAAAACGGGATCATCGCGGGCAGCTTCCTCGTCTTCATCCCCGCTTTGGGTGAATTCGTCATCCCCTCCCTGCTGGGCGGTTCGGGCACGCTGATGATCGGCAAGGTGCTCTGGGAGGAATTCTTCAACAATCGTGACTGGCCGGTGGCCAGTGCGGTTGCCGTCATCCTGCTGCTGATACTGATCATCCCGATCATCCTGTTCCAGCGCAACCAACAGCGCCAGGCGGAGGAAGAGGCATGAACAGGCTCAGCTGGTTCAATGTCACGTCGCTGACCCTTGGCTTTGCCTTTCTCTATCTTCCGATGGTTATTCTGGTCATCTACTCCTTCAACGAAAGCAAGTTGGTCACGGTCTGGGCAGGGTTCTCGACCAAGTGGTACGGCGAACTGATCCGGAACGAAGCGTTTCTGGATGCGGCCTGGGTTACAATCAAGGTCGCCGTCCTGTCATCGACCTTTGCCACGGTCCTGGGCACGATGGCCGCCTATGTGCTGGTGCGCGGTGGGCGTTTTCTGGGCCGGACTCTCTTTTCAGGTATGATCTACGCACCGCTGGTCATGCCCGAAGTGATCACAGGCCTGTCCTTGCTTTTGCTGTTCATCGGCATCGGTCTCGATCGTGGTGTTCTCACAATCGTTCTCGCGCATACCACCTTTTCAATGTGCTACGTCTCGGTGGTTGTCTCGTCACGCCTGATGACCTTCGACCGATCTCTCGAAGAGGCCGCCCTTGATCTCGGATGTTCCAGCTTCGATGCTTTCCGATTGGTAACGCTTCCAATCATCGCCCCGGCGGTGATTTCCGGTTGGCTGCTCGCGTTTACACTCAGCCTTGATGATCTGGTGATCGCATCTTTTACAGCCGGACCGTCGGCAACGACCCTGCCGATCAAGATTTTCTCGGCTGTGCGGCTTGGTGTATCACCGGAAATTAATGCGCTTTCGACGATCATGATCGGGATTGTCACGGTGGGCGTAATCTCCGCCTCGCTGATTTCCAAACGCAACAGCCTGCGCCAGCAAAGAGATGAGCAGGCGGCCGCGCGAACGGCATGACCCGCATATTCCCGGGCTACACCTACGGCAGCGGCCCCCGCGCGGGATGTTGGTGGGACACGACCTGTCAGATACCTGATCGACCCTCTCTCGACGTCGCGCGATCCGTCGATGTGGCGGTGATCGGCGCGGGGTTCACCGGAGTATCAGCGGCTTTGCATCTGGCGCGGTTCGGTGTTGAAACGATTGTCCTGGAAGCGGAGTTCACAGGTTGGGGCGCCTCCGGGCGCAATGGCGGGTTCTGCTGTTTGGGCGGCGGAATGCTGGGTGATGCTCAACTCGACGCACGTTTCGGAAAGCCCGAGCGCCTTGAATTCAGGGCCGCAGAGAAAGCGGCGGTGGCACTGGTTGCGCGTCTGATTGCTGAGCTTGATCTGGACGTAGATCGGCACTCCGCAGGAGAGACCGAACTGGCGCATCGCCCAAAAGATATGGCGGGGTTGCGTCGAAAAGCTGAAACCACCGAGGAAAACTACGGTGTTTCCGCGCAATTGATCGACCAGGCAGATCTTCCCGCGCAGGGCCTGACCGGGCCGTTTTTCGGCGCGCTGACGGTGCCGGTTGGATTTGGCCTCTATCCTCTCTAATACCTGACAGGTGTTGCGCGGGCGGCGGAAGGCGCCGGTGCCCGAATATTCCATCGCAGTCCGGTCCGCGCTTTGGCGGCCGATGGCGGGCGTTACCGGATCACCTGTGATACGGGGACGGTCACTGCGAAAAACGTTGTTATTGCCACAAACGGATACTCCTCCGAGCATCTGCCACCCTGGCTGTCCGGTCGTTACATGCCGGGGCAATCGAATGTCCTGGTGACACGACCGCTGACCCAGGCAGAAATTGATGCGCAGGGCTGGAGCAGCGATCAGATGTGCTATGATACCCGCCACTTGCTTCACTACTTCCGGCTTATGCCGGACCGACGGTTCCTGTTTGGCATGCGCGGAGGGCTTTTGAGCAGCCCCGCCGCAGACCAACGTGCCCGCAAGCGTATCCTGCGCGATTTTGTGAACTTGTTTCCCGCTTGGGCAGAGGTCGAGCCGGAGCATATCTGGTCGGGTCTGGTATGCCTTGCGCGCAATCGTCTGCCATTTGTGGGCGAGCTTCCAGATATGCCGGGGCTCTGGGCCGGGCTGTGCTACCATGGCAATGGCATTGCCATGGGCACGTTGAGCGGCAAAATCATCGCTGAGCGTATCGCGGAGAGAGAGCCCGACATACATCCTCGGGTGCTCCGCTCTCCGCTCGCCCAGTTCCCGTTCGGACGTGCGCGTCGGGTGATCATGCCGCCTGTTTACGCAGGGCTGGCTCTCTCGGACCTGATCTGATCCTAGGCAGGTTCACGCAGCGCGGTGACATCCTCGGCCGTCACTGCAGAACCACCTTCCAGAATGAAAACGGTTGCGGAACCTTGTCGCCGGGCTTCCGTGATTTTTGAATAGGTTTCGGCCGCGTTGGTTCCGATGGCCTGTCCGCCCAGCCGGCTTTCCACCTTGAAACTGTAAAGCCCTGCCGGGAATGTCGACCCGTCGTCGTCGATCCCCGACCACTCGACCGGTTCCGCGCCGGTTGGGATCTGTTGGCGGTGAACTTCCTCACCGTCCGCATTGTAGGCGATCAGAACTGCCTCATCTGCACGGGCTTCAGATTTCGGAACCACCGTCACGGCTGAACCATCAAAGGAAACCGGCGCGGTGGTGCGCGCCTCCATGCCGATCCAACCTGCAATTTGCGCGATACTGCCCGCAGACATCTGCGCGCTGAGCGCCTGCAACAGATCGTTTGACAGCACCTGCTGCTCGACCATGGAGAATTGCGCAAGCTGTGCGGCATATTCGGACGAATCAATAGGTTCCAGTGGATCCTGATAGCGCGCCTGAGCCGTCAGCATCTGCAGGAAGGTTTCGAAATCAGACGACAATACCGCGTTGGATTGCTCGGTTGCAGCGGCAGTTCGCGCTGCGGACTGCGCTGTCTGGGAATTGGTGACTTCCATGGGTTTCTCCTTACAGACGCAGATCTACGCCGGTGGATGCGGCGAGCGTGACGGGAATAGCTGGTTCAGCCTTGCTCTCACCAGGTTCGATACCCGATGCGGCGGATGAAGCACCGTCCTGGTTCTGGCCTGCACCTTGATCGGATTGACCTTCGTTGAAGGCAAAGTTGATGTTTTCATATCCGAGCGCCTGGAATTCTCGACCCAGTTGGTCGATATGCCGCCGCATCAGGTCGAGGGTTTCGGGACGTTCGGCCAGGACATGCACGGTGATCCCCCCTTCGGCTGCCGAAATATTCAGGCGCACACGGCCAAGTTCTTCGGGATTGAGCGACAGTTCCACGGGCCGGTCCGGAAACCGCTGCAGAATTTCCGCCATTTGCCGCCCGATCATGCCGGGAGTTTCCGGACGCGACAATGTCTGCGCCAGCGTGGCTGGCGCCGCCCCTCGCGGATCCCAGGAAGACGGTGCATCGAGATCAGAAGTCGCGGAAATTGCGACATCAAGGCCGGATGCGTCACCCTGAACGGTGAGCGGCATTGCAGTGTGTGCCGAGGCCGGTTGCGCGGGCGTCGGCGCAGCCGGCGTTGCAGCCTTGACGGTCACGCTCGGTTGCGTTGCGTTTTCCCGCGGCGCACGATCACGATCCGTTTTACCCGCTTCCCGTTTGTCCGTGTTCGGCGCAGGCGGTTCAATGTCGGTTCTCTTCGCAGCAGCTATCGCAAACTCCGCGGCCTTTGCAGTTCCCGAAGAAGCATTTGTCTGACTTGGCGGTGCCTTGTCGGAAATGCCTTCGGACGTCGCACCAACGGATTGCGCTGCACCTGTGCCATCAGGTGCCTTGCTCTGCGCAGATGCGGGGACCTTAACGCGAACACCTTCATCAGCTGCATTGGCAAGCGCATCGGCACCCGGTTGCTTCCCCGTTTGGGCAGATCCCGTGGTACTGTCAGCACTTTGTCCTGCCCGGACGCGTTGCGCAAAAACCAACTCACCCGCATCGGAGACAGGTTTCCGGACGGCTTTCTCCGCATGAATTGCGGCATCGGTTTCCGATGTCTTCGACGTGATTGTCAGTTCGTCATCCGCAGTTGTCGCGGCATTGAATGTCGCGGTAGCGTCCGGCTCCTCGCCCTCGGGCACCGTCACCTTGTTGGCGGTTTGAACATCATCCCCTGATGTGTCCCCATCTGGCGTGTTTTGCCCAGTGGATTGAGCCTCGCTCTCTGTATCCGCAGCGTAGGCCGCCTCAAAATCAGCGTCTGAACGGTCATTGTTTTGGTTCGACTTCGGCTCATCGGACGAGAGCGGTTTTTCAGCGCGGCTGGCCTTGGCCGATGGCTGCGTCATTGGAATCTCAAGCACAAGCGTCTCCGGGACTTCTTCCACGATATGTCCGCTTTATGACCTGTGTTGGTTACTGCATCTTTACCGGTTTAGCGCATGATCCAGAAAAATAGTTGCAATTGGAGATACCCGTCATGGCTGTAATACCCCCTGTCGGATCGCACACACCGGCCACGTCGCCGCAGGATAAAGCGTTGCGGGATGTCGCCCAGAAGCTTGAAGCCAGTTTTCTTGCAGAAATGTTGAAATCCGCGGGTTTAGGCAAAACCAGCGATCACTTTGGCGGTGGTGCCGGCGAAGATCAGTTCGGCTCATTCCTGCTGCAGGAGCAAGCGATGCAGATGGTCAAAGCCGGCGGCATCGGACTAAGCGAATCACTGTTTCATGCATTGAAGGAGAAGCAAAATGACCAATGAGCAGTTTGAAGATGTGATCGACGCATTGGATGATCTGTTGGACGCAGAGCGCGAGGCTTTGCTGGCCGGTAACCTCGACGAGGTCGGTCGCCTGCTGGAACGCAAAGAAGACCTGATAGACCAGTTGGCCTCCCTGGAGGAGGGCGACAAGGCGCCGCTGGAGGCTCTGAGCGCCAAGGTGCAGCGCAATCAGGCGCTTCTGGATGGCGCATTGGAAGGTATCAGATCGGTGGCACGCCGACTTGCGGCACTAAGGCGTGTGCGCAGCTCTCTCGAAACATATGATGAGAAGGGTGAACGACAGACAATCGACTTCACGCCGGATGGTGGGTTGGAAAAACGGGCCTGAAAGCAGATTTGAATAAAAACGGAACGACAGAGGCAGGTCGGTTTAAACACTCATTAGCCTTTGTCCGCGCATCTTGGCGCTGCATCCGAGGTCGGGTGGCGCATTGCCGATATAGGCGAGTGCATTGGTCAGAAAGACAGTTTCGGTCCCGCGTGAAAACGTAGGGAGCACAATCCACGCAAAGCGTGAATGATCAAAGGAACATGCTTATGTCGAGCATTCTTACCAATAACAGCGCAATGGTCGCGCTGCAGACTCTGAAATCCATCAACATGAACCTGGGCAAAGTCCAAAGCGAAATTTCTACTGGTAAAACAGTGGAAAGCGCCAAGGACAACGCGGCAACCTGGGCGATTTCCAAAGTCATGTCTTCGGACGTCAAAGGCTTCGAAGCTATCTCTGACTCGCTGGCTCTCGGCCAGGCGACAGTTGGCGTCGCTCTCAATGCTTCCGAAAGCATCACCGACCTTCTGACCGAGATCAAAGGCAAGATTGTCAACTCGCAAGAAGAGAACGTTGACCGCGCGAAGATCCAAACGGATATCGAAGCGCTGACAAACCAGATCTCGTCCATCGCTGGTGCGGCGCAGTTCAACGGTTTGAACCTTCTGTCGAACTCGGGTTACGACGCCGATAGCGGCACTTCGAGCATTCTTTCGTCGCTCGATCGATCCGCAACCGGAGTTGCGTCTTCGAACATTGACGTGGTCAAGCAGGATCTCTCAACAAACGCAGGCACCTTTAGCGCTGCCGGTACCGGTACTGCCGCAAACGCAATGACAGCCAACACCGTTGCTGTCGGCGCTGCACCGGCGGCCGCCTACACGGTTCTCGCAGCTGATGCTACTGCTGGTGTCATGTTCTCCATCGACTCGCTTGAAGGAGATGCTCTGGCCGAATCGATCGTTGTCAGCGTGAACGACGGCGATACAGTGGCAGATATTCAGGACAGGCTGATTACTGCTCTGAACTTCGCGGCTGACTCCCTGGGCAAAGAGATGACCTTCTCAGCTGACGCAACAACTGCCGGTCAGATCAATGCGTCGAATGACAAAGCGGCAGGCGGTGCTGCCAACGCGATTGTCGCGGCAGACATGCAGAAACTGACTGGTGCCACAGATGACGGCAACACGACAATCGGTGGCAAACTGTCTCTGCTCAACTACTTCGACGTGACCACGGAAGATGGTGCGGAAGCTGCTTTGGGTGCCATCGAAGGTCTGATCCAGACATCGATCGACTCCGCGGCGGTTCTCGGTTCCACCGGCAAGCGCATTGAAACTCAGGCAGACTTCGTCAGCAAGCTGACCGACCGTCTGACCTCGGGTATCGGTGCGCTGGTAGACGCAGACATGGAAGCGGCCTCGGCCAAGCTCCAGGCTCTGCAGACACAGCAGCAGCTGGGCGTTCAGGCTCTGTCGATTGCCAACCAGGCACCGCAGACCATCCTGTCTCTGTTCCGGTAAGCGATATCTCAGGGGCGCGCTGGCGCGCGCCCCTGAACCCGTTTTCAAGTTTTCAATGAAGGTTACATCGTGAACGCTTACGCACAGGCCCAACGCGCATACGCGCCCGCAGCGGCCCCGACCAGAACGGCCCGCAGTGCAGAATACGAAGTCATTGCCAGAATATCTCATCGCTTGAAGAAGGCGATCAAAAGTGACGATTTCCCGAGCCTTGCGGAAGCACTTTATGAAAACAACAAACTTTGGACAGCGCTCGCGATTGATGCTCTGGACGACAACAACCTCCTTCCCGAAGACTTGCGTGCACGTATTGTCTACCTGGCAGACTTTACACGCGTGCACACTCAGAAAGTCCTCAGGAAGACGGACAGCGCGATCCCTCTTTTGGAAATCAATGCCCTGATACTTGGCGGTCTCAAGCAGGAAGGAGAAAAAACATGAGTGGTCTTGTCCTGAAGCTGAGCCCGAAAGAGCGCGTACTGATAAATGGCGTTGTGATTGAAAATGGCGATCGTCGCAGCCGTCTCGCCATTATGACACCGGGTGCAAACATCCTCCGCCTTCGCGATGCTATCCACCCTGAGGATGCAAAAACACCGGTGAAGCGGGTTTGCTTTGCAATGCAATTGGTTTTATCTGGCGACAAGAGCCCCGAAGAGGCACATTTGCCACTGCTCCGCCAAATTGAAGAACTTAGTCAAGTTTTCACGGATGCAGACAGCCGTAATGTGCTCGCTGAAGCGACCCGGGGGCTTGTGGAAAAGCAACATTATCGGGCGTTGAAGGCATTGCGCGCACTTCTTCCGCGCGAAGAGCGACTTTTGGCTGCACGGGTAAACTAATGTTTACGCCTGTCATTCCAACCTCCGGTCTTGCAGGCTGGCGATTTCTGCAGAGAACGTATGACTCTCAGCTACAGAACTTTTCTAGTTCTGCTCAGATCACACGCAACACCGACTACTTTCTGAAGAACATTGAGAATGTAAAAACAGCGCAGGATCTGACGTCTGATCGCCGTCTGCTCGAAGTTGCCCTGGGAGCTTTCGGACTTCAGGATGATATTGACAACCGGTTTTTCATTCAAAAAATCTTGGATGAAGGGACAACAGCGGAAGACTCGCTGGCAAACAGATTTTCAGACAATCGATACAAAGAGTTTTCGGAAGCTTTTGGATTGGGTCCGGGCGAGACCAGACAAATCGGGACCAGTGGTTTCTCGGAAGATATTGTCGCAAGATTCCAGGCAAACAGCTTTGAAGTTTCCGCAGGCCAACAAGACGACACGATGAGAGTCGCACTCTACGCACAAAGAGTATTGGGAGAATTTGCCACCCCGCCACAGAAGTCCGCTGAGCGTATCGCTGCCGAGGCTATTTCAGCCGCAGTTGCGGATTTCGCCGCGTCTAATCAAGAAGATCTTGAGTATTTCGAAGAAAATATCGGATTAATTCAAACGACCGATGATCTCTTAGATGATCCCAGGTTGCTGAAAGTAACACTCGGTGCGTTTGGATTGCAGGATGACTATGAGGCAATCACTACCTTTGAACCCAGCGTTGAAACTCCAGTAAGTCCTGAAAGAGAGAAGATCAAACAAGTCTTGGAAGAGGGCAGTATCTCTGTTGTTGCATTTGCAAACGAACTGGAGAATCCGGCATATGCTGAGCTTTCCCGCGCATTCGGTTTTGGAATTGCGGAAACCTTCCAGGCCAGAAGACTTGGGTTCTCAGGTGGAATCACCGATCGGTATATTGAGCGAAACTTTGAGCGGCCGGAAGGTGTCGTCTATGAAAAGCCAGTAGTGGTTTTTAACGGGAAATTTGAATTGGAACCATTCGTTTCTGACGATGTCTCCAATGATGCAAAGTGGTTCACTATTATGGGAGAACCACCTTTACGCAGCCTTTTTGAAACTGCATTAAATCTGCCCAGCGAATTTGGACAAATCGATATCGAGCAGCAATTATCGGTATTCAAGGAACGTGCGCAGTCGGTTTTTGGAAGTGACCAAGTGAACCAGTTTGCTGATCCGGAAGCATTGGACCAACTCATAACGCAATATGTCGTGCGTGCTCAGCTGTCATCTTTCGACAGTGGAGCGACGTCCGCGTCAATCGCTTTGACGCTTCTTCAGTCGTGAAGAACACTCTCTAGGCTGCGGATGTCGGCCGCATGTTTTGGCCAATACCTGTCCCTCCATTCGGCAAACGCACGCGCCTCAAGATGAGTTCGAGTTGCGTGAAGCTATTTTCGACATTCTGCTTTTCTACTTTTGCCAGGAATGCGTCCAAATCAGACCAGATTTGAATCGCCGCATCGATTTCGGGATCGCTACCCGCAGAATATAAGCCTGCCCGAATCATCATCGCGTTATTGTCATAGACAGAAAGCAAATGCCTTGCCTTCGCGATCAGCTCATTTTGACCTTCGGTTGCTGCGGCTGGTAAGCTCCTTGACACGGATCGCAAGACATCAATCGCAGGGTATCGCCCGCGCTCGGCAATATCCCGATCTAGAATTACATGCCCGTCCAGGACGCCACGCAAGATGTCTGCAATGGGTTCATCCATATCCGAGCCGGCAACCAAGACGCTGAATATACCGGTGATATCTCCCTGATCATTCTGCCCCGGTCCTGCCCGCTCGCACAAAGACATGATCAGATGCGCGGTGGACGGGGGAAAGCCACGCAACACAGGCGCTTCACCTGCGGCAACGGCTACTTCACGATGCGCTTCGGCGAAGCGGGTGATCGAATCCGCCAGGAGCAACACGGATTTACCCTGATCGCGAAAATGCTCGGCTACCGACATCGCGGCCCACGCACAACGACGTCGAATCAAAGGTGATTGATCTGATGTCGCGCATACTACGACCGCTCGTTTTAGCCCGTCCTTGCCGAGAACCTCTTCGATAAAATGTCGCAGCTCACGGCCACGCTCTCCGATCATGGCTATCACAACGATATCGGCGGCCATATTTTGGGCCAGATGCCCAAGCAGGCTGGATTTGCCCACACCGGAACCGGCAAATAACCCAATACGCTGCCCTTTCACGATGGGGAGCATTGTGTTTAGCCCTGCCATACCGGTATTCAGCCGATCGCCAAGCGCACGTCTCAGGCCCGGATCGGGTGGTGGGCGGCGCAAAGCGCGCGCTGCAGCACCTCTCAGCAGTGGTTTGCCGTCCAGCGGATTACCGAAGGGATCGATGATGCGCCCACCCCAAGCGTTCGACGGCGCGATACCGCGGGCTTCGAGCAAGGCGGCGCGATCCTGTAATGCAACGCCATCTGGCGCTTGGTCGGGCAAGAGCACGAGAACGTCACCTTCGAGCTGCAACACTTCGCCAGACAGCGGTTCGCCGCGGCGGTAAACAACCACAAGATCACCGATGCGCGCCTTACCCGCGAGTCCAGAGACATGGATCACCCCTCCTTCCACCCGAATGACGCGCCCGATCGCGCGCACTGGGTTCAATTCGGTAATCTGGGCGGTGAGCCCATCGAATGGAATTGGCTGGTTCATGGCAATCCTTTGGCTTTCGCACACTCTTTCTAAAGGAATCAGAGTTAAGCCTTGATGAAACCGTTCGAGGGAGAAGCCCCGATGTTCAAAAATTTGGAAGTCTTCAAGATTTCACATGCGATGGCTGTACACGCAGGCCAAAAGCAAGCTGTCGCCGCTCAGAACGTGGCGAATTCTGACACGCCTGAATACAAGGCGCGCGATCTCGCACCTTTTGCTGAAACTTATAAAAGCAATACCTCGCTTGGTGATGTTGCCGGACAACGCGCCACCCGTGCACGGCATCTGCACGGGTCGGTAGGTGGCCAAGTACCTGAACCGATGATCGACAAGGAGGCCATCGCTTCTCCCAACGGAAACACCGTCTCGCTTGAGGGCGAGATGCTGAAATCTCTCGGCGCCAAGCGGCAACATGACCGGGCTTTGGCCATCTACAAGTCCTCGCTCGGAATTCTTCGCGCCACGTTGAGCCGTCAGTAGAAGGGAACGTATCATGAACGATTTTGCGAAGGCACTCAGCGTTACGTCGAGCGGTTTGAAAGCCCAAGCCACACGTCTGCGCCATCTGGCCGAGAATATTTCCAACGCGGATACGCCTGGATATCGCCGAAAGCTGGTGCCGTTTGAAACCGCTTTCAATGCCGGCCGCGGTGTTTCAATGGTGGAAACCGGGTCTGTGCAGTTGGATCGCTCGACCTTGGAAAGAGTCTACGATCCCTCCCATCCTATGGCTGACGGCGATGGATACTTTGACGGGTCAAACGTCGATCTGATGATCGAGTTGGCAGACGCGCGCGAAGCACAGCGCAGCTATGAGGCGAATCTTAAGGTTTTTGAACAGACAAGAAAGATGTCCAGCAGCCTGATGGACATTTTGAGAAAGTAATCATGACCACCGCAACCTGAACGGTTGCGCGACTTCAAGGAGATCCAGAATGGATATGAAAGCTGTATCAGCAATTCAGAGATTTACCGATGCGCGGTCTGCATCCGCGATCGAAAGCTATGCGCAAGCACGTCCCGCCACCGAACCCACACCCGAAGAACCGACGGTCACGGAAGCTGTTACAAAGGTCGCGGTCGACTTTGCGCAAACTCTTGCAGAGAGCGAAGAGACAGCAAAAGCCTCGATGATTGGGGATGCCGATCCACATGCTCTTGTGCAGGCGCTGGCGCAGACCGAGTTGGCAGTTGAAGCGGCAGTCACCGTGCGCAACAAGGTGGTTGAGGCCTACCAGGAAATCCTCCGGATGCCGGTTTAAGATGCTCGACGAAGTCCTCTTCTTCGACACATTGCGGCAAGGCTTGTGGATTTCAGTGATCATTTCGATCCCGATCCTGACGGCGGCGCTTGTCACGGGTGTGTCCATCGGGCTCGTTCAGGCTTTGACGTCCATCCAGGAAATGACACTGACCTTCGTGCCCAAGCTGGCGGCGATTGTCATCGTGTTCTGGCTGTCGATGGGCTTCATGACACAGACACTCGTGTCATTTTTTCAAAATCGCATCATCCCTTTGATTATCGGAGGCTGACATGGAGAATTCCGGTTACACGACTTTGACCCGCCAGTCCGGTTTGATGCGTGAAATGCGCATTGTTGCAAACAACATAGCAAATGCGGCAACGACAGGATACCGCCAGGAGGGGCTGGTGTTTTCCGAGTACGTTCAGGCAGTTGACGGGGCTTCCAGCCTGTCGATGGGCCAAGGCAATGTGCGGAACACGTCGTTTCAGCAAGGCACCCTTACGCAGACCGGTGGAACCTTCGATTTCGCCATTGAAGGTGATGGCTTTTTCCTTGTGGAAACGCCCTCTGGTGAACGGCTGACCCGCTCCGGGGCGTTCTCGCCAAATGCGGCTGGCGATCTTGTCACCATGGATGGGTATCGTGTGCTCGATGCTGGCGGCGCACCTGTTTTTGTACCGCCAGGAGCCGCTGACATTGCGGTATCGTCTGACGGAACAATCTCAAGCGAAGGGGATCCGATCGGTCAGATCGGGATGGTTCAACCGTTGAATCCACGCGAAATGGTGCGTGAAGATGGTGTGATGTTCCGCGCAGATGATGGCTATCAGCCAGCGGAAGATGCTCGGGTTCTGCAGAGGTTTGTTGAAAACTCGAATGTGAATCCGGTTCTGCAACTGACTCGCATGATCGAAGTTCAACGAGCTTATGAACTGGGTGCAAGTTTCCTCGAAGCGGAGGACGAACGCGTGCGCCAAGCCCTTCGCGCAATGTCCCAGTAACCCAATCTAACCCAGGAGAAGCGTGATGCGTGCCTTGAAAATTGCAGCCACTGGAATGAGCGCCCAACAGATGCGGGTGGAAACCATTTCGAACAACCTCTCGAACATGAGCACGACAGGTTACAATGCCCGACGTGCGGAATTTGCGGATCTCCACTACCAACAGATGACGCGGCCCGGCACGATCAGCGCAACGGATGGCACGGTGATGCCCGCGGGTGTTCAGCTCGGTCTTGGTGTTCGTCCGGCTGCGGTCTCCGTTCAGTTGCAGCAGGGCTCGCTCAGTCAGACCGGCGGTGATCTCGACCTGGCAATCGAGGGCAAGGGCTATCTGGAAGTGACATTGCCCTCCGGCTTGACGGCCTACACCCGTGATGGCGGCCTGAAGCGCACAGGCGAAGGTCTCATCGTGACCTCAGATGGGTTCCCCGTGGAACCCCAGATCGTAATTCCGGATGACGCGCGCAGCATATCGATCAATACAGCCGGCGAAGTCTATGCATATTTCGTCGACTCGCCCGATGCCCAACTCCTGGGGCAATTCAATATGGCGGGCTTTACAAACGCCAAAGGTCTCGAAGCCCTGGGGGGGAACCTGTTTGGCGAGACAGAGGCTTCCGGTCCTCCTCTTGTTTCAACACCGGGCGAAGATGGTCTTGGAACGGTGCGCCAGGGTTATCTGGAGGACAGCTCGGTTGATGCCGTGCGCGAGATCACCGAACTGATCGAAGCGCAGCGGGGCTATGAAATGAACGCCAAGGTGATTTCTGCCGCTGATCAGATGATGGGCGCAACGACGCAAATCCGATGACCCGTCTTCTCGCTCTGATTGTTGTTTGCAGTATCCCCTGTGCTTCCTGGGCGGACATGGTGGTGCCCACTCGGACCATCCGGGCAAACGCTGTGATCACCGATATCGATGTGGGAACCAAAGCCGGGCAGGTGGCAAATGGCTTTGACCGGGTGACGGACGTCATCGGCCAGGAAGCAAAGACAACGCTCTATGCCGGTCGGCCGATCCTGGTTGACGACATCGGACCGCCGGCTTTGGTGGCTCGCAATCAGATTGTCTCAATCCGCTTCGAGTCGTCTGGATTGGTCATAACAACCGAAGGGCGATCGCTCGAACGAGGCGGAGTTGGAGACCGTGTGCGGATCATGAATCTGACGTCACGCGCGACTCTCTTCGGTCAGATTCAGGCTGACGGTTCCATCCGAGTAAAGAAATAGAGGTAACAGATGCTCTTTCAGAAATGCACGATCATCGCTTGTGTGGCACTCGTTGCGTCATGCGGTCGAATGGACCACCTTGGCAAACCGCCATCGTTCACGTCCCCCATGGCGACATCGGAGCACAATGCGATGATGTCTCCGGGTCTGCCGCTGCGTACCGATGCGCAGGGCCCGACCGAGCGTGCATCTTTGTGGTCCGGTGCGCGGCAATCGCTACTCGGCGATCGCCGTGCCGTCCAACAGGGCGACATTCTGACAGTTGTCATCGAGATTGATGAAGAAGCAGAAATCTCGAACGCCACCGATCGATCCCGATCCGGTTCAGAGAGTCTTGGCATCCCCGGTCTTTTTGGTCTGCCTCAGCGCATTGATGAGCGTTTACCAGAGGGGGCGTCGACAGCTGAAGCCGTCTCGATCAACTCCAGCAGCAGCTCCTCTGGTGACGGATCCGTAAAGCGAAACGAAAAACTGACATTGCGCGTGGCTGCAACGGTTGTCGATGTTCTGCCCAATGGCGTTCTTTCCATCTCGGGCAGCCAGGAGTTGCGGGTGAATTTTGAGATGCGCGAGTTGCTCGTTACAGGCTACGTGCGTCCGGAAGACATCTCCCGGCAAAATGAAATTACCTATGACAAAATCGCGACCGCACGCGTTTCGTACGGTGGACGTGGACAGATCACAGATGTGCAACAGCCGCGTCTTGGACAGCAAGTTCTGGACGGAATTCTGCCCTTCTGAAAGGACCCTTTTATGAAAAAGCTGCTTCCGATCATTATGCTGCTCGTCGGTTCTGGTGCAGGCGTTGGCGCAGGAATTTTCATGCGCCCGCCGCCAGTTGATGATGAGGCTTCTGCGGTTGAGGCAAGCGAAACGAAATCTGCCGAAACCAAAGCCGAGGACGATTATAAGGAAGACAGCCACGCTTCGCATGAAGAAAAGGGTGAAGCGTCCGATGGCATGGAATATGTCAGGCTGCCCAACCAGTTCGTTGTGCCTCTGGTTAATGAAGAGAGAATATCGGCAATGGTCGTTATGTCACTCAGCGTCGAGGTGGCTGCGGGTTATGGTGAAGATGTGTTTGATAAGGAACCGAAACTCCGTGACGGGTTCCTCAGAGTGTTGTTTGATCACGCGAGCATCGGCGGATTTGACGGCGCATTTATCAACAACGAAAATCTGGATGTCGTACGCCGGAAACTGCGTGACGTTGCCAAAAAGGTGATGGGTTCAGATATTGCAAATGATGTGCTCATTTTTGAAGTTGCCCGTCAGGATTATTGACGTCAGCATAGAGGTTTTTTTGAGCTGGCTGCCGATGATCGAAAGCGCATCGTCTTGCGGAGCGCGACAGATACACTGGGGCACAGTATCCGCTCCTGGTGGAAACTCGTTAACGCTGATGTCTGTTGATAGCGCCGGTTTGTAACGTGATGTCGATGGCACGCGCTAGTGCTTCATTTTGCTTCGTTTTCTTATTTTTGGACGAAACGGTTCTCACCAGTTCATCTGCTGCCAGAACCTTGCCGTAGGCCTTTCGAACCTGACGGATGTGTTGATCTTTTTCAGCCAGAACCAGCGCCAGTTTCATGTTCAGAGAGCTCTTGGCTTTGCCAAGCCAGGCTTTCCAAATGATATCTGCGCCTATGGAACGCATTTCCGGATTATTATGGGTTTGGGAGTCCCTGGCCTGTTCATCAAGCCGATGAAGTTCCGCGCGCAGGGCGTTCTCTCGTTGTAGCAGTCCCTGAAAGAGCTGCTGACGCGCCTTATACTTTGCATCGGCAAGTTGATGGAGTTTTTCCAGATCTTTCAAATTCATCACACACGCCCTTTGGCGCGACGGCGCATGGCTTCTGCAAAGCGTATTGCCGCTGCAACCGCACGATAATGATCCGGCGCGATCTGATCGCCGATCTCTGCTGTTGCATGCAGAGCGCGCGCCGTCGGTGGATCGCTATGAATGGGAACGTTGTTTTCGGCAGCGATTTCCCGGATGCGAAATGCAATCTCATCAACACCCTTTGCAATACAGACAGGGGCCTGACCCGGCTTGCGATCCCATTTCAGCGCGACCGCGTAGTGGGTTGGGTTCACTATGATCACATCCGCCTTGGGCACTTCGGCCATCATCTGAGCGCCGGCGATTGTCTGTGCGCGCTGACGACGCTCCTGCTTCATGTATGGATCGCCCTCGTTGTTCTTGGTTTCGTCCATGATTTCTTTGCGCGTCATCATGTTCTTACGCAGATGCTCAAAATGCTGCCAGATCGCGTCAATGAAGCCGATTATTCCGGAAACAATGACAACGACAAACAAGAACGAAAGACAGATTTCGGCAAGCAGAGCCACGACAATGCGTGGATTGGTCTGAAGGACGGAAACCATTTCGTCGAGCCGGATGTGGATGAACACCGCGAGGCATGCTGAATAGATCAGCAGTTTTGCGAAGCTCACTGTGAATTGGAAAAGACCACGTCGCCCGAACTTGTTTTTAGCATTCGAAATGATCGAAATATTTGTGATCTTGGGCGCAATCTTGTTGGGCGCAAATACGATCCCCTTTGTGGCGAAGAGGCAAAGCAATACGGCGAGAGCGGGGATCGCGAAAAAAGGCGATATCGACCAGAATACACTTCTCAAAATTCCCTCTGCGGGAGCTGCCGCCGCACCCTGGAAGAAAAGCAGGGCGAGTTGGGCCGGCTGATCAATGAGGATCATCATCGCTGTCCCAAGGCCGATCAGGCCACTGCTTCCGGCTGCGACAAACGCCAGCAGAAGGCCCGCGTAGGCACATGCTGTCAGGATTTCGGTGGAGCGGGCAATCTCACCTTTCTTGCGCGCATCCTGCAGTTTCTGCGGCGTCGCTTCATAGGTCTTGTCGCTCTGATCCGTTTGGTCGCTCACGGTGCCGGACCAAAGGGGTTACTTAGGAATACATCCATCGTTCGAACCCAGACGGAGAGGATCAGAGGTGAAGATACCAGTAACAGGAAAAGTCCTCCGGCCGTGATGACGGGCGCGCCAACAAATGCGACCATGAGCTGGGGCATCGCTTTATTGATGGCGCCAAGAGCCACGTTGTAAAGAACTGAGAGAATGATGAACGGTGCGGCCAAAGTGAAAGCGAGTGTGAATGCGCGGGCAACCTGTGCCACGCCCCACTCGGACAAGACCTCTCCCGTGGTGAATTTGCCCATCGGCATGAACTCGTATGACAGAATGATGAGTTCAGCCGCCTTCACATGGAGACCGGTCATCACCGCAAGCGCCAAGCCGCCGATGATCAACACGTAGCCCATGGCGGGCATCGGATCGACGCCGGCGCCACCGAAGACCTGGGAGAGCGAGGTAGCATGCGCAGCAATTGTGCCTGCGGTCTGAAGCGCCAGTATGAAAAGCCTGATGCCTATTCCCAACGCAAGGCCTGCAAGAACTTCCGACAGGATGAAAAGAACCAGATCACCGAATACAGCAGGCATTGAGGTTACGGAAATTACCGGTGCAACGATCAAGGTGAACGCGATCGCCAGTACAAGTTTAATTCGTGTGGGGACGGACTGCTCGCCAAATGCGGGTAGCATTGACGTAATTGCAGCGACCCTCAGGAAAATCGCAAAACCATGCCACATGGTTTCATTCAAGATTGGCAAAAGCTGCGCCAGGGCGGTCATGCGGCAACGACCCCTACAAGCGAGTGTCTTGCATCCAGCCCGATCTCTTCAAACGAATGTACCGGATTGTTGATTCCTTTGGCGCGCATGACCGTACGCAGGAACCGACGCCGACGCGTGTTGGTGACAATCGCCGCGTTGATGCCGTTCTGGCTTGCCGCCTGAAGTTTTTCGGAAACATTCTCTGCCAATTGGTTGAAGATTTCCGGAGGCAAGGCGATATCGAGCCCGCGATCCGCCTCCACCTGATAGGTGCTGAATGTTTCTTCCCATTCAGGTGCCAGTTGAACAAGTGGCAGGGTTCCGTCCTCCCGCTTCATTTCCGCGATGAGCTGGAAGCCAAGCCGCTGGCGGACGTGTTCGCAGATAGCCTCCGGTTGCGCGTTCTGAGAACGTGCTTCTGCAGTTGCTTCGAGGATGAGAGGCAGATTTCTGATTGAAACCTGTTCATCCAGCAGCAATCGCAACACGGCATGCAGAACGTCGATTGGCACCTTGTCCGGGATCATTTCGTCGAGTAGCTTGCGGTTTGCTTCCGCACGGGTCGGATCCGAGACGTTCGTCATCTCTTGCAGAAGACGTCTCAAGGATTTGAGGGACAGCAGCCTGCTGAAATTCCGTTTCACGGTCTCCAGTAAATGGGTTGCGAGGATCTCTGCCGGCGTCACCAGGGTCAACCCGTCCAACGCCGCCTGTTCTTGATCTCGTGCATTGATCCACCTGGCCGGGGCACCATAGACTGGCTCAGTCGTGTCGTTCCCATTTGGCAGAGACGACGCATTCTCGGGGATGAGTGCGAGAATCTGTTCCGGATTGAGTTCCGCGCGCGCTTGTTCAACACCTTGGATCCTCAGAACGTAGGTCCCAACGGGCAAAGCGGCATTGTCCGTCAACCTGATTTCGGGCAAAATCAAACCGAATACGGAAGCGACATGGGTCCGCATGTTTGAAATTCGTGCATCCAGACCCGTGCCTGGATCCAGTACCATATTTACAAGGTCTGGCGCAAACTCGACATGAATGTCGTCGAGCTCCAGGATGTCTCCAAGCGGTTTTTCTTTCGGCAGGTCTGCCTCGACGGTCCCTAGATCAGTTGTTTCGGACTTGGCCTTCGATTTTCGCTGCAGCCAGTAGGCAATTGCTCCCAGAACAGTTCCGCCAAAAATAAACGGCCCAAACGGCAGGCCTGGAAACAAGGCAAAGAGAACCATTAGTCCGGACACGGTTGCAAGTGCCGCCGGATGCTTCCCGAGTTGACTGAAAACAGCAAGATCGGTTGCGCCCTGTGCTCCGCCGCGCGCGAGCAAGAGTGCTGAGGCAATCGAAATGACCACGGCTGGAATTTGAGAGACCAAACCGTCTCCAACCGTCAAAATTGCATAGGTTTCAAAGGCTTGTCCAATCGGCATACCATGAACAGCAATTCCCATGACCAAACCTGCAACCAGGTTCAGAAGAGTGATCAGCAGACCTGCAATGGCATCACCCTTTACGAATTTCGAGGCGCCGTCCAACGACCCGAAGAAGGTCGTTTCTTGCTGTTCTCGCTCTCGCCTCTCTCTCGCTTCCGTATGTGTGATGGCCCCAGCCGACATGTCGCTGTCGATCGCCAGTTGTTTTCCGGGCATTCCGTCCAGAGCAAAGCGTGCACCGACTTCCGCCATTCTGGTGGCGCCTTTTGTGATCACCATAAAGTTCACAATCAAAAGGACACAAAAAACAACAAGGCCCAAAAATACACTGCCGCCCATGACAAACTGAGCAAATCCCTCGATGACGTCACCGGCTGCATTGGTGCCGGTGTGTCCTTCGCCGATTATGAGTTTTGTTGACGAGACGTTCAGTGACAGACGCAACATGAGCGACGCAAGAAGGATTGTAGGGAATGCCGAAAAGTCCAACGGCCGTTCAATAAAGAGTGTCACCGTAAAAATGAGTATCGCCAACGCAAATGACGCGGCAAGGCCAACGTCCAACACCCATGCGGGCATCGGCAGTATCATCATTACGATCACTGCCATAAGCGCAACAGCAAGCAAAATAGTAGGGTTGAACAGTGCTTTTGCGGTCAACTTCTGCACAGTTAGATCTCCCCGTTTTGCGTTATTAACGAACCGCGTACCGACGCCTCACCTAGAGGAACCAGGGATCCAAGTGTTGGTTTGGCAACCGATCTCTGTAGAAGCGGAAACTGGTTCCTTCGGTTTTCTGAGTGTAAATTTTCGCCGGTAATTCGACTTGTCAGATTTTCATATACTTCCGAAAATCGACGTTTGTATCGCGTTGCATGTTCTTTTGTTCGCGAATGATACGCTCCTACGGCACGTGTCCAATCACCCTGCTCAGCGCGTAACTTCGACAGAAATCTTGCCGCATATCGAGCGTTTTTTAGAGGATCAAGCATGGTGGATGGAGACGAAAAGGCATGTCCGTGCCAACGATAGTTTAGTTGAAAACAGCCAATATCAATATTTGTGAACCCGCGTGCCAGATGTGCCAGTACATGTTTGACTGCTGCGTCCTTTGAGCCAAACCAAGTACCCTTACCTCCGATATTTACAGCCCAAGGCCAGGGCTCCAAGCTACCATTTTTGGTTTGCCCAGTTTCTACCCTGGTCACAGCTTTCATGATCGAAAGAGGAATCTGATATTCCTCGGCAGCAATGGCAGCTGCGTGATCGCAAGTTTCACTTGTCGATGCGCGGGCATCGCTTTCAAGGATACCCCAGATAGAAATAGTGAATAGCGACGTTACTATGAGATTGAAAAACTTAGGGTTGATGAGCATTCCACACCTGTAGTTACTCGCATTCTGCGATATGCTAATCGTATCTTTTCTAAGTTTATTTTAGGTAACTGGAAAAAGCTTTCCGCAGATAAATACTCGGCCTAAGGTGAAATCTGAAAACTCTGTAACAGCTGATTCAACGTTTCCCTGGCACTTGCCGTTTGGTCCAGTTCAGCGGCTGCTGTCGAAAGCATGGTATCAGAAGATTCGATTGCAGATATCGGTTCCTTCGCTAGCTCTCGGAACTCGTCGAAAACTGGTGTGTCAGATGGCATCAAGTCCACCCATTCATCTGCCAGCCAAGCGGACCGAACTGCCTCTTCCGCCGTATCTGTCGCCTGAAACAAATTGAAAGCTGACTGGTTTTGGCCAAGATCTAGAAGTGCTTCAGCGCGTAATTTTATGGCATGTTCGCTTCCAAGACCATCCAACAAGTTGATCGCAGCTTGTGGATTCTCTAAGGCTAAAAATACGGTTGCATGAAGGATTTTCTCTTCATCAGATTTTTGTTCGTCTGAGTTCTTTGACAAAATACTATCTGCTTCCGACGCGAAACCCAATTCAAGAAGCCTTGCTGCTGTTTCCAGCGTCGATGCATTTGTTAAACTAAGCGCACTTTGCGGAAAGTGATCGTAAAACCCATCTAAAAAATCGATGTCTGAAGCGAAGAGGGATAAGGCTAGAAATGTGCGCGATTGCATCTCTGCCAGAAACTCCGGATCCTCAGATATTTCTTCACGTTGCATTACTTGAAAGGCTTTGTTGAACTGGCCTGAGTACGAAGCGGCTAACACATGTGCACGTAGCAAATCTGTTGCGAGCGCTTCGTGTCTGCGTTCAAATGCGTAGGTTTCTATCAATAAAGCAATGTCCGCAGGTACTCTTTCACCTTTCTCTACTTTGTTGTCCACAAGCGCGATCAGGGCTTCGGGAGTTTCGGCGGCATTCTCTTCGATGACTTCGTTGAGTAATTGCTCAGCAGTTTCCGGGTTTCCAGTCGCATCTTCAATTCTTGCCTTCGCGAGATCTGCACTTGAAGGTAACTCCTGATTGCTCACTTCGATGTTCCTCAAGGCGATTGCAGCTGCCTCAAGATCACCACGTGCGGTAAATCTTTCACTCAAGGCCGGTGCCAAAAAAGTCTTTAAATGATCGGGCAGTTTCGCGAGAGCCCTTAGGACAGCATTTGCGTTGACAATGCTGTCGTCAGGCACGCTCTTTGCGGCCATCATCGCCCATAGTGCCAGGTCTGAATCGCAGTCTGAAAACCGGTGTACAAAACGCGGGTTTCTCGCGTATCCATGTTCCATTATGTCAGCTAGATCCATCAACTGGGGATTTGCGGACACTAGCTCATCAGAAAGCCGCAATATCTGTTTTTCCTCGGCGCCAAACCCGAAGTACAAGTACGCTTGAGCGAGACGTTTTGCGTTTTCCTGGTCAAGTAGATCGATTTCAGAATAAAGTACCTCTCTCAGATTAGCGATCTGAGTGTGGAAAGGTTGTCGATTTCCCCAATCCGGAATCGCAATACCGCTCGCATCGGCGCAAACGGCTCCAGAAGTCATGAAGTTTTCGTCCACACCGGAAATTGGGATGTCCTGACTATTAGTTATCCGGACATTACCATCGCCGGGAATAGACGTGGTGACCCGTTCTTGAGATGAGTCAAAGACTTCCGTCTGAGGCGTATTGATTTGCTGTTCATCCAACGCAAGTAGGTCTGGCGCAGCCAATTCAAGAATGCCACGCGAAGCCGCGTCGCCCACGCCAAGCAAGAGCTGTTCCCTTGTTTGGTCAATGAAGTCACTCTGTGCTTTGGATGGCTCCTGAGGCGGTTTCTTCGGTTGTTGGTCTTCCTCAACCTCTCTGGGAAGTTCTCCCTCGTCGGTTTCCGTCTTTCTGGAAACCTCGGACCAGAGTAAATCTCCGAAGTTGAACCTGGACGAGGGTTGTGCGGCAATGAAGCGCGGCGCCTGTTTGACTTCCAGGGGTGGTAAGATTGGTCCATCCAGAATGTCCAAGACAAGAAAGGCATTCTGTTCGACAAAGGTGTTTATCGTGCAATCACAAGAGATTTCGAGTTCCAGACGCGATGGGTAGCTTCGTACGCCGGTGAGTTGGTCGCGGGGAATGACATCGAAGATGCGTCGGGTATCGAAACCGTCTTCATGGCCTGAAAGGTTCACAGTTTTGAGGCCGCGGGTCTCCGTCACTTGCCACTTGACGTCATCCGGCAGGCGCATCACGAGCCGTGTAAAGCCATCATGATCTCCTGAGCGGACAACAATTGGATTTGCCTGCGCTGCAGCAGTGGCCAAAGTCAGAAGCAGCCCTGCGATTGTCGCTGGCCTGATCATGCAGCGCCCTGCTTGACTGATTTAAGTGCTTCTTCAAGCTCCGAGAAACTTGGGCGACAATGTGAAGGTGTGTTTTGCCGACCAACTTCGATACAAATATTTGTCGCATGTGCGTGAAGGTTTGCGACCAGCACTTCACGAATGAGCTGGTAAAAGTGGCTGTCCTCTTCTGTGACAGTCTTCACCTTCGCCGCAAATGGCCCAACAAATCCGTAGGCAAGGAAAACGCCCAGAAAAGTGCCGACCAATGCGCCCCCGATCAGTTTGCCGAGTACTTCCGGTGGCTGATCAATGGAACCCATGGTCTTGATGATCCCCAAAACAGCTGCGACGATCCCTAAGGCCGGTAAGCCATCAGCAACGGTTTGCAGAGCGTGGCTAGAATGCAGCGCATGATGCATATTTGCTTCCATTCGCTTCTCGAGAACTTCTTCCACCTGATGCGGATCGTCATAGTTCATTGACGCAGAGCGCATGGTGTCGCAGATCAAGGCAATGGCTTCCCTGTCCTTCAGAATCTTGGGGTACTTCGAGAAGATGGACGACTCATCCGGCGCTTCGATGTGTTCTTCGATCGCCACCGGGTTCTGCCGCGCTAGCCGGATGAGCTCAAACAGCAGACACAACAAATCCTTATAGTCTTCGTGCGCCCATTTCGGGCCTTTGAAGACGCGTCCCATGTCGCGGGCGGTCTGCTTGATCGCAGACATGTCATTGCTGATCAGAAATGCACCGAGCGCTGCGCCGCCGATCATTGTCATTTCGAACGGGAGCGCCTTGAAAATGATACCCATCTTGCCGCCGGCGGCCAAATACCCGCCAAACACCATGACAAAAATGACTACGATGCCGATGATTCCGATCATGTCGATCCCCAGTAATTATCGAAGCGCACTGTCGCAAAAGGAAGTTAAGAAAGCCTCTGCGATGCTAACCTTTCGGAACGTCGGCATTCCGACCGGCGAGGATAACACTTATGGAGTAAGCGACCTGTGGAGACAGCCCGGCCATGATCCCTGCCGCAGCATCGGGCCGCATGCGCCCAAGGAAACCCGCTGCAAAGGCAGGTTCCATTTCCTCGAATAATGCGGCTGCATCTTTGGGTTTCATGTTCTCGTAGACTGATGTGAGACGCGCGAGATCATCCTCGGCGGCGGTGTTGGCAAGAGCCAACAGACCTCTCAACGATTCTTCTGCCTGTTGAAGGTTCGCCAGCCGTCTTTCAATTTGTTCATCCGCGACAGATAGCGCCTTCATGCGCATGTCAATCTGCCGTTCACGCTCGCTCAACCGGCTTTCGCGTTCCTGAAAAGCCTGAAGCATCCTGGACATTTGCTTCTTGTTGTCCTCGGACTTGGGCTTTTCCATTTCGGCACGGACTTCGGACGGCTCGTTAGCGGCAAGCGGGTTCTCGGTTGCGACCGCCTGACCCGCGCCAGTGCCCACCCGCAGAACCGCCGATCCGAGCAACAGACCCGCAATCAGCAAGATCGAGCCGCGGCCACTTCGACCGCTCAGAAACGCGATTGATTTCATTGGTGGGTCTCCGCAGTTCGATGGCGAACGAACATCGGCTCGCTCGCCGGTTGTGGTGCGGTCGCCATGGGCTGCGGGGCCGGGCTGGGTGCGGGTTCCACATCCGGGACGTCGTGCAGCGATGCCATCTGCAACTCCAGCTTCCGCGACATGTTTTCCGCGCGTTGCGTCAGATCTGTGAGGGTTTGCGCTGACGTCGCAGCGGTGGTTTGCGCGGCCGACAGTGTTTTCGTCAGGTCATCGACCTGTGCAGAGAGCACGGCCACCGCGCCTCCCACCCCGTTTTCAAGGTCATTGAAGCGATTGAGCCTGCGCCCCAGGACCAGACAGTAAAGACCTGCTCCCAGCGCACCTGCCGCCAGAAGAACATCCGCTATGAGTTCCATTTCACCCTCCTTAGTTCAGTACAAATTCCATGATGAGAAGATCGTTGACACGTCCTGGTCCCGCGACGACCTGAACCCGTCTGAGCATCTGCGCACGCAATCGCGTCAATGCCGACGGGTTCTGAATATCGCTCACTTCAATCGCGCGCAGATAGCTGTTCAGAACGTCGATGACGCGCGGCAAAACCTCTTCCACCTCCGCCGCGTAGTCATGCGCAACCTCGAGCTCCGCTCGGAATATCAGGTGTTTCTGTTCGCTACTTTGCGGCAGAGAGATCGTGATTGGTTCGATGGGGACAAAAGTGATCTTGGGAGCGGCATCTTTTTTTACTTCCTCAGCCTTCGGTTCTGGCGATTCGTTGTTCAGAATCAAACCGCTCCAAGTGGCATAGAAGCCGCCTCCGCCACCCAGCAAAAGAAAAACAAACCCAAGAATTAAGGGCATTTTCGACGATTTTGGTTCAATGTCGGTTTCAACAGTCGCTGCGTCTGCCATGATAATCCCATCTTCGGTTGCGAAAATGGTTATAGACCCGATTGCACTAACCGATTGTTAAGCCAGATCGTTCATTGCTGTTGCCAGCGCCGAATAGAACGTTCGGCTTGACGGAGGCGAATGTGCAGCAACTACTGAATGCTTGGACCGGACTGGATTTGCGTCGCCAGATCATCGTGATTGTCGCAACGGGTGCCATGTTCTTTGCAATTTTGGCGATGTCCAGAATGGCGTCCGCGCCAACCATGACATTGCTCTATGCCGGCCTGGAAAATGGGGCTGCGGGCGATGTCGTCCGCGCCTTGGAGCAGCGAGGTGCGACCTTCGAAGTGCGCGGTGGCTCTATCTTTGTTGCATCCGCTGATCGTGATCAACTGCGCATGACACTCGCCAGCGAAGGCCTGCCAGCGAATTCCAACCGTGGTTACGAATTGCTCGACACATTGTCCGGTTTTGGGACCACATCGCAGATGTTTGATGCAGCCTATTGGCGTGCGAAGGAGGGAGAGCTGGCGCGGACGATTGTGTCCAGCCCGCATGTGGCCATGGCGCGCGTGCATATTGCGAGCACCGGTTCAAACCCATTTCAGCGCGGCGTGACACCCAAGGCTTCGGTTGCGGTCACACCAAACGGTGCACCTATTACGCCGCAGCAGGCAAAGGCGATTCGTTTTCTTGTTTCATCCGCCGTGGCCGGCCTTGCCTCAGAGGATGTCGCCGTCATCGATGCCAACGGAGCGCTCATTGGAAGCGCGGACGAAGCAGCGCCCGCTGGTGCTGACGATAAAGCGCAGCTTTTGCGCGAACGGGTTCAGCGTTTGCTGGAAGCACGTGTCGGATTTGGAAATGCGGTTGTCGAAGTGAGTGTCGATACCGTCACTGAAAGCGAAGCAATTCGGGAAAGAACCTTTGATCCGGAAAGCCGTGTTGCAATCAGCACGGACACCGAAGAGCGGAGCAATACCTCAAATGAAGCTGGCGGTGGGAATGTGACTGTCGCATCGAATTTGCCTGACGAAGAGGGCGGCAACGGGGAGAATTCGTCATCGCAAAACAGTGAGACACGTGAACGTGTCAACTACGAGGTGTCAGAGACGGAACGTGAAATCGTGCGCGTACCTGGTGCAATCAAGCGACTTACCGTTGCGGTTCTCGTAAACGAAGCGGCGGTTCCCGCGGAGAATGGGGCACAGACATTTGCGCCGCGCGATCAGGTGGAACTGGACGCCTTGCGTGACCTTGTCGCATCTGCTGTCGGCTTTGATGAAGCGCGTGGGGACATAATTACAATTAAATCAATGGCTTTGCAGAGCGTTGCACCACAAGGGACGGCGGCTGGAACATCTTTGATGGATGGCATCAATATTGATTTGATGTCGGCAATCCAAATGGCCGTACTGGCCTTGGTCACCCTGATCCTCGGGCTGTTTGTTGTACGCCCCTTGCTAAGCAAACCAGCCGCCCCGGCAGACCAGGACGTGCCCGCGTTACCGCCCGGTGAAAGCCAGTTGGCTGATGATCCCGGTCTTGCGGGAGAGTTGGCTTCCGATGATTTCGAACTGCCCGAACTGCCGGTTATTTCGGGCTTTGGTGGAGATCAACCTGGAGAGCTGCCGGACGTTCAGATGGGCGGCAACATG
>ERZ1740065.68-NODE-68-length-45290-cov-4.568896_pt1 | contig 45290 bp, 29 predicted proteins | sample MGYA00581738_ERZ1740065 | MGnify/ENA primary metagenome ERZ1740065 (study PRJEB43018, sample SAMN04849749) | marine metagenome | isolation source: floating plastic debris | place: Pacific Ocean | collected 2008-09-01 | study: EMG produced TPA metagenomics assembly...
GGTCGCCATCTCTACGGGCCGGATCGGCGATGTGGTGATCGACAATTACCACCGCCCCAAAACCTTTTTCACCGATTTTGTCCAAACGGGCTGTCCCAACGTCATGAGCTTTGCCGAAAAGATCGACGGCGGCTTTGGCAAACGCGGTGGCTGTCTGTTTTACGAGGTGGGTTGCCGTGGCCCCATGACTCGGGCTTCTTGCAATCGCATCCTGTGGAATCGCCAGTCGAGTAAAACGCGGGCCAATCACCCCTGCCTGGGTTGTACCGAACCGGGCTTTCCCCACAACGATCTGGTCAAGGGCAGCGTCTTTAAGACGATGAAGTACCTGGGCTTTTTACCGAAGGAAGTACCTACCGGAGAGAGCAAACTGGGCTACTATTTCAAGGCGGGTATCCATAAGGTACTGCCCACTCCCAAAGCAATTAAGGAGACTTCCAAGTAAACGCGATTGCTTTTATTGAATCAACCTAAAATCAACCAATAATGGCTTTAAAAGAATTGAATATCTCGCCAGTCGGTCGGGTAGAAGGGGACCTGGATGTCAAGGGCTACATGGAAAGCGGCGTGGTGACCCGAGCCCACACCCAGGCGGCGATGTTTCGTGGTTTTGAGAAAATTCTGGCGGGCAAAGACCCCCAGTCCGGGCTGATTGTGACGCCCCGCGCTTGTGGTATTTGCGGTGGCTCGCACCTCTACTGTGCCTCCTCGGCGCTGGACGTAGCCTGGCAAACGACCCTGCCGCCCAACGCGCTCCTGCTCCGGGCCATCGGACAGGCTACGGAGACCATCCAAAGTATTCCGCGCTGGTTTTACGCCATCTTCGCCACCGATATGGCCAATAAGAAATTTGCCAATAAGCCCCTGTACCAGGAAGTGGTCAAGCGCTTTGCGGCTTACGTGGGCACCTCCTTCCAGACTGGCGTCACGGCCAGTGGTCGGCCCGTCGAAGTGTACGCCCTCTTCGGTGGCCAGTGGCCGCACTCGAGTTACATGATTCCCGGTGGGGTCATGTGCGCACCGACGCTCAAGGACATCACCCGGGCCCACGCCATCATGAACCAGTTCCGCAACGATTGGCTGGAACCCGTCTGGTTGGGTTGTTCCATCGAACGCTACATGCAGATTCAGTCCTGGGACGATCTGATGGAGTGGATGGAGGAAAACGAATCCCACCGCAACAGTGACTTGGGCTTGTTCCTGAGGGCGGGGCTGGAGTTTGGCTTGGACAAATTTGGGCAGGGGGTTGGAAAATTCCTCGCTTGGGGCACCTACCTCCACCACGAGATGTACAACCAACCCACCATCGAAGGGCGTAACCCGGCCTGTATCAGCCCGTCTGGATTCTGGGATGGAAAGTACTACGATGCGGATCAAAAACAAGTGACCGAGCACATCAAGCACGCTTGGTACCTCAACCAGGAGGATGCCCTCCACCCCTTTAGCGAACCCGTACCTACCGCTTCGCCCAACATCCATTCACTCGAGCACACCGACTTTGGGGGCAAGTACAGTTGGTCCAAAGCCCCGCGCTTTATGGGACACGCTGCGGAGGCCGGGCCCCTGGCCCGCGTCATCATGGCCGCTAATCCCGCCAATGCGGACCACCAAATCCGCGATCCCCTCTTTGCCGACATCATGGATAAGATGGGCCCCTCGGTCTTTACCCGTGCCATGGCCCGGGTTCACGAGGCGCCGCGCTTGTACACGATGATCAACGACTGGCTCAGCCAGGTCCGACTCGATGATGAGTTCTACATCAAGCCCACCGAACGGGACGGCATTGGTTGGGGCGCTACCGAAGCGGCCCGGGGCGCACTGGCCCACTGGATCAAGATCAAAGATGGCGTCATTGAAAACTATCAGATCATTGCCCCCACCACTTGGAACGTGGGGCCGAACGATAAAGAAGGCAATCCCGGTCCGATCGAATCGGCGCTGGAGGGTACCGAGATTGAGGATCCGCACGATCCGGTTGAAGTGGGAATGGTGGCGCGTTCTTTTGACTCCTGCCTGGTCTGTACCGTTCACGCCCACGACAACAAGACGGGCAAGCAACTGGCGAAGTTTAAATTGTAAATCAAAATTCATAGTAACGGAGCCCCGAAATACCTCGGGGTTCCGTTTCTTAACGCGGCGATCATGAGACAGACGATGGAAAGTACAACCCGGCAAACGGCCATTTTAGGATTTGGCAATCCGGTCCGCGCCGACGATGGGGTAGGGATATACGTCATCGAGCAATTGCAACACCGACTGGGAACGCGCGACGATCTCAGTCTTTTTGATATGTGGACCTCGGCTTTTGAGGTGCTGTTTAAAATCAGGGGCCACGAACGCATCATTTTGGTGGATGCCGTGATCAATACGGACGAGCCGGTGGGAACGCTTTACAAGGTGCCCGCCGCCGAATTGGAGGCCCAAATCGAAGACGATCCGCTGGTCTTTCTGCACGGTTTGAAGTGGAATCAGGCCCTGTCCTACGCGCGTAAGATGCTGGGGGCGGACTATCCCGAAGACATTGAGGTTTACCTGGTGTCGATTGAAAGTACCCGCTTCAACGTCGGGATGAGCGAGGCCGCCATTGCGGCGGGGGATCGCTTGGTCGACATTATTCTTGGTGACCTCAACTCCTAGCCCATGTTTATTCCTCCCGACCGACTGAAGTACCATTTTGCACGTTCGGGTGCAGCCCAGAGCGCGATTCGCCTCCGGGCTTCGCACCTGTTGATCGATACGGTGATGGCGCAGCGGGTCTTTGGCGATACCGCCAATGCCTACCTCGTGTACTACCCGGAGCGGCACGTCCTGATGCTCGCCTCGGTGGAGGACGAGCTGTTCAAGAGCCTACACAAGGCTTCACAACACCTACTCAAGGACCGCAACCGCCAGGGCGACAAAAGCATTGCCCTCCACGAGACACTCATCGATCACCAAATTCCGGCGGCGGATCGCGACTTGGAGTACGAGTTTGCAGCCGAGCTGGGGGTTTTAACCGTTTTTCTTTAATCCTAAAATGCCCGCGATGTATTGCTCTCCCGACATTCCCGAGTATGCCTCCCCCGAACTGCTGGGGACCGATCGGGACTTGCGCTTGCTCCATGAAGACAAGTGGCTACAAGATACCGAGGTGCGCTACCTGCTGGTGGAGCGAAGGAGCCGCTGGCACCTTACGATGATCTACATCGATATTCACAATCCCCTACGCTTTATCTGTCGAAAAATCGACACCTATCCTTCCGCTAAAAAGGCCACGACCTTTGCGGAAATTTTACAACGGGGCATCCGCAAGGACGCCCGGGGAACGCTCAAAACGAATCGAGATGCTTTCTATTTTTGCGACAACTGAATACCATTCCCAGATCCACGCCATCCTGGAGCGTGAGGACCGACTGTCCGAGCTGGTAACGATATACGACCTGCTGGAGCGGGCACCCCGCTCCAGCGCACACTGCCTTATTGTTGATGCGCAGGGCTTACGCCTGCCCATCGACTGGTACAATCTGGCCCCTCCCTATCTGCTTCCGAAGCAACTGCCCTTCGAGGCCGAAAATCTGTTGGGATTAATTTTTCTACAACTCGACAATTGGCCCAAGGTCCAGGAATACCTGGCGGACCGCCCCGAGCTCCTCCCGGAACTGGAGCGGTTTCACGGTCTGAAGAGTGGCCAACAAATTCGCGAGGTCGACCGGTTGGAAGCGGGGGATACGCCCTGGGAGCGCTACCGGCGGGCGCACAACCAAGCGGTGCTTCGACACTACGGCTACCTGGCGGAGGAACAAACCTTTGCCCGGATTCGCCAAGCGTACGATACCGCCATTGCCCATTCTCCTCACCCGGAGTACGCTGCCTTTAGTACCAAACACCTCGCCACCCTGCTCCTCGATGCGGGCCGGATCGAGGACGCCGTAGCGGTTTTACAAGGCGCGGAGCACGAGGCCCTGTCGCCGGATGCTCGGATGGCCCTCCGAGCCCTGTTGAGTCAGGTATGGATGCAGCAACTCCGGGTTCCCTACGATCCCAAGCTGATGACACAACTCAAGGATACCCTGTGGGAAGTCATTCAGTACCTTGAGGAAAACGACCGTCCGGTGGAGGCTGGCTTACACCTAACGGATGCCGCCCACATTGCCAACATCTCCAATAGCTTTACCGAGTCCCTGGGCTACATCAGTAAAGCGATTCGCATTTTCGACGAGGCGGAGCTGAGTGAGCTGGCGGGCAATGCCCAGTTGCGCAAGGGGACCCTGTTGTACACCTGGGCCCAAAACGGGAATCCCCAGTTTTACAAACCCGCCGTGGAGGCTTACCAACGGGCCCTGCAAGTATTCCGCAAGGACTTGACGCCCGACGTTTTTGCCGACATCCACCACCACCTCGCCGTGCTGTACGCCGAGATGCCCAGCGAACCCAAGAAGCGCAGCATCTGGGCTGGCGTGGCTTCCGCTTCTTTCCAGGAGGCCCTCGATTACTACACGGCCGAAAGCCACCCCTACGAGTACGGTCGGATTTGCAACAACTACGGCAACGCACTGACCAAGTTCCCCCCCGCGGTACATTCCGACAACTACGAAAAGGCCCTGTTCTACTACGCCGAGGCCCTCCGCGTTCGCGACGCGCGCTACCCCTACGAACGGGCCATCAGCTTGCTCAACTTTTTGGAAGCCAGCTGGAACGTCAGCAATCCCGACGAATCGTTCAACGAGGACCGCTACCGCGACATGGTCGGTAAGGCCGAAGAAGTCCTGCAACTCGTCGAGGCCCCGGAAATGATGGAGGCGGCCCGAGGACATTTACAAGCCCTCGCCCAGCTCAAAGCCGTGGCGGTTAAATAAACATAGATGCACGAAATCTCTTTAGTCCGCAGTATCTTCAATACCCTGTCCGCCGAGTTTTCCCCGGAGGAGTTGGCCACTTTAGAAGCCATCGACCTCAAGGTGGGACTCCTGTCCAACGTCGAGCCCCTGCTCTTGCAAAATGCCTTTGAGGCGGTTACGACGGCGGAGCAAAAATTTGAAGCGGTCCAACTCAACGTGGAGGTGATTCCGATTGCCATCCACTGTACCACTTGTGCCCAAGACTCGCCCGTCGAGCGCTACAAGTTTGTGTGCGCCCACTGCGGGCAAGCGAATAATAACGTAGTTCGGGGAACGGAGCTCCTGATTCACCGCGTCCATTTTGCGGAAGTCGAGCCCGAGGCCCTTTCATCCAATCAAGCGAAATAAGTCATGGATAAAATTCAAAAATCAAATCGCGCCGCCCGCGGTACGGTTACTTGCGACAATACGACCCTCCACCTCCTCAAGGCCAACGACTTTGTAGCCACCAGCATTCGCAATCGCATGGCGGAGCAGAATATCCTGTTGATCAACATCACTTCCTCAGCCGGCAGTGGCAAGACCACCTTGCTACAAGAAACGGTCCGGCGTTTGAAAGACCGGGTAAAGCTCAAAATTCTGGTGGGAGACATCGAAACCGAACGCGATGCCGATCGCCTACGCGAAGTGGGGGGCGATGCCCTCCAAATCGTAACGGGGGGCATCTGCCACCGCGAAGCCCAGATGGTTTGGCAAGCGATGGAAAGCCTCGACCTGGCGGGGGTAGAACTCCTCATCGTCGAGAACGTTGGCAACCTGGTGTGTCCGGCCTCTTTTGACCTGGGCGAAGATTACCGCGTTACCCTGATCGCTACGACCGAGGGCGACGACAAGCCCAAGAAATATCCGCGGATGTTTCTCACCAGCGAGTTGATGTTGATCTCCAAAGTGGATTTGCTGCCTTACTTGCCCTTTTCGGTAGAGGCCGTCACGCGGGACGCCCGCGACATCAATCCCGACATTGGGGTGCTGGAGTTGTCGACCGTCCAGGGGACGGGCGTCGAGGCGTGGTGTGATTGGTTGATGGAAAAAGTGGCGGCCAAACGCGGGGTAGCGAATGGAGCCAGGGTGGTATAAAGACAGCAATGGATACTTGGAATCTACACTTGGAAGGACAGGTACAGGGCGTTGGCTTTCGTCCCTACGTTTACCGACTCGCTCGGGAGTGGCAACTCCGGGGCTGGGTGAACAATGGGCGGGATGGCGTGCGGATCGTCTTTAATGCCGAGGCGGCGCGGGCGCGCGCTTTTGCTCGGGCGGTGGTGACCGGAGCTCCGGTAATGGCCCGGATTACCCATCGCCAACTATCCGCCACTACGTCCCAGCACTTCGACGATTTTAGCATCCGCACCAGCGATGCTTCTTCACCCGCTCCCACCAAGTTGCTGTTGACTCCCGACGCCGCCATCTGCTCCGATTGCCGTAGCGAACTCCACGATCCCAACAACCGCCGCCACGATTACGCCTTCACGACCTGTACTAACTGTGGCCCCCGTTACTCCATCATCCGAGCGCTGCCCTACGACCGCCCCGCCACCAGCATGGCCGACTTTGGGCGCTGTACCCACTGCCAATCCGAGTACGACCAGCCCGACGACCGGCGCTACTACTCCCAGACCAATTCCTGTCCGGCCTGTGCCGTGCCCCTGCGATTGTACAATGCCCGGGGTGAGCTACTTCACACGGAAGTGGAGGCGGTACTCGAAGCCGTGGTCCGGGCCTGGGGAGCGGGAAAGCTCGTGGCGATCAAAGGCATTGGCGGTTACCTGCTGACCTGTTCGGCTCGGCAGGCGACTGCGATACGGGAGCTGCGCCGCCGGAAACACCGGGCTCGCAAGCCACTGGCCCTGATGTATCCTCGGGATTACCCGCTGACGGGACTGCGTTTGCGGGAGTTGGAAAAACGCGCCCTCCGGAGTAGTGAAGCGCCCATCGTCCTGGCCGAGCTAGCGGATCGCAGCCAGATCGATCTGGCCCTGGAAGAGATCGCACCCCGCCTGGATCAGCTGGGTATCCTTTGGCCTTACGCGCCCCTCTTCGAATTGCTGCTGCAGCGTTGGGGACAGCCCATCGTCGCCACCAGTGCCAATCGGAGCAACGCACCCATCCACTACCGGGATGCCGACGCCTTGGAAGCCCTCGCCCCGCTGGCGGATTTTATTTTACAACACGATCGGGAGATTCGGATGCCGCAGGACGACAGCTTGGTCCGGTGGACGGCGCGGACGCAGCAACGGATCGTGCTGCGGCGTTCGCGGGGTTGGGCACCCACTTTTCTACCCAGCGATCCCAGCTGGCGGGGGGAGGGCTTGCTGGCCCTGGGCGGACTGCTCAAGGGCAGCTTTAGCCTCCGGCATGCGGATCAGACCTACGTCAGTCAGTACCTCGGCGACCTGAATCACTTTGCGGCCCAGGAAAATTACCGTCGGACGCTGGATCACCTGCTCGAACTACTCGACGCCAAGCCGCGGATCATTCTGGTCGATCAGCATCCCGCCTACGCCACCACCCAGTGGGGTAAAAACCTGGCGAAGGAGTGGCAAGTACCCTGTCGGGAAGTGCAGCACCACGAAGCGCATTTTGGTGCCGTACTGGGCGAAAACGATTTGCTCGATACGGATGCTGCGGTGCTCGGCGTGATTTGGGACGGAACGGGCTGGGGAAGGGATGGACAGATTTGGGGCGGCGAATTTTTTACCTACCAGCGGCACCAAATGCAACGACAAACGCACTGGGCCTACCGGCCCTTGCTGGCGGGGGATAAGATGGCGCGGGAGCCGCGGCTATCGGCCCTGGCCCTGACCCACGGCTTGCTGGAGGCCCGCTCGCTGGTCCGCCCCAAGTTTACCGATCAGGAGGGGAATATCTACGCGACCCTGCTGGGACGTGGTTCCAAACTCCAGACTTCCAGTGTCGGGCGCCTCTTTGACGCGGTGGCTTCGCTCCTGGGTATTGTGGAGGTGCAGGACTACGAAGGAGAAGCGGCCATGCAGGTGGAAGCCTTGGCGCGGCAGTACTTCGTTCGGCACGACTGGCGGATGGATTCCCCCTACCTGGCGGATTACTGTGGAGAAAAAACGATTCCCACCCGGCAGCTCCTCCGGGAGTTGATCGCCGACCTGCGTCGGGGCCGGGCCACCAACTGGATTGCGGCCAAGTTTCACTACAGCCTGGTCCACCTGATTCGCGTCATCGCCGATCGCTGCCAAATCAAACGGCTGGCTTTTAGTGGGGGCGTCTTTCAAAATGCGGTGTTGGTGGATTTACTACGGCTGCATTTGGACGGGGCTTACGAGTTGTATTTCCACGAGCAGCTTTCGCCCAATGACGAAAACATTTCCTACGGTCAGTTGGTCTGCCACCAGATCGAACTGCGGCGTCGGAACATTTCAAAATTACAGATTACATCAAAAAATACCGAAGACCATGTGTTTAGCAATTCCCGGAAAAATTAAATCCATCGAAAGTCAGTTCGACGGTCTGGTCCGGATGGCCAAGGTCTCCTTCGGGGGCATCATCAAGGAGGCGAGTCTCGAAATGGTTCCCCAAGCCAAGGAAGAGGATTACGTTTTGGTTCACGTAGGGGTGGCCATCAGTGTGGTCGATGAAGAAGAGGCCAAACGTACCTTTCGCTATCTCGAAGAGATGGGCGAAGTCGCCGACGAATTAAACATCAACGATTTTCTCCCTGATAAGGAGGAGTATTCCGATTAAAACAACAAGATTATGAAATACCTCAGTGAATACCGCGATCCCGAGTTGGCCCAGCGCTACCTGCGTGAGATCGAAAAGACCGTCACCCGTCCCTGGACGATCATGGAGGTGTGTGGTGGCCAGACCCACAGCCTGGTCAAAAATGGCATCCTCAACCTACTGCCACCGGAGGTCAATATGGTCCACGGACCGGGCTGCCCGGTTTGTGTGACCCCCCTCAACCTCATCGACAAGGCCGTTTACCTGGCCGAAGAGAAGGACGTCATCCTGTGTTCTTACGGCGATATGTTGCGGGTGCCGGGTTCGGAAAAGAGCTTGCTGGAGGCCAAGGCCAATGGGGCGGATATCCGCATCCTGTATTCGCCGCTGGAGGCCGTAAAAATTGCCCAGGAAAATCCCGATCGGGAGGTCGTTTTCTTTGCGGTGGGCTTTGAGACGACGGCGCCGGCCAATGCCCTGTCCGTGGTACACGCCCAGCGCCTGGGACTCGATAATTACGCTATCCTCGCTTCCCACGTACTCGTTCCGCCCGCCATCGAAGCCCTGCTCAGTGATGAGGAATGTCTGGTCGAAGGCTTCCTGGCCGCCGGGCACGTCTGTACCATCATGGGGCTGGAAGAGTACTTTCCCCTGGTCGACCGTTTTGGGGTCCCCATCGTCGTTACTGGTTTCGAACCGGTTGATATCTTGCAAGGGATTCTGATGGTGGTCCAGCAATTGGAACGGGGGGAGGCCAAGTTGGAGAACCAGTACGCCCGGATGGTCCGAGAGGGGGGCAACCCCAAGGCGCGGGAAACGATCTACGAGGTATTTGACATCACCGACCGGATGTGGCGGGGCATGGATGTGATTCCCCAGAGTGGCTACGGCGTTTGCCAGGCTTATCAAAAATTTGATGCCCAACGCAAGTTTTCGGTCGACATTCCCGAAGCTCCCGAGAACGCCAGTTGTATCGCGGGAGACATCATGAAGGGACTCAAGAAGCCCTTTCACTGCCCCAACTTTGGGACCCACTGCAAGCCCGAAAATCCACTCGGCGCCCCGATGGTCAGCTCGGAGGGCGCCTGTGCGGCGTACTACCATTTTTCCGATCGCATCCACCAAATCGAAAAACAATCGGCCTAGTGATGAGTACTTCAAAAAACGCGAAGAAAATAGAATGGCAATTGCAATGCCCCATGCCCAAACTGGACTTTGAGGTGATCACCCTCGGACACGGTAGTGGTGGATTGTTGACCCACCGCCTGCTAGAGAGTGGGGTTTTTGAGCTGTTGAAGAACGAACAGCTCGATCGTCGGCACGACGGCGCGCTGCTGCACCTCCAGGGGCCCACGGCCTTTACCACCGACAGCTTCGTCATTTCCCCCATCTTTTTTCCGGGGGGCAATATCGGAGAGTTGGCGGTCAACGGAACGGTCAATGACCTGGCGATGTGCGGGGCCATTCCCCGTTTTCTCTCCCTGAGCTTTATCATCGAAGAGGGTTTGCGGATGGAGGAATTTTGGGACATCGTGGTGGCGATCAAATTTGCGGCGGAAGCCGCGGGCGTGAAGATCGTGACGGGCGATACCAAGGTGGTGGAACGGGGAAAGGGCGATAAGATTTTTGTCAATACTACTGGAATTGGCACCTTGCACCCTCGGGCGAAGATCGACCTGGGGCGCGTGGGCGTGGGGGATAAAATCATCGTGAGCGGCAACGTAGCGACGCACGGCATCGCGATCATGTCGGTACGCGAGGGCTTGGAATTTGAGACGACGATCGAAAGTGATACCCAGCCCCTACACCACTTGGTGACCGCACTGCTGGACCGTTTTGGACCGGACGTTCACCTCCTGCGCGATCCGACGCGGGGAGGACTGGGAACGGTACTCACCGAAATTGCGCGGGAAGTGGGCCAGGGCATTGAATTGCACCAACGGGATTTGCCGATTGACGAGCAGGTCCGTGGCGCTTGTGAAATCCTGGGACTCGATCCCTTGTACGTGGCCAACGAAGGCATCTTTATTGGCATTGTGGCGGAGGGGGTAGCGGAGGAAGTGGTGGCGGAGCTGCGTGGCCTACCGGGCGGGGCGGAGGCGGCCATCATCGGGGAGGTCGTAGCGGCCCATCCCCGGCAGGTGATCCTGACCAGTGCCATCGGCGGCAAGCGGGTGGTCAATATGTTGGTGGGCGAGCAGTTGCCCCGAATTTGTTAAGACTACTACAAGCGCCGTGTGGGTATGAAAAAAGCATTGGAAAACCGGGAAGACATTGAGCGATTGGTGCGCGCCTTTTACCAAAAAATGCTGGCCGATCCCGAATTGGGTCCCCTGTTTCTGCGGGTGGCCCAAATTAGCCTGACCGAGCACCTGCCCCCGGTCTACGACTTTTGGGAGAGTGCCCTTTTCCAAACCGGAAGCTACCGGCACAACCTGATGGACATCCACCTGGCGTTTCACCAAAAGCACCGCCTGGAAAAAGCACACTTTGACCGTTGGTTGGAATTGTTTACCCAAACCGTTGATGAATTGTTCACCGGCGAGCGAGCCCAGGGGGCGAAGCAACGCGCCCGAACCATCGCCACCATTATTCAACTGAAAATTGACCACCTTGAAAAGCAACGACTCGAATTTGGCAACTAAGGACTTGCCTCAATTGGTGGGGGAGACCCACCTGTTTAAGGGGGCGGAGGAAAGTCCCCTACTGGCTCCCCGTGGGGTCTTTATGGTTCGGGGACAACTGTGGGTAGCGGATACGGCACAGAACCGCGTCTTTTGCTGGCGGGACCTACCCACCACGGAGTTTGCGGAGCCGGATTTGGTGCTGGGGCAGGTGCAGAGCGCAGCAACGGGACGCAATGCGCAGGGTAAGGTCAATGCCTCGACCTTGTTTTATCCCTCGGGCTTGTGGTCGGATGGGCAGCGCATGATCGTAGCCGATGCTTGGAATCACCGGGTACTGATTTGGCACGATTTGCCCACCCGCGATGGCCAGCCGGCCGACGTGGTACTGGGGCAGCCCGACTTTAGCCACAATGCGCCCAACGTCGCGGGGATTGGTCATCCCCCCACCGCGCGTTCGCTACACTGGTGCTACGGGGTATACTCCGACGGCGAGCAACTGTGGGTGGCCGATACGGGCAACCGGCGCGTGTTGTACTACCGCCAGATTCCGCAGTAAAGTTACGCGGCCGCCGACGGCGTCATTGGCAAGTCCAGCTTTACCGAGCGCGACTACGAAAACGAAGATCCGATTTGGCCCTACTCGGTCAAGATTGGTCCGCGGGGGGAGCTGGCGATTACCGATACCCAATACTATCGGGTGCTACTGTGGCGCCACTGGCGGGATGCCCTGACTCAAAAGGCGGAGCGCATCATCGGCCAGGCCGATTTTGCGGGCAACGGGCAGAACCAGTTCCAATGGTTCCCCCGAGCCAATACACTCAATTGGTGCTACGACACTTGTTTTTACCGCGATGGCCTGTGGGTGGCGGATACGGGCAACAGTCGTTTGCTGTGGTTTGCGCAGTGGCCGGAGCAATCGAACGTAGCGGCGGATAATTTGCTGGGGCAGGATGATTTTAACACCGGTAGCGAAAATAAAAATACCATTCAGAGTACGGAGGGCAGTTTTTATTGGCCCTTCCAGACTTGTGTGGAGAAAAAGACGAAGGTGGTCGCCCATACGGACACTCACAGCATCGTAATAAATCTATTGAATTTTTCATATGGAGAATATATTTAATTAGTTATTGTAATCGGTAGTGGGATTTAGTCACGCCTTTGAAGCGGATCATTTGGTGGCGGTGGGGAGCATCGTGACGCGGCGCGACCGTTGGGTACTGGCGCTAAAGGATGGCATTTATTGGGGCTTGGGACACAGCTCGACCATCTTGTTGATCGGTTTGTTGATGATCGTGGCGCGGGCTACTTTCTTAGAAGCTTACTTTGGCTTTTTTGAGGCGCTGGTGGGTTTGATGCTGATTGCGCTCGGTTTTTTTCGCTTGTACCGTCGGGGGAGGGGAGGCGCCGAGGAGGTGCCGCTTGCGGAGCAGGAAGGGCAGCACCACTTGGCTTACGGAGTGGGTTTGCTACACGGATTGGCGGGGAGCGGTGCTCTGGTGGTGCTGGTGATGGCGGAGTGGGCGGGTACTTGGGCGAGTATGGGCTACCTCCTGGTGTTTGGCGCGGGTTCGGTAGTGGGGATGTTGGTGGCGGCTGGTATCTTTGGCCTTCCTTTTTGTCGGCGTTGGACGGTAGGGGGCTGGTGGTCCGGGGGGCTGGTGTGGCTGTCCTCCCTGTTGTGTATGGGCTACGGTGGTTATCTATTCATCAGTCAAGTCCAACAATTTTACTAAATGCTACGCTTCCCAAGCAGCAACCATTAAGACATCCGTGCGATGGAAGAATTTGAACCCCGAGCCTTTATACGTTTTGCCCTGAGTCATTTTGGGCTTCCCCTACTCCGGGAGGAAGGGCCGTATTTTTACCTCGACCGGGGCTACTGCATCGAACTGGAGGGTCCCCAATTGTACAAGCTTTCCCAAAACGATCAAGTGATTGCCCCCTTTGCGGACTTGGAAGAAATGTGTATTTTTATACAAAAGGACCGGCAGCAGTATGAAGAAGATTGAGCTCAACATCATCGCCTTGGCCAATAGCGAATCCAGTGAAGGAAACTTTGCGTTAATTTTGGAAGAGCAAGCCGGCTTTCGGCGCCTGCCCATCATCATTGGCCCCTTCGAGGCCCAGGCCATTGCCATTTCGCTGGAGCGCATGCAACCCAAGCGCCCCCTCACCCACGACCTGTTTAAAAATACCCTGGAGCTGCTCGGCGCCCAGATCACCGAAATCCTCATTTCCGACCTGGTCGAAGGCGTCTTCTTTGCCACCCTCTACGGCACCCAGTCCGACGGCAGCCCCCTCCAGGTCGACGCCCGCAGCTCCGACGCCATTGCGCTGGCCGTTCGTTTCCAGTGCCCCCTCTACACCACCGAAGCCAATATGCAAAGTGCGGGCGTAGCGCGCGTCAGCCCGAGCAAGGCCTTTACCTACAAGCGGGGCAGTTTGTCCGAGTATTCGCGGGAGGAATTGGAGCGGTTGCTGGCCCAGGTGTTGGCCAAGGAGGACTACGAGAGTGCGTCGAAGATTCGGGATGCGCTGGGGAAGAAGGGGGGCTAGGGCCTAATCCCCCTCCACCAACACCAACAACTCATACGCCACCGCCGCCCGCTCATTCCGCGCTTCCTCCCAACTCATCGTACCAAAAGCCAATTCCCGCTACACCACCGCCAGCAGCCGCGCCCACCACACCAGCTTGCGCTCGCGCTGGGCACACCAATGGCCCAGGCATTGCAGCAGCCGCTGTAATGCCTCCTCTATGCGATCTTCCGCAATGAGCAGTTGAATGGTCTTGACCGGAATCATCAGTACGAAGTCTTGAACTACAATTTTCGGATCCCGGTGCCGCTGTCCTTACCCCCGATAGGGCAAGCGATGCAAAGGCGCGGGTGGTTGGGGCGTAGCCGAAGACCGAGCTGATGAAGGACGTCAAGTCAAATGTTTATCCTAAGATGGGATCAAATATCGGGCTATTCGATCCGGGGGAACGGACCGGGTCGGTCCGCTTGATATATACAATACGACCAATACAAGCCAAACGCGGCGCCATAAGTTTCGCATACACCGTACTGGTCCAAAAATAAATCGCGGCAAGACTTTACCAGGAGGGCTGGAGCCTCCCGAAATCATTATTAATGTGGAGGTCCCCACTAATATAGAGCCTTAACATTAGTTTCGAATACCACGCAAAGTGGAGCCGCTGGCAAAATTTTTTGAATGCTAAATTGGCGACATTGTGGTTTTATTCCTAAATTAGGGTGTTGTTAGTTCTGAACAACCAAAGATACTGCCCTTTATCTCAATATTCTGCCAGCCGCTAAGTTTGCTTTTTCAAGAGCGGCTTCAACAAAATCACACGTAGTAGCTAAAATTGTCAAAACACGTCTGAGTACGGAACGGTAAGTCCGGTGCTCAAACGAATCTTACTGTCATTGACCCAACAAATGTTGCGCTCGTGCAGTGCAACCCTAACTGCTTACCTAAGGCTTAACTGTAATCGCCGGGATTGATCCCCCCCAATCATTCCCTGATCCGTTGACGCCACGATCCGTTCGTCGTCTCCCAATCCAGTACCACCGGTACTGCTGGGATGTTTATGCCCCAACGCTAGGCCTTACTTTACTATTGATAAATTGTCTAACTGCTGTCGTATGAAGCATTTGTTCGCTTTTCTATTGCTGTTGGTACCCCTTTGGTCCCTCCCCTCGCTTTCCGCCCAAACCCAGGCCGCCTACCTGCGTTCTACCGTAGGTCAGCCCTGGAATAGTGCTACTAACAATACCATTATGGACGATGTGTTCGGCGCGGGCAGTTGGTCCGATCTGCGCTACGAAACCGTCGATATCGCCACGCTCCTGGCCGATCATACCCTGCTCTTTATGGAGGGCAGCGACGACAATGCCAACGAGCTGGAGACCTTTCTGACTACCCACCGCCCCGCCATCGAAAGCTGGGTGAGCAATGGGGGCAACATCTTTTTCAACGCCGCCCCCAACGAAGGCAACGGCATGAACTTTGGCTTCGGAGGCATCAGCCTCAGTTATAACGGAAGCAACAACACCGGCACCGCGCGGGCCTACGACGTTTCCCTGCCCCTCTGCAACGGCCCCTTCCTCCGCGTACTGGCCAACTGGTCGGGCAATTCCTTTGCCCACGCCACCATCAGCGGACCGGGAATGGATACCCTGGTCGTCGACCTCAGCAACGCCAGCCGCGTCGTCGTTGCCTCCAAAAATTGGGGGGCCGGGCGCGTTATTTTTGGAGGCATGACCACCGTCAACTTTCACAGCCCCTCCTCCGAATCTTTTAACCTCCGACGCAATATCCTGGAGTCGCTCAAGTTCAATCCCGTTCCCCTGGATGCCGGTATCGTCAGTGTGGATTCTCCACGCGTCTTTTGCGCGGGCCCGCACGACATCGAGGTGACCCTGGCCAATCTGGGCCTCGATACCTTGTTCGACGTTACGGTCAACTGGGAGTTCAACGGTGTCGCCGCCACCCCCCTGATGTACAATACGCCACTCGATACCTTTGGCAGTGGCAACAATACGGAGAGCCTGGTACTGGGTACGGAAAATTTCGTGGCGGGGCAGTTGTACACCATCAAGGCCTGGACCACCAACCCCAACGGAATGGCCGATACGGTCAACTTTAACGCTACCTCCACCGTGGTCGTCTCGCCCGGGCTGGCGGGTACCTACACGATCGGCGGCGCTACGCCCGATTATCCCACCTTCGCTGCGGCGCTCGCGGACCTACACACCTTCGGCGTTTGCGATTCGGTGACCTTTAACGTGCGCAACGGTACCTACAACGAACAGCTGGAATTTCTATCCGTGGCGGGTGCGGGGGCCAATAGCCCAATCGTATTCCAATCCGAATCGGGAGACAGCACGCAGGTGATCCTTAGCTTTTTAACAACTCCAGTTCGACCAACTATACGCTCCTGCTCAACGGTGTCGACTGGCTGACCCTCCGGGGGATGACCCTCGAAGCAAGCGGAACGAGCTTCTCCCGGGTGATTTCGATGATTGGTGGGGTCAACCACCTCCGCTTGGAAAATAACGTGATCCGGAGTAGTTCGACTACCTCCACGTCGACCAATCGCAGCTTGGTGTATTTTACCACCAATACGGTCAATGAGTTTTTACATGTTAGCCACAATGTGTTTCAGAATGGGAGTGGTGGTTTGTATTTCAACGGTCCTACGAATAACAACAACTACCTCGCCGGCTTGGAAGTGCTCGACAACGAGTTCGTCAATCAATACGCCTTTGGCATGTACCTGGTATACCATACCGGCGCCCTCATCGATGGCAATCGCTTTGAAGTCGGGGGGACTTACAATTCCTACCGGGGCATCCACCTGTTCCGCAATTACGGTTCGCCACGGATCACCACCAACCAAATGTACCTCCCCTTTGGTTACCGGGGAATTCTACTCGACGAAGTTTACGGTAGCGTGGCCGATCCCGTCTTGGTGGCCAATAATTTCGTGTCCGTTGATGGGACCAGTACTTCGTACGGGATTTACTCGGAGGATGGGACCTACCAAAACATTTTTCACAATACCGTTCGGGTAGGGAGTACTTCCCTTGGCAGTCGTCCCTTCATGGTGACGAGTGGCAACAACAAGGTGGTGTTCAATAATATCCTGGCCAACTACGGGGGAGGACTGGCCTTTTATACCAATACCCCCTCCGCCATCGGCAGCTCGGATTACAACGATCTGTATACCACGGGGCCCAACCTGGGCTTCTGGAGTGGCAACCAGGCTGATCTCGATACCTGGCGTACCAACAGTGGGCAAGACCTCAACTCGCTGTCGACCGATCCGCTTTTTGCCGATCCTACCAACTACGTAGTTCGCGAGATTTTGCTCAACGCCGCGGCCTTACCGACGCCCCAGGTACTTGGCGATATCGAAGGAGAACTGCGCGACGCCAGCCCCGATATCGGCGCCGATGAATGGACGCCGCCCAACAGCGACGCGTTCCTCGTTCAATTTCAACAACCGGAGGCGCCCTTCCCGGTGGGCAACCAGTCCGTAGCGGTCTTACTCAAAAACAACGGTACCGACTCGCTCTTTACCGCCGACATCGACTGGGCGTTTAACGGCAGTGTACAGTCGCCCTTCAACTGGTCGGGTACCCTGGGAAGTGGGGATACCACTACGGTTGCCATCGGTAGCATGGCCTTTGTCGTCAATCAGGATTATGCCCTCCGTGCTTGGGTATCGAATCCCAATGGTGGGGTGGACGCCGTGCCAGACAACGATACTACGCTGGTGGAAAACTTGTACGTCGCACTGGGGGGCAACTACACGCTCGGGGGACTCAGCCCGGACTTCAATACCTTTGGCGAAGCCGTGACCAACCTCACCATGGGGGGCGTAGTGGATTCGGTGATCTTTGACGTTCGCGATGGTACTTACAACGAACAATTGGTCTTTACCCCCATCCTGGGCGCCGGCGCCGATAAATCCGTTCGCTTCCAATCCGAGTTGGGCGACAGTACGGCGGTGACCCTTACCTTTGATTCCCCTTCGTCGGCCAACTATACGATCTATCTCAATGGGGTCGACCACCTGAGCTTTGCCAGGATGACCCTGGCCGCGACCGATGCCAATTACGGCCGCATCATCCACCTCGACGGGGCTTCCAATCGCATCCGCCTGGAAAACAATCGTTTGCTGGGCGTACCCGCCACGTCTACCTCCACAAACCGGGCCTTGATTTACAGTACCAGTGGCTTCGTCAACGATAGCCTTCAGTTGTACCACAATTATCTGCAAAACGGTAGCTACGGGCTGTACTTCCGAGCCAGTACGAGCCACGTATCGGGAACCGAAGTGGTGGGCAATACCTTTGAAAATCAGTACTACCGGGCCATGGATATGGACGAGCACAACCGCCCGGTTATCAACGACAACCTTATTCAAACCAATAGCGCCTCTACGGATTACACCGGTATCTATTCCAATGATTCAAACCTCGGGGCGGAGGTGCGGCGCAACCGCGTACTGGCCAATGCCTACGGGGCGGGGATGCGCTTTTTTGACATGACGGGGACGATCGCCAACCAGGCCTGGATCGCCAACAATTACGTGGAGATCGGTGCCAATCAGGGCAATACGGTGTACGGCATCTTTTTTTCCTCCGGGAGTTACCACCAGTTGCACTACAATTCGGTACGGGTTACCAGTACCGGACTCAACGCCAGTGCCCTCTACTTTTCGGGTGGGTCAAACAAGCGCTTGAGCAACAACATTTGGTCCAACTACGGTGGCGGATTGGCCTTCTTTACGAGCTCCACGGGTAATGTTCTCAGTTCGGATTTCAATAACTTTTTCACCCCCGGCCCCAATTTCTTGAGCTGGGGAGGTACCCTGTGGCCGACCTTGAGCGATTGGCAAAATGCGGGGAATCTCACCGAAGTCAATTCGATTTCGGTACCTCCTTTCTTCCGAGCCCCGAACGACTACCGCACCGCGCAAAGTGCGCTCAACGGGGCGGCCAATCCGCTGCCCGAAGTGCTGATCGATCTGGAAGGGGAAGTACGCGATAGCCTCCAACCCGATATTGGAGCGGACGAATTTGACCTACCCGCCACCGATGCCGGGGTGAGTGCAGTGCTCATTCCCGACATTCCCTTCCCCATTGGCAACCAATTGATCCAAGCCATTTTACGGAACCACGGTAGCGATACGCTGCGGAGCGTCACCATCAACTGGACGGTCAACGGCACCCCGCAGGCGCCCATCAACTGGACCGGGACCCTCCTCGGTAGTGATACCCTCCGGCTTGACCTCAATAGCGTCAACTTTGCCCTCAACCAAGCCTACGAACTGCGGGCCTGGACTTCCAGTCCCAACGGCGGTGCCGACCCCATCGCGGTCAACGATACCGCCGGAGTGGACAACCTCTACGCCGGTCTGACCGGTACCTACACCATCGGTGGGGTGAGCCCGGACTTTTCGGACTTTAGCAATGCCGCCAACGTACTCAACATCGGTGGGGTAGTGGGGCCCGTTACCTTCAACGTCCGCGATGGTGTGTACGAGGAGCAAATTTGGCTCCGCGAATTCCCGGGGAGCGACAGCCTCCGGCAGGTCCTCTTCCAGTCCGAATCGGGCGACAGTACGGCGGTCACCCTGCGCTTCGCACTCGGCAGCAGCAATAACTATTTGGTGCTCCACGACGGGACGCAGTGGGTACGCTGGCGTCAGTTGGGTTTTGAAAGTGCGAGTAGCCTCTACCAACGGCTAATGGTCTTTAGCAACGGTGCGGGCCACATCGATCTGGAGCAGAATTTCCTCCGAGGACCCGCTACCACCTCCACCACCACCCTGCGGGCCCTGGTGTACATGCCCAACAGTAACCTCATCGAGAACCTTCGCCTCCGGAACAATCGCTTCGTCGGGGGAAGTCACGGGATCTACCTTTTGGGCAATACGAATGGTGGCAACTACGCGGGCGGAATCGAAGTGGACGGCAATAGCTTTACCGATCATTACTACCGAGCAATGTATCTCGGTGGGCTGCGAACGGCCAAGGTGCGGAACAATACTTTTCTCAGCAATTCGAACTACTCCAACATCCGGGGCTTCGAGATTGCCAACAGTTACTTCGGTTTGGAAATGACGGGCAATCGCGTGTCGGGGCAAAATACCGGAATTGGAATCTTCCTCGATGATGTGTACGGTACGGTAGATCAAACCGTACTGCTGGCGAATAACTTCGTTCAGGTGGGGGGAACCAACACCGTCCAGGGCATTTACGTGGACCGGGGGAATTACCAAAAGATTTACCACAATTCGGTCAACCTGACCAATACCAATTCGAACAGCTACGCTTACTTTGCCAACTCGGGGAGTAATCGCCAGGTGTACAATAACATTTTTGCCAACGTGGGCGGCGGTCGGACCTACTACACCAACTCGACGACCGGGTCGCTCCAATCGGATCACAATGACCTGTACACCACCGGGCCCACCCTAGGTTTTTACGGTAGTACGACCTACGCCGATCTGGCCACCTGGCAAAGTGGGGCCAACCGCGACACCAACTCCGTATCGATCGACCCCTTGTTCGTTTCGGATACTGACCTGCACGTTACCAATGTCCTGCTGGACAAACTGGGACTGGGGGTCGCCGAGGTTCCCGTCGACATTGACGGGGAAGCGCGGGATCCGGCCCGGCCGGACCTGGGAGCGGATGAGTTTTTTACCGCTACCGAAGATGCCAGCCTCGTTTCGATCGACTCGCCAGTGATGCCCTTCGCCGCGGATTTGCAGTCCGTCTTCGTGACGGTGGTGAACAATGGTTTGGATACGCTCGAAAGTCTGGAGCTCTACTGGGAAGTGAACGGGGTGGTACAGGCGCCTTTCAACTGGACGGGCAATCTGCTCTCCGGCGAGACGGCGGATTCGGTCAACCTGGGCAACTTTACCTTTGAGTTGGATACTGCCTACACCATCCGCGCCTGGACGGCCAATCCCAACGGACTGCCCGACTTGGAAAACTTTAACGATACCACCGAAGTAAGCAATCTTTATGCGGCCCTCGGTGGAGAGTATACCCTGGGAGGAAGCAATCCCAATTTTATCAGTTTTAACCACGCCGCTACCAGCCTGGCCAACGGTGGCGTCATCGCACCGGTGACCTTTAACGTCCGCAATGGTACCTACGAAGAGCAGGTCAGCTTTGGGGCCGTGCTCGGTGCCGATGCGACCAATACCATTACCTTCCAATCCGAACAGGGCGATAGCAGTGCGGTCTTGCTCCGCTACGGCAACACCACCAATACCACCAACTACGTCCTCCAGCTCGACGGCGCCGATTACTTCCGCTTCCGCCAACTGAGCTTGGAGTCGACCAGCTCGGTCTACTCGCGAGTGATCTTTCTGTTCAATGGGGCGAGTTACAACGAGTGGACGGGCAATATCGTCACCGGCCCCAATTTGACTTCGACGGGCACCAACCAAGCCCTGGTCTATTCCACGTCCACGGATGATGAATACAATGTCTTCCGCTACAATCGCTTTGTGGAAGGCAGCTACGGCATCTATCTGATCGGAACCAATACGGCCAATACCGAACGCGGAACGGTTATCGAGTACAACGACTTTAGGGGACAGTACTACATGGGAATTCGATTCCTCTATCAGGATGCGCCGCGGGTGTCTTACAATACCATCGTTGGGAATAGCGTATACTGCTGTAGCTACTACGGGGTGTATACGAACAGCTGTCAGAACGACTGGACCTACCTGGGCAACACCCTGACCGATATCGACCACGGCTTTGGTTTTTACTTTACCAACACCGACGGGAGCCCAACGGCCCGTGGCCTGCTGGCCAACAACTTTGTGTCGGTGGGTCAGGGAGCGAGTCGGGCGAGCTACGGCATTTATTTGACCGCCAGCGATTACAACGATATCTACTACAATTCGGTACGGGTGGAATCGAGCAATGGTTCCAGTCGAGCCTTCTTCCTGGCGGGTAACGAGACCCGCGTCAAGAACAATATCTTCGCCAATTTTAACCAGGGCCACGCTTACTACAAGCAATCGGGCAACAACCTGGAGACCGACTTCAACGCCCTCTACGCACCCCAAGCAACCCTGGCCTACTGGGACGGCAGCAATGCGACGGACCTCAGCACCTGGCGGAGCCTCAGTGGGGGGGCAGCCAATTCGCGCAGCAGCGATCCGGCTTTTGTATCCCCCACCGACCTCCACGTCGACGATGTGGACCTGAACAATACGGGGATCCCCCTGGCCAGCGTCAGCGTCGACTACGACGGGGAGGCGCGGGATCCCCTTACCCCCGACATCGGTGCGGATGAATTTACCCCCATCACCACCAACGATGCCGAAGTACTGGCCATCCTCAGCCCCCAGCCCACGGTTCCCTTCGCGGCGGGTGTGCAGGACGTGGTGGTCGAAATCAAAAACAACGGGGCCGATACCCTACTGCAAGTCAACATCGACTGGACGGCGAATGGCTTGCCCCAGCTGCCTTATAGCTGGACGGGCTTCCTTGAGCCGGGCGAACGCGATACCGTGACCCTGGGAAGTTTTAACTTTAACCTGGGCTTCTCCAACAACCTGCTCGTCGTTAGCTCCCAACCCAATGGGCAAGCCGACAACAACACCAGTAACGATACGATTCAGGTCCAAGACCTGTATCCGGCGCTTTTGGGGACCTACACGATCGGAGGCTCCTTCCCCGATTTCCCTTCTTTTAGCGCCGCCGCCACCTCGCTCAACAACGGGGGTATCCTGGGTCCGGTCACCTTCCAAGTCCGCAATGGTACCTACAACGAACAGCTGATCCTGGGCTCCATCCGGGGCAGTGGGCCCGCCAACCCGATCCTCTTCCAAGCGGAGAATGGCCAATCCGATTTTGTACGACTTGAACACCAAAATAGCAACGTAAGCAATTATGTCGTACGGCTGGACGGTACCGATTACATCACCCTCCAAAACCTGACCCTTCGCTCCCTGGGCGTCTTTGCGCGCATCATCAGTCTGAACAACGGGGCCAATAACGTAAGCATCCTCAACAACCAACTGATTGCGGCGGGCGACGATAATGACGAACTGATCTATTCCCAGAACGATACCGATCAAAACCTGCTCATCCAGGGCAATCGTTTTGTGGATGGTGGGTCCGGGGTCTTTCTCTTTGGGCAGAATACTTCCCAATTGGAATCGGGGACGCGGATTTTGGACAACGTCTTCGAAAATCAAACCCGCTACGGCATTTACCTCTACTACCACGATGCGCCCCTGGTGCTAGACAACCAAATAACGACCAACACTACGCGGAGTCAATACCACGGAATATTTATGCAGCATTGCGACCGGGACTTCCGCGTGGAGCGCAACCGCATTATCGGGGGCCGCGGCTACGGTATCCAAGCCAACCGCTGCGATGCCAATTTGAACGAACGGGCCCGGATCGCCAACAACTTTATCCAGGTGGGAGGAACGAATGTGGCCTACGGCATCTACGTCTTCAGCGGGCAGTTTATCAACTTCTACCACAATAGCGTTCACCTGACCAATACCGATCCCAACAGTCGGGTTTTTTACAATTCTTCGGGGGCGAACAAAAACGTCTTGAACAACGTCTTTGCCAACTCGGGTGGAGGACTGGCCTATTACGCGGCTACCAGCCTGGCTTCGTCCAACTTTAACGACCTCTACACCACGGGCCCCAGTTTGGGGTACTGGCTCGGCACGACCGTGAGCGACCTGAGTGCCTGGCGCGCCCTAAGTGGCCGCGACTTCAACTCGGTCTCGGCCAATCCGCTGTTTTACTCGGATAACGACTTACAAGCACTCCAAGTGGCGCTCGATAGCGCCGCTACCTCCGTAAGTGGCCTGACGATCGACATCGATGGCGAGGCCCGCGATGCGACCTTCCCCGACATCGGGGCGGATGAGTTTGACTTTCTCGAGGACGATCTGGGCATCATTGCCTTCCTCGATCCGCAGGAGGCTTGCGATTTGGGGAATGGCGAAAGGGTGAAGGTGGTGGTCCAAAATTACGGTGGGCTGTCGCAAAGTGGTTTTGATCTGGCTTACCGGATCGGTACGGCCGCGCCGGTGGTGGAAAATGCGGGGAGCTTATTGGTCCAACCCGGTGATACGGCGCATTATATCTTTGCCACCCCCGCCGATCTGTCGGCCTTTCAGGTGTACCAGTTGGAAGCCTATACCCTGCTGACGGGCGACCTCAACCCCGCCACGGACAGCTTTAGCACCAGCCTGCAAAATTACCAAACCCCCGCCGTGGTGAGCAACATGCTGCCCGCCGATGGGGCCCTCGACATCGATCCCCCGGTCAACTTTTCCTGGTTGCCCGCGGCCGGTGCCCTTCGCTACGACCTCTACCTCTGGGAAGACGGACAGCCCGAACCCACCGTGCCCCTGGGCCAGGACCTCACCCAGATTACCTTTGCCTACAGCAGCAACAGCTTTATCTTCGGCGCCACCTACAACTGGAAGATCGTAGCCAAAAATGATTTTTGCGAAACCGAAGGCCCCACCCAGTCCTTCACCCTCCGCGAGCTGCCCGACCTGGTAGTCAACAACGTTCAAACCATCGCGTCGCCCTTCTCCGGGCAAACGATCGAGGTGACCTGGGAAGTGGAAAACCAAGCGATCGGCTCCACCGGAATGACCCAGTGGTTCGACTACCTCTACCTCTCGGCCGACAATGTCTACCAACCCAACGTGGATACTTACCTCGGGGGCTTTGCCAACCTGACCGCCCTCAACTCCATGGAGCGCTATTCCCAGATGCAGCTGGTGACCCTGCCCCAGGGCATCCAGGGCGATTTTTACCTCTTCGTGGTCACCGATCGGACCAACCAACTGATCGAAGGCTTTGAGGACAATAATGTCGGCACGCCCGCCAACCTCCTCATCAACCTGACCCCACCGGCCGATCTGGTCGTATCCTCCATCATTGCGCCGAACAATGCCTTTTCCGGCAGCGATATCGACGTGACCTGGACGGTGACCAATCAGGGCCTGGGCGATATCGTCAGCGGTACGCACCGCGACTACATCTTCGTCAGTCAGGAATCCAGCTACGACCCCGCCACGGCCATTCTGCTGGCCAGCGAGCCCGAATCGAGTGCCCTGGTGGCGGGAGCTTCCTACACCGATACGCGCAGCGTGACCTTACCAGCCTCGGTCTTTGGCGATTACTTTATCCACGTGTACACCGACTTCCAAAACCGGGTCTACGAGTACGTCTTTGAAGACAACAACGACGAAACCAGCGATACCCTCAACGTCATCCTCACCCCACCACCGGATTTGCAGGTCAGCAACATTAGCGTCCCCGATTCGATGGACAACCGGGAGACGATTACCGTCCAGTGGGTCAATGTCAACCTTGGCGCCACGCCGGCCACGGAGACCTTTAGCGATCGGATCTACATCAGTACCCACGATAGCTTCGACCCGGATTCGGTACAGTTGCTGCGAACGATCAGTACTTCGGTGGACCTCAACCCCGGTCAGTTTCTCAATCGTTCGACGACCGTCAACGTTCCCAACGAACGTTGTGATACCCAGTACTTTTACGTCTTTACCGATTACAACACCCGTGTCTTTGAGCACACCAGCGAGGACAATAACATCAGTCGCAGTGGGGCGGTCATCGCGCGAACGGCGGACGTGGTGGTCAGCCAGATCAGCCTGGCGGATACGGTCCAATCGGGCGAAACGATTACCCTACAGTGGACGGTGACCAACCAGGGCTTGGGAGATGTGGTCAACTTCAACCGGACCGATGGTATTTTTCTATCCACCGATCCCGTACCCAATCCGGCTACGGATGTGAGTCTGGGGAATTTGTCCTACGGGGGCATCCTGGAGGCCGGACAGGGGACGAACAAACAATTGGACGTTACCCTACCGAATGGCATCAGTGGTCGCTACTACTTCCACCTGCGCACCGATACGGGGGACGACATTTTTGAGAAGGATCAGGAGGGCAACAACTCGACGACCGACTCCAGTACGGTCCAACTCGCACCCTGGCCCGACCTCCGGGTGGACGCACTGCTGGGCTTGCCCGATACGGCGGAAGCGGGGGAGATCCTCCACTTAGATTACATCGTGCGCAATTACGGAACGGCCGGCGTGGCCGGGACGGGAAGTTGGGAGGATCGCATTTTCATTTCCCCCAACCCGGTTTGGAATCCTACCGATGCGGTCGCCCTCCAGACCCGCGACATTCTTCAGCCCCTAGCGCCGGGCGGCAGCTACACCGAACAGACGAGTTTTGTACTGCCGATGCTCGGTGGCGGTGCGGCGACGGGCGTGTGCTTTATCTACGTCTTTGCCGACGTCAGCAACGATATTTTTGAAAATACCGACGAGGGCAACAACGTACTACGCAGCAATCCGATCAACGTCTCGGCACCCGACCCGGTCGACTTTGCCATCCTCAGTGCGACCTCCCTACCGGATACCCTCTCGTCCGGGGAGCTGGTCAACCTGCAATGGATGGTCCAGAACCAGGGGAATACGACGGCCCTGTGGGCTTACCCCCTCTGGTACGACGGCATCTACCTCAGCCTGGATTCGATCCTGGACCGGAGCAACGACCTCTTCGTGGTGGATTATACCCGCCAGGGGCCCTTGGCCAATCTGGAACTGTACAGCAACAACCAAGACTTTAACCTGCCCAACGGCATCGAAGGCGATTACTACGTCTTCCTCGTGGCCGATCATACCGAGGTGACCAACGACGCAACCCCCGATAACAGCGTACGCCTGATTCGACCCAGCAGTCATCCCAGTGGTGCGGCGCGGCCCATCCACATCGAGCTTACCCCCTCGCCCGACCTGCAGGTCTCGACCCTGGTGGCGCCCGCCGCCGCAACGGCCGGGCAGCCCATTCAGGTGATCTGGACGGTCGACAATCTGGGGCTGGGCAGTACCGTGGGCACTTGGACCGATAAAATCTACCTCTCTACCGATTTTGACATCGACAATGACGATCCGATCATCGGTACGGAAAACCAAATGCGGACCATCCTGCCCGGTGGCAGCTACACCGATACGCTGGAGGTCTTTATCCCGATCGACGCGGTGGGCAACTTCGTGCTCATCCTCCGGACGGATGCGAACAATGCCCTCTTTGAATTGAACGGGGAGGACAACAATACCTTCTTCAATTTTATCACCACCAGCTTGCCCCTGCCTTCGGACCTGATCGTCAACAACCTGAGTTTTGATTCCATGGCGATGGTGGGCGAGGCCTTCGTGGTCAATTACGAGCTGTTCAACCAGGGCCTCAACCCGGCGGCCGGGGTGATGAGTGACTTGGTTTACCTCTCTACCGATTCGCTGCTCGACGTCTCGGACGTGAAGCACATCGGGCCGGTACAGCGCAACATCAATCTGGCGCCCAACGCGAGTCTGAGCCTGAGTCCTTCGGACCGTACCCCCGGGGTGCCGCTGGGCGAATACTTCGTGATCGTACAGACCGATATCCTGAACAACATTTTTGAAAACAGCGATACCAACAACGTTACCATTTCGAGTCAGAAGGTGACCATCTCGGTGGCCGAATTGCCATTGGACGTCGTATTGCAAAAAACCTTGTTCAACAACGAGGGCATCTACTACCGCATCGAGATTCCCGATAGCCTGAGTGGCGAAACCATGCTGGTGACCCTCGACGCCCTGGGGACGCAGGGGATCAACGAACTGTTCCTGAGCTACGGCCAAGTGCCCACCCGCTCGGTACACGACTTTGCCTTCTCCGACCCCTTCGCCCCGGATCAGGAAATCATCGTTCCCGAGCTCCAGGCCGGTACCTACTACCTGCTGGGCTACGGGGTCAATGACGGGGCGGCCCAGCAGCAGACCGTGGACTTTAAGGCCGAGATCATCCCCTTCCAGATTCGCAACGTCGAGGCGACGACGGGGGGCAATACCGGCAATGTAACGCTCAAGATCGAGGGGGCCAAGTTTACGCCCGACATGGACTTGGAACTCTTTAAGGCGGCCTTGGGTGGGGTGTCGGCGCACCGGCTCACCTACATCAATTCGACCAAAGTCTTCGCCACTTTCAACCTGGCCGGTGCCAGCCTGGGGGTATACGATCTGATTGGCACCAAGCCGACCGAAACGGCCCTGCTGGCGGATGGTTTTGAGGTGGTGGATGGTGGTGCGGGTACGACCACGGGCAGCGGTGGCGGTGGCTTTTTCTGCAACATCGTCAACGTGGGCTCGGAAGACAATTTGAGTAAAAACTTCCAACATCCCGCTCAGGTTCGGGTCAATCGGCTGGTTCCGATTACGATCCAGTTTGGCAACAATGGCAACTCGGACATTCCCTGTCCCTTCCGCTGGTTGCTGAGTATGCGCGGGGCTCCCCTGTCTTTTGATCCCGATGCGGTGGAGGAAGGGGCGGAGGAATTGTACATCGAGTTTCAGGAGCCGGGTGGCCCGCCGGGTGTACTCCGGCCGGGGGCGACGAGTGCGGTGACGGTGTATTCTTACTCTTCGCGTCCCTTGCGCTTTATTTTGAAAGAGTGATGGCAAGAGTGATTTGGATTGGTAAAAAATGAGAAAAAAAATTCGCATGCTTCAGTTTAAAAAGATTGTATCGCTGCTGGTATTGGTGCTGTTGGGCACCGCCCTGCTGGCGCAGAAGAACATCACCAAGCCCAACGTGACTGGCCCCAACGGGGTGAGCGTCAATACTTACACGGGGGGCTTGTTCCACCAGCGGCAGGACTTGATGATTCCCGGTCGGGGTTTGTCGATCGACCTGACTTTTAGCTATAATACCGTCAGTCGGGAACGCGACTGGGGCATGGGGCGGGGTTGGACTTTCAACTACAACATGGCCTACCGCTTCGACAGTCTCGACGTGGTGATTGAGCACATGGATGGGAGTCGCAACCGCTACGTACCGAATGGTTCGGGGGGCTGGTCCTGTCCGGCGGGTGTTTTTGATTCGCTTGAGCAGTACCAAGTAAATCAGTTTCTGCTGACGCGCAAGGATGGGATGAAGTACTACTTTGACGATGCCAGCCACCGCAAGTTGACCCGACTCGAAGACCGCAACGGCAACACCATTTCGCTGGCCTACACCGATTCTCTGTTGACCACCATCACCGATCCTTCCGGTCGTCAGGTCATGCTGAGTTGGACCGACGGTCGGCTCCGTAAGATCACCGATCCGAACTGGAGTGGGGGGCGGGAAATCCAGTACACTTACGACGTACAGGGCAATCCGACCAGCGTTCGCGATGCCCTGTCGAATCTGACGGAATACACGTACGACAACCAGTTTCGCATCACGGCCATCATCAACAAAAACGGGAGCCCGGTCAATATTACGTACAACTTTTTGGATGCCGTGCGGGAGATCATTTCGTGCGTGGGCAAGCAAACCTTGACCTACAACTACGAAAAACTCAAGACCTATCTGGTGGAGGAGATCGAGGGGAAAAAGCAAATTACCACGTATCAGTTTAACGAAGCGGGGCAGGTTATCCAACAGTCGGGCAACTGCTGTGGCTTTAACGTGAAATTTGAGTACGACGCGCGCAACAACATCACCAAACGGATTGATGCCAATGACAACGCCACCTCCTTTGTGTACGACGATCGAGGGAATGTGCTCCAGGAAATCGATCCGCTGGGAAATGCGATGATTCGATCGTACGAGCCCGTTTTTAATAAAATGACGAGTGAGCGAGACCGCAATGGCAACCTCACCCAGTACCTCTACGACCCCAATGGCAACCTACTGCGGGTCAACCACCCCCTGGACATTAGCGAGGTCTACACCTACGACGCATTTGGCAACCTCACTTCGTTTACCGACGGTCGTGGCAACATCAATACGTACACCTACGACGTCAACGGGCAGTTGTTGACTTTTCTGGATCCCGCGGGTGGGGTAACGAGTTTTGCTTACGATGGAGTGAGCAACAATACCTCCTTTACGGTACCTAATGGACACACCACTCAGGTGACTTTTGACCTGCTCAATCGCCCGACGAGTTATACCAATGCCCTCAATGAAAAGATTGAATTTACCTACGATGCGGAGGGGAACGAACTTACCTCAAAGGACGCCAATGGCAACCTGACCAGTCGCACTTACGATGCCCTCAATCGCCTAATTGAGACGGCTGATCCCCTGGGTAATTCTTATTCGTACGAATACGACCAGCGGGACAATTTGATCGCGATGGTCGATCCGCTGGGGCAGGCTTATCGCTACGAGTACAATAACCTGGGCCGTTTGGAAAGGGAGATCAATCCACTGGGCGAACTTACCCTCTACGAATACGATGGAGTCGGCAACCTCATCACCCTCCTGCAAGCCGGGGGGAATACGATCAACATCACCTACGATATTCTAAATCGACCCACCTCGCTGATCGATGAGTTGGGTACCATCGCGGCCTATACCTACGATGAAAATTCGAATCGACTGATGCTGTCCGATGGCAACGGCAACGTGATCCGCTACGAGTACGATGCCCTCAATCGGAATACCAAGTTGACCGATCCTCTAGGCCGTTCGATTCTGTACACCTACGACGACAACGACAACCTGACCCAAATCATTGACCGCAAAGGCGATCCAAGCAACTTTGCTTACGACGCGCTGGATCGACGAGTGGGCAGTACCGATCCGCTGGGCAACACCATCAGTTACGGCTACGATGCCAATGACAATTTTACCAGCCTTACTGACGCCCGCGGTAATGCCACGGTCTATACCTACGATGCGGCCAATCGAATCGTCAACGAACGCTACCCCGACAATCAGCAGCGTGGTTTTTCGTACGATGCGGCGGGTAACCTTCGCCAAATCACCGAACCCAACGGGGATCAGATCAACTACGGCTACGATGCCACCAACCGGATCATTAGCCGGAGCATCCCCGGAGAAGCCAACGAGACCTTTACCTACGACGCCAAAGGACAGCTGACCAGTGCGACCAATGCCAATGCGACGGTTTTGCTTACCTACGATCCCGTAGACCGGATGACCAGCGAGCGTTTGAACGGAAAGGTTACCAGTTATCAATACAATACGCCCGGACGGACCAAGGTCGTCAGCTACCCCAACGGGAAGCTATTTACCGAAACCTTCGACCTCCGCGGGCGACTGGTGAGTGTGGTCGATAACGCCACCCAGGAGGTCCTGACCACTTACGCTTTTGATGAAGGCAACCGCAAGGTCGGGCAGTCCAATCTCAATGGCACCAGCAGCACCACTGCTTACGATGACAATTCCAACGTCATCGGGGTGGGGCACTTGCTGAGTGGGTCGACCAAAGAATGGGAATACGGCCACAACAACAATGACAACAATATCTTCGAACGCAACCTGCACCGGCCCACCCGCTCCCGTCAGTTTGTTTACGATGACTACAATCGCCTGTTGGAATTTAAACGAGGGACACTCAATGGGGCGGTTATCAATGCACCAAACAAGTCGGTAGCTTATGCTTACGATGGTGCCAACAACCGCACGGCCCTCACCGTGGACGCTAACCCCACCAACTATACGACCAACAACCTCAACCAGTACACGGCCCTGACTGGTAGCGGTGCGGCGACCCTGAGTTACGGCGCCAATGGCAATCTGGAAAACGACGGAGTCTACACCTACGGTTACGACTACGCCAACCGCTTGGCGGAGGTGGATAATGGCAGTACGGCCCGGTACCTATACGATGCCTTGGAGCGACGAATTGCCAAGGTCATTGGTACCGATACGACGTTTTATTTCTACTCCATGCTGCGTCTGGTGGAGGAGCAAAACGCGCTCGGTGCTACGGAAGCCCTTTACGTATACGGTGTAGACAGTGACGAGGTCCTGCTCTCCGAAAAGGGCAGCAGCCGTTATTTTTACCACCACAACGCGATTGGATCGACGGTCCTGCTCTCCGACGACAGCGGACAGTTGGTCGAGCAGTACGATTACGATGCCTACGGGGCGGTCAGTTTCTTTGATGCGGCCGATAGCCCGCTGGTCAGTTCGGCGGTGGGCAATCCGATCCTGTTTACGGGGCAGTATTACGATACGGAAGTGGGGCTTTATTATTTCCGGGCCCGACATTATGCGCCTGCCCTCGGCCGGTTTTTACAACGCGACCCCTTGGATTATGCCGATGGCCCCTCGCTTTACGAGTATACCTTTAGCAATCCCACCAACTGGATTGATCCGCTGGGGCTGAGTAGCAATCCCTGCGACAAGCCCTGGTGGGAAGACTGTGTGGTGGGTGGGGCCTTGGGGGCCCTGGGTGGTTTGGTGACGGGTGGCCCCGTGGGGGCTGTGGCCGGAGGTGCGATTGGCTGCGTGAGTTCTACGGTATTTGGGACCAATCCGCTCGATGACATCCGCAATGGTGATTACTTTGGGGCGGCGGTGAATACGGGATTGAACTTTATCCCCGGGGGGATAGGTGGACGGGCGGCCCGCAATGGCAGTCAGTTTTTGCGCAAGGCCTTTGGCCCTGCCAAGCAGTGGTTACGGGTGGGTCCTTCCTACAGTAAGGCATTGGGACAGGGCATTTCCAAGTCCATTCGCTGGGGCGCCTCACCGGCGAAAAAGGGAAAATACATCAAGCAGATTGGCAGTCCCCGACTACAGCGTTTTAACCAGTGGTTGCGGAGTAAAAAATTACCCTTTGGGGGTTGGCGCTCGGCGGACCCTGGACATTTTCACCTCAAAAAGTAATTGGAAAAGCGATATGGGAAAAATTAATTTAGGAAGCGGCGTAGTGTGGACGGATTCGGCCTTCTTGGACCGAAAGCGGGAAGGCGACCTGTTGGATACTCCCTGGACCCGGGCCCTGCAAGCACTATCGGAGGAGAAGGACCTGATCCCGGAGGGAGCGGTCTGCTACCTCCACGGGATGGGGGCCCAAGTCAAGTCCACTTACGCCAGCCTTCCTCCCTCGGCGGACTACGAACTGCAGTGGTACGATTCCGTGCTGACGGGCTGGTGGCGGCCGCTCCGCCACGTGATGGCCAGCTACGAGGGTTTAATCAAAATCAAGGCATCAAAATCGATTTTACCCCTGTTCGAAAAGGTCGTGGAAAATTCCATGGCGGGGCTGTTTATCTTTTCCGCCGCTGACGAAGGTGACTTTGTACAAGCCGTGACCAAAGACCGGGATGCCAGTCGGGCGGATGCCATCGTCAAGCGCAGCGATCATTTCCTCTGCTATTACATCGATGCGGACAACGAGGAATCCGACACTGGCCGGTACGAAATCTTATCGTACGGGATCAATTGTAAAGCATCAATCAAGAACATTTGGAGCTAACCTTAAAATGGTAATTTATGTTTAGGCAAGTTTTGTACCTCATCTTATTTTTGCTGCCCAGCGGCACCCTCTTCGCCCAAGACCCCTGCGGTGGCGGAGACGACCGCGGTGACTTTGGCTGCTCTCTACTCTCCTTCATCGGGCTCAAGGAGGAAGGCGACGAATTCAACATTCCCCGCGTCCACGCCGTCGACCCCAACGAAATCTCGGGCCCCATCGGCTACGATACCGCCCAGTGGGTAAGCATCAACGACGACCTGGGTTATACCATCTTCTACGAAAACGATCCGGTCTTCGCTACCGCCCCCGCCCAAATCGTCGAAATTCGCATGCCCGTTGAGCCCGACCTCAACATCTTCTCCGTCCGGCTGGGCGAATTTGGCTTTGGCTTTTTTAATTTCGACGTTCCGGAGAATACAACCTTTTACAAAAATCGCCTCGACGTGGTCGATTCGCTCGACGTACTGGTCGACGTTACCGCCGGTATCGATGTGGTGAGCAAGGAAGTCTTCTGGATTTTTGAATCCATCGACCCCCTCACCGGCCTGCCCCCCGAAGATGCCCTCACCGGTTACCTCCCCGTCAACGATACCACCACGCTCTACAACGATACCCTCCCCAAACGCGGCGAGGGCTACGTCACCTTTACCATTCAACCCAAAAATACCCTGCTCACCGGCGATACCGTCACGACTCAGGCCGCCATCATCTTCGACATCAACGCCCCCCTCATCACCAATACCTGGACCAACCTGGTCGACGCCTTTGGTCCGGTCAGTCAAATCGATACGGTCTTTCAAAACGGAGATGATTACCGCTTGATCTGGAGTGGGGTCGACGATGTCGGTGGGGTAGGCATTGAGTACTACGACCTCTACGTCGCCCAGGACGCGGGGCCTTTCTTGCTTTACCAAAGCGAAATCGACACCACCGTTTTGGAATTCCCCGGGGTGCCGGGTTCGACCTACGCCTTTTACGTCCGCTCGATCGACCACGTGGGCAACCGCGAAGCGGAAAAAACCGAAGCTGATCCCTACGTTACCATTACCAATAGCATCAAGGTGTTGGCCAAGGTCTTTCTCGAAGGGCCCTACGATGGCAATACGGGCTTGATGCGCGACCTACTCCGAGCCAACGACCTCCTGCCCACGGGCGAGCCCTTTACCGCACTCGGTTTTACCCACGTCGATGGCGGGGGCAACGAGGTGGTGAGCGCTGCCGTCTTCGATACCACCGGTCAGGACGCGATCGTGGATTGGGTCTTTCTCGAACTGCGCTCGCCGACCCAGTCGGACTCGGTGGTGGCTACGCGTGCTGCCCTGGTCCAAGCCGATGGCGACATCGTCGATCTCGATGGCCAGTCGGCGGTAGGCTTTAGCGGCAAGGCCGTCGGGGAGTACTACCTGGCCATTCGGCACCGCAACCACCTGGGGGTACGAACGGCCGATCGGGTTATGTTGAATGGGACCCCGGGAACACTGCTCGACTTTACGGCCCTTGGCTTCAACACCTTCGGCATCGATGCCCAAACGGAACTGGCGGGCGTCCGCGCCCTCTATTCGGGCAATGCCAATCACGATAGCCAGGTCAACGCCGTGGACAAAAACCTCTACTGGCGCGTCCAAAACGGGCAGACCTTTGACTACCTGATTTTTACGGCCGACTTCAACATGGATGGGGCGGTCAATGCCGTGGATAAGAACCTCTACTGGCGGATCAATAACTCGATTACCCAGCAACTCGATTAACCTAACTAACCAGACGACTCAATGATCGGAAGACCGGCCCCCGGTCGGTCAAAAAAATCGAACTTATGAAACCATTACTTTCCTTTTTGGCCCTTTTCCTGAGTGTTGGCCTCGCGGCGCAGACCTTTTGCCTACGCCTGTCCGAGGTATCGAACAACGGCAGTAATTACGTCGTACGAATCGAAATCCAGGGTGCCCAATCCTTTAACCTGGGTTCCAGCAATTTGCAGTGGTCTTTCAACAGTGGAGCCGTTCAAGATCCCGTGTTGCTGTCCTCGCCCCTCGCTCCGCCCCTTTATCAGGTCCCAACGGTGACCACCCAGGGGGGGACCGAAGCTTCCTTTAATATCGAATTGGGCTTTCCCGGTTTTGGTACCTCGATCGCCGCTTTTCCGGCCTGGACCGAATTGGGGACGGTCGCTTTTGCGATTACCGATCCGGGAAACATCGGCCTGATGGAATGGAGTTACAACGGGGGCACGACCCAGACCGTCGTTTTTTTGGACGACGAAGCCACCCAAATTTTTGCCACCACCCTCAACTGTCTCCAGGGCACCGGTGGCGCCCTGCCCGTCGAGCTACTGGATTTCCAGGTCCACAAGAGCGAGCGAGCGGTGGACCTGCGCTGGTCGACGGCTGTCGAAGTGGACAATGAAGGCTTTGCGGTACTGCGCAGCAAGGACGCCCAAGAGTGGGAACGCATCGACTGGATTGCCGGGATGGGGCAAAGTCAGGTACAACAGGCTTACCAGAGCCGGGATGAAAAACCGTACCAGGGTAGCAACTACTACCGCTTGGAGCAGGTCGATTTTGACGGTCGGGTCGCCCATTCCCCCATCCGCAGCGTCCACTTTGAGCAGGGTGACGAGCTGCGGCTGTCGCCCAATCCTGCGGAATACGAGACCTTTATCCAGCATCCCGCCAACGAAGAACTGGCCGAAATTGTCATTTATGACCAGATGGGGCAAGAAATTCGCCGCTTTGTGCCCAACAATCCCCTCCTGGCGGTTGGAGATTTGGCAAACGGTGTTTATTTTGTAGAAATCTGGATGAAAGGCGAACGCCGCTATTATCAAAAGCTCCTGATTCAGCGGCCCTAGTCCCCCCAATCGCGCTCGTCCGGATGGAGGTTCTGAATTTTTAATCCACTACTATGCCAGTACCATTGGAGCGAGTGGCCATTACCGCCATTGAAGCCTACGAACAGCGGCAGCTTTCGCTGGGGGATTTACTCCGCCGCATCGAGCGGCTCCTCCCCGATTTGCGGGCTCAACTGTCGACCCCGGACCACCGGCGTTTGTCGGATGCCTGCTTCGAAATCGAGCAGATCCGCGCCTTTTGCCACGCAGAAGATACCCTCCTCTCCACCGATGACGAAGCCTTTATCGAGCGGGAATTGCGGGCCATGAAGGATTTGCTCCATCCGGATTAGCACCTTCCCCCGCGGGGCTCAGTGTAGCGCCGGTACCAAGACCCCCCCCACCAAGGCCCCTACGATATAACCCACCAGCACGTCGGTGGGGAAGTGTTTGCCCGCCTTGACCCGTAAAAAACCCGTCAGCGCCGGAATGGAAACGGAAGCGGTCCAGACCCAGGGCCGCCAGGGGCTATCGGGATAATAAGTACTAAAAGTTTGGGCCGTCAGAAAATACATGGCGGCCGTGGTGGAGGTATGGCCGGAGAAAAAGGACATCCGGGCTTTCCGATCCCGTCGCTGCTCCATGGGGAAGGTAGTGAGGTCGTTGTTGTACATAAAGGGGCGGGGTCGGCGCACCACCCGTTTGGTAAAGCTGGTGATGCCCATGTTGAGGACGAAGGATTGGAGGGTCATGAGGGATTGCGTTCCGCGATCGTCATTGGCGGTGGGGCGGTTGAAGAGCAATACCAGGGGGGTATGAGGGAACTGGCCACCAGGGCATCGGAAATATTGCGGGCCGGTCGGGAAGACTGTTTGGTCGCCCAGCGATCGATGCTCAGCGGAAAACGGTGGCGGGGTTCGGTGTACAGTTGCTGGATGGTTTCGTCGCTGATGGGGGGAAAATCATTGAGGAAAAGGAGGCCACCACCCGTGAGGGCGATACCTGAGCCCAGGAGGGTCAGCTCGGTGGGGGTATTGGGCGAGTACTGGGCGGCAACGGAATGCGATAGGCCAAATAGGCCGAGGAGCAAAATCAAGGTTTTCATGGAGTAAAAATAGCCATTCAAAAGCAGCTTTTTTGCATCCATTTGGGGGCGATCCCCAGGGATTGGGTCCCGCTGCCTTTTGGGAAGGGCCGGGAGCGGGCCCTTGGGGTGTCACAGACATATTTTTTTGTGTAATGTATGGCATCCTATTTGTTGGGGGAAGAGAAGGAGAAACGATTTACCCACAAAACCCCCCTACCGTGAAAAAAGGATTAAATACCTACCCCTTCCTCTTCCTACTTTTTAGTTTATTCCTCCCCGATCAAGGCGCACTGGCCCAATGCAGCGGCGGACTGAGTCAATTCTCGGCCTGTTATGGCGATAACGAGGCGGATCTGGTACTGTTTGAAATTTGTCCCTCCGCGGGTACGGCCATTCGCGCCACCGTCGAACGGGGCAGTTTTGGTACCATTGATGGCGTCGATAACCTCACCGTCTACGAAGGGGGCTCTAGCTCCGGTACTTCGGGTACGATTTACTTCGGCCCCCAGAGTGGTGACTTTGCGGGGACCCTGATCACGGGAAGTACGAACCAGTGTTTGATTTTTGTGAGCAATAGCAACGGCACTGTAAGCTGTACCAACCTCGTCGAGCGGGAGCTGATCGTTTGCGCCGAAGAAGTGCCCTCGGGAACGGTTGATTTTACCGGTCCCACCGAAATTTGCATCAACGCCGGCGTACAAATCGGACTCGCCGGTGGTTACCCCCGTGGCGGTACTTACAGCGGCCCCGGGGTCAACGATAACGGAAACGGAACGACCTACAGCTTCGATCCCGCCATTGCCGGGGTAGGAGTCCATACCCTGAGTTACCAGGGCCCCGGTGGCGCCATCGCCACCTACGACATTGAAGTATTTGCCTTGCCCGGCCCCAGCTTCACCGCTCCGGCCGACCTCTGTATCGACGCCGGCATCCAAACCGGCCTCGGCGGCGGTAGCCCCAGCGGTGGCGTCTACAGCGGACCCGGCGTCAGCGACGATGGCAATGGCAGTACCTATTCCTTTAATCCCGGCGTGGCTGGCCTCGGCGTCCATACCATCACCTACACCGAGGGCAGCGTCTGTGCCCTTACTGCCATCGACAACATCGAAGTACTGGCGGCCTGTGGCTGTCCGACGGGCCAGGATTCCTACTTCCACTGCTACGACAACAACGAGAGCGACCTGGTCATCTTCGAAGTCTGCCCCAGTGTCGGCTCCGCGGCCCAGGCAACGATCGATCAGGGCGTTTACGCCTCCTTTATCGATAACCTGACGGTATACCAGGGCACCAGTGGCTCGGGTAGCGGCGGAACCCTCCTGTATGGTCCCGCCAGTGGCGATCTGTCGGGAACGACCATCACCGGCAACGTGGCGGATCAGTGTTTGATTTTTGTGAGCAACACTGATCCTCTCGTGAGTTGTAAGGATGGGGACGCAGTGGGTTTGGAGGTTTGTGGGGAAGACATCAGTCCCTTCGTCGTGTTTACCGCTCCGGATGATCTATGCGAGGATGCTGGCGTCCAGACGGGCTTGGGCGGCGGTAGCCCGACCGGTGGGGTCTACAGTGGCCCCGGGGTGACCGATGATGGCAATGGCCTGACCTACGGCTTTGATCCCGCCGCCGCGGGGACGGGCACCCAGACGATCACCTACACCAATGGCAGTGCGGCCAGTGACGACGTGGAAGTATTTGCCTTGGTCGTTCCGGTGTACAATGCTCCGGGAAGTATCTGTATCGACGAAGGCATTCAGGAGAACCTCGGTGGGGGTTTTCCCACCGGTGGGGTGTACAGTGGCCTCGGGGTCAGCGATGATGGCAACGGACTCACCTACCGCTTTTATCCCCGGGTGGTGGGAATCGGCAGCCATACCGTGACCTACACCGATGGCAATTGTGGCAGCTCGGACAGCGATCAGATTGTGGTGACGGCGGCTTGTACCTGCCCCAGTGGGGAGCAGAGTTTTTACCACTGTTACACCGACAACGAAAGCGATTTGGTGATCTTCGAAGTTTGTCCCAGTGCGGGAGAATTTGCCCAGGCGGAAATTACCCAGGGCACTTACCTGTCCGCCGATCGCCTGTCGGTATACGCGGGTGCTACGGGCTCCGGCACCGGTGGAACCCTGGTCTTTGGTCCCCAAAATGGGAACCTGGCGGGAACCATCATCAGTGGTACCATCGCTGATCAGTGCTTGATTTTTGTCAGCAATAGCGATGCGGTTTTGAGTTGTGCCACGGGCATCCAATTGCCCTTGTTGGTGTGCGGTCGGAGCAATGCGTCCAACGTAACCTTTACGGCACCCGAGGACTTGGCGATCAGTGCGGGCATCCAATCGGGCCTGGGCGGTGGTTTGCCGACGGGAGGGGTATACAGCGGCTCCGGAGTGACGGATGACGGGAATGGCCTGACCTACAGCTTTGATCCTACCGTGGCGGGGCTGGGTGTCCAAACCCTGACCTACACCGTTGGCGCTTTCTCGGCCAGCGATGATGTGGAGGTCTTGAACCTCGCGCCCCCCAGTTTTTCCAAGAGCTTCAACCCTATCCAGACCGGTGTGGGGGCGGTCAGTACGCTGACCTTTACGATCGACAACGCTTCGGGCGGGGCCCCGGCCACCAGCTTGGCCTTTACCGATAACCTCCCGGCGGGCATGACGGTTGCCAATCCCCCCAACCTACAGTTGTCCAATATTTCGGGAACGGTGACGGCAACGGCGGGCGCCTCAAGCATCAGCTTGAGCGATGGCATCCTGCCCCTCGGAATCACCGGCACCATCAGCGTCGACGTCACCAGCAGCAGTGCCGGTACCCTGGCCAATACCACCGGCGATTTGACCTCCAGCAATGGCAACAGTGGAACGGCCTCGGCCAATCTCATCGTATCGACCGACCGCCCCGGGGTGAGCATGAGCTTTTCCCCCAGTACCGTCAATCTGGGGGAACGCAGTACCCTCACCATCACGATCGACAATGCCACGAACAGCGGCAACCTGATTGGCATTACCATGACCAACAACCTGCCGGCTGGCCTGGAAATCGCCTCCCCCGCCAACCTCAGCGCCACCAATACCGGTATCGGTACCCTGACGGGAGTGGCGGGTACCCAATTGTTTTCCTACAATACCACGGGCTTTACCCAGGAGATTGCGGCCAATGGCTCCTGTACCTTTTCGGTAGACGTGGTGCCCAGTGGCTCCGGTACCATCGTCAACTCGACCGAGGCGATAACCGTCCGCAATAACTTTTTCCAATTCTTTGAATGTGGAAAAGCCACCGCGGCCCTGACGGTCAATACCCCGACCCAGGTGTTCTTACAAAAGACCTTTTCGACCAACCCCGTGCTTCCGGGCGGGACCACCACCCTCGATTATACCATCACCAACCTGAGTCGTGACTTTAGTGCCACCAACATCAGCTTTACCGACGATCTGGATGCGGTGCTGACGGGCTTGGTGGCTACCGGCACCCCCCTGAGCAACGTTTGCGGTACGGGGGCCAGCCTCAGCGGTACCAGTACCCTGACTTTGAGTGGGGGCACCCTGGCTGCGGGTGCGAGCTGTACCTTTAGCGTACCGGTAACCGTACCCGGTGGCGCCACTACGGGCGCTTACCCCAGTACGAGTAGTGCCATTACCGCCACCTCAAACGGGGCCGCCGTAACGGGCAATACCGGTACGGCCGAACTTTTCGTGGCCCCCGTCCCGACCTTTACCAAGACCTTCCTGCAAAACCCCATTCCCGCCGGTGGAACGGCGACTTTGGAGTTTACGATTACCAACAATAGCACCACCAACACCCTCGAATCCGTCACCTTTACCGATCCGATCGCCGATTTCCTCTCGGGGGCTACGGTGACCAACCTGCCAGCGGGCAATTCCTGCGGGACTGGCTCCACTTTCTTTACGTCGACCGTCGCGGGGGAACTGGTGTTCCAGGTCAACGGTGCGAACATCGCGCCCAGCGGCTCCTGTACGTTTACCATCGACCTCGCCATTCCCGATAACGTACCCACCGGAACGTATAACAACACGACGAGCGAACTCTTGGGCTCCATCGGAGGTCAAACGGTGTCGGCGCTCGCCGCAACGGATGATCTGGAAATCCTGGCGATACCACGCCTGAGCAAAGCCTTCCTCAACGATCCAGTGGATGCGGGCAGTACGGTCAACCTAGAATTTACCCTCAGCTACGATGCCTTCGCCACCGGCAATGCCACGGGCGTCGCCTTCACCGACGACCTCAACGCCGTCATCCCCGGGCTGGCCGCCGTCGGCCTCCCCCTCAACGACATCTGCGGGACCGGCTCCTCGATCAGCGGGACGACCAACCTGACCTTTACCGGTGGCACCATGGCCCCGGGCGACGTGTGTACCTTTACCGTGCCGGTACAGGTACCCGTCGGGGTGAGTCCCGGCTCCTACACCAATACCACCAGTAGCCTCAGTGCTACCGTGGGGGGACAAGCCGCTACCTACAGCCCGGCCACGGACGATCTCGACATCGGTGGCCTCAGCGTGACCCAAGAATTTATTGGTGATCCCGCCATTCCGGGCGAGCTGGTCACCCTACGTTACACCATCGACAACACCTCCACCTTCGATGCCACCAATATCGTTTTTACGGAAAACCTCACTTCCATACTCTCCAGTGCCACCGTCGAAGCTCCCCCCACCGCCGCTTGCGGGGGCTCCTTCATCGCCAGTGGGAACACCTTCCTGATCCTAAACGGTGCAGCGGTGACGGCGGGCTCCAGCTGTAGTTTTGACCTAAACCTGCGCGTACCCAGCTCGGCGACCAGTGGCACTTACAATGGCGTCACCAGCACTGTTAGTGCCACCATCAATGGCAGTGGCACCACCTTCAGCGCCGTGACCGACCAACTGGTGGTCGATAAAGAGCTGATCCAATTGACCAAAAGCTTTACCGACGATCCCGTACTGCCCGGTAGCAACGTGACTTTGGAATACACCCTGACCAACTTGAGTAGCACCGCTGCCCTGACCAACGTCGCCTTTACCGACGACCTCGATGCCGTACTCAGCGGCCTGGCCGCAACGGGGCTGCCCCAAAATGACATCTGTGGGACGGGCTCCCAAATCAGCGGGACCAGCACCGTCAGCTTTAGCGGTGGCAACCTGAGTCCCGGCGCCAGTTGTACCTTTAGCATTACGGTGCAGGTTCCGGGAAGTGTGGCCTTCGGTAGCGTCCTGAGCAGCACGACGAGTACCGTTACGGGTACCGTCAGTAGCCTGAGCGTCGAAGGGACTGCCGCCAGCGATGAGCTACGGATTCAGGCCATTCAGTTTGACAAAACCATCACCGGTCCCGTACAAACAGGAAACATTGCGTCGATCACCTATACAATCACCACCAGCGACCCCAGCAATGCGGTATCCGACCTGGCCTTTACCGATGACCTGGAAGCCTGGATCAGTGGCTTGACCACGGTCAATTTGCCCCTGGACGATGCTTGTGGATTGGGGGCCCGGGCCAGCGGCAGCTCCGTCGTGACCCTCGGACGGGGGGAATTGGCGGCCGGTACTTCCTGTAATTTTGACGTTCAGGTTCAGATTCCTTGTGGGATTGCCGCCGGTACCTACGCCAGTCCGAGTAGTACCCTCAGTGGTTTGTTTGGATCGGGCTCGACCAGCGCTACGGCGGCCGCCACCAACCTGACGGTCAATGCCATCGGCACCAGCTTTACGGCGCCGAGTGACCTTTGTACCGACGATGGTATCCAAAACGGTTTGGGGGGCGGTAGTCCCAGTGGTGGGGTCTACAGTGGCTCGGGGGTCACCGATGATGGCAATGGCTCGACCTACTCCTTTGACCCCAGTGCCGTTGGGGAGGGCATTTTCACGATCACCTACACCGAAGCCACTTGTGGCGAGGTGGCCAGTGATGAAATCGTCGTCATCGCGGTACCGACCGCACCGAGTACCACTGGCGAGATGATCGAACGCACCGATCCGGTGGTGACGGGGCTGACCGCAACGGTGGCGGATTGTATCGTGACGCCCAGTCAGTCGGGCACTACTTCGCTGACAATTAATACCAGCAATTTGGCTAGCGTCAACTTTAGTTTTGGGTCGGACAACGTGGTCAATTTTGACATGAGCGCCGCGGGTATTCCGGCCGGAGCCGTAGTCAAAGATGCTAATCTGGACGGTCTGGCGGTGTCGATCGCCGCGGTATCGGGCAATGCCTTCGTCATTTGCAGCGGTTCGGACGGGGAGGATGCGACCCTAGCGGTGGCTGGCCCCGACAATACCGCTACCGCCGGGGGCGACGGCCAAAATACGAGCCCCGGCCCCTGGACCATCGCCGCCATCAACACCGCCGCCTTCGATGGCGAAAGCGCCAGTGGCGTCTGGACCTTTACCCTAAGCGACACCTACGACGACCCCAGCGATTGTAGCGGGGCCGCTCCCGAAAACGAAATTACCAGTGCCCTTAGCCTGACGGTAGAGTGGGAAGTCCCCACCGTCACCAGCACCGCCAACCTCACCTGGTGGAATGCCGCTACGGGGGGTACCCAGCAGGGTACGGGCAGCCCCTTCGATCCGACGGGCACCACGGCCGAAGAAGGCGCGGTCGACGTCAATACCGTGGGGGATTACACCTTTTACGCCCAGAGCGATTGCAGCTGTGCCGATACCCGTAGCTCGGCTGTACTGAGCGTGACGGCGCGTCTGCCGCTGGACCTACTCCGCTTTGAGGGCTACGCCCTGGGCCAGCAAAACCAACTGGAATGGACAACGGCCAACGAATGGAATACGCAGCATTTTCAGGTCGAGCGCAGTGCCGATGGCCAGCGCTTCGTCGCCCTGGGGAATCGCGTAGCCGCGGCGGGCATTGCGACGGCACAACGGCAGTACGATTTCTTGGATGAAAAGCCGCTAAGTGGTACGAACTTCTACCGGCTGCGGATGGTCGATCTCGATGGCAGTACGACTTACAGCCGGGTGATTGCCCTGACGGCGGGTGACCGTTGGGAGAGTCAGATGCGGGTCGTTCCCGTACCGGCCAGCGACTGGGCGAGCTTGCGGATGGAGCGTCCTAAGGCGCAGTTGGCGGAATTACGGATTCTGGATGTACTGGGGGCCGTGGTTCGCGTACGGCCGCTGGAATTGCGGGCCGGAGCGAATGCGATAGACTTGGACGTAGCGGACTTGGCGGCCGGGGTGTACTGGCTGCAGGTGACGGGCGAAGGCTGGAGCGATGTGGTGCGGTTGGTGGTCGAGTAGGGGCGTGGTGATGGGGAGCGGGCTCCGAAGACGTCAGACAATTCGCTGTCCACTCTCATCGTAAAGGTTTTTGGGGGGCCTTCCCGTTCCGAGGCGCATGGCGTCACCCCAGTGGCCAATGCGGCGCAAGTCGTAGTAGTAGCGACGGCTTTCTTTGGCCAGATGGAAAAGGGATTCCCCCCTCTCCGTTGCCCCAAAACGACAGCGGCGGTACGGGTGCCCAGATCGGAGGAGCCCGTACCGCCAGCTTGGTCGGTATTTATTTGAGTTCGGGGTACGACTTTACAAACTCACCACCATGTTCATCCGGTATTCCGAATCCTCGCAGTTGGCGCTGGCGCTTTGGAGTGTGGCTTGGATGGTTTGCTGCAGCCGATCGACTAGGATACGCTCGACATCGGGGGGAAACGCTTCGTCGAGTTGGATGGCGGAGAGTGCTCCCTCGGCACTGAACTGCAATTGAAAAAAGAGGAGGTCGATTTCGGCGAGCTTGGCCTCCGTTGCTTGGAGGGTACTCAGCTGGCTACCGATGGTTTCGATGGAGGGTTGAAAGCAGATGGTATAGTTGCAGCCCGACTCCAGTTGGTGGGGAACGCATTCGGGGAGGTCGTCCCCATCGTTGGTGGTGGGCACAGCAGCAGCGGCGGGTGCCTCGACGATTCGCTCGCGTGGCGGGCTGTCCTCATTAGCGCCCTGGTAAAGCAGGAAGCCCAGTCCCCATTGTACCAGAATAGCGAGGGCCAATAGCGGGGTTTTTACCGTCGACAAATTGACCAGTGCGTAGCTGCCCAAGCCACAACTCCCCACGATCATCAAGACGGTGTAAAGCCAGTTGGGCAAATCCATTCCGATAATGATACCCCCCAGGAAAAGGGCGAAGATCAAGATTTGTTTGATTCCCATGTTTTCTTTTGCGGTTGGTTAAGGTATTTTCGTTTATAAAAAACCGGGAACACCAAAAGTTGATGTTCCCGGCCATTTTCTCACGGTTCAGGTTTATTTAGAAGCCATCTCAAAAATATGCTTCGGGCTACGGCAGGGTCATTTTCGCCCCTACTTCGTTGCCAATAGCGTCACGTAGCTTTGGCT
>ERZ1740065.69-NODE-69-length-45028-cov-9.977520_pt1 | contig 45028 bp, 34 predicted proteins | sample MGYA00581738_ERZ1740065 | MGnify/ENA primary metagenome ERZ1740065 (study PRJEB43018, sample SAMN04849749) | marine metagenome | isolation source: floating plastic debris | place: Pacific Ocean | collected 2008-09-01 | study: EMG produced TPA metagenomics assembly...
GGGCTCATCACGCTGGCAGGACGCAAGCTGCTTATCCCGGCCTTTGGACACGAGGCTTTTGCCACCATCGCGGTGGCCTCGAAATGGGTGCATAACAACATCTCCTGGGCCTTCATGCTGGCGCTGGTCCTCGTCTTTGTGTTCTGGGTCGTGCACATTCTGCCGGACCGGACGGATATCAACTGGATCCTGAAAGGCGGCGGTAGCTTCGGCGGAGGTCATCCCCCGGCCAAGAAGTTCAACGCGGGCCAGAAGCTGATCTTCTGGTCGGTGATCATCCTGGGCGGGTCGATCTCCGCATCAGGACTGTCGTTGCTCTTCCCGTTCGAGCTGCCAATGTTCGCGCCCACCTTTGAAAAGCTGAACGCGCTTGGGTTGCCGCAACTGCTGGGCCTGGGGGAGCTCAACACCGCGCTCACGCCCCATGAGGAAATGCAATATGCCCAGCTTTGGCATGCCATCGTCAGTTTCGTGCTGCTGGCGATCATCATCGCCCATATCTACATCGGATCGGTGGGCATGGAAGGCGCCTATGCGGCCATGGGCGACGGCGAGGTGGAGCTGCAGTGGGCGCGCGAGCACCACAGCATCTGGACCGCCGAAGTCGAAGAACAGCAGTCAAAGGCGGGCAAGGCATGAGAGAGATCATTCTCGCCTTCGCGGCCATGGTCGTGATCTCCGTTGGTGCAAACTTCGCCTTGAACGAGGCCGGGTTCTCGGCCGCGGAACAGGGCACCGGTCAGGCGGTCAGGCTGGGCGAGTAAACCTATTGCGCCGCCGTGCGCAGCTCCGTCATCAGATGGCGGAACTTCTCACCCTGAATGCCCACATGGTTGCGCAGTGCAGTAGCCGCGCGGGCCTCATCCCCTGCGCGCAGCGCCGCAACGATCTCCTCGTGCTCCCCCATGGATTGCGCCAGACGTCCGCGCAGGCGGAGTTGCAACCGGCGGAAGGGCTTTAACCTGCGGTGCAGCCGCAGGGCTTGACCGGCCAGGTAGCTGTTGCCGGATTGCGCGTAGATCGTATGGTGAAATCGTTCGTTTTCTCGATAATAGGCGTCGGTGTCCTGTGACGCCACCGCGTCACGACACAGGCTGTTGGCCTGATCCAGTTCCTTCAGCGCCGCGTCCGAGATGCGCACGGCGGCAAGACGCCCGCAGACAGCCTCTATCTCGGCCATGGTCTCGAACATCTCCATCAGCTCCACCGGGCCGGGCTGGCGCACGAAAACGCCGCGGCGCGGCAGTTGCTCGGCGATGCCCGAGGCGACCAGCCGCTGCAGCGCTTCGCGAATAGGGGTGCGGGAGACACCGAATTGCTTGGCCAGCCGGATTTCATCCAGCCGATCGCCGTCGTTGAACTGACCGGTAAAGACCAGCTCTTCGAGCGCGTCGGCAATTCTGTCTGCATGCCTGATGTCCATGCGCTCACTGTAGGGCCAAACCGCGTGTGCGACAATCAAATTATTGTATACAAAAATATTGACTCTGAATGCGAGAGGTTAAATGCTGACGTATCAGCCGGTCCTATCTCACCGGCATTCTGGGAGGAAAAAATGAGAACATCACTGCTTTCTGCAGCACTTGCTGCCATTCTCGCCACCGGGGCGGCCACAGCACAGGCCACCGAGCTGCGCCTATCACACCAGTGGTCCAACAAGGACGTGCGTCATCAGGTGGCGCAGATCATCGCGGATGAGGTTGCCGCTGCCGATGTCGATCTGGAGATCAAGATTTTCGGCTCCAAGTCACTGTTCAAACCGCGCGAGCAATACAAACCGCTGAGCCGCGGTCAGCTGGACATGACGGTGCTGCCGTTGAGCTATGCAGGTGGCCAGCAGCCCGCCTATAACCTGACCCTGATGCCGGGACTGGTGAAGAACCACGACCACGCCGCCCGCCTGAGCGAAAGCCCTTTCATGGAGGCGCTGGAAGCGAAGATGGCCGATGATGACGTCATGGTCCTGGTGCATGGCTATCTGGCGGGCGGTTTTGTCGGAAAGGACAAGTGCATCACCAAGCCCGAAGACGTCGCGGGCCAGCAGACCCGCGCGGCGGGCAAGGCGTTTGAGCAGATGCTGGCGGGGGCAGGGGCGTCCATTGCGTCCATGGCCTCATCCGAGATTTACAACGCCATGCAGACCGGGGTTTTGACGGCCGCCAACACGTCGTCATCGTCCTTCGTTTCCTACCGGATTTACGAGCAGGTCAAATGCTACACGCCCGCCCGTTTGAGCCCGCGCACAAAGATGCTATACAGGCGCGGTACGATGCCTTCTGTGCCGAGAGAGAGCAAAGCGGCACTCTCACAAGCGGGCGATCGCAAACAAAATGACAACAATTCATTGATAAATGATTGGGTTGCAGGACTGGGAGAGAGTTGCTCAACCGCCACCCCTAAGCCCTGAGTCAAGAACTGACGAAAGAGCTCAGCATGGCGTTGATTAAGGTTAGATTCGCCACTTTCTTCCCAAAGATTTTGTACCAGTTGAGCCCGGTGCAGATCATTATCGGTATTCGCCATATATCCTGCCAACAGGCGCGTAAAGCCACGGCTATAAAACGAATATTGACCAAACACAAATCGCATATCTTCTAAGCTCAAATGTCCCGCCCAAAAAGCTTTGAGTAAGGGGTTCTGCCAAAAAGGATGATCGGCTTGCAGTTGTCGTAATTGAGAGAGAATTTCTAGGTTTTCTTCAGTCGATCCAGAATAGTGATCGAAACTAATATCTGCTGGCAACGGCGGTGAATGTACCGCAGAAGGGATTGGTTCAGTCACAGCAAGACTCATGATACTGGCTCCTATGGATGGATTTGAGCGGCGATCTCGATCATCTTTCGAGTCACACAAGATGGTGTCAGTCTTTTCCGAGGAGGCGAGATCCTGTTGATTGAACTCATTCCTTTCGGCATTCTTGAAGGCAAAAGCTAATCGCAATTAACTCCTTCAAGACTCGACCTTTAATCTGACTTGAATGTAGTCTTGAATCGAGAATAAATAGAGAAGATTGGAATTTATGATACTTCTTAAAAATCGCTTTTTAGTTTAAAAATAAACAGACATATGCTGAACTTTTCTTGGAGAAAAAAGTTCAGCATATGTCTGTTTTGAGAATTCCAGATGTCAACTAGCTTGCTGGATTAGTTGTTTAAAAACTTGAGTTCCAGCAATACCTTGTTTTTTGGTTGAAGCCTTCTATTGTTTAGGCTGAGGGAGTGCGTTTTGAAGTGAATTGTCGAATGGATCAACAATAATGTTTGAGCGATTCAAGTCCTCTTTTGTATGTTTCAAGCATATGGACTTCAATGAGTTTTGTCGTTACATATAAAGTCATCACTTGAACGACATCACCTCATCAATCAGAGGGGTTCATTTGGGTTCAGCGCTCAGCCTTTATCTGGTCAAGGCTGCCGGGTTTTGAGTTGTCACTCAAAGCTGCAAAGAAACGGATACAAAGATGGCGCGTAAGAGCAGCCTCATATAATCTCATACCAGCCCCAAGCGGTTGCCGCTTTGCCCTTTGCCGCTGATTGTTGACCTGCCCTCAAATGGATTTTGAAGCCGCCCTCATACTGCTCAACGATGTCATGGCTAACCAGTACGACAGGCGGTTGAATGATGCCGAGTTAGCCCTGTTTAAAGGGGCTTGGTCGGGGCAAACCTATGAAGAAATTGCGGCAGAGGCGGGTTACGCAGCAGGGTACCTGACCCGAGTCGCCGGACCCAAGTTCTGGAAAAACCTGAGTCAGGCGTTGGGCGAAAAGGTTGGGAAGACAAGCTTTCGGGCGGTTCTTGAGCAGCGATATGCGGAAGCTAAAGCGGTTGGTGATCAGTCTCAATCCCTGCCGAATTCAGCGAGATCGCCATCGCCAGTCGCGATCGCCAGCAATCCAGCCCCTCATCGCATTGATTGGGGAGAAGCGCCCGACGTCTCCCGGTTTTACGGTCGCGCTGAAGAACTCGCCACCCTATCCCAGTGGATCGATCAGGATCGGTGTCGGTTGATCGCCCTACTAGGCATGGGGGGCATTGGCAAAAGTGCTTTATCCGTGAAGGTGGCCAAAGACTTGCAGTCATCCTTTGACCTGATCATTTGGCGATCGCTGCGCAACGCTCCCACACTGGAAGTGCTGCTAAGGGAGTTAGTTCCCCTGCTATCTCGCCAGCAAGTCACAGAGCCGACCCAGCGCAATTTTTTAGATGGCCTGCGTCACACTCGCTGTCTGTTGATTCTCGATAACCTAGAGACGATTTTGCAGGCGGGGAGTCAGGCCGGTTATTGTCGCCCCGGTTATGAAGACTACAGCGAGCTGCTACGGGTGGTCGGGGAATCGGGTCATCAAAGTTGTGTAGTGTTGACCAGCCGCGAAAAACCGGCAGAAGTGGCTACCTTCGAAGGCCTTGAGGCAGCCGTGCGATCGCTGACCCTGAGCGGTTCCTTAGAGATTGCCTTGGCTATGGTTGAGGCCCAGGGCCTGGCAGGCAAGCTCACCCAAAAACAGACGCTTTGCCAGCACTACGGCTGCAGTCCCTTAGCCCTTAAGATTGTGGCGAGCTCGATTAAAGAATTGTTTGACGGTGAGATTGCTCAATTTTTGGCCGCAGAAGCCTCCGTCTTCCATGGGGTACGCCGACTCCTTGATCAGCAGTTTGAGCGGCTCTCAGCGTTGGAACGCAGCATCATGTATTGGCTCGCGATTAATCGTGAGGGGACCACGCTGGCAGAATTAGCGACCGACCTAGTGCCGCAAGTCGGTCGCCCAAAAATTTTGGCGGCTTTAGAATCCCTCAGCTGGCGATCGCTGATTGAAAAACAGGCCAGCCAGTACACCCAACAACCCGTAGTGATGGAATATGTCAGCGATCGGCTGACCGATCAAGTCTTTCAAGAGCTATGCCACCCAGATGACCTTGCGCCCACCTGCCTGTTTAACAGCCATGCCTTGCTCAAGACGACGGTCAAAGACTACGTTCGGCAAAGTCAAATCAGATTGATCTGGCAGCCCATTATCCATCAGTTACAAACCACCTTTGGGGTGGCTTCCCTGCTTGAACAGCATCTCCAAAGGTGTCTAATGACCCTTCGCGCCATCCATAGCCCAGGCTATGGCAGTGGCAATCTCATTAACCTGCTGCATCTGCTGGATATCGATTTAGCTGGCTATGACTTTTCAGAATTAAGCATCTGGCAAGCTTATTTACAGAATGTCGATTTACATCAGGTCAACTTTCAGCATGCCAATTTAGTCCGGTGCGCTTTTACCCAAACGTTTGAAAGTCTGATTGCGCTGGCGTTTAGCCCCGACGGCCAATTTTTAGCGACGGGTGACATGGATGGCGAGCCGCGCCTGTGGCAGGTCTCTGACGGGCAGCCCATCCTGACGTTTGAGCGCCATAAAGAAGCCATCTGGAGCCTGGCCTGGGCTCCCAACGGGCGCACACTCGCAACCGGCAGCGAAGATCGCACCTTAAAGCTTTGGGATATTCAGACTGGGGCTTGTTTGCGCACCTTAAAGAGTCCGTTGACGATCCGGGCGATCGATTGGTCCCCAGACGGACAGTGGTTAGCCAGCGGTGGAGATGATCACTGCGTGCGGTTATGGCAGATTACCACTGGAGAATGCGCTAATACCCTAGCCGGACATACCGGTTGGGTGTATGCCGTGGCCTTTAGCGCTCAATCCTCTCAAGCTAGTCAGCCGATATTGGCTAGCGGGTCTTTTGATCAAACGATTCGTCTGTGGGATATCACCACCGGCCAATGCATACAAACCCTAGAGGGACATACTGGGGGCATTTGGTCAGTCACCTGGAGCCCCGACAATCAGCGCTTAGCCAGCAGCGGCGAAGACGCTCAGATTAGAATCTGGGACATCGCTAGCGGTCAATGCCTGATGACCCTGGCCGGACATAAAAGCCTCATCTTCTCCGTCGCTTGGAGTCCCGATGGCCAAACCCTGGCGAGTGCTTCCTATGATCAAACCGTTCGCCTATGGGATGCGGCCAGTGGTCAATGTCTGACCACGCTGCAACAAGACAATAACTTGGTCTGGTCTGTGGCCTGGCACCCGCTCAGCCATCTGTTTGCTACGGGCTCCCATGACCGAACCATCAGACTTTGGGAACTCCGGAGTCGAGAGTGTCGCCGCACCTTACACGGCTATACCAATCGGATTTGGGCGGTCGTTTGGAGCCCTGATGGCCAAACCCTCGCCAGTAGCAGCAACGCTTGCGCCATTCGCTTATGGCAGCCGAGTAGTGGCCAGTGCTTGAACATACTACGAGGCCATACTAGCTGGATTATCGGCTTGGACTGGAGCCCCGATGGCCAGACCTTGGTCAGCGGCTCGGATGATCTCACCATTCGTTTGTGGCAGGCCAGTACCGGTCAGTGTGTCCAAATTTTAGAAGGTCATCGTTCCTGGGTTTGGTCTGTCGCCTGGAGTCCCGACGGTCAAAGCCTTGCGAGTAGTTCTGCCGATCAAACTGTGCGCATTTGGGATGTCGATAGCGGTCAATGCCGTCTGTGTCTAGCAGGACACGACAACTGGGTGTGGACCGTTGCTTGGCGCCCCGATGGTCAAGTCTTAGCCAGTGGTTGTGACGATCAGACAATTCGCCTTTGGCATCGCCAACAAGGGACTTGCCTGCGAGTCCTCGAAGGACATCGCAACTTTGTGCGAACCATCGCCTGGCAACCGGTTGGCTCAGCCGCCCCAGTCGAGACGGGGCACCTGCTGGCCAGTGGTAGTGATGACTGTGAGATTCGTCTTTGGGACACCGCCGCAGGCGTCTGTCTGAACACCTTAACGGGGCACACCGATCACATCAGAAAAATTGCTTGGCATCCGGATGGGGTATTGTTAGCAAGCGGTGCGGCTGATTTCACCGTCAGGATATGGAATGCCGTTAGCGGTGAGTGTGTCAATGTGCTGCAGGGTCACGAAGGGACCGTTTGGGCTGTTGCCTGGAGCCCGGATCGGCGGACCTTGGCCAGTGGCAGTACCGATGAAACGATTAAGTTGTGGGATGCCCATACGGGAAAATGCCTGCAAACGCTCCGTTCGGCGCGGCCTTACGAAGGCATGAACATTACCGGTATCACCGGCATTACTGCCGCCCAGCAAGCTACCTTAATGGCTCTGGGCGCAATTTGCGACTAGACTTTCTGCTTTGCAAATGTTCAGCGCGATCGCACCCTAGCTGACTAAAGGTAATGACAACAGAACAAACTTGGCATACTCGGGGAAATGCTGCAGGAATGTGAAATTCTCCTGCGGGCCTTTAGGGGTTCATAAACCTTTCAGCATAGAATCTAGAAACTATTTCAGACGCCTGCGCTAGCCCCATGCCTTCGTCTAAAGTTTCACCCAGCCTACAAATCAACCTACTGGGCAAATATCACCTCAGTGTGGACGGCACCTCGGTATCGGATATTCAATCAGAGCGATTACAGGCGCTACTCGCATATTTGTTGCTGCACCGCGACACCCCCCAATCGCGTCAGCAGCTGGCAGTGCAGCTGTGGCCAGATGTCAGTGAAACGGAAGCTAAAGCGAACTTGCGGCGGCGGCTGCATGAGCTGAAACAAAAGCTGCCCGCAGTGCAAAACTGGCTGCAAATTGAGAAGAAAACGGTCCAGTGGCTGCCGGATACAGAGTATGTACTGGATGTTGCTGCATTTGAAAATGCGGTGAAGACCGCCTATGACTCTTTGGAAGAACCTGGCAATGTGTCAGACCAGGTTGATGTTGTTGCCCTTGACCAAGCCGCCAAGCTCTATCAGGGTGATTTGCTCCCTGAATGCTACGACGATTGGATTGTGCCCTATCGGGACAACTTGCGGAATCAAGCCATGACAGTCTTGGATGCGCTTATTCCTCGACTCATGGAGCAAAACCAGATTCGGACGGCACTGGGCTATGCCCAACAACTCCAGCGGCTCGACCCGCTGCACGAACCGGCCTATTGTCACTTGATGCGGCTGCATGCGTGGGAGGGCGATCGCGCTAGTGCTCTGCGGGTCTATCACCAGTGCATGACTCTACTGCAAGAGGAGTTAGGGGTACCGCCAAGTCCTACAACCAGCCGGTTATATGAAGAGTTGCTGACTCTAGAGGATAATTCTCAGGTGGTTGCTGAGTTTGCAGCTACCACTGTGATGCCTGCCGAAACATCCAAGTTTGACATTAAAGTTCCTGGTTGGGAGTCTGTGACCCGGACCGTTGCTGATGTCAGGACAGCCGGTTCCCCCGAACTAGAGGCCGAGTTAAAGCTGACGCCTCAGAGTCGAGTCGGGAATGAAGCATCAAGCCTCACGAGATCGCTCGATCCGGCCAGCGACGAGTTGGCCTCGAACGTGGATGCTGAAGCAACGACGGCAGCAACGTTGCCCCATGACGCCGCTGCGAGCTCGACGGCCCTCCCAGCGCCACGTGTGGACTGGGGAGAAGCCCCTGACACCAAATTCTTCTATGGTCGGTTGACCGAGATCAACCTGCTCAAAGATTGGGTAGTGTCGAATCGCAGCCGCTTGATCGCGCTTTTGGGAATGGGAGGCATTGGCAAAACCACCCTAGCGGCCAAGGTCGTTCAGGCTGTGCAAGAAGACTTTGACTACCTGATTTGGCGATCGCTCCGCAATGCCCCACCGCTAGAAACCTTGCTGACGGATTTGATTCCGTTTTTGTCGAATCAGCAAGACACCGCCTGCTCAGTTGCCCGGTTGATGCACTGGCTGCGGCAAGCCCGCTGTCTGGTGGTGTTAGATAACTGTGAAACTATCTTGAAAGAAGGCGAACGAGCGGGACAGTTTCGGGAGGGCTATGAGAACTATGGGAACTTGATTCAGGTAATCGGCCAGGGCAATCATCAAAGCTGCCTGATGCTGACCAGCCGCGAAAAACCCGCCGAAATTTCAACCTTTGAAGGCGTCGATCTGACGGTTCGCTCTTTGCAAATCAAGGGCTCACGAGAAGCCGCCCTAGCGATGTTGGATGTCCGGCAACTCAGAGGCACCCCTGCCCAAAAAGAGCAGTTGGGTGAACGATATAGCTACAGCCCGCTAGCGCTACAAATTGTGGGCGGCTCCATTCGCGATATGTTCTCGGGCGATATTTCGCTGTTTTTAGAAGAGGACACGCTGCTATTTAACGGGGCCAAGAAGCTTCTTGACCTGCAATTTGCCCGCCTCAGCCCGCTAGAAAAAACAGTGATGGTTTGGCTGGCAATTAACCGCGAGTGGACCAGTATCTCGGAGCTGATGGCGGATATTTATCCCCGCTGTGCCAAGCGTCGCTTGATGGAAACGTTGGAGTCGCTGTGCTGGCGATCGCTGATCGAGCGTCGGGGCAACACCTATACCCAACAACCGGTGGTGATGGAATACATCACCCTGTGTCTGATTGAAGCGGTCAGCGAAGAGCTGATGGAACCAGAGGATTTCGGCGCGGACGAGGAAGATGGCACCCCGCTGCCGCATCTGGCCGCCTATGCTCTGATCAAAGCGACGGCGCAAGACTTTATTCGGGCTAGCCAGGGACGTTTGATTGTGCAGCCCATTCTGGAGCAGGTGATTGGTCAAGACGTTACTCCCACCGCAATGACCCTGGCGATTCGAACGTTGCTGCCCCTAATTCGCCGTCACGACTCTCACCGGGCCAGCTATGCCGGGGGCAACTTGCTCAATCTCTGTTGTCGGGCGCAGTTACCGACCTCAGACCTGGACTTTTCTCAACTCACGCTACGCCAGGCCTACCTGCAGGGGGCTACGCTGCATCAACTGAATGTGTCCGGGGGCGAATTTGTTCGCTCGGTCTTTACCCAAGCCTTTGGCGGTGCCTTATCCATTACCTACAGTCCCGACGGCACGCTGCTGGCCATGGGCGACAACAACTACAATGTGCAGCTCTGGCGGGCAACCGATGGCCAACCCCTAATGACTTTGCAAGGGCACAAGGGCTGGGTCTGGTCGATCGCCTTTAGTCCTGATGGCAAAACCCTGGTCAGCGGCAGCGTTGACTACACCGTGCGGTTGTGGGATGTTGCCTCGGGGCGATGCCTCAATACCCTGCCGGGACACAGCAGCGTCGTTTGGGGAGTGGCCTTTAGTCCCGATGGGCAAACGGTCGCCAGCGGCAGCGAAGATCAAACTGCGAAGGTTTGGGATGTTAGGACCGGGGCCTGCCTACAAACGCTGGAAAGTCCTGGTGGGCTAGTGCGATCACTGGTGTTTCACCCCAATGGGACGGCGTTAGCTACTGCCCATGCCGATACTGCTGTGCGCTGGTGGAATTTGGCCACTGGGGACTGTGTGCAGGTGTGGCGGGGACATCAGGCCCCCGTGTGGTCGATCGCCCTTCACCCGAAAGGCCAGATGTTGGCCAGTGCCGGAGCCGATCAAACCATTCGCCTGTGGGATATCGAGACGGGGGAATGCACGAGCACGTTAGCTGCCCATAAGAATCAGATTTGGTCGATCGCGTTTAGTCCCAACGGTTACACGCTGGCGAGCGGCAGTCATGACCGCACGGTGCGTCTATGGGATGTGCAAAGCGAAACGTGTCTGGCCACGTTATTGGGGCACACCGATCAAATCTGGTCAGTGGGATTCAGTCCCGATAGCCGCATGATTGCGAGTGGCGGCTTTGACCAAACCATTCGCCTATGGGACGTCAATACCCACCAGTGCCTCCAAACGCTTCATGGGTATACCAACTGCGTGCGATCGCTGGCCTTTATTGATGATGGCGTGACGCTGGTCAGCGGCGGCGATGATGCCCTCATTCGCCGCTGGCACATGCGCACTGGGGAATGCCTGCAAACCTTAGACGGGCACCGTAGTGGCGTGTGGGCAGTGGCTCATCGGCCAGCGTCCCCGACCTCCCCGGATTCGCGCTCGCTGTTGGCGACGGGCGGCTTTGATCAGACCATTCGCCTCTGGGATGCGGCGACTGGACAAAGCTGGCAAACCTTAGACGGTCAGGCGGGCTGGGTGCATGGCATTGCCTTTCATCCCGATGGCAAACGGCTCGCCAGTGGCAGCATTCAGCCGGTGGTGCGGATATGGGATTTGACGACAGGAGAGTGCTGTCAGCAACTGCCGGGGCACACCAACCAAGTGTGGACAGTGGCCTTTAGCCCGGATGGTCGATATTTAGCCAGTGCCGGGGCCGATCGCCTGATCAAAATCTGGGACATTGACTCGGGGGACTGTGTGCATACCCTGACCGACCATACCGACTGGATGTACGCCGTGGCCTTTGGCCCCCCTCGGGATGCGACGCCAGTCAAGGGTCTACCAAAATCTTGGCTCGCGAGTGCCAGCGGCGATCGCACCATCAAACTGTGGGACGTGGAAACGGGCGACTGCTTCCGTACCTTTACCGGACACACCGGCTGGGTCTACGCCATGACGATTCATCCCCAAGGGCATCTGATCCTCAGCGCTAGTCATGACCACACTGCCCGTGTTTGGGACATTCAAACTGGCGAGTGCCTCCACGTGTTGGACCACGCTGCCCCCCTCTGGTCTATGGCCGTGCATCCCCAAGAAAACCTCATGGCCTGCAGCGGCGAAGATGAACAGATCACCCTCTGGGATATCGACAGCGGCGATCAAGTCTCCACGTTCCAGATTCTCAAGCCCTATGCGGGCATGCGCATCACCAATGTCACGGGCTTAAGCGATGCTCAAAAGTCAGCTCTCAAGGCGTTAGGGGCCCTTGAGTAACTGATGCGCTGAGTCCATTTAAGCCCCCTTTGGCTCTTTTCGATTGAGTTGGCTCTGAACTCCGGGCAAGGCAAAATGCAAAACGCTGAAACCCATTCATTCCAAAACTTTCACAAGAATCCTTTATTTTGGACAGGTTTCGGACGCTACGCGGACGCTGGTAGGACGTTTTGCGGACGGTGGTCTCAATAGTCTGTGTTCAGAACGGTCAAGCAACCGTTCAAATCACAAACTCACAGATTCCCACAAGGAGACACGACCCATGGCTAAAGCACCAGCAAATAACCGTAGCATCTCTAAGCTGATTGAGGGCGACACCATCATCGTGCTACCGGGCGGCGTCTACGGCACCGAACAGGACGACAACCTATCCGGCACGAATGAAACCAATTACATGTATGGTTACGGCGGCGACGATACCCTGCGAGGCAATGGTGGCAATGACTACCTTGATGGCGGGGTAGGCGCTGACCTGATGATCGGCGGCACCGGCAATGACCGCTATTTTGTTCGGGATGTGGACGATCGCGTCGTCGAGTGGGCCAACAGCGGCGACAACGACTGGGTTTATGCCTTTGTCCATAACGTCATCCCGGCTGATGACTTTGATGATTTCAACTACTACCAACTACCGGACAATGTCGAAAACGTACATCTCGCAGGTGATGCTCTAAAAGTCATAGGAAATGACCTCGACAATGAAATGGTAGGCAACAACGGCAACAACTATCTCGATGGCAAGGCTGGAGCCGATGAGATGCGCGGACGACAGGGCAATGATCACTATTTTGTCGATAATGTCGGTGATCGTGTAATTGAATATGCGAATCAAGGCTACGACAGAGTTACAACCCTGATCGATTATTATCTGCCGGATCATGTCGAAGCTGGCCGAATGGAAGGCGATGGCGATTTAAAACTCTTTGGCAATGACCTCGACAATCGTTTGTCCGGCAATCGTGGCGATAACGTCTTTAATGCTGGCTTAGGCAATAACACCGTTTATGGCTTGACGGGCCACGACATCCTACAAGTCGACACTGACAACACCGGCATTCACTTCTTCGTCATTGATAATGATTCTGTCAGTTTCGAAAGAAATATTGAATTCGCCGGTATCGAAGAAATCCATATTGCGGGCGGTAACGGTGCCACGATTATTGAAGCCCAAAACTATACGGACGGTATGGTTTGGCTTAAGGGTAACGGTGGGAATAATCGCCTCACCGGCACGAACAATAGCGATCGCCTCGAAGGGGGTTCCGGCAACAATTATCTTAATGGTCTCGACGGCCATGACCTCTTAATGAGCGGCAGTTTCAACGACACGCTATCAGGGGGGGCTGGCAACGACACCCTAGTAGGTAGCGATCTTGATCGGGCCTCTCTCAACGAAGTTGATCACCTCACGGGTGGAGCCGGCAGCGATACTTTTTGGCTTGGGACAACCGAACGAGTTTTCTACGAAACGGGTCTATATGCCCAGCATAATGACTATGCGATCATTACCGACTTTAGCCAAGCCGAAGACAAGATGCGGCTCCATGGCCAAGCAACCGATTATCAGCTTGATAACGTTTCGATGGGCAGCATCAATGGTGTTGGCATCTATCTAGACGATGCCTCTGGCCAAGAGCTGATCGCGATTGTAAGAGGCGACACGGCTGGACTCGACCTATCGGCCAACTACTTCCAATACGTGGATTAAAGCGTGGTTGACTCACACACTGTCTGGGGTGTCAGTAACAGCGTTACTGTAGGCATCTGTAATCGTAGTGCCCCCAGCCAGTTAGCTTAATTTCACCACCTAGCTTGAGGCCCCAACAGGCACCACCTATGAAGGGAACGCAACTGTGTTCCCTTCTTTTTATATAAAGTCGCGGGTATGCCAAACGATGCCAACGGCCAAATGCTTGTGGCGCTTCGTTGGCCATCAACATTTATGTGTTTGGCGTATTTTCTCCATTAGGACGCTACGCGGACGCTGGGAGGACGTTTTGCGGACGGTGGTCTCACTAATCTGTGTTCAGAACGGTTAAGTTGCCGTTCCAACCACCAACTCACCGATTCATGAAGGAACCCTTTGTCATGTTCAACCTAACCAAAATCAACTCCGTCTTGGCTGCCGAGTCGGTAGCTGCTGTCCAGCCTCAGCACCGTGATTGGCGGCAACTGGCCGAAGAGTTAGGGCCTCAATTTGCCCCGATCGAACAAGCTGCTGATGTTTCTGACGATTTTGTCGCTGAAAATTTTGCCGTGCTTCGCCAGTCTGGCTTGTCGGCGATGGCAGTACCGACTGAGTTTGGCGGGGGCGGTGCCGATTTTACCGAAGTCTGCGATGTCTTGCGAATTCTGGGGCGGCATTGCAGTTCGACCGCGCTGGCGTTGGCAATGCACACTCATCAAGTGGTTGTCCCCACCTGGAAAAAGCAGCACAAGAACGCCCCCGTCGATGGTCTGCTCAAGCGCATTGCCCAAGAGCAAATCATGTTGCTGAGCAGCGGCGGTGGCGACTGGCTAGCAGGTTCGGGCACCGCCACCCGGATCGAAGGCGGGTTCCTGATCAATGCTCGCAAGGGTTTTTCGAGTGGGGCTCCGGCAGGCGACTTGCTGATGACCAGCGCGATCTATGATGACCCTGAGCAAGGCTCGACAGTACTACACTTTGCTTTACCAATGCAGACCCCTGGGGTGGCGATTGAACCCACTTGGCAAGCGCTGGGCATGCGGGGCACAGGTTCTCACGATATTGTGATCAAGGATGTGTTTGTGGCTGATGCCGCGATCGCTCTGCAACGTCCAGCAGGCAAATGGCACCCAGCCTTCCACTTAATTACCATGCTGGCGATTCCCATCATCTACTCTGTGTATGTCGGTGTAGCCGAAGCCGCCCGTGCCCTCGCGGTTCAACATGTCAGCAAGCATCGCGACAACCAGCACGTTTGCTACCAAGTGGGTGGACTGGAGAACGAACTAATGGCCGCCAAGCTAGCCTTGCAGCACATGGTTTCTACCGCTGTTGCTAGCAAGCCAGGGTTTGACACCACCAACAAAATCATGACAGGACGATCGCTCGTAGCGCGCTCCGTGCTGAACGTCGTTGATCAAGCGATGGAAGTCGCTGGCGGCCATTCCTTCCACCGGCCTTTTGGTCTGGAAAAGTGCTTCCGCGATGCTCAAGGCGTACGGTATCATCCCATCCGCGACCAAGACCAGCGGCAGCTTTCTGGTCAGTTGGCCTTGGGAGTTGACCGCGACCTTTTGTAGTGCCATCGGCAATGAGGCATGCGATCGCGTCAGTCCCCTGCCTGACTCAGGTCTCTGCCTGACGTTTTCTACGCCTAGCTGTGCCGGGTTGTGAGCATCGTCAGCCACCATTTCTGATCTGGCCAAACGCTTTCCCTGCAAAAGTTTCAGTCAGCCCAGATGGTACGCGACGCTCTCCTCAATCGTTTGAATTTCGCCAACTGGTTGCCCCATCCTGGATGGCAAACATGGTCTCGAAAGATGGGCGATCGTGATCGCCTAAACATGACTCACCCACCGTACCCCCTTTACCCCGCAGGAGAAATCCCATGACACCAGAACAATCACTCAAGTATTTGCAAGCCGCCCTGATCGTCTTTGGCATCATTTTCATTTTTGGTATTTACCTGATGATGATGTGGATCTGGCCCGCCGGTTGGGGATGGACCCCTCACCAATCTGAATACGAGCAAATGATCATGGGGGTATACGCCACCCTGGGCGTTTTCCTCATTCGAGCGGCGAAAGATCCTCTCGCTCACCGCAGTCTGATCGGCTTCACTATTTGGTCAAGCATTGTTCACAGCGGCATTATGCTCGTCCAAGCCATTGTCGATGCGTCTGAGCGTGCCCATTTACTCGGTGACATGCCTGCCCTATTGCTGGTGGCCCTGGTGCTGTGGGTGCTGACGCCCAAGGTAGATCAAACTGTCTCAGACTGCCCTTGACTGTCTTAAGGCTGCTTTACCTTCATTCTGCTAACGCTGGTGGGCGCGGGTTGGACGTCTCACAAACGCTACCCAAATGCTCACCCATGGGTTTTGCACTAGCGCCAGCAAGCCCAATTGATTTCATCACGCCTTGTACCATGCTTCAGGAGTTTGTCATGTTAGAAATTCTCAATGCCACTGACTGTGAACAGCTTGACCAAGTTCGAGGGTTAATGCACGCCCTAGTGAACTGGTTGCGGCAACACTATGCCAACGATATCCAAATCATCAACGAATACTTTGATGAGAAAGCCTTTGCCGAGGAACTAGAGTGGTTACCTGGCAAATATGCGGTGCCTGATGGGCAACTGCTGTTGGCTCACTATCAAGGACAGCCCGCAGGCTGTGTCGGACTGCGCCGGTTAGACGACCATCGCTGTGAAATGAAACGCTTGTTTGTCTCCACTGAGTTTCAGGGGCACCGGATTGGTCGCACGTTAGTTGAAACCCTGATTCACAACGCCCGCACCTTCGGCTATGACTCAATGCGCCTCGATACCGGCATTCATCAAACGGTTGCTCAGCAGCTTTATCAAAGCATCGGTTTCCAGCGCATTCAACCCTACTATGACGTGCCAGAAACCCTGGCGAAAGGATTGGTCTTTATGGAGTTGACCTTATGACTTTTGACCGAGCGTGGTTTTAACGCGACCGGTTGGCGAGGAGCGCGGTCGAAATAGTATTGTTCTTTCGATGTCATCACTGCAGCCATCAGCTTGCCCTAAAAGACTTTGATAAGCTCGCAGTGGTTGAGTGGTGGACACTAGCTTGGTAAAAGTTGACAACTAAAAGAGCTATGGCACCTAAGGGGTTAGGTGATGAGCCCCCCTCACTGTCAGAGTCAACCAACCGTCTAAACGACCCTACCCAGTCGAATCGATAAGCCCTTCAACTTTCTGAGAAATGCTCAACGCATCATAATTTCTGCGCAAAACCAGGCAAGACCGCGCGCAAAAATAGCACAGATTTTAGTTCACCATTCTTTAGAGAGGCTCTAATCATTGCTCAGAGAGACTTTCAAAACCTGGATAGCTGATTTGTAATCACCTGAGCAGTAGATATGAGCGGGAGTATGAAGCTTAACAGTAACAAGGACCATGCCTATTTCAATCTATAGCTATCTCTCGCGCTCCCAATCTCTTGATTGCTCCTGAGGTTTCTTCTGTGGCTCCACCTGCGATTTCTCCCTATTCACTTCTGTCGCCAATCCCAATTTTTTCAACCTCCGCTCATAGCCGTAGCCCTTGTCTCTGCGCCATTGCCACATCTCCTGCTGGCCTTGCTTGACCTTGGAATGATTCAGCGCAGAGTCGATATGCTGAGAGCGGTAATGCCCCCTCCCTTCTTCGGTTAGGCCTGCACATTGCGGGGAGGCCTGCTCAAGCGCCTGATGGATGTCGCGCTTGCTGAACCCTGCACCGTACAGCCGAATTGCGATGTCTTTATCCGTCTCAATGCCCAACTTTCCTTCCGTCATCTCAAGCCCATGCACCTGAATCTTCCGTGCCAGCTCCTTGCGGTATTCCCGAATGGCGGTGCCTTGATAGCCTTCGAAGTCGGGAGAGTTGAGGGCTAACTGTGCTCGTTTAATCTGCTGCTGACGTAAGCGGGCGATATCCTTGTTGACCGGCTGCGGTGTCGGTGTCACCACGGCTTTTGTCACTGTCCTACCCTGCGATGGCTGCGGGACTCCCCTGCCCTGCCGCCCATTAAGTTTCTGGTGTCGCTTACACTCTTGCTCTGCTGCCTGTTGCTTCTCTCGTCGCTGGTTCTGCTCATGTCGTCCCATGACCATGTCAACCAATCGCCGGACATACGTCAGCCGCTGTCGGGGTTGCCGATCCAGGACATCGGGACTGGCTTCGGCCAAAACACGCCGAATCTGCGAGCGCGAGTAGCCGCGCTTGGCAAGCCGTCCTGCTAGCCAGCGATCAGCCAATTTATAGGCACTCTTGCCCTTGAGTTTTAGACGCTGGCCCAGGCTCAGGAGATAACAGGACAGGGCTGAGTCCTCTCTTCCCTGCCCTGCAGTCTCTGTCGCCTGCATGGCGACATTGATACGGCGATCTCGTTCAACTTTGGCCTGTTCGCCTGACCAGGTACGGAGTACTGTCAAAGTTACTTCATTGATGCCCCAGGATGCTGCCTCCTCCCATGGAGAAGGTTCCTGAGGCTTACGTCGTTCCGACTGTTGATCATGATATTGCTGCCATTGTTGGATGAGCATCCGTTCATCAATCTGATCGGTACTCTTTTTTTCGTGAGTGGGCGTTTGCTCATCTTGTGAACGAGCCGATTTACCTGGCTTTTTACCGGTGAATGAACGATCACTTTGATGGTGAGTGGCCTTTGCTTCCTGTTCCGTTTCCAGGGTGCGGGGCTCTGTCTCCTCATCTGGTGCGTCTTCGGCCAGGAGAGACGTATGAGATAGTTCATCAGAATCCCCAGCTGAGATGTGCTGGGAAAGGCTTTCAGCATCAGCTTGACGTGCTTTTTCGCGATTGTCATTGGCTATGGAGATCGCGCGATAGGTATCACCCATCTCGGTACGAATGCCTTTGCGCTCCATCTCAATAACGACTGGCCCGAGGTGTATCTGCGGTTCGCGGTCAATGCCGCGTTCTTGCAGAGAGCGATGATCAATCCGAGCGTCGTGTTCTTCACGTTCGAGAGTGCGGTTGACGTGATTTGCCCATTCTTCCCGCCACTGTTTAACCAGTTCGCGTTTATTCCATGTGCGGTTCTTTTTTCCAAACCCCTCCGGTGCAATATCTCGCATAGTGAGCAGCACATGCGTATGCGGATTGTGGCTGTCAAAGTCGTGATAGGCGATATCGGCAATCATGCCTTTGGCTACAAAATGCGTCTGAACGTAGTCCCGAACCAGGGCCTGCTTCTGACCATGCTCAAGCTCAATAGGTAGTGCCAGAATCAATTCTCGGGCTAGCTGAGCCGTATCACGGCGGGTGCTGGCATCTTCCTTGCGCTCAATAGCGACCCACAATTCTGAACGGTTGTAGACCCACTCCGGCGCAGTGTCAGGAGCGAGAATCTCGCTGCCAAAAATATTGCGCTTTCGCGAGTAGTCGAACACTTCTCCGACAGTGGGGTCGCAAAGCTTCTCACCAGAACGATACGCCGCTTTCGCGGTGATCGTACTCGCGGAATTGCTTCTGGCAATGACCTTAACGTCGCAGTGAAAAATCGCCATTTTTGTTTTTTTGAAAAACGGAAATCCGGGGATGCAAGGGTGCTCCCTTGCCGTACACACATTCGAAGAATGTATAGAGTGCGCCTTTGCCGTTGCCAAACCAAGTTTTTTCGCTCTATCAGCTTTAAAAAGCGGCAACGGCGGCAGGGAAGATACAGGTGTTGCAGGAATACCTAATCGACGAAACGCAAAAATGCAAGTACTGAATTGGGCAAATTGCAGATGCACGACCTACAATTAGTTCAAGTGTACCAAGAGAGTTTTGCGAATGGCTTCACGTGAAGAGATGCTTTTGCGTCAGCGCAAAAAACATCTGGAAAAAGTGGCAGTTTCCCAGAAAAAGGCGAAGCAGATCGAGAGGCTCCTCGCGACTGAGAAACGCCGTAAAGACAACCGCAGGAAATTCATTGCCGGAGGATTCTTGCTCAAAACTCTGATGGAAGGACAGACCCCTTGCCAAACCTACGAGGAGCTGCTGCAAATCCTCGATAAGACGCTCACCAAAAATATCGATCGGAGGGCTTTCGACCTTCCGGAGATGCCAGAAAAACGGAAGAAGAACCGCCGTAAAAAAGACAGAACCCAGGAAAATCCACCAAAGTCAACTCTTCAACCGACAGTCAAGCGGGCGCAGACCACTTCGCTGCCACCCTCGCTGGTTTCGGCAAGTGTGGCCAAACAAATGAATGATCACTCACCTCAAACACCGTCCGATGCTTCGGATGGTCAGAAGCGCAGGCTTCTGCCTGAACGCCGGGAAGAGGATCTGGTGAAGGAATTCAACCTTTAGCACAATTGCAACATCAGCCAGAAAAAGTGCAGTGAAATGTGTAATCAGCTTGCGATCGCTCACCGATTCTTGGCATAAACCGATTTTGTTATGACGGTTCCTGCTTGGTCTCCTGAATTGCTCTTGTGCTATCCTCTGGCTGGCAAACAGGAAGCTCCGCCAGTACCGGATTGGGTCAAAAACTATCGTCCCAAACGCCTCAAACGTCCGAAAGAGGGCAGGGTATTTCAGGTACCTCGGCAGAAAGCAGCCATGCGTGACGCGCGAATCATTCTGAATCGTCTGCGCGAAGAATGTGACGGACTCCTACCAGGGACGCAGACCATCTACCTGCAGCGCGTTCTTCGTCTCATCTGCCCCTTTGTCTTCGAAGAGCTGCTGCTCCACTGCGGCACAGATTGTGGCTGGCGAGTCATTCGCAGTTGTTACACCCATGACGGAGGTATTGATGGTACGTTCTTCGATGAGTTGGGTGGCAAGTTTCTTGTTCAGGCCAAGCGTTACAGCGGGGATATTGATCCTGAGCATTTGCTGAAATTCTCGGAGGCTGTCTCGCGTGATAAGGAGGCGATCGGTGGCGTCTTTATGCATACCGGCAGCACTTGTGACATGGGATATTTTTTCGAGGAAAATTTGGAAAATATCACCCTTCTCGAAGGCTGTGAGCTGAGGGAATTTATCCTGCAATAGTTTGCAAAAGAGGAGAGGCACTAAGCCCCCGGTAGCATTCCATTGTGATCGGTTAGTTCCATGGATTCGGTGACACTGACAAACAGTGGTTTGACCAGGTAATCTTCACCGTCACGATTGATGGACACAATCGCTGAGGCGGGTTCGTTATTCACGAAGCAAGAGAACAGGGCAAAGTTGCTGTAATCACCGCTCTTTAAAGCTTCAAAGATCTCTTTGTGGCAGGAGATAATGTTGGTGGATGTCATGGCAAGTCCTTTCATTTATTGGGTGAAGGGGAGGGGGCTCACGCCCCCATTTTGGGTAAACGGGCGTCTTCAATGCGGCTGGCGATGACGCTGGCTTCAGTAAAGAAACGCTTCTGTCCATCAATAACCAGTTCCGTTTTACGGTAAGACAAGCTGCCAGTGATTTTGACACGGTCGCCCTTGCGGAAGCTGCGAGCATAGCCTTGAACACTGGAGCTGAAGGCGATGACTGTGTGCCAAACTGCGGCCTTGTCCTTCCAGGTATCAGATGCCTCATCCTTGTAGCGGTCGGTGGTGGCGAGCGAGAGCCGAGTGAATTCACCTTTGTCGGCGGTAAAGGTTTCCGGGGTCTGGCCGAGATTGCCGGTGAGGGTAACGAGATTGTTTGTCATAGGGGATTCTCCTTGTTTGCGGTTGACCATCATGGCTTGGCCATGCCCGGCAGGTAGCCTGGGGCAAGTGCCGCAAGCGGCTGCAAATTACGGAGGGTCTGAGCTATGCTCGGAAACCGTCATTTGACTTGTGCTAGGCCACCATACCGGGGCATAAAGCCCATGTGATGCTCATCCGCTAGCCATGTCAGGAGAGTCCATGGTCAAACACAGCCAACTTTACCGGTTCGGCATTCGTCCAAAGCCACAAAACCTGCGGCTTGCAGCCTAAAGGACATAATAGGAAAGCGCCATGTCACTCCCTGAAACGCCAAAAAGGCTTCAGGATTGCCGCAGAATGGGCTCAAATGTTTTTTGGCTAGGGTTGCCTACAAAAAGGTGTTCAGTGTACTCCTGATCGATTCTCGATTAATACAAGGGCATTTTCAATTCAAGTAGCGGCCTCATGAAACTCTAAAGCAAGCTAACTATCGGCAAAGGGGATGTCATCAAATATGGTAATTGGCAATGTTCTGTGCTTTGAAATTTCGAGCTGCAACTGAGGAATCGGCAAAGAAAGCAATCCCTGAAAATATCAAAATGGGATTATGTAGGTAGATTTCTAATATGGTGGTACTGTATTAATATTTTATATCTTATTTGAAAAACAAACATTTATATTATTTCGATCTATTTAAGTTCCATGCATGTTGTTTTTTATTTAACAACATTATTAACAAACATTTAAGCGGGCAGCTTAAGTCAATGATCTTTCAGCATTAATTAGATCGAAAGGTCGTAGGATTCGGGGCGAAAAGTCGTAGGATTCGGGGACAAAGAGACAAAAATGTTTTTTATCAATGGCTTCCCCATCAAAAAGTCGTAGGATTCGGGGCAGAAGGTCGTAGGATTCGGGGAAGCATGTCAACAAGTATTTGATTTTAATTAATTCTGAAAAATGTGTTTTTATTGAAAGGTCGTAGAGCTTAAGGATAAAAGTCGTAGGATTCGGGGCAGAAGGTCGTAGAATTCGGGGACAAAAAAGTCACACTCCTGGCATCATAAAAATAGGTCGTCAAAATTCGTTTCCATAACGACTTTTTATCTTGTAAAGATGACGATATGCAGGACACGAAACAAGCTAAAAGTCTGATTTTTCCTCATTTTATCAATAAGCCGACTGCAGCTGTTCATATTAGGAATGGATATACAACGACAGAGCGCAAGCTTGTAAACATCTGTTTGTTTGAGGGGCTTAAAAATAACTTTTCTAGTGAACTATATTCTATCGATGTTTGGGAGACGCTTGAGCTTCTAGGTTGCGCTAGAAGTAAAAATACGGCCTGGCTAAAAAATGAGCTTTTTGAGTCTTTGAGAAAAAAATCGATTAGGTGGAATGTTTTCAAGAAAGATAGTCGTCTCCAAGAGTGGACATGCTCCTTTCTAGCCGGTTATGTCGATGAACCAGGTGATGGAAAACTGGCATTTCAGTTCAATCCAATTATCGTCAGGTACTTTAAACAGCGGCGTTTATACTCAAGACTATTACTTCAAATCCAGGCACCGATCAAAAGTGCGTACGCATTGACGTTATACGAATTTTTGAATGATGAGCTTCACCGAAACAAGAGAGACAGCAAAAAAGTTGTTATTTCATTAAATGATCTGAGGGCATTGTTTGATCTGGATGACAATCAATATTCTGAATACAAACATTTTAATAATCAGGCTATAAAGCCCGCCTTTTTGGAAATCAATGAACATACTGACATCTTGGCCGAGTATGAACAAATCAGAGAAAAAAGGCGTGTTTCAGGATTATGCATACAAGCTCAGCGCCGGAAGAAATTCCAGCTTGCCCTGAATTTTACTGATCGTTATTCAGTGGAGCGAAAAGCTTCAAGTGCTGACACAAGAAAATGTGGGAAATTTAAATTGCTAATCGCAAGCAAAATCGCAGCTAAAAAAGCAGAATATCTTGCCTCAAACTTCAAAACTAAGCAGGTAATTGAAAATTTCAAATACTCTTTGGATCAATATGAAAAACAAAAGGTTTCGCATTTTCCATCGTTCTTAATTAAAGCAATCGAAAAGAACTTTGCTTCCACTCTCGGAGATAATTGGTTAGACGAATCTATAAGACAGGCATGGTTGTCTTATAGATTGAAACGAGCAAATGAGCGGTTTTTAGAATTATCTGAAATAACGAGAAAACGCTTGCAGAAAAATTTTATAGACTCCGCTGAGAATAATCCAAGAGCTCGATTAACTACACAGAAATTTCAATATGATGGAGGCTGGAATAGTAAGTGGGTTCAACATGAATTTAGAGAGAAAGTCTTGATGAAGCTATTAGAATCACCCGAAGAAGTAGACTTTGGAGCTTTTTCCGAATGGTGGATTAGACAGGAAATCAAGTCTTTGATTGCGACGGCAGAAAACAACAATGATAAGTTGCCTCTTTCAGGCTAATAGGGGTACTATATCGTGCGTATAATCGCTTTATTCAATCAAGCTGGTGGACAGGCTAAAACAACCCTGACATTTAATCTAGGATATCATCTGGCTGATAAAGGGCATAAAATTCTGCTAATTGACCTCGATGGTCAAGCATCGCTTACAAAACAAAGTGGAGTGCATCCTCGAGAATTGAAAAGCACAATCTATCAAACTCTTTTAGAAGGGCATCCTATTCCAATCTTACGAAACATTCATGGTATGGATTGGGTTCCTGCTAATGGTGATTTATATGGCTTAGACTTAAAGTTGGCAGGAAAGAACAAACCAGGATTCAGGCTGCGTACAGCTCTCAAGAGTGCTGCGAAATATTATGATTATGTCTTGATTGATTGTCCGCCTAATCTTGGTATGGCAAGCGCAAATGCTCTGATTGCAGCGACTCATGTTCTAATACCAATTGAGACTGCAGAAAAGGGGTTGGAAGGCGTTGAGGAATTATTGGCAACGATTGACTATGCTGCAAAAATGGGGAATCCTGGCATACGCTCAGCTGGGATCATTCCAACAAAATACGATGTTCGCGAAAGCATCTGTAAAGAATATTTCGTAAAAATCGAAAAATTCTTCGGCGGAGTTATGACTATACATCCTGTCATTCCTTCGAGAACTGATTTTAAGCATGCCTGGGCTGCAAGAGTTCCTTTAGTGCAGTGTAACCCCAACAGCGATGTAATCCCTCTTTTTAAGAAGGTTGTTGAATCATTAGAAAAGTTGTAAGTCTCTTCTGAAGAAGGGGTTTCTATGTCACGTAAAAAACTACAGTCTAAATCTGTCTTCGATATGCCTTCGGAGGCTCATATCTCATTTTTTGAGTCTCAGGAAGCTACTCCTATTGAAGAACAACCTATGCTCATGCTTGAAATTGAAGCAATCGAGTTTGCACCTGAGCAGCCTCGTGACCGCAAGTATATATCTGAGCAAGAGATTGAAGAGCTTGTCCCCTCGATTCATAGGCATGGTGTTCTGCAGCCGATTGTCGTACGTCGAAAAGAGGCAGGGCGATATGAGCTAATTGCTGGTGAGCGTCGTTATCGTGCCTCTCTTAAAGCAGGATTACAGACAATCCCTGCTGTCGTTAAGGATGTTTCAGACAATGATGCATATGAGATTGCTCTTATTGAAAACTTACAGCGCAAAGACTTGAATCCGATTGAGAAAACATCTGGGATTCTCAAGCTTTGTGGACAAATGCGTAACCTAACTACAAAGGAGATGAGTAGCGAATTCTATAGTCTGACAAATATGACCCAAAGTGAGACTCACAACGTTGTGAGTCTGCCCGCTTGGCAAGAAATAAATAGAGTTTTCAACAATTTAGGTAAAGAGTTGCGTAGTTTTGCAGTGCATGATCTTCCTATGCTTGGCTGGCCCATGGAAGTACAGGATGCGCTCAGGGCAGGTCATATTCAACCCGGACATGGTCGAGTTATTACCAAGATTAAGGATCAAGAAAAGCGAAAAGAGCTATTGCAACTTGCCATTGAAGAGGACCTGTCTGTTCGAGAATTAAATCAACTTTACAAGAAAATTGAAATGGTTAGTCTGCCAACTTCTAGCAAGAAGCAGTTTAGCAGTAAAGTGACTCACCCTTTAGTCGAAAGACTGAGTCACTTTTGTAAGCTCTATAAAGCCCCCAAAAAATGGGATTCTCTTTCAGAGGAATTGCAGGGGGAAGCGAGTCAGTTGCAGAATGAAATTGATGAAAGGTTACAGAGGCTTGAGAACCTCCTGAAATAATGCTAAATCATCCATTCCGTTGTCAAGAGTTCTAAGAGAAAAAGCGGCTATTATTCTCTTTTATTAATGTCAGCTTTCTTAATCTTGCGTCTAGCGTTGATTGAATTATTACGTCAGTCGAGTGCAAGCATCATGAGACGCATAGAGCTTACTGATAAAGCACCCTAACTTCTTGTAAGCCATTTCATATATGGCTAGAAAGAATGTATATGATCATCAACACAAATCACCTTGATCGCTGTATTGCTACTCTGGAATCTTCGTTGAATTTATTGCAAGCAACTCCTACGGACAGCATTCAGTACGAAGTGTTTCGAAATGCAGTTGTGAAAGGATTCGAGCTAACTCTTGAGACTTCCGGTAAACTTCTCCGTCGTGCTCTCAAATCCTATGGCGGTAGCCCTCGTAATATCGACCAACTCTTCTACAAGGACTTGCTACGTCATGCCGGTAAGCATGGATTAATGGATATTGATGCTGTTGAACGATGGTGTGCTTATCGAGATAATCGGAATTCAACAGCTCATGACTACGGTCAAGGCTTTGCCGAAGACACGTTAAAACTGCTGCCAAGTTTCATTGGAGATGCTCGAACGCTCTCTTCTATGCTTCGTGAGCGCTTTTCAGAAAGCAACCGCGATGCTTGATATACCGCCACCATGGCGTAAAGATCTTGAAGACATATTCCAAGCATATGCATGTGACTATGACGTTTTGGTATATGGCAGTCGCACCAACGGAACAGCTCATGCTGGAAGCGATTTAGATTTAGTGTTACGCCACCCCAAAACCCCTGCAATACCTTGCTCTAACCTGGTCAAGATCCAGTCAGATATTAGGGAAAGCAGCATTCCGATCCTGGTTGATCTACAAGATTGGGCAAGACTACCTGACGTCTTTCAGCAGCAGATACTAGAAAAGAACATTCTGTTATTTACAGCCCGCACAAATCTTGTCATAAATGCCCCTTAAAACTGACGGCAGGTTATCATTTACCGTCGAAAAGTGGACTGGTTGCTTTCGCTGTACCACGTCTCTTCTTGGCCACTTTACTCGCTAAATAAACCTCAATTGCCTGCAAGTGGGCGTGCGGATCATGGCGATTCGCTAACCAGTCATGAGTGAGTTGCTGGTTATAACGAATGCAGCGGGGATTAATACGGATCCAATGAATGCCTTCAATTAGGAGTCCCTGCAAGCGGTAACGCTTCAGGGTATGAGGACTAAGGCCAATAGCTTTAGCCATGGCGTGTTTATCAACGAAATGAAACATTATGCCAATCTTCCTATGGGAATGGGGGAAGCTTGGCAGGCCGTTAGTACAGGAGAACTTATTTCAGTGTTAGCAAATTTAGGAGGAGATCGACAACAGGCATTCTATAGCTCGGGTACCTGTAGATCGCGTTTATTGCCTGCGTAGTGCCGGTAAATGACCTCAGGGCTGTTGCCAACCAGTCTGGCTACATCTTTGGCATCAATACCGGCCTCAAGACACAGGGTGATGAATGTGTGACGGGTTTGATAGAGCTTGCGGTAGGGAATCTCTGCCTTTTTTAAGATGGATTTCCAAGCTCGGTTGCGGAAATTGTTAAAGTCTATGAATTTTCCCTCAGGACTGGGGAAGATATAGTCGTCCTTTTTAACGTCTTCCGTTCTGACCCCAGCAAGAATCTCTGACAATTGCCGGTTGATTCGAAACCGTCGCTTCTCCTGCGTCTTGAGTCCTTTCTTGAGAGCCAGGCCATCTTCGCTGAAGGTGACAGCCTGCTCGAAGTGTACGAAATCGTCAATATGCTTCCATTGCAAGGCGATGGCTTCACTCGGGCGACATCCGGTGAAGAACAGGAATTTCACAAGTGGAGTGTAGTAATGGTAGTAACGATCGTTAGCAAAAGCCACGATGATGGCGTCACGTTCCTCACGGGAGAACGGATCGATATCCATGTCATCAGGCGATGATTTGGGCAACTTAATCTCTGCTGACATGCCATCGAACGGATTTTCTGAGACCATGCCTGACTTTTGCGCCCAGTCACAACAGGAAGAAAGATTAGTCAGAACTCTTTTAGCTGTATTCGGGCTGCTATTCGCTATCAGGTAGTTTCTGATGTGAATCGCCTGGGTCAGACTGCGCGACGGTAGCTTAGCGATATGAGAGCGATATCGGGCGTAATCGCGGGCGACAGTAGTCTGACTGACTTGTGGCCGTTTGAAATTAACATAACGCTCCCACAAAACATCCAGGGAGGGTTCGTCGCGGCAGGTTGGGGTAAAGTCTGGGGTAACGCTGCTCAGAGAAGAGCTATTAGGGTTTTTGTATTTGGCAAGCGTTTCATCGAAACGCTCATAAAGGATGTCCTTCTCAATTTCCTTTGCCTTGAGATCGGCCTATTTTCGGGTGGTTGGGCTGTCGGTCAGACCGGTGGAGATGTAATGACGTTTGCCGCCATAGGAGAAAACCAACTGCAGCCGATCATTGGAATTTTTAACCCGAACGGATCCTTTTGGTGCCTTTTTGCGACCTTGGTTGGGGGAGTACATGGCGAGGGAAGGGCGAATAGATCATATGCACTAAATCTTACCCCAACTTTACCCCATTGTTTACCCCAAACTGCTCCAATCCACCCCAAAAAACAATACATCTGATCGCCAAGAGCCGGGATCTTGCATACTCCTGAGCAACAAAAAACCTTTGAAACAAAGGCGTTTCAAAGGTTTTAGCAAAAGCGCGCCCTCGAGGACTCGAACCCCGGACATCAGGTTTTGGAGACCTGCGTTCTACCAACTGAACTAAGAGCGCATACGGTAACCTAGCAGGGGCTTCATGCTATCACGGATGAAACCCTGACGGCTTTAGATTGAGCGGTCGAAACGCTGCTTGAGGCGGGTAGCTTTACCGACCCGATCACGCAGGTAGTAGAGCTTAGCTCGACGAGCCTTACCCCGACGCAAAACTTTGATATCGGCCACTAAGGGTGCGTGTACCAAAAATACGCGCTCAACCCCGACTCCTTGAAAGACACGACGGACGGTAATAGATTTGTTGATGCCGCCATGGCGCATGGCAATCACGGTGCCCTCGTAGGGCTGAGTCCGCTCTTTGCCCCCTTCCTGAATACGGACACCTACGCGGACAGTGTCACCCACGTAAATGTCAGGCAGATCGGTCTTGATATAGTCCGCTTCTAGCGAACGAATTGCTTGTTCAGCGTTCATGTTTTTTGAAAAAGCGCACAGTCTTTAATGATAGGACAGGATGTTGATAAGCGTCTAGTCTTTCTTGCAAAACGATTGGCGAGACCATTCCTGGCTGTCTTTAACGGGTAGTGCAGGCTACACTTCATCTTATCTGGATGTTTATTCAGCCATCGCTATAGATTATGACCTGCGATCGCTGGCCGAGCGTCGAAGTCGCCCTGTTTGTTTTTGATGATCGCCTTCTCTTTATGAATCTGTTATCCCAACTGCTTTCTCGTCCCAGCCAACCCAAAAGTGCTAAAAAGCGTCGAGTGCGAGGCATCGAGCTTAAAACTGAGGCTGAGATTGCCATCATGCGCCAGGCATCTCGCATTGTGGCGACCGTGCTCAAAGAGATTGCGGAGCGGGTGCAACCGGGGATGACCACGGCGGAGCTAGATGCCTATGCCGAGGCGCGCATTCGAGAGTTGGGGGCAACGCCTAGCTTCAAGGGCTACCACGGGTTTCCGAGTAGTATTTGCGCCTGCCTGAATAATGAAGTGGTGCATGGCATTCCCCGCAGCCGCAAGGTCATTCGAGCTGGTGATGTTTTGAAAGTGGATACCGGTGCTTATTACGAGGGCTTTCACGGCGACTCCTGCATCACGATCTCAGTGGGGACAGTATCTGAAGCAGCGCAAAAACTAATTGAGACCGCTGAGGCGGCGCTGTATGCAGGCATTGCTCAGGTGAAAGCGGGCAACACCCTACTAGACCTGGCCGGAGCGATTGAGGATGTGGCCCTAGCGGCTGATTTCAGCATTGTCGAAAACTATGTGGGCCATGGCGTGGGGCGCAATCTCCATGAAGCACCCTCAGTATTTAACTTTCGGACGCGACAATTGCCCAACGTGACTTTGCAAGCAGGCATGACCCTGGCAATTGAGCCCATTTTGAACGCTGGTGGCAAACATACGCGCACCCTCAGCGATCGCTGGACTGTTGTGACGATGGATCGGTCGCTTTCGGCTCAGTTTGAGCACACGGTGCTCGTGACAGAAAGCGGCTACGAGATTTTGACTGACCGAGATCTCCTCTAGATTCACCTGCGATCGCACACCTCAGTTCGTGCCGCTATACGGGTGGTTCAGCCAGCCAGCGCTATTGATTCACAATTTTAAGCAGACCCTGAGGAATATCCATTCTCAGGGATTGGATTCTCCAGACAACCTTGGCAACGTGGGGGCACAGGCGAGAGCGCTTCACGAAAGCGATGAGAAGCCACATGCTCTCAGCGGCAATCATCCTCAGATTTCTGCTCCTTTGACCTTAGTTTCTTTTGCTCTCCGGCTATGCCTTCGCCCGTCTAGGACTCCTCAATCCTCTTCCTGCTCCGCTGCTGCCTCATCGGCTGCTCGCTGATCCTGTAATGCTTGAATTTGCAACAGCAGTTCCTCTTCCTGATCTTCAAACTCTTCTTCAGGAACGTCGCCCATATCGAAGGCTAACTGCAGCGTCAGCAGCTCTTTCTGCAAGGCTTCTAGCTCATCAGTCGGGTCTTCTACTTGGTCTAAGATTTTTTCTGCTATCCAGGTGACGCCGCCGAGGGGAGCGGTCACTGGGGCCATTAAGAGTCGTAAAAGCATGAAGGTAGCATTCCCTTTCTGACAAACGATGGGCTATATGCCTAAACATGACCATCGATGGGGCCAATGGGGCGATCACTTAATGAAGCTTTGCCCAGCGACTCTCATTCCTCGTTCATTGACCATTCAGTAAGATACATTACTGTCACGAATGAACCGTTTTGCTGGACTTGAGGTGGGGCCCATGGGGTATTTTCTAGCGGGTGACATTGGCGGGACTAAGACAATTTTGCGACTGGTGGCCTCTGAGCAAGAGACCTTAGTCACCTGCTACGAACAAGAATACGTCTCCAAACAGTTTCCTGATCTGGTGCCGATGGTGCAGGCCTTTTTGCAGGCCGCTCAAGACGCGAACAGTCTGCCGGGGCCGCCGACTCAAGCCTGCTTTGCGATCGCTGGCCCCGTGGTGGATAACACCTCAAACCTGACCAACCTGACGTGGAATCTGGATGGTGATCGCCTCGCCCAAGCCCTCAACCTGAAAACAGTAGAGCTGATCAACGACTTTGAGGCGATCGGTTACGGGATCTTGGGTTTAGACGGGGATGATATTCACATCTTGCGGCCTGGCGTCATTGACGTCACCGCGCCGGTCGCGATCATTGGCGCGGGAACGGGGTTGGGCCAGGGCTTTGTCATCCCAGTGGGTCAGCGCTTTCAGGTGTTTCCTTCAGAGGGCGGGCATGCCGACTTTGCACCGCGTTCAGAGCTGGACTTTCAGCTGTTGAAATATCTGCTCGACAAGCATCAAATTGCGCGAGTATCGGTGGAGCGAGTGGTCTCGGGACAAGGCATCATTGCGATTTATCAGTTTCTGCGCGATCGTGGCATGGCGCAGGAATCTCCCGATCTGGGTGAGATTGTCAAAACCTGGGAGCGAGAAGCGGGACGTGCCAAATCTGTTGATCCAGCGGCGGCCATTTCGCAAGCGGCGCTTAAGAGTCAAGACAGCCTCGCGGTGCAAACGATGGATCTGTTTGCGGGTGCCTATGGGGCTGAGGCGGGCAATTTGGCACTCAAGCTCTTGCCCTATGGCGGCCTCTACGTCGCCGGCGGGATTGCGGCCAAAAATTTGCCGCTGTTGACCAATGACATCTTTTTGGACGCCTTTAGCCACAAGGGGCGTCTGAGCAAATTGCTCGAAGATATTCCCGTGCGGATCGTCCTGAATCCCCAAGTGGGGCTAATTGGCGCGGCTCGCCGGGCGGCTGAACTCTAGGGAGAGGGGGGAAGTGAAGTCTATGGGCAGAAGGTAGAAGTTAGAGGGTGGACATTTAGAAAAAGCTTGAGAGGGTGTTGATCCGCGAGTCTTTAGGAGAGCGTCGCGCGCCGCAGTTATCGTCGTGATTTGAATTCGTCAGGGATTGCTCATCAATAGCCTCCCCAATCGCAAGGCTTTGACACTGCGAAACCCTGATAGAAATTGGCAGTTCTGGGGAGATTATTCAAGTTCAGAGTCCTCATCTGTCATCGTTTTATCATCGGTGCCACGTCATCATTCATCGTTTCGTTTTTCACGTTTACTGTTATGGCTGGTCATAGTAAATGGGCTAATATCAAACGCCAAAAAGCCCGCGTCGATGCGGTTAAAGGCAAGACATTTGCCAAGCTTTCGCGGGAAATCATTGTGGCAACGCGCACTGGTGGAGCCGACCCGGCGGGTAATTTTCAGCTGCGTACGGCGATCGATAAAGCAAAGGCGGCGGGCTTTCCAAATGACAACATCGACCGGGCAATCGCGAAGGGAGCGGGACAATTGGGCAGCGATGATGCCCTCGAAGCGATTCGCTATGAAGGCTATGGCTCCGGCGGGGTGGCCGTACTGATCGAGGCGTTGACGGACAACCGCAATCGCACTGCAGCTGATTTGCGATCGGCCTTTAGCAAAAACGGCGGCAACTTAGGAGAAACTGGCTGCGTTGGCTGGATGTTTGAGCTAAAAGGTGTGGTGACGGTGGTTGGCCCCATTGACGAAGAAGCGCTGCTCGAAGCTGCCCTCGAAGGGGGAGCCGACAGCTATGAACTGATGATGATTGATGAAGACCAGACCGGAGCTGAAGTTTACTGTAACCCCACCGATTTGGAAGCGCTCAGTGAAGCGCTCAAAACCCAGCACTATGCCATCAACCAGGTCGAGAATCGGTGGATTCCCAGCAACACGGTTGATGTTGTGGATCCCGATCATGCCCGATCGCTGCTCAAGATGATGGATGCGATCGAGGATTTAGACGATGTGCAATCGGTCACCGCTAACTTTGAGATGGCTGATGACGTGATGGCGGCTGGCATTCTGTAGTCGAGCCTGTGGCCCTCACTCCATCTAGCATCAGTGTGCGGCGCATCAGCTTGGGAGAATGGTCGAAGCAGTAAACATGAGGGGGAAGCGAGGGAGGCGACGGGCCAGCATTCAGCCATTCTCTACCGTTCTAATCACCCGACAAGGATTCCCTGCGGCGACCACGCCAGAGGGCACCGATTTCGTCACCACACTGCCAGCGCCAATGGTTGTGTGGTCGCCAATTGTGACACCGGGACAGATAATCGCGCCGCCGCCAATCCAGACATTATTGCCGATGGTAATGGGGGCGGCCATTTCAACGCCTGTTTGCCGCAGGGTGGGCTCGACAGGATGGTACGCCGTGTAAATTTGGACATTTGGGGCCAGCAGCACGTCGTCGCCCAAGGTCACCCAGTTGCAGTCAAGGATGGTGCAGTTAACGTTGATATACAGATTGTCACCGGCTCGAATGTGGCAGCCATAGTCACAGTGAAAGGGCGGGATGATTTCACTGTTCACGCCAATGGAACCAAAGAGCGATCGCACGCTCGCCTGACGTTGTTCTGTCTGTGCTGGCGATGAGTGATTGAAGCGGTATAGCTGGTGCTGGGCAGCCAACCGCATCGCCGTTAACTCTGCATCGGCTGCCCAGTAGGGCTGATTGGCCAGCATTTTTTGCCGCTCGGTGATGGTCATGACGTTAAACAAAACTCGGGTACGTCATTCATTAACGGTCAAAAACTTTTGCAGTCAAGCATTACCGCGCCCGCACTTACTCGATCAGCAGGTGCTGAAAGGGGCGACCAACCATGGGCCATGCACACTCTAAACGATGACAGTCCTAAGGAGCTGAGGGCTGAATGCTAAGGCCAAACTGAGCGGCCAACTAGTGATTGAGCGAGTCACGGGCCAAGGCCAACACCGTGAGCAGCAGTTGATCAATATCAACAGGCTTCGCCAGATGCGCCTGATAGCCACTGTCATAGGTGCGCTGCTGGTCGCTCTCGCGGGTATAGGCAGTCAGGGCGATCGCAGGGGTTTGTCCCCCAGCGGTGGCGGGCAGCTGGCGAATTCGCTCAATCAGGGCAAAGCCATCCATATCGGACATACCGATATCGCTAATCAAGACGTCGGGCTGAAAGGTTGATATTTGCGAGAGCCCTTCGACGGCAGCGGTCACCACAACAACCTCGGCACCATATTGAGAGAGCAGCGTTTCTAACAGCTCACAGGCGTCGGGATTATCGTCAATGGCGAGCACGCGAATGCCGGTTAAGTCTAAATTGGTAGTAGGTGATCGCCCAGTCGATGTGACCACAGCTGCCTGCTGCAACAGCGGCAGCCGCACGGTAAATATCGAGCCTTGATTTTCGCCGGGGCTGTCGACGGTGATCTGGCCGCCGTGGGCCTCTACCAAATAGCGTACAATGGCTAGCCCCAGCCCCAGCCCCCCATATTTCCGGGTGATGGAAACATCTTCTTGGTGAAATGATTTGAAGATATTGGGCAAGAAGTCAGCGCTAATCCCTTTGCCGGTATCTTGCACCGTAATCACCGCGTAGCGATCGACCTGCTGTAAGTGAATATCAATTTTCCCGCCTCCCGGCGTGAATTTGATGGCGTTCGACAGCAGATTCCAGATGATCTGCTGCAGCCGTCCGGCGTCGCCCCAAATCTGCACCGCATCCACAATGTCGGACGTGACGACAATCTCTTTGGCGCCGGCGGCGATCGCCATTGTTTCGATCGCTGCGGCAATCGCTGAGGCCACATCCACCGCCGTGTTTGCTAACTTGAGCTTGCCGCGCAAAATTTTGGCGATGTCCAACAGGTCATCAATCAGCTGCGTCTGTAGTTTGGCGTTACGTTCAATCGTGGCCAGCGCCTCAGTCGTTTGATCCGCATCAAACTGGTGGGTCTGCAACAGCCTGGACCAGCCCAAAATGGGGTTGAGGGGCGATCGCAACTCGTGGGAGAGGATGGCTAAAAACTCGTCTTTGATGCGATTGGCGCGTTCGGCCTCTTCGCGGGCATCTTTTTCGCGCAGCAGTAACTGCTCGCGTTCCGCCGCTACTGTTTTGCGTTCATCAATGTCAGTTGCCGTGCCAAACCACGATGCTGGCTGCCCGGACTCGTTGGTGAGGGGCACAACCTGCACCAGATGCCAGCGGTAGATGCCATCGTAGCGCTGTAGGCGACATTCGATTTCATAGGCCTTACCCGTTTGCAGCGCCGTAGCCTGTGTTTTGAGCACCGCTGGTAGGTCATCAGGATGCATCAGCTCAGACCCCAGAGCCTGATCTAAGGTCAGATCTGTTTGGCCCGCATAGGTTTGCCACTGTTGGTTATAAAATTCCGTTTGGCCCGTAGTGTTATCGACCCACATTAATTGCGGCACAGCATTGGCCAGCGTGCGATAGCGAATCTCGCTAAGACGCAGGGTTTCTTCGATCTGTTTGCGATCGCTGATGTCATGGTGAATGCCCGTCATGCGCAGCGGATTACCCTGGTCATCGCGAACGACCACTTTGCCGTAGTTGGCAATCCATTTCCAGTCGCCGTGTTTGGTGGCGAGTCGATATTCGAAGCTGTAGGGAATCGCACTATCTTGCAAATGGGCCTGCAATCGCTCTAGGATCTGGGGCTTATCCTCAGGGTGAATCAGCTCGGCCCAAGTGCTATATTTCTCTTCCAGTTCACCGGGTTCAAACCCCAGCATAGCCAGCCATTGCGGACTTAAATAATCACGATCAGCAACAATATCCCAATCCCAGAAGCCGCTGCCGGAGGCCTCCAGCGCCATTTGCAGCCGTTCTTCACTGGCTTTAAGCGCATCTTCCGCCTGTTTCCGGTGGGTAATGTCGGTATGACTGCCAAACCATTGCAAAATATTACCGGCTTCATCGCGAATGGGTAGCGCGCGGGCGAGAAACCAACGATATTGACCATCTTGCCTGCGCAGGGGGAAAGTGTCTTCCCAAGGCTCCCCCGATTGAAAACACTGCTGGAGCTTCTCAATTACCCGCTCAGCATGATCTGGGTGGTGTACTTCGCGCCATCCCCAACCCTGCATTTGCGCTAAGGTGGTGCCGGTATAGTCAAGCCAACGCCGATTAAACCAAAAGATGAAGCCGCTAACATCGGCCATCCAGGTGAGTTGAGCAATATTATCGGCGAGGGTGCGGAACCGTTCTTCGCTATCGCGTAATGCTGTTTCGGCCACTTTTTGTTCAGTTTGATCCACGATACAGACCAATACCCGCTCATAGGATTCTGAAGCCGGCGGAAAGGTAATATTCACCTGGACTTGCATCCGCTCACCGGTGAGTGTTTGGCCTATTGTTTCGATCGCCAGTAGGCGATCGCCCGCCGCGATCGCGACTAGCTCATCCACAAAAGAAGGTTTTGTCTCAGAGACGAAGACGCGGTCTAGGGAAATCAATAAATCGGCTTTATGCTCAGCCTTAAACATCCGCAAAGCGGCCTGGTTAACGTTCACCAGCTTGACCTGGGCGATCGCCTGCGCCACAAAATCGGGATGTTCATCGCAATAGTTGCGAAAGTCAGTCACTCCCAACCGTTTGAGCTGTTCAATCTGAGTTTTGACCCGACTGAAATCTTCTTCCCAAATGGCGACATCAACCGCTTCAAAAATGTAGCGATACCATTCTTCGGTGCTCGCGAGGGCCGTTTCAGTCTGCTGGCGGGAATCCCGCTCTCGCACCAGCGCCTGCTCTAGCTGCACCCGTTGATCAATATCAGTGATCGTGCCCGCCCACCCTGCCATTTGGCCCGTTGCCGTGACTGTAGGTAGGGCGCGACAAATAAACCAGCGATAGACGCCGTCGCGGCGGCGAATGCGATATTCGACCTCAAACGGGTGCCCTTGAGCAACCGCCGTTTGCCAGGCGGCCAAGGTGCGATCCTGGTCTTCTGGATGCACCTGTTGCAAGCTTTTCCACCCCATCGACTCAGTCGGCTGGCTACCCGTGTAGTCAAACCAGCGACAGTTCCAATAGTTGACCATGCCCTGACTATCGGCCGTCCAGATAATTTGAGGAAGCGCCTCGATCAAAGCTTGACAGTCGTTAATCGAGGGCTCTGGTCGATGGTACAGCTGTGCGGGGGGCGTAGAGGCAGCGATCACCTCCATCAAGGCCGTCGTCAACTGTGTCACAGTCAGTGAGTCTTGCCCTAAATAGTCGGCAGCCCCGGCTTTCATTGCGGCAACGCCTGCCGCCATATCCTGGTTGCCGATGACGACAAAAGGGGGGCGCGATGGCTCCAACTGCGTTTTGAGCTGACCGATAATAGCCGCACTCTCTCGGTGACTTGTTAGGGCCAGCAGCACACAATCGACCTTGACACCAACGGGGATTGCTAAATTGGGTATCGCGTTGGCGGGACAGTCAGCAGTTAAAACCTGGTAAGACACCGCCTGATCTGCCGCCAGCCAGCCAGCATAGTCCTCCGCCTGAGCCGACACTTTGACAAAAAGAATGGTGAAATCTGGCTTCGACATGCGGGGCAGATTTGATCAGCGGGGTGATGAATGAGCGGTCAGAGCGAGAAACATCAAATCTATTACATACCAGGCCGGTTGCCTAGTGAACCGTTAGGCTTGGGGCCTTGCAGTGGCATGGAGCGATCGCAAGCTCATGCATAAGCCATGATCGATGCAACGCTCGATTGACAACGATTAAATTCTATCAATACCGCTCTCTGCGGGTAAAGAAAAAATTACTCAGGAGAATGACTGTCGCCGCTATGACTCACTGCCTTAGGAAACGGTTGCTGGAGCCTATCGGGCAATTTTGCCCAGGGCTGGAGTCGATTTTGGAGCGGCTCGGGACATGCGGTGAGAGCCATTCCAGCAAAACTATTCTCGGCAATCCACCATGAACAGAGAGGCGATGCAACGTAGGGACTGCCTACTGTTACGCCCACCACTACAAGTTTTGGGGTTTGTCCCTCGTATCAAAAACTTAGTTAACCAACCCAGCCGAATTTTTAATCAACGGGTTGGGCTGGTGAGTAGAGTCTACTTTTCAATTTTGGGGACGACATCGGGACGTTCTTTGTCTTCCCAACCGACGGGGCGCTTTGAGTTGTACCAGGCGATCGAGCCAATGGACACCGCTGCAATAAAACCGACAACGAGGACGATGGTGAAAGCAGACATGTAGGGAGCACCCTCAACCGCCGCCTGCATCAATAAAGCATGATTTAATCCGTCCATATCGGAACCTCGATATCTTTAGCGTAGAAAATGAGAATAGCCCGATCTTATGACATAAGCATCTATCTCGGTGCAGATTTTAGAGAAGCCGCGATCGGACTCCATCGCCGGTTCACAGATGGCAGATGTCAACCAAATAGTAGTCTGTGGACACTCGTCAATAAAAATGTTCCACGCTGATGAGTTATGTGAGTACTTAGTCGTTCGTCCGTCGCCAATCATTAGGGATGCGAGCTTGGCATCTATCTCTGATGATTCATTGATCATCAGCTGAGAGTACGGCTCTTATGAGCTGAATAATCGGATGCTAGATGATTCTGGGATTCTGGCCGTATTTATTCTGCCCCATCAAAAAAGATCAATAAGTGAAACACTCCTCTTTGCCTTTCAAGTAATTCACTTGAGCTATATTTGTCAGTTAATTTCAACGTAAGATTTGCCAGTGTGAGGGCAACCGGTTTGGTCATGATTTCCTTGCTGCTCGAAAACGTATATTGCTGGACCAGACGTTTATTTGTTTTCAGTTTGTTAGATGAAATCCTGATGCCTCGTGAAGTGCATTTTAGGTTAACGCTAGAAATCGCAGACTTTTGACTCGAAAAAGAACTGCTTATTTTGAGTGCTTCTGCAATTTCTTTAACATGATTTGCATTGAGTAGTTGGTATGCTCTATTTATTTGAAAATGACTTACGATGCTAACGAAAATCATTGTAGTTGCTAGACATAAAAATAGGCCTGAATACCACCAATGAGAAACAAGGATTCCAGAATATCCAGCAATTATAATAAACAGCATAGAAAAAAGGGATATCCACTGGGCTTCTGAAAATTCCAAAAAGAAAAGACGTCCAGGATCACCACGCAAGAACTCGAAGTAAAACCGGCCAGCAGCATAGGCGACGATATACCATGCGAAAACGCTGCCAGGAGAAGGATTCTTCAGAAGAAGATTAATTCCAACAAGAACGATACCTATAACCCATAACAACTCAACGGCCTGTATGGGAAAAAGCTTTAGACCTGTGTAGTAGCTAGTAAAACCAGCTTTCGCATGCTTTTCTCCATAGCAGATGCCAAAGTTGAAAGGTCTGCCATGACAACACCCTACGGTCAAACAGCCAACACGGAAACAAGCTAAACAGGCTCCAAGTCCAAGGACGAGGATATCAAGGTATACGAGAATAGGACTGCCTGACAAGAACAATAAAACAAATGCTAGCAGCAGAACAGAGATCTGATAATAATAGTAAACAAGGCGTTCTCTACCAATCAGAACTTTGATTACTAGAGTTAAAAAGATGAAGGTTAGTACACTAAAAAATGCAAGGCTCAGTACGACTAAAAGTGAGACATCCAGATGCGATCCCAGGAATGCAACCAGGAGCGTACCTAATATCAATCCGAAATAGCTAAATAGTTTGTAGTGATACATCAAAATTTAGAGGCTGATTTTAGTCATTTTAATTGCCCTCTCAAGACCTCTGAAAAATTTGAGATTAGAGCACCTTCCATGAATAAAGAAGTGCCTGTCCGACTTTTGATCCACTCCACAATAAAATCGGAAATAAAGTGAGCCTGCTCCAGTAATGGCTTGGAAAGTTCGACTGCGACAATCTCTTTTATAGACCAATCTTCTATGACTATTTTTGCCCAGTTCTCTGTTGAATCATAAGGGCAATCCCATGTTTCTAGAATAACAATTGAAGAGTTTGGTTCGGGGGCTTTAATTTTAATATAACTGTCCTCTATCTCTTCAATGCCGATATTTAATTTATCTCCAACTCGTAAAATATTAATATTGAAATCAGTCACGATATGCGTCTGCATGTTCGTTGAGGTATCTTCAGGCGAAACTTTTCCGCAGTTAGGACAAATTAAAGGGGCAACAAAGTAGCTTACTATCATTTTTAGAGTCTCTAATGTGAGGATCTAAGAACCCTCAGGACACAATATCTAGGTAACTCAAGGACCAAAGTGTACTACCAGTTGATAATTTCGACCATTCGCAGGAATCTCAATCGTAAATTGGCCATTTGGATACAGATGATGCATTGACTGTAAATGGGACATTCCAGGCTGGATTGCATATGGTATCGGTGGATCAACGACAGTGAAATTCTCAGCTAATCGTGCAAATACTCGTCGGTCAATTGTAACAAAATGAGGAATTATACCTGTAGAAGTTTGAGAGAAGATAGCATCAGCAACAGCAGAGATGTCTGCAGGATTACCTGCCCCCACATTTGCATCTTCCAGCGCTGAAACTACACCTCTGTATTCAGGACTGCTGCGGACAGTTGATAAAGGTAATCCACTAATTCGGGCTCTCAATGCTGGCGGTAGAGTATGTCTCGTTTCTGCGATTACGATATTTGGAGCCCTTAAATCTGCGTCTCCTACAATGTCATCTAACGTAGATAAGGTTGGAGTTGCGGTATCTGGTATTTCAGCGAAACCGGCGGCGACTCGAACTCTGTTAACAGCAGCCTGAAAGCGTGGAGGAAGAGCGCTCCATGGAGTTCCTGTTAACAATTGTTTGATACCAGCTAAAACATTGGAGTCAGCAATTACAGATCTGGCTCCTAAAACGGTTGGTGACCTGAGTTCAGCGACCGTTGCAGCCTGTAGGTTTTCACCCATATCCCTTAGCTGCACAATCAGATCTGGTCGAGCAGGATTGCGCGCTTTTCGCTCGATAACACCGACTGCTGCATCGACACCCAAACTTTCTACTAAAGTATTGAGATGGGACCCTCGAACGGGATTTGCGTCTGCAACGCCAAGTACAACCCTTAGCGTGTCTCTGCCGACTTGATCGATTAAACTTTGAGCCTGTCTAGGAGAAACATCTAAAAGCCTCTGCAGTTGAGTTGTGTCCTGAATTTGATCCAGAAAATGCTTGAGTTGGCCTACATTATCGGTATGGTCAAGGAGATAATGGAGCTGGTCTAAGTCGGCAAAGCTCCTAGTCCTGAAAATGTCGTTGAACTCATCTATATCACGACCAATAAAAGAAATCACCCGAGAGACTTCGTCATCAGTTGCATCAGCCAGCAACCTGATAACATCGCTGTTTAATCCTCTATCTGTTGCATAGTCTAAAAACTCTGTTCTTGACCAAGTGGGTATTGCAGTCGGTTCGCCAGTTGCTCTGGGAACTAAGGCTAGCTGTCTGCCTCGTCTGATGTCACCAATGCCACCTCGAATTCCTAGAATTGAGATACCACCTGTCAAAATGCCTAATTGCACTAGGCGCATCAGGGCATTTTCACGCTCTGAATCAGAGAGGCTAGTGTTGGAACTTATTTGGTTATATTGAGTAACTATAGTGTCTGCAAAAACAACAAGTGAAAGAACATCTGTGCCTAACGTAATCGCCGCCACAGGAATATATGCACGATCAGCCAAAACGGCAAGCTGAGCAAACCGACCTGTCCTCATGGCTCCGCTCACCACAAGTCGCCCTAAGCCAGCTGTTCCGGCACTGCCGAGACTGGTGATAATTGACAAAACATTGACGACGACAGATTGAGTCGTCAAGGCACCAATATCGGACCGTTCGGCAATATCCGCTGCTGCTGCTGCTGCTCCAACTACCCCAGAACCGATGATGAGAGCCGTTGCTGCAGTTCCCGCACCTAAGGTAGCGGCTCCAATGGCTAACACAGCTAGCCCGATACCTAACCAGGTCAAGAAAGCCGACCAGGTTATCGGATGGGTAATTCTTAGAGAATATCGCTGGCCACTCGGCATTTCCCAAAACAAAACGCCTTTGGGGAATCTTCTCGCATCATTCAATTCTTCAAAAAGATCTAAGGGTGGTTCTGTGGTGGTTCCCCCCAACTCGGCATTGACTCTGGGTGCTTCTTGTGGATTGGTTAAATCGGCTAAATGCCACTCATCATCCTCGCGGTAGGCATACCAATTTAGCGGCACTTCCTGCAAATCATATTGCGGGTTTTCATCTGTTCCTTCGTTTTCTAAGGGCTGGTTTTCGGGATAGAAGACGGCCCTGATCCCAATAGAATCAGGATGATCGTTCAGCAATCTACTGATTCTGCCTGTTAAGGCTCCTGCGTATTCTAACCTTCCAGCTGTTTCACTCTCTCCAGCCGTTTCTAGAATACTTCTTATGTATTCGTCGAACGAGCGAGCAATGGAATAGAAGTTAGAAAGTTTTCGAGACCAGCCAACATCGGGATTATCCAGTATAGAAAGGGTGATCGAATAGCTCGTTGAATGAAAATAGGGGTTTCGAGTCGTCGTGTATTCTACTCCTCGACGTCGATGGGTGCGCCGTTGATCTAAACTTTCAACCTCCTGTCTAAATAGCTCGTAAAATCTTCTTAGTTTGCTTCTGGCATCCGATGCTAGTGAAGACGATATGCTAGAAGTTGAAGCGTCTCGAAGTTCAGCTTCTATCAAGACAATTGCTGCATTAGCTCGAGCCCAGGCTGTAAATAGTGTTTCAGGTAGACCAGAATCAACAGCACTTTTTCTGATTTGATTAGCAAGATTCTCGATCGCTCTGTGCTCTCTACGAACATCAGCCGTTTGTCGCTCAATCTCCTCGCCAAATTCTTCGCGAGCAAGTTCTCTTAGGTCTCTAACAACTTGTACGTATTCATAAAAATAGGCATTGTAAGTGGGAAAGAATAAAGTTCCACTTCTGTACTCAACCATGCAGATGATCTTATGCCGTCCAGGAAAAGACCACTCAGCATTTTCCCAAACTCGTGAATCCGGGCCGTTGAAATATCTAGGGCCTTCGCTAGTCGGGTCGTTTTCAACAATCCAGCTATACTTGCTGACGTCTGGACCGGCCGGATCAACCACCATGCGATAGGTAACCGGAGAACCTGGTAAAACTTCGGCATTGGGTGGGTCAACTTCTATATGGTTAGCAGCGCTCGAAGTAGGTCTGTCTTGTCGAACAATATTAGTGCCTAGCGCCTTATAGGCACGATATAAGTCTTCCGTCCCTTCTACGTGTAAAAAGCCTGATTGAGATAGTAAAACATGCCTGAGATCTTCGGTTAAGGTTCTGCCTTCTCTTCTTGGGCTATAACTTCTCTCATAAGAAGCTTTGAGCTGTTCTATACCAAAATCATCTAAGTTCTCTAATAGCCTAAATATTCGCTGTCTATTAATATCTTCGTAATCGTCTTTAGAAAGTTCTTCAAAGATCCCTCGCGCTGCCGAGTCCCAATCATATTCTCCAAGGGGACAGCGTTGGAGCGCAAGACCTGACTTTAGAGTAGGGATGATATTTGGGGTGACGCGAGACAGTGCGCGACTTGCCCCTCCAACAGATGACAGGATTGCTCCTATTGCAGAGCGGTCCGCTTCTGCTTCTAAGCTATTTGAAGCCTTGTTCGACTTTTGATTAGATGCAGCGCCAGAAGTCGCATCTCGTTGTTGAATCGTGTGGGCCAATTCATGGGCGATAAGAGCATCACCGATTAAAGTTCCTGGCTTATATTCTCCTGGGGCAAAGGCGACATGTTCACCTACGGTGAAAGCTCGCGCATGATGTTGGTTAGCTAGAGATTCAGATTGAGAATCAGCGTGAATTTCGACGCCAGAAAAGCTCGTTCCAAATGCTGATTCCATTCGAGCTTTGACACCTCCTTCGAGAGGCTTGCTAGACCCTAGCTGTTGGTGAATGTATTGGGGATCTACATCATCAGATGGAGAGGAATTATTTCTGGTCTTAAATTGAACGTCGTTTTCCAAAGTGGATTCTTCAGAAGTGCTCTCTGAAGGGATGCCAAGCGTGTCAACAGAAACCCCCTCAGGAATTTCTGTTATCTCTCCAGTTCTAATCCAGACCTCAATGCCTCTACGAGCCCGTACATTTATGAGGTCTATGTAATCGCTGACAGATGTCGCTCTAAGGGTCTCGGGCGCATACCGATGAACGGCTCTTTCAATGTGTCGGCTATCTTGATTGTCGTAATATTCAAACCAATAATCGAGATAAGGACACCCTTCAGTAGACCGTCCCGTGCCCGCTAACATCTCTTCTGCGGTGGAACAAACGGTTGACCGTAACTCCCTCAGAAAATTACTTTTTGTCATCTGACTACTGTCTAAATCGGCAGCTGTATCTTCAAGAATCAGTCGTGGAGCTTCGACCTGTGGGGGAGTGGGGTCAACATCTAAATCTGGTGAAGAAATTCGTGCTCCGCCGGGAGAACTAATTGCTCGCTGAATTCGTGGGTGAGGGTGTCGATATCCTGTCTGCTGAACAACATGGGTCAGCTCATGGGCTAAAAGCTTTTTTCCCTCTAGGGTGTCTGGAGAATATTGGCCTGATCTAAAGACAATGTTTTGCCCCGCGGTAAACGCAAGGGCATTGAGAGCATTTGTTTGATCTGTATTAGTGTGAACACGCACTCGACTAAAATCTCTGCCAAACCAAGGCTCAAAAAAGTTTCGAGTCGCGGAATTGAGTGGCTGTCCCCCTCTGAAATCGATGTTTAAGGAGGTTCTTGGATTAGAGGGATTTTCTGAGGGCGTGCCTGGGGCAAGAAATTTGGTTTGGATCAACGACTCGTTGCCGTCACGTTCTATATCTTCCTTCTCTAGTTCTTGAGAACCATCCACTACATCGGGCTGACTGTCGTCTACGACTTCAGATGCGAGAGGATGGATCTGAGTTGGGAGAGTAGATTGCTCTTGAATCTTGGATGATGAATCTGTGTGTGAAAGGGAATCTACAACCAGAGATGCAACTTGCTCGGCCTCTTTTTCGTAACGATCATTAGGTAGGCCAACGATTAATTTAGGTTGAACAAAGAAAGAATTTGAAGAACTGGCTGGAACTTGAGTAAATTCCTGTTGAAGAGATGTCGTTGAGTAGGTGCCACTTTTGCCCGTTGATAGCTCCTGGCCTTCCTGAGCAAGCAGTTGGCTGCCAAAGATGCTCTGCTGTTCGTGATGGGGGCTTTCTTTTTTGCTGATAGATACACCATCAGCTCTTTCCTGTTTGGATTGACTGACCTTCTCCTTACCCATATCCCAACCCTCGATAAACGGATTGGGCGATGTGTTGGCCCATCACCTCGGGGGCTTGCCCTGGCGAAAACTGGACGTTACTGGCCGCCAGCCGCTCTCGCCAACCGCCCATCTGCAAACTTGGACTGATGCCCTCGGTGGTGATCAAGCGGGTAAGTTCAGTACGGATAGCGGCGTCCAGTTGCGATCGCTGATGCGGCGACAGATCAATGCCGTCTAAAACCAATGCTTCGATGTGGAGGTTGACGTTCATCACAGTGACCTCAAGTGATTTCATCGGATTAGCGGCGACGGCGAACCGGAGCGGGTGCAGGAAGTTTCGTCGGTGGCGAGGGCGGCGGCGGTGGTGG
>ERZ1740065.70-NODE-70-length-44477-cov-6.358133_pt1 | contig 44477 bp, 32 predicted proteins | sample MGYA00581738_ERZ1740065 | MGnify/ENA primary metagenome ERZ1740065 (study PRJEB43018, sample SAMN04849749) | marine metagenome | isolation source: floating plastic debris | place: Pacific Ocean | collected 2008-09-01 | study: EMG produced TPA metagenomics assembly...
ACCGGTTGCCTTGCCGAGGCCGCCGATCGCATCGGTCTCAGCGGCGCCGGCCGCCGCGACGCCGATCTCGGCAGCTACAAGCCGACCGAGCGTGCAAAGGCGGTCGCTCACATACCCAGGTCCCCTTAGCGAGGCGACGACCCCGCGACGCGAAGAAGGCGTGGACTTACCGCAAAACCCAAAGCCAGCCAGTCCTTCCAATGAGAGCGATCGGGATCGTTCGGCACCCGCTTCGGCGAGTGCGCAAAGTCTTGATCAAGACGGAGACAAAGCAACGGCGCCAGCCACCACCTCACCGTCTATCAACGCGGCTTCGCTGCGCGACGACAAAGCCCCCGCCGCGCCGCTTGCGAAGTCCGTTTCGCCGCCCCCTGCCGCACCGCGCGCTCAGATCGCGCAGCCAGCTGCAAGCGCCGCGTCGCCTCCTTCGCCCAAGGTTGAAGTGCGGATCGGCGCGGTTGAGGTCACGGTTCCTGCGGCTCCGGCTCCTGCAAGCGCCGTCCCTGCGGGCGAGCCTGCGGCCGTGGGTATGTCGCTTGATGCCTTTATCGCGGAGAGCTCCTCTTGAGCGACGCGCTTGCCCTTGCGACGGTCAGCAGCGCCTTGCGCCGGCGGGTCTTGTCTGCAGCGGTCACCGCTGTGCCAGATGCGGTTGTTCGTTTGGGCACGCCGACAGCAAAGCTTGCCGAAGACAACGATGCGATGGTCAACATCCATCTCTACCGAGTCGAACCCAATGGGTCGCACGCAAACACTCATTTCCCCACTCGATCGGGCAAGGGGGAGGCGCTTGGACCGGCAAGACTTGCGCTCGACTTGCATTACATTTTCAGCTTCTACGGTGACGCCGAGGACCTCGTGCCCGAGCGTATCATGGCGCAGGTGATGCTTGCGCTTGAGAAAGTTCCGCTGCTCACTCATGATACGATCACGGCGGCCATCGCGGACAATCCCGAACTTACCGAAAGCGATCTCGCCGATGCGCTTTCACAAGTGCATATCTCGCGTGAGCTGATGAGCATCGACGACTTTTCGAAAGTCTGGTCGATCTTCTATCAAGTCCCCTACGCACTCTCCCTCGCTTACCGTATGAGCCACGTGGCGATCGAAACCGAGGATACCGCCAAGATTGGCATGCCGGTTACCCGCACCGGTCTGCTCGTCACCCCATTATCGAAGCTGCGTCTCGATGGCGTTTCAGGGGCGTCGCGAAAGAGCGCGCCGATCACTTGGAACGCCGAGATCGCGATAGCAGGAAGCGGGCTGAGCGCCGATGGCTCAGCTTTCGTCATCGATGGACTCGATTTTGATATCACCGGCGCTTCTATTTCTGATGAGCGCTTGATCGTGGCTTTGGAAGCGGCCCGGCTAGGAGGGCAGGAGCTCGCCGTCGGCGCACACGCGATGCGAGTTCTCGCTCCTCTTCCACCCGGTTCCGCACCGCATCTTCGGACGGGATCCGACAGCGTTATGTTTGCGCTCGTTCCCACCATTACCATAAGCGCAGTGTCCGCGACCGGCGGAGGGGCAACCCGCAATGGCGTGGTCGACATTGCGGTTGAGCCGTCGGTGCTTGAAGAGCAATCGGCTGCCCTGTTGCTCGACAGTCGCGACGCCGCCAATCCGCTTCAGGTGCGGCTGACAGCGGACATCGCCAGCGTTGTTTTCCCAACCGCTGCGCTGTCCTTCCCGTTCGCCGATCTGCCGCCTGGTGACTATCTCGCCCGGCTCGATATTGATGGCTTTGTTAGCCCCGTAGCGGTGGTTGAAGACCCCGCCTCGCCTAACCGCGGAGAGATCGCGGGACCGCTGGTGAGTGTCGCATGAACGAAGCCGCCTTTCATCCGCTTCACGAAGCCTTTCCGGCCGTGGTTTCGTGGCTGGAGGGTCGTTCGCAAGACCCGCCTTCGACCGCAGCGGACACGTTGTGCGCGCTGTTCGACCTTGGCGTGTTTGAGCGCAACGTCCTGCTGCTGTCCGCTTACGCTGCGTTGGAAGAGGCAGCGGGCGATCACCTCGCCTTGTTGCATGGTGACGCGGGCCGCCGCGGCCTGACGGTGAATGCGTTGTTGTCGGTTGTGCCGGCGGCCAATTGGGGCGCCTTTTCCGCAGACAGCGGGTTGCGACGTTTCCGATTGATTGAAACCGTGCAAGGTCCCTCGCTGGCGAGCCAACCCGTTGCTCTTGCTGAAGCGGTTCTGTTTTACCTTCTTGGCAAGCCGTCTTTGTCTCCCACTCTGGCCGACCACCTGCACGTCGTGCGCGCGTCGCCGCTGATGTCACCAAGCCGATCGGAACTGCGCGACCGCGCCCTGGCCCGTCTCACCGCCAGCGATCCCGCGCTGCTTATGCTCACGGGAACCGATGCGGCGGGCAAAGTGCAGGCGATGAAAGCGGTCTGCGATGAACTGGGCGAGACGATGTGTCTCCTCGACTGCGCGTTGATCCCCGCTGCCATCAACGACCTCCTGGTTTTCGCTCGGTTGCTTGAGCGCGATATGAAGTTGCTTGGCGCGCGCCTGGTCTTGCGGCTTGGAAGCCAGTCCGAAGAGGGCGCTCTGCGGACTCTGGTGCAGGCGCTTGGGATACCTGTCTGCGTCGTGTGCGATGAACCTCTGGTTATCCCTGATCGCGCCGCCGTGCGGATCGAGACGCCGCGCATGAGCGCAAGGGATCAAGCCAAGGTATGGCGGGATTTGTTTGGCGAAGGCGAGCAATGGGACGACGCCATAGCGCGCGTTTCAGGCAGTTTTCACGCAACCCCTGAACTCGCTGCAAGTGTTAAACTGGCGGTTGCTGATAGCGCGAATGGTGATCGCCAGGCGCTCGGCCAAAAGGTCTGGACGACTTGCCGCGAAAATCTGCGTCCGCGCATGAACGAGCTGGCTGAGCGGGTCGAGAGCCGAGTCCAATGGGACGATCTGGTTCTCCCTGGAAAGCAGAAGGATGTCCTTGCTGAAATAGTCGGCCATGCGCGCAACCGCTCGCGCGTTTATGAAGACTGGGGCTTTGGCGAAAAACTGCAGGATCGCGGCCTCGGGATCAGCGCGCTTTTATGCGGCCCTTCGGGCGCTGGCAAAACCATGGCTGGAGAGGTGATCGCAAACGCGCTCGACCTCGATCTGTACCGGATCGATCTGTCCGCGGTCGTCTCAAAGTGGTTGGGCGAGACCGAGAAGAACATCCGTCGTCTGTTCGAAGCGGCCGAAGGTGGCGGTGTGGTGATGCAGTTTGACGAGGCCGACGCGCTTTTTGGGAAAAGGTCAGAAGTTAAGGACAGCCATGATCGCCACGCCAATATCGAGGTGAGCTATCTGCTCCAGAAACTCGAAGCCTATCGCGGGTTGGTGGTTCTGACGACCAATCTCAAAGACAATATCGATCAGGCGTTTCTGCGCCGGATTCGCTTTGTGCTCGATTTCCGCTTCCCGGTTCAGCGCGAGCGTCTCGAAATCTGGAGGCGGATGTTTCCCGCCGGTGTGCCGATCGATGCGCTCGACTACGAAGCTTTGTCGCGGCTCAATGTGGCGGGCGGCACGATCCGCAACATTGCGCTTGGTGCGGCCTTTCGCGCGGCGCGCGACGGCAAGGCGGTCACCATGCGGCACATCCAGGCCAGCGCGCGGGTGGAGTACGACAAGTCGGGCAAGATCATGACCGATCAGGAATTAGTGGGGTGGCGTGTATGAGGGATCAGCCCGCAATCTCCGTGTTGATCGAATCTTTGCGTGTGGCGGGTCTGACCCCGTCCGAAGCGGCACGACTGGAGATGGCTCTCACACACGATTTGCAACAGCGCCTTGCCGGTATTGGAATTGAGGATTTTCGCGGTCCGGTGAACCTTGATGATCTGCGCATCGAGCTGCCTCGGCGCGGTGAACCAGAGACTATGGGGACGCAGATCGGCGCGCAGATTGCCATCGCCCTTTCTATCCCGCCCGTGGGGGCTCGGCGTCCGACCTCGCATAGTTCGGGAAGGCAAAACCAGTGATGCACGCCAGCCTCTCGCGTTCGCGCACGCAGCCGATGGCTTCCTACGGGGCGCTGTCGGGGACCCTTGTGGACGTGGAGAACGGCGCGGCGGTTACCGGCAGCCTTTCGCGGATCCCCGCCGAGGCCCCGATCCGGCGTAAGTGCAAGAGCTGTGAGAACGAAGAGAATGGCGGGTTGAGCGTAAGCCCAAAGCTTGAGGTTGGCGCGATCGATCATCCGGCAGAACGCGAAGCGGACTTGGTGGCTGACCGGGTGATGACAGGTCGCCAACCCGCTTCCGCTTCTGAGCCAGGCGGCGGACAGACGCTGCGCGCTAAGGCCAATGGCGGTGGGGGCGCAGGCACCATGCCGCTAGGCGCGCAGCAATCGAGCGCGGTGGCGGCACTGGGCTCAGGCGAACAGATGAGCGCGGCTGATCGCGGGTTCTTTGAGCCGCGCATGGGAGAGGATCTCAGCCATGTCCGCCTGCATCGCGGGCACCGCGCGGAAGAAGCCGCTGAAAGCATCGGCGCTCGGGCCTTCACCATGGGCAGTGATATTGTGCTGGGCGCGGGCGAATACGGCTCCGACCACGCCTCGCGCCACCTTCTCGCGCACGAACTCGCACACGTGCAGCAGAACCAGCACGGCGGCGCAGGCGGTACGCTGCGGATGACGCAGCTGGACATTGTCGATGCGGGTACGACAACGGTGCCGCAAGCCCACCAACGACAAGCTGCTTTATCTTGTCCGATATCATGCGACGGAACCAGCATTGGCACTTTCCATGCCATGCCATTGTTCCATCATACGTCACGCGGAGCGCCAGGCGCATCAGGAGGAAACGGTATCGGAGCTTCTCTGCATTTTATGCAGAGCGGGACCATACCCGCCGGAAACGCCTGTGCCAGCTGCAGCTCTTACGAGGTTGTCCAAGTCATCCGTAGCAATGAACCGGCAGATCCTCGAGGCAATCAGAGCTTTGTCGACAACGCAAACATAGGCGTCGTTCCCAATGGACGGAGTCCTTACTACACGAAGATATATCTCAGCGGCCACGGTCGTCACACCATTCCGGCAAACTACCCTGACGCAGGAAACCAGATAACTTCGTCGGTTTCCCTTTACGATCGGCCATATCGTGAGCCTGCACATCTACAGTCGATAAGAGGCACAGATTTCTTTTGGGAAGGTGAGGCCTGCGTTACGTGCGCGAAGGGTGGAACCGTTGCGAGCCCATCACCCGATAAGATCCTTGGATGTGTGACGTATGGATTCCGGCGACGTTGGAACTCAGGATCCAGCAGCTACGATGACGCGGTGAAGATCGCGCCTGGCTGTCGCTCAGGCCCGAGCCAGCACTTTGTAGATACGTTGCACAACGATCCAACGACCAGCGGCAAATATTGGTTCACGACATGAACGCCGGGATGCCACACCGGCCCGATGCGATGCCGCTGGAGGACCGCAAGGCGGTTCTCGCGCGCGCTTATGGTCATGGGCAAGCCATCCATGAGCTTGCGGTTATCGGTGCAAGCTACGCGGCGCTTGGGCGCTATGTGGCGGTGTCGGATGATCTTGCTGAGAACGCGAACGAGCATGGCAAGAGGCTTTCCTTCGCGGACGTAGTCACGTGGGACGTCACTCTGGACAATGATCAGACAATCCTAGGCTTCTCCCAATCAGGCTATGGTCCTTTGATGGAACAACTGGGGATCGATTTCTCCGGCGCTCCCTATGAGGCGGGCAATTGACCGCAGCCGCCGCCCTCCAGCCCGCGCAGGCGAAGGCTCCGGCTGCTGCTGCCGCTCCACCAGTCTTTGCGCCCGCAATCGATAGCGGCGCGTTTGACACCGGGCCCATTGGCTCGCTGTCGCAGGTTCCCCTTTCAGCGCCCGCTGCAAACGCGCCGATCGATGTCAGCGCCGCCCCTACCTCAAGCGTCCAGCGAAAGTGCGAGACCTGCGGTGGTGATGAGGCTCAGTCCGAAGGCGACCACGAAGAGGTGACCACGAATGTGCGTCCCCGGCTCGAAGTGGGTGCAGCCGATGATCCCTTTGAGCGCGAAGCCGACGCCATAGCCGGCCAGGTCATGGCGCTGCGCGACAGCGATGTGGCGCGCTCTTACGCTGAACCCTCTGCAGCGCCCTCCGGCGTTCAGCGCGCGTGCTCCGCCTGCAGCCAGGCCTCGCGCGATGATGAGGTTCGCGCACGCCACGCGAGCGCCGAAGTGTCGATGGACGAGGAGGAAGCGCCCCGCATGCAAGGGCGTGAAGCGGGCGCCGGGCCAAGGGGCGGCGAGAGCATCGCCGCCTCGCACTCCGATCTCACCAGCGGCGGTTCGGCTCTGCCTGAGGCGACCCGCACCTTCTTTGAAGACCGGATGGGGCGCGATCTGTCCGATGTGCGGCTCCACACCGGGCATGCAGCGCACGATTACAGCACATCGATCAGCGCCAAGGCCTTCACCTACGAGAACCACATCTGGCTCGGCAAAGGCGAGACGACGGGGCCCAGCTTCACCATGGCGCACGAACTTGCACACGTGCTGCAACAGACATCACCGGGGCCGGTGGGGCCGGGGCAAAATGTCTACGCGATGCGGGATCGCGGAGCGGTGCGGAGGTCAGTTGATTGCCATGCTGGCGAGCAGTTCTTTTTTCCTGCTGGTGAATCTCATACCACCGAGGGTCACGATGAAGCGCTGAGGCATGCGAGCGCAGATCATAGCCTTCTTGGTGAGATTCGTGTGCCGAACGCCAACGCAGACGGCATAACTCATACAGCACGCAGTTTCGGTTTCGCCGATCTGGTAAGGGCAAATGGGCCGGTGGGAATTGGATTTGTTGGCCCTATGACCCTGCCAAGTCAGGGAGAGCGGTTTCCATGGAATTCCGCCCGGATAGAGCGGTCGAGCGACTACGTGACCCCAATAAACCTTTCAAATTGGCACAACCGGCCTCCAATGCGAAATGGCCAAGTTGATCGAAACCTTTATGCCCAAAGTGCATCTCCATTCCTCGCAGGCAATGCACTGGGTGGCTATCAGCGCGATGCGTCGAGCGCGCCGGCAAGTCTTGAGATCGGGGACATGAAATTTGCAGGGGAGAGCTTTGATCGGACCTATGTTGAGCGCCAAGTTGACAGATACATATCTGGTTTCAGGCTAGCGTACGGCTATTATAATCAGACAGTTGCGAACTATTCATTCACTCAGGCAGGACCACTTGGAGGTTCACAGCTCACTCAACCCAATGGGATTGAACCTAGCCGATGGGGTGCATTCTCCGCTTCGAGAATGTCAACTGGAGGCATGTCGACCCGCTGGAGGCGGATTGGTTCTCGCGAGAATCTTGAAGTTGGGAAATGGGTGCCAAACCCGTTGCGGGCAGTCGATCGCAGGGCGCCGCGAAAAAAGATAAGTCCATGCAACCGTACCAGAAGGTATCATGGCCATCTCTATTACCGCAAGAACCCATCAATTGGAGTTCGTTGGGATTACATTTGGTGGCCGGATGCGACATCGGGTGAGTATGGACCCACAAGAAGTGCGATGTTCAGGGCTTATCTCCGGAGGTCGCGAGAGCTTCATCGCTCGGCAAGCCAAGCACCTACATCTGCCCAGAGACGCGTGGTCAAGGCGAACCCTGCGCTTCATGCAACCCACTCACTGGGCCGTGACAAACTAAGGAAGGTTCGACCGCAGAGGCGTCGTGGGGGAAATATTCCGCGCCGTGACCCATTCGTTGAAAATTACTCGCAATGGCGGACTGAACAGCGTGCATTGACGCGCGAGTGGGGCTCTTTTGGTGCAGACCGGCAAAGTGATGGCGACATCGGAAACCTTCTGTTCCACAATGCCATCCGAAGCACTTCAGAAGCAGTAGGGACCACGCCCGGCACCAGAATCAATCACGCACCGGAAAGACGAATACGAGAGGGCGTGTCAGATCTTGCGCGCATAGACCGTATGAGCGGCGCATCAGGTCGCTACATTGGAATCTTGCGAAAGACCTTTGGCGGGGCGTACGTCAAAGTAGCCAATATCTATCGCAGATTGCGTACTCGTTTCGACGCATTCATGGCGGATCGCCGCAGAGGCGGGCGAAGCCGGGGAAGCGGGCTTGGCAAAGCGGCCATGAAAGTCGGTGCCATGATCTTTGCAGCGATCACACGGGAGCTTCTACCTCGGGTTGGTGAACTGTTGCTCGATTGTCTGCAAACTGGTTTCCGTAGCAAGATGGACGAGATGTTCTCGGCTGATCTTGACGCATTGGTTGGGAATCGTATCGAAGAAATACAGACGCGCTACCAGGAAATCGAATCTCAGATTGAGACGGAGATACACTCGATCACCGACCGGATATTCGGTGATGTTAGTGGTCGATTCCAGTCCATTTTGGACACCTGGCACATAGTAGGCCAACTCGTTTCCATTGCTAGAACGGCCTTCAATGCTGCGCGCATTGCAGTTTGTGCCGCTGGTGGCTTGGAGACATTAGGTGCCGCTTGCGTCATAGCGGGAATCGATTTCTTGCTCTCATTGATTGGGCTGTCTCCGCTGGAGTTGCTTGCGGCGTCATTGCTTGGGACCTGTCTCGCCCAGCAAATGATTGCCGAGCATATTTTGACTATCCAAGCCGTAAGGGACACTCCGCGCTACATTGCGACAACACTTCTGGATGTGTTGCGCGAGCACCTCCCCGATGAAGTGAGTGGCCTTCTTTGCGAAGAGATTTCGGGCGAAGCAGAACTTCCTAGCGTTGATGAAATCACATGCGGTGAAGGGGGGACTTCCGGCGGAGGGTCCACGAGTTCATGGAGCCCCCCCGCAGGCGTTCCTTTATCGACGTTGAATCGTCCCGCTACCCTAAGTGAGATTGAAGAGCATGGCCGATTGAGGGCTGCGCAAACGCAAGCTGATACAGGTTCACCTGCGGCTGGCGACGCCGATGATCCGCCAGAGGCGCAAAGCCAGGCTGAAACGGGTGCTCAAGACGCGGACGCTCCTTCGGCCAGCGCAGGCGAAGACGAGGAGAGCGCGGAAGGGGGCGTATCGCCCCCAGCGCCAACGACCACGACGAACACCTTGTCCGGCACGCTCGATGGCGAAGTGATGGCGGGCACAGGCGTGGTCGAATCCGGGGTGAGCGCAACACGCACCTACAACAATGATCGCCGCCAGATCGTCATCACCATGAGCGATGGCAGCACGACCTATAGCAATCAGGCGGTGACCGTTATCGTCGTCCGAACCGAGCGCGAAGCCAACGGCACTGTCAAAGTGCACCTTTACTTCCCCTCGAATGCAGCGGTCACCTTCTGCCAGATGGAAGGCGATGAACCCTGCCCGCAGGACCTTAGCCAGGCCCCGCGGGCCTACAGGACGTGGTCGCCAACGCCTGGGTCAGACAACGTATTTATCAGCAGTCTGCGGGGTACCGGGCCATGACCGCCACCTCCCCATCTCCTCGCACGCCCAAGGTGATGCGCGGCGCGATTGTCGGGATTGATATCTTCAACCCGATCTCCTCGATCGCGATCTTCCAGTACAATCCGGAGCAAATCTCGCGCTCGATAAGCCCGCAATATGGCGGCGGGGCGGGCGGGGCCAAGTCCGAGCCGCTGCGCCTTGTCGGCCCGCCGCAAGAGACGATCTCGGCCAATCTCAAGCTCGATCTGATTGACCAGATGGAAGAGGGCAAGAAGGGCCCGCTTGGCTCTGGCCTTTCCGGCCAGCTCGCCGCGCTTGAAATGCTGGTCTACCCCAAGTCGATCTCGGTCGCGATCAACCAGGCGATGTTACTTGGCGGGATGATGGAGGTCGTGCCGCCGGCCGCGCCGCTCACGCTGTTTATCTATGGTATCACGACAATAGTCCCGGTGAAGATCGAAAGCCTGTCGATCACCGAGACCGCCCATGATCCCAGCCTGCACCCGATCCGAGCGGATGTCTCAGTGGGGATGAAGGTGCTGACCTATAACGATCTTTCGATGACGAACCCGGGATATTGGGCCTTCATGGCGCACCAGGTCGTCAAGGAGACGCTCGCGACCATCGCCAGCGTCAACAACGCCGCGGATGCGGTTGGGCTGGATTTGTAAGGGGGAGCACGCAAGTATGATTTCCAAAGACAGCCGCTACGCCGATCACCCGATCCGCACGCGCACTGCACCCAATGGCGAAGAGGTGCGGTATCTGCGCCCCGCTTTGCTGCGTCCGATCGAAGGAATCGCGATCGCCACGCATCACCGGGTCAAGGATAGTGACCGGATCGACATCCTTGCCGCCCAATATTTCGGCGCCGCCCAATCCTGGTGGATGATCACCGCTGCCAGCGCGCGCCCGCATCCTGACGCAGCGATTGAAGAGCCGGGCGATCCGCTGGCAATTCCCGCTCTGGGCATCGAGGAGATCGGCCCGCGATGAGCGCCTTTGGCAACATCCTTGGCATACGCGCGCTCGTGCAACTTGGCTCGGGTACGGTCCTGCTGCCCGCAACGCTCGATGTGATGGAGGCGATCGAGGAGCTTGAGGTGCGCGTGTCGGCTGAAAGCGGTGCGCATTTTCGCCTGGTGCTCGCCGCGGGGCGCAGCGGTCCGCTGGGGCTCTTTGGCCCGCCCTTTATCGATGACACGCGGTTTCAAAGCGGCGGGCGGTTTGGCGTTTCGCTGATCTTTGGGGTCAAGCCGATCCCGATCATTCACGGCGTCATCGTCAAGTCGCAATATCTGCCACCCGACGACACCCATGACGGCAAGGTCGTGCTGCTGGGCACCGATCTTGCCGGTATCATGAACCGCGAACACGTGCAGACCCCGTGGCCTGCCATGGGACCGAATTTTATCGCGACGGCGATCTTGGCGAAGTATATCACCGACGGGATCATACCGAAGGTCATGCCGCCACAGATCTTCGAGCAGCCCAATCCGCTTGAGACCACTCCGGTTCAGAATTGCTCTGACCTCGCTTTCTTGCGGCGCCTTGCGCGCGATTCCGGTCATCACGCGGTGCTGCAGCCGGGGCCGGCGCCGGGCACTTCGACCTTTTACTGGGGGCCGCTGCCGATCATCGGGCTGCCGCAAAAGACGCTCAGCGTGGATCTCGGACCGATGTCGGATGCGTTCGACGTGACGATCACGCATAATGGCCACCAGATCACGACCGCCGGCGCCAAGGCAATCGACCGCCAGACCGGTGAGACGATCACCGTCGATGTGCCAGGGCTTGCAAGCACGCCACAAGGCGCGGTTCCCGAATGGCAAACCCGCAAAGGCCAGACCCGTCAGGAGCGGCTTGCGGTCTCGGGGATGACGGGCATGCAGGCTCAGGCGATCGCGATGGCGCGGCTCCAGGCCACGGCTGAACGGGCCGTCCAAGCGCGCGGGACGATCAACAACGTCAAGTATAACGACGCGCTCAAGCCCTTTCAGCAAGTCAATCTGCGTGGTGTGGGGAATATGTTTGGCGGTCTCTACACCGTGTCCGAAGTGCGCCATCGCATGCGACCGGGCGACTATTCGCAAACTTTCAGCCTCCAGCGCGGTGAGCTCTATTCGCTCGCGCCTGTGGTGCCCCCTGAAACGCAGGTGGCCTGATGACCGAGGAATGCAGCACCTTCTTTGGCAAGTATCGCGGGATTGTTGAGAACACCCTTGATCCCAACGGGTTGGGACGCATTCAGGTGAGCGTCCCGGATGTCTATGGCGACGGAAATTTGTCGTGGGCCATGCCGTGCCTGCCAGGCGCAGGCCCTAATGTCGGGCTGTTTACCGTTCCGCCGATTGGCGCGAAGGTCTGGATCGATTTCGAACGCGGCGACCCGCAATTCCCCGTTTGGAGCGGCGGTTTTTGGGATGATGGGAAGTGCCCTGTCCCGGCCGGCATCGAAAACGCCACAACCCGCGCATGGGTGGGCGACAACTTTCGCCTTGAGCTTAACGACACGCCCTCGCTCGGGGCGGGTACGCTAACCATCAGCACGTTGTCCGGTGACGCAGTGATCGACATGCAGGCCGACGGACTGGAGATCACGTTTGGCGGATGCAGTGTCAAGCTGACCAATATCGGCGTCACCATCAACGGCACTAATCTTGAGGTGATGAAGTGAGCCGCGAGATCATCACCAGCGCCACGCGCACGCAATGCCCCCATGGGGGAACCGGCACGTTGAGCGCGTCAAAGAGCAAGGTTCTAGTCGATGGAGCGCCCGCGCTTGTTCTGGGCGATGAGGGATCCGTGGCCGGTTGCAGTTTTACTCTGCCCAACGGCAAGCCGCAGCCTTGCGTATCGCAAAAGCTTCTCGGCGCGTCGAGCAAGGTGCTCGCCGAAGGCAGCCCGGTGCTTCTCAAGAACCCGGCCGATCTGTCTTACTCGGCGGAAAATATCCCGCAGGGGCCTGTCACGTGGAGCAGCGTCCAGGGGAAGGTGAAAGCGCTATGACCCATTTCGGCTTTCCCTATCGGATTGGTTCGGACGGGATCACGCAGAGCGCGAGCGAGGATCAGCATGTTGTGCAGCTGATCCAGCAAATCCTTTTCACCCGGCGCGGCGAAAGGCGCAACCGTCCAGAGTTTGGAGCCGGTGTGCACGAAATGGTGTTCTCCGAAAACGCCCCCGAAATTGCCGCGGCGGCGCGCAATATGGTTCAGGCAAATCTGCAGCAATGGCTCTCTCCCAGGCTTGAGATTCGAGGCGTCGCAGCCGAGGCGCGCGATAACCTTCTTCTGATTACAGTTCAGTACCGCCACACCGATCAAGAGGACGCTCGCACCGTCACTGTGGAGCAGGCGCTATGACCGGTGTGAGGCAGTCTTGCGGCACAAGTTTGCGGCGTCGGCGTGTGGCTGAAAGCAGCCTCCAGCTGGGCGGGCTTGAGATCAATGGGATCGACTTTATCGAGGTTGTTGATCGCGCTGCGCCGTCGCAGGAGCTGCGCCAGCGCGTCCTCGATGTCGCGTTTCTGAAGTCCGACGGTGTGAGTGAGGCCGGGGCTCCCCTGCTCGATGCCGGCAATTTTGAAATCTCGGGTGGATCACGCATCACCCAGATCGCTGTCACCGCGGTCGAACTTGGAGACGCGGCGAATGTTTTGCGTTTGACGCTGAACAAGAGCGGCGACTTCTCCTTTTATGAGCTGCGGGTCGTGGCAGCCCCGGGCGCGGCAGTGCCACCGGTTAACATTGATCCGCGGCTGTCTTGCGTGGCGTTTGAATTCAAAGTCGAATGCCCCAGCGACTTCGATTGCAAGCCGCCTGAGGATGATGACCCATCGCGGCCAGCCAGTCCTCCGCTGGACTATCTTGTCCGTGATTATCAGGGTTTCCGTCAGCTCATGCTCGATCGGATGGCGGTCACGGTGCCGGATTGGACCGAACGCAATCCGGCTGATCTTGGTGTCATGCTGGTTGAGGCCCTGGCCGATGCAGCGGACCGGACAAGCTGGTTTCAGGATGCAATCGCGACCGAGGCCTATCTTGGCACATCACGCCTGACGCAATCCCTTCGCCGCCATGCCCGGTTGCTTGGCTATCAGCCTTCCAGTGGCAGTAACGCGCGCGTGGCGGTGGCGATTGAGGCCAAAAAGAACGATCTGGGCGGGGAGGCGGTGCCGAAGGGCACTCGGCTGCTAACCGCGCCGATCGATAGCAAGGTTGAACGCCCGACGGTCCTGACCCGCAAGCCCGAGCTTTTCGAGGCCATGATCGGCGCAGGCTCAATTGTCTTCGAGACTATGGAAGCGTTGCCCACGCTTCGCCCCGCGCGCAACGCGATGCATTTTCATGATTGGGGCGACGCAGCGTGTTGCCTGCCAGCCGGCGCGACCGAAGCCTGGTTGGTGCGCGGCGGCCCAACGCTCGGCTTGTCGGTCGGCGACCTCCTGATTTTTGAAGAGCTCATTCCCTTTGGCGGAACCAAGGGAGATTATCCCGATCCCGCGCACCGCCAACTTGTGCGTCTTGTTGAGGTGGAAACGGGTCTGCGCGATGAGGTTATGGGTCAAGACCTTGTCCGGATACGATGGCATAGCGAGGACGCGCTCTCCTTTCCGCTGAACCTCTCCGGCACATTCACTGAACCCGGCGCGGTTGCCAGGGGCAATGTGGTTCTCTCCGATGAGGGCCGCACGCTCGATTTTTCGTTGGAGGAGGCCGATTGGAAAGAGGACGCCATCGCGCTTGAGACAAGCGCTGTGGGCGGCGTTTTTCCTGATGATGGCCCGGGCACGGCGCGGCGGGTACGGCTCGGGACTAGTCAATTGGTGCATGCGAAACCGCATGATCCCGACACTGCGATCAAAAGCCCGGCTACGGCCGTCCTACAGCCCGGCGGATCGGCTTTAGCCCAGGTGTCGCTTGATGGTGGCGGGCAGGTCTGGTCGTCTCAGCCCGATCTTCTCTCCTCGGATCGGTTTGCGACCGACTTCGTCGTTGAGCCGCGTGAAGGCGGCGGAAGTTACGCGCGTTTTGGCGATAACGTTTTGGGACGCGAACCGGCTGCGAGCACGCCGTTCAAAGCGCGGTTGCGGATCGGTGGCGGTGTGCGCGGCAATATCGCAGCGCAAGCCATTCGACACATTGTGCTGGATACCAATGAGACGATAAGCGGCGTCCGCAATCCGCTCGCTGCGACCGGAGGCAGCGCCCCGGAAACGAAGGGGCGAACGCGTATATCCGCCCCCCACGCTTTCAAGGTGCAGCGCCGAGCGGTTACACCTCAGGATTATGTCGACGCGGCGGCGTTGCATCCCGACGTCGTGCGAGCTTATGCCCGACGGCGCTGGACGGGGAGCTGGTACACGGTCACGCTTGCGGTCGACCTACTCAACGGGGCGAAGGTTGATTCCGGCTTTGCCGAAGATCTCAAGCGCTTTCTCGAAGAGCGACGTCTTGCAGGCCACGATCTCAAGATCGTAAACCCGATCTTCGTTCCGCTTGATATCGTGCTGTTTGTTTGCGTTCTTCCGGACTTCTACGCGCCGGCCGTCGAGCGCGAGCTGTTGCACGTGTTTTCTTCAAAAGCCTTGAGCAATGGGGCGCTGGGATACTTCCATCCCGACGCGTTGCAGTTTGGCGAAGACGTTGCCTTTTCTCCGATCATCGCACGCGCGATGCAGGTCGAAGGAGTCCAGTGGATTGGGATGTCCAACCATGACGGGGACGCAGTCGGGCGCTTCCGGCGCACCGACCAGCCCGATTTCGATCATGATGAGACCGGTGCGATTCCCATCTTTGAGGGAGAAATCGCGCGGCTCGATAATGATCCGAACTTCCCGGATTTCGGGACCCTTCGCTTTCATGTGGAGGGTGGGCGCTGATCATGCACAAGAAGACCGACAATTCGGCTTGCGGCGCGCGCGATCTTACGCCCCGGCGGCCTAGCAATCCGCCCGGGCGTCGCGAGATCGACTATCGCATTGGCACTCAGAGCGAGTTTCTTGAGCGGATGCTGTGGCGCGTGCCACGCCAGGAGGTGCCCGACGGCGATCTTGGGCCAGAGGCCTATCCTCTCCAGGGGCTGCGCGCAGACCGCGAGGGTGAGCCGACCGGCGGGCTGCTCGACGCTTTTGCCTGCTCGCTTGATGTTCTCAGCTTCTACTCGGAGCGGATCGCGAACGAAGGCTTTCTCGGCACCGCGAGCGAACGCCGCAGTCTCATCGAGCTGGCCGCTGCCATCGGATATGGCTTCGCCCCCGGCGTCGCGGCGAGCAACTTCCTGGCTTTCACCGTTGAGAATCAAGATGATCCCTACCGGCGGGTTGATATTGAGCCCGGCGTGCAGGCGACCTCGATCCCTCAGGTCAAAGACGCCCTGCCGCAAACCTTCGAAACGCTCGAAGGTATCACGGCCCGCGGCGAGTGGAACGCGATCAGGTCGCGCAGCGTGCGCGATCAACCGCTTGCGCTTTACCAAAGCGATGATGAAGAGGATCCGGCCAACGGCACCTTGTACCTGTTCGACCTCGACAACAGCTTCGATCTTGCCGACCCGCCTCCCGAAGGCTTGGTCGAAATATCCAGCGCAACCAAGCTGGCCGACTTTCATGCCATCACGCCGGGGCTCGACCTCGTTGCGAGGTTGCAGCAGCGTAAGCTTGATGTTCTGACCAACACAGAGATCGAGCCTGTGCTGCGCGCTTTGCCGGTGAACGAAGTGTTTGTGTCCGGTCTCGGCCTGGCTCTGGTTCCCGGTCAGCGGATTCTTGCCATTGCGCGCGCCGGGCCACAGGGCGAGACAATCGCCGAGCCGTTCCGGATCGAGACAGTTGACGAAGTGCGAGACTTTGGCCTCACGCGGCTGGTGCTGGCTCAGCATGGCAGCGAGCCTGGCAAGGTGAGCCGTCCGCCGCGCTATGTCTCGCCGCGGCTGAAGCCCGGTTTTATATCCACCCAAAGGCTCGCACTCGGCAGCGCCAATGTAGACAAGTATGTGCGCGGAACGGCGTGGACTGGGGATGGCCTATCAGCTTTCATTCGCACCCAGTCCTGGTCGCGCGCCAAGACGATGACAATGCTGCGCCAGAAACTGAACCCGGTTGTCGGGGAGGGCGGGTCTGACGCCATTGCTACCGGTTTCCAAGTCATGCGTGAAGGTGCGAGCGTTTTCGGTGCCAACGCGCCGTTATACGCGACGGTGTCCTTTGGTCAGGACACCGCTGGAAACCCAATTAAAACTCCCTTCGATCACGATTGGGACACGAACTCGACGACGATTTGGGTAGACGCCAAAAACAACCTTCACCAAGCCAACGCGCAAGTGTTTCTCGAACGCGAGGTCAAGGCCGCGCAGCCTGGAGGCTGGGCCATTCTCGAGAACGCCAAAGGTGAAACCATGGGGCTGCAGGTGACCAACGCGGCCACCCAGTCGCGTTCAGACTATACTGTCAGCGGCAAATCGACCGGCCTGACCCTTGCTAAGGCCGACGGTGAGGCACTTGTGCCGCCCGAACCTTCGATAGGCAGCACGCTCAACGCCTTCACCACTCGCGACACGCAGGTCTTCCTGGGATCGGAGGCGTTGACGCTTGGAGGTATTCCGCTTGATCCGGTCTTACAGGCCAAGTTGCTCGAGTTGGATCTGGATAGCCTTTATCTTGATCTCGAACGTGGGCGGCCAATCTCGCTCACCGGTGCGCGTGCGGACGCAGAAGGAATTGAAGGCAGCGAGACCGCGATCATTCGCGAAGTGATGCATATCGATGGTGCCACTCGGCTCTTTTTGGAGACCGCGCTGATATACGCCTATGAACGCACAAGCTTGCGTATCAACGCGAATGTGGCGCTCGCCAGCCATGGTGAGGCCGTCGAAGAGGTCTTGGGCTCGGGCGACGCTACGGCGGCCAACCAGACCTTTTCGTTGCGCCGGGTTCCGCTCACCTATGTTGCCGCCAGCACGGCGAGCGGCCGGGCATCGACTTTGAAAGTTTGGGTCGACGGTGTCGCCTGGTCCGAGGTCCCCACCTTGTTTCACGCCAGCCCGCAAGATGCGGCTTTTGAAACCCAGCTTGGCGAAGACAATCTCGTCACGATCCGGTTTGGCGATGGGGTTAAAGGACGCCGCCTGCCGACCGGGGAACTCAATATTACCGCCAGTTATCGCACAGGGACTGGACTGGACGGGCATGTGCCTGCGCGCACGGTGACGCAGCTCAAAACCAAGCCGCTGGGCGTTCGCGGTGTGACCAACCCTTCACCAGCAACCGGCGCGGCCGATCCGGAGGATCTTGACCATGCGCGGGTCAGCGCACCCAACACGGTCAAGACCTTGGGCAGGGTTGTTTCCCTCTCCGACTATGAGGACTTCGCACGCAACTTTGCGGGAGTGGGCAAAGCAAAGGCGGTGCAGTTGTGGTCAGGCCAAACCAAGTTGATCCATCTCACAATCGCTCCAGAAACCGATATCGAGTTGCCCACCGACGCGCCGCTGCTGTCGACCCTGGCGGTCGCGCTTGATCTGGTTCGTGACGTCGCGCGGCCGGTCGTGATTCAGCCTTACGTGCGGGTCTATTTTCGCCTTGCGGCCCGCATATTGGTGGCAAGCGCTTATCGCCTGCCTGATGTTGAGCGCGACGTCCGGGCTACAATTGAAGCGGCGTTTGCCTTCGACCAGCGCGCGCTTGGGGAACCGGTCAGCTCTGCCGCGGCGATCGCCTTGATACAAGCGGTGCCGGGTGTCGTTTCTGTCGACCTTGACGGACTGGAACGCCTTGAGGGCGACGAAGCCATCGAAGAGGGGGATTCACCCAGCCTGAGTGCGGTGCTGAAGTCCGCCTCAGCGACCGCGCCGGGGAAACGGCAAGACGGAGCGTTTGCGGCGTCCGAGCTGGTCCTGATCCTGCCGTCAGCGATCGATCTGAAGATGAAGTACGCCGATGCGTGATCGTCGCTCCACGCCACTCTTTGACGCCGTACCATCCTATCTCAAGCTGCGCGATGGTCAGGATCAGCGCGCTCTTGAAGCCCTGACCGCTCTGCTCACGCAAGAGCTGCAAGTGGTAGAACGCGACGTTGATCAGCTCTACGATAACTGGTTCGTTGAAACCTGCGAGCCTTGGGTCTTGCCTTATATCGCTGAGGTCGTGGGTGCGCGGCCGATGCGCGAGATTGGCCCTGACCGCGCTGGGCAGTTGCGCGCCTATGTCGCCAATGTGCTGCAATATCGGCAAGCCAAGGGAACGGCGGCCGCGCTGGAGCAGGTGTCCCGCGATGTGACGGGTTGGCCAATCGTTGCGGTTGAGTTCTTCAAGCACCTGACCATGGCGGAGAACGTCAACCACCTGCGCGGACTGCGGCCCGTTACCGCCAGCGTCCGGCGCGCGGATCAGCCTCAGCGCGCGCACCGTCCGTTCTCAAAGGCTGCGCATCTTCCCGCTGCCGGACGCGCCGATGGTTTTTCGGGGCGTTTCAACATTCCCAATCTTGGATTGTTTGTCTGGACCCGGTCGGCCCAACCGCTGTTTCCCGTGGTGAGCGAGAAGGATGGCTATCTTGGTGGGCCCACCCCTTCGCTTATTGCCTCTGATGGTTCAATTCGTCGCTTCGATCCGCTTGGGCGTGATGTGGCGCTGGTGAATTTGCCAGAGCCAGACACGACGATCGCTGATCGGGTTTCGCCGCTTAAAGTTCCCGAGCCCCTGCAGCGTCAGGCCCTGGCTGAAGAGCTTGACGGATTGCGCGATGGATCGATCACGGCGCCGCAATGGTTCGGGGAAAGGCCCGTACTAAGAGTGCGCCTCGACGGCGACGAGGTTTCTGCAGAGAACCTCTTTTGTTGCAATCTTGCCGAGGCCTCGGACGGAAGCGTCCGCCGACCATCGAACGCTGGCCACGTCTTGTTCGACCCCGTCCTTGGCCGGCTCTCGCTTAGCGCAAGCGATAAGGAAAAGAGGGTCGAGACTGGTTTTGCGCACGGCCTGGCGATGGATGTTGGCGGTGGACCCTATGACAGGCGGGCGTCGCTGGAACGCTGGTGGGGCGACTTCTTCGTTCCGGGCGAAGCGGACCCTTGGCTGATCGGTGTGACTCAGCGCGCCGAGTTGCAGACGGACAATCCTGACTTGGGCGGACCCGTTGTTGGCACATTGCGCGAGGCTGTCGAGCGTTGGAACGCCCGTGCGGAAGGTTCGCGCGGCGTTATCGTCCTGTTCGACAGTGGAACCTATCCTGAAGCGATTACCGGGACGAACGGCACGATTGATCTGAGCAACGGAGCCCGCTTGGCGATCGTCGCCGCCAACTGGCCGGGCGTGCCGCTGCCTGACGGAACGGTCTTTCGATCGCCGGATGATGTGTCGCCGTCATTGTGTCGGCCGTTCATCGCGTCGCGGATAAAAGTGCGGGCCAGTTCCGGTGCCGATGACCAACCCGCACGTTTGCTCCTCTCCGGGCTCGCGCTCAAGGATGTGCGGATGGATCCCGGCGAGGCTGTCGATCAGCTGGACATTCACGATTGCACATTGGGCTTTGATGGCGAAGTGTTTGGCGAGGCGCTGCGCTGCTTGGGAGATGACGGGATCAGGCTCTCCATAGAGCGCTGCATGCTGGGGCGGATCTGGCTGCCCAATTCAACCACGAGCCTTTCGATCAGCGACAGCGTCCTCGCCTTTGGTCCGCAGCCATCGCTGGGGAAGAGAGTGGCCTTGCGCGCGCCCAGAAGCGATCTTGAGATGGCGCGATGCACGGTCTTGGGGCAGACCGAGGCTCGCGCGGTTGAGGTTGAAGACTCGATCTTCGCCGGACGCGTGACCGTCGCCTTTCGCCAGACTGGCTGTGTCCGCTTCAGCTACGCAACATCGAATTCGGTGATCCCACGGCGCTACAGATGCGTTGATGAGAATTCGGACGCCGATGGTGTGAACGATGGCCGAAAACGCTTCCCCGAGTTTGTCTCCGATGATTTTGGCAGGCCCGGCTTTGCAGAACTCACACCGGGTTGCACAAAGGATATCCGCGAGGGAGCCGAGGGCAATCTGGAAATGGGTGTCGGCAATCACCTGCGCGTACCCGCGCGCCTTGCCAATCTGCGCGACGCGATCACCGAGTACGCGCCGTTTGGCATGAACTGCGGGGTAATTTTCGTTGAAGAATGAGGCATGGTCATGAGTGGTGATTTCTCACGCAATTCGTTTGATCGAGCAAAGGCGTTCAGCCTCGTCCGGCTGCAACAGGGTCGCTTGCTCAGCGATGCGGACTTCAATGAGCAGGGCGACCTGCTCCGTGACGCTGAACGCTTTAGCGCGCGATCCGTCATCGGACCGGTTGGCTTTCCTCAGGAGGATGCGGGCTTCGCGCTTGCGGAGCAAGCCTCGCTCGGCGGCTTTACGCTGTCGGAAGGAACCGCTTTTGTTGGCGGGCGCCCGGTTTATTGCTCGGGGCCTCAGCCCTTGGAGATCCGGCGAAAGTCGGGCACGGGCGCTGATACGAAGTGGGTGGCGATAAACGGGCCTGCGCTTCGCGTTGGCGATGCGCTTTCCAAGGCTGATGACGGGAGCGGTCCGGTCTTCCGCGTTACCAAGAGCGAACGCAACGAGGATGGTGAGGCGCAGTTCGAGGTCACGCCGTCCCTGACACCGCAATCGCTGGGAAAGGTGTGGCGTGTTGCAGCGCTGGACCCTGAGCGCGGCGACCTACCTGAAGCTGTGGGGCGCTATCTTGCCTATCTGGAAGTGTGGGACGCAATCGTCACTGCGGTCGATGACACCGATCTGCTTGAGGTGGCCTTTGACGGACCAGACACAGCGGCTCGCGATCGCACCAGCTGGCGCGTTGGCTTTGCCTTGGAAGAGGATCTGGTTGAAGCGGGTCTGGGTGAGGCGCCGCTTACCTGCGCAGACTTTGCTGGCGAATTTGAACCGTTTGGTGCGCGCGCCCAGCTGGCGGCGCGGACGGTGGTGTCCGACACTGAGGCGGGCCCGTGCACTTTGCCCCCAGATGCCGGGTATCGCTCGGTGGAGAACCACCTTTACCGGGTCGAAGTCCACGTCCCACGCATGGGTGGGCCAGCGCTTTACAAATGGTCGCGCGATAACGGCGCGCACCGCACGCGGTATAACGCAATCGAAGATGGCGCGCTGTTGGTGGACAGTCTGGGGCGCGATCCCGTAACCGCTCTCAAGAGTGGCGACTGGATTGAAATCCTCGATGACGCCGCGTTGGAGGCCAACAAGTCGGGTTTCTTCGCTCAGATCGCCGATGCAGTCGGATCGCGAGTGACCCTTTCAGAACTGCGCAGCGCCGACGATCTTGCGCCACTCGCCTCGGGTGGGGATCCCAATCTGAACGCTTTGCCCGAGGCCGCGACCCTTCGCCGCTGGGAAGGGGGATTGCCCGTTCCGGTTGATCCCGCGGCCGACTGGGTCGAGCTGGAACTTGGCCTCGAAGTGCGCTTTCGCGAAGGGGCCTTGCTGCACGGCGATTGTTGGACGATCCCGGCCCGTTCGCTGACGGGCGATGTCGATTGGCCAAAGCACCCAATCACGGGCGACCCGCTAGACGCTTTGCCCGAGGGGCTTGAGCGCGCCTTCGCACCTCTCGGATTTGTGTCGTTGAGCGCAAGCGGCGCCTGGAGCGTTGAAAGCGATTGCCGCGTTCGCTTCGCGCCGCTCGCGGATCAGGTGATGTTTGACTACGTCAGCGGTGACGGCCAGCAGGCGATGCCTGATGAGACTTCGCCGACGGACCGTGTGGCTTTGCCGCAGCCTCTCAAAGTCTCGGTTACGCGCGGTCGCCGGCCGGTTCAAGGCGCACGGGTCCGGTTCTCGGTCGGCACGGGTGATGGGCGTCTCGATGGTTCGCAAACCAATGTCGAGGTGATGACCGACAGCGAGGGTGTCGCGCAGGCGCACTGGGCAATCGATGGGGCTAACGCGCTGCAGACGGTTGTGGCGTTGCGTGTCGATGCGGACGGTAACGACGTTGGAGCACCGGTCGAATTCGCGGCGACCTTGTCCCGCGCGCGGGCAACCAGCTTTGATCCAGCCAACACGCCCGAGCTCGCCGGAGCGCTCAATGTGCAGGACGCTATCGAGCAGCTTGCGCGCACGCAAAATGGTGGTTGCGAAACCCACATCATCACTCCGGCAACCGACTGGGTCAGCGTGCTTGCAAGTATCCCGAAGGGTTTGGACGTCAGTGTTTGTTTTGCGCCCGGGCGATACGAAACCGAAGAGACCGTTGTCGTCAAAGGGCTTGGCCATGTGCGTCTCAACGGGAGTGGCAAGGGAGTGGAAATCGCGGCGCTCAGGAGCGAATGCGCGATCGAGTTTGTCGACTGTAAGAGCTTCATCGCGAGAGGCGTGTCTTGCTCAGCGCTCGCTTTGCCAGATCGGATAACGGGCGAAGGACAGAACCCCCAACGGCGCGGGGCTCTTACCCTCACCGGCATACCGGAAGTCGATGTGGCGCAGTGCCATTTTGCGTGCGGTCCGGGTAGCACCGATGAGCGCACCGCGCTCACCGTTCGCGCCAGACCGGATGAAGATATGGTGGCTCCCATGCGCTGTGTTCGGGTGGTGAATTGCGAGATCGAGGTCGGCTATCGTCAGGAAGGGATTCTGGTTCACGATGCCATTGATCTGATTGTCGCCGACAATTGTGTCTCGGTTCTGCCAATCCCCGATGGCTTCAGCACCGCCGCAGGGAATCTGACAAAGAAGCAATTGGCGCAGCTCAACAGCGCGCTGATCTCAAGCATCAAGACCGGGGATGCGGTGCTCGGCAAGGATGTGCGTGAGGTGCGAGTGGGCGAATTTTCCGTCACTTTTCTGAGCGCGATACCACAAGCCCAATGGAGCGGCGCTGTGCGCAAGTTTCCGCCTCCCGCACAGGCCTCTCGCAACGAAGCGGGCGTGAAGGCGTATTGGGAGCAATTGCAAAGCGCCATTATTGAAACTCCCGAAGCGATGCCGAGCTTCCACGAAGCGCTCAAATTTGCCGGCGATGGCAGCGTCGATCGGGTGGATGAGACGACCCGTCGGCGGATGCTCGTGCTCAAGGAAAGAGGCATCGCTAAGCGGACGGAGATCTTGTCCGCTGGCCGCAACGTGCTTTTGGAACGCAATGGCCAATCGGTTGCCTTCAAATCACCGGTTTCAAACCGCCAATGGCAGTTGATCATGAACCGTGCAGAGGCGGATCAACCGATCAAGCCCGGCGTGGATTTGGTTGCCTATGTGAAGGGCGTCGGCAATCGCTTGCTGCTGGGGACTCTTTCGAGAAGCGGCTTCAGCGAGTTCTCACGGTGGTTCAACGCGAACACAGGATCGCGCAAGACCATGGCCCACCAGGCGATCGTTTGCGCTGGGAGCACGCTCGATACCGTGCGGATTTCAGGCAACATCGTTCGCGGTTTCAACACCGCGATCCGCGTCGCGCTGAGCCACGAGGCCCAGTCCTTCAACGTCGGTAGCGCAACCATTGAGGACAATGTCTGCGAGTTGACGACACCGGGTCCGGAACTGCGCTGGCTTCACGGTGTCTATGTCGGAAACATTGACCGCCTGATGATCCGCAACAATCGCCTGATGCATTGGCGGGTCAGCGGACATCACAATTCGCCCTACGAATTTGGGTTCTGGATCTTTGGTTTCCTAGGCACACAATTGCTGTTCAAGGACAATCGCATCGAAATCGCCAAGCGCGGTTTTCGAGTGAAAAAGCTCCTTGAAGGCGGCGCTGGAGGTATCCCGGATGATGAATGGGATGATTATCATTGGTTGATGGCTGACAATCAAGTGATTGGAGCGGTTAGACTGGATTCAACTAATCCATTTCACCTTATGAAATATCGCGACAATTACGGCGCTCCGCACCAGATTCAGTAGGTATTTCCGATTGCGCAACATCTCTCGGGCTGATACCTTTCTCAGGCTGTACATCTAGTATGGTATTTAAAGCGAGTCGCGAATTACCGTGGTCGACGAGCTTCTGGTTCGAGTCCAGAGAGCGGGGGACAAACTGTCTCCCGCTCACTTGGCTTTTCGGCGCGACATCGGGTGCCGAATGGTCATAGCCTTCAGCGTTGCGCGACCGATTTCCAACTCAGCGCCTTTCTGAAGCGCTGGAGCGAAGGCGCGTCCCGCTTCGGCAATGTGGCCAAGCCCAGTTGCTCGGCCGTTGTGCTAGACTGATACAGTCTGTTACCGGTCGATACATTGCGTGCAATAATTGACTGTATTAACCCCTACACACGGGAGAAAGTGAGAGGCCACGATTCTGGCAGGGTCAGAATTCAGTAGGTCCACACGGGATGAGGGGAAATCATGCTCAAGAAAATCTTGATCGGCGGTTTGGTCGCGGTCCTCGCGATTGGAACCGTAGGCTGGCTTAATCGTGCGTCGCTGCTGGAGGCTTTCCTCCTAAATCAAGCGCGCGCCAATCAGCCAGAAGTCGGCCCTGCTCAAACGGTTGCCTGGGATCAGGGACCGCTCGAAGCGGCCGAACCCAGCGGTGATCGCCCCCCCAACATCGTTTTCATTCTGCTCGACGACCTTGGTTACAACGATATCTCGACCTTTGGTGGCGGGGTCGGCGTTCCCACGCCCAATATTGACCGTCTCGCGGCCCAGGGCGCGATCTTCAGCCAAGCCTATTCGGGCACCGGCACCTGCGCACCATCGCGCGCGATGCTGATGACGGGTCGCTATCCGACCCGCCACGGCTTTGAATTCACGCCGACCCCCGACGGTATGACCGATGTGATCTCGACCATTGCCAACGCGAGGGAGCGCCCTTTCTTGCCACGCCTGGAGACCAATCCGAACAGCGCGGGCCGAGATCTTTCGTACCCAGATAAAGGCCTGCCTGGTTCTGAAATCACGATCGCTGAGCTTTTGAAAGAGCAGGATTATCACACGGTTCATATCGGCAAATGGCACTTGGGCCGCCGTCCAGATTTCATGCCAAATGCGCAAGGATTTGATGAGAGCCTGCTGATGCACAGCGGGCTCTTTTTGCCCGAAGACGATCCCAACGTGGTCAACGCCAAGCTCGAAATTGACCCGATCGACAAATTTCTGTGGGCGGCCTTGACCTATTCGGCTTCGTTTAATGGTGGTGAGGCGTTTGAGCCGGGCGGTTATCTAACCGACTGGTGGACCGATGAGAGCCTGAAGGTGATCGAGGCGAACAAGAACCGGCCGTTCTTTCTGTATCTTGCGCATTGGGCGCCGCACACACCGCTCCAAGCGACCAAGGACGATTATGAAGCCGTCGGTGATATCACCCCGCACCGGCACCGTGTGTACGCTGCGATGATCCACGCGGTCGATCGAAGCGTCGGGCGCGTTCTGGACAAGCTTGAAGAAGAAGGCATGGCCGACAACACGATCGTCGTTCTCAGCAGCGACAATGGTGGCGCGGGCTATTTGGGCATACCGCAAGTCAATGAACCGTTTCGCGGTTGGAAGATAACCCTCTTCGAGGGCGGTATCCGTGTCCCCATGTTCGTCAAATGGCCGGCTAAGATCGCTCCTGGCACCCAGGTAGAGACGCCGGTTGCGCATATCGATCTGCTGCCGACTCTTGCTTCGGCAGGAGGGGCGCCCCTGCCGACCGACCGGGTCATCGATGGCCGGAACATCTTGCCCGCGGCCATGGGCGAGGGCGGGATTGAGCGGCCCAACGACGCGATCTTCTGGCAGACCGGTGAATACATGGTCGTGCGTGCGGGCGACTGGAAGTTGCAGCGCGACGGGCGCCAGAACAAGCTTTGGCTGTTTGATCTTCAATCGGACCCGACCGAACAGAACAATCTCGCCGATACGATGCCCGACAAGGTCGCTGAGCTCAACGCGTTGATCGACGCGCATCAGGCGGATTCGGTGGGCTCGCTCTACCCCTACAGTCTGGTCAGCCCGATCCAGATCGACAAGACGATTGATCGGGAAGCGGAAGAGGGCGACGAATACGTTCTTTGGTTTAACTGACGCGATGGGCGCCTGGGAAAAAGATCCTAGTGCCCGAGTGATTTCAACTCTGCGAAGAACGATCGCTTTGAGGCGTGCATGAGGAGCTTTGCGCTATGTCTGTTGCCCTAAAATCGCTGGCGGTGCTCCTCACCGCTTTGGGACTCGCAGCGCTCAGCCTTTGGATCTTGGCGGCGAGGCAGCCATCGGGCGCAATCCATAACCATGAGAGCGTTATCTTTGTTGCGATCAAACATGACGACGCCTCTTTTGTGAAATCCAGCGGGTTCTTGGGAGAGAAGGCCTTATGGCGCGCCAGCGCGGCGTTCCCGTTCATCAGCGACATCGAGCAGTACTGGACGGACTATCTCATCCTGCCCGACGACCCTTCGCTTGTGACTGGCATCGTACACGTGGGCGAGCTTGCTGAAGTCTATATCGCTCAGGTCGAATTGACCAAGATTCCTTCGATTGTTCCGGGACTTCTGCGCGCGCAGCATCTTGTTGGCTTGACGAGGCGCCCGAACGGTCCATTGCCGACCAGCACAGATGTCATCGAAGGTCGCCGGGATGTGCTTCCAACGCAGGCCTCGCTCGACGCCGCGCTTGCCATGGACTCCAACACGCAAGTCACGATGATGAACTTCCTTGCCTACTTCCCGACGCCGACGGGCGACAAGGAGCCCGGGCGACGGACCTATCGGCGCTATGGCCAGGAAGCGATAAAGGCGGTTCACATGGTTGGAGGGCAATTCTTGTTTTCCGGGACCGTGACAAAGGTTCTGCAAGAAGCGAAGGGCCATCCCGCACCCGTTGTTTGGGATGATTTGGCGGCTATGATCTACCCCGATCCCACGGCGATTTTCTACATGGAACAGGATGCCGCGTACATCAAAGCGCTGGGTTGGCGTGATGATTCGCTTGAGCGCACACGCGTGATTGCGACCGTTTCCTACTGAACGACGCTGAGTCAGAGGAAGGGAGCGCACCGCCTCGCGCGGCCGCTATCTTTGCCCCCTTTCGGACCTACCTATTAGACGATCGAGTTGTTCTGGCCGACGACGAAACGCGATGGCTCGCCGCGCAAGAATGCCGCGAGGGGTGCAGTATCATCCGCGCTTGCGAGGAAACCAGCCAGTATGGAATTGCGCTTGCACAAGTGGTCGCTGATCACGTCGGGCTTCCTTTCCAGGCCAAAGGTTTCTGCCTAGGCGCCCGCAGTCTTACGCGCGCCTTCGGTTGCAAACACGCCAGGAAGCAAGGTGTTCAGGACCACGCCGTGCGCTGCAATCTTGCGCGAGACACTGGCGGTGCAGTTCAGCAGGGCCGACCGGGCGCGAGCGGCTGCGCAATCCAATCCGTATCAACCTTTCATGCCCCGTTCCGTTTGAGCCTGGTGAACGTCGTCAAATTAGCGCTTGCAGGAACTCGAATAATATAGGACATTAAACAAGACAAGCGACGGGACTAAACTAAGCCCGCGCTGTTTCAGGGGAGAGGAAATTGGAACGGAACACCACCAGGAATCCGTCTGCAAAGCGCCTTGCCAGGCTTTCGGAAGGCATCGCGCTTTCCACGCTTTTGCTGGGAATGAGCGCTCCGGCCTTCGCGCAAGATACGGACGACACCGCTGTTCAAGATGAGGATCTGGAAGTCAATTCACGGGTCCCCACCATCTTGGTGACCGCGACCAAGCGTGAGCAGACACTTCAAGAGACGCCTGTAGCGGTTTCGGTTGTCGGTTCGGAGGAGATCCAACGCGCAGAAATACAGGATCTCATCGATCTCCAGTCGCTGGTTCCGTCGCTGACGATCCGCCAAAATCAGACAGCGGCGAATGCAACGTTCTTCATCCGCGGATTTGGTAACGGCTCGAACGCGATCGGTCTTGAACCTTCGGTGGGAGTGTTCATTGATGGTGTGTATCGCTCGCGCTCGGCCGCCTCGATTTCGGACTTGCCCAACCTTGAGCGCGTCGAGGTCCTTCGCGGACCGCAATCCACTTTGTTCGGTAAGAACGCGTCGGCCGGTGTCATTTCCGTTACGACGCGCAAGCCGCAATTTGAGCTCGATGGTGCGGTTTCGGCAACCTATGGCAATTTCAACGCTGTTCGCCTCGATGGCTTTGTGACGGGACCGATCAGCGACAACCTTGCTGTCAGCGTGTCGGGCAACTTGAACCGGCGCGATGGGTTCTTCGAGGATCTTGGAACTGGCGAAGATGTAAACGAGCGTGATCGCTGGGGCGTTCGCGGTGATATCCTGTGGGAGCCGACCCTCGACATCAGCTTCCGCCTTATCGGTGACTATGACAAGATCGATGAGAATTGCTGCGGAGTTACCAACTTGGTGGACGGTCCGACAGGCGCCATCGTCACCGGGCTGGGGGGGGAATTCGTCAGCGAAGACCCGTTGTCGCGTGATGTGTTCTTCGATGTTGTTCCGACCAATGAGATCGAGAATTACGGCGTTTCGTTGCAAGGCGACTTTGATCTGGGCTTTGCCACACTGACCAGCATCACCGCTTGGCGTAACAGCTCAAACGAAAGCAACAGCGATACCGATGCGACAAGCCTCGAAGTGTTCTCGCAGACGTTGGCGTCTTCGGACATTGAGACCTTTACGCAGGAAATCCGGCTGCAGTCCTATGGCGCAGACAACTTCATCGACTGGACCCTGGGCGGGTTCTACTTCGATGAGACCGTCGAGACTTCGAACGACATTCGCTACGGCCAGGATACCCGTGACTTCTTCGCTGGTCTGGCTGGCGGTCCGCAGACCCTTATCTCTCTGGAGAGCTTTGCAGGTTTGCCGACTGGCACTTTCGGAGGCTCTGGCCAGGGCCTCTTCGACTTTGGCGGTCAGGACAACACCGCTTGGTCGATCTTTGGATCGGTTGATGTCAACCTTACCGACCGACTGACCGCGACGATTGGTCTGAGTTACACTGAGGATGAGAAGACAGCCAATTACGGCGGCGTCAGCAACGATTCGCTCGCGGCGCTGAACCTGGAGCAGCTGGGGTACACGGCGACCCTTGGAGGCATTCTGGGCGGGTTGGGCATTGACCCGACCAACCCTGCACAGGTCGGTGCATTCATTCAGGGCAATCCGCAGCAATACGCACAGATTCAGCAACAGGCTCTCGCTGTGGCGCAAGGTCCGAATAACCCGTTTGGCGACCTCTCGGCGCTGCAGATCTTCCCGCAGTTCGTCGGCTTCCCCAACTCGGTTGAGAATGGTCAGACCAATGACAACAGCACCGATGTTACCGCGAGGCTGTCCTACGATGTCACCGACAACATCAACGTTTATGTGTCCTACGCGACCGGCTTTAAGGCGTCGTCTTGGAACCTCGGGCGCACAACCCGGCCGTTTGCTTCTGACTTTACCCCCGGCAATCCGGTTGTAGACCCGTTCACGCAGCAGACGCTGTTCGTGACGCCTTCCTCACCGATCACGGATGCCGGTCTAAACGTCATCAACGGTGAAGCCGGAACGCGCTTTGCGGCTCCGGAAGACGCCGAAGTCTACGAACTGGGCATCAAGGCGCAGTTTGACACTGTGTCGTTCAATTTCACTGTGTTCGATCAGTCGATTCAGAATTTCCAGACCAATGTCTTTACCGAAGACGGTTTTGTGTTCGCCAACGCTGGCGAGCAATCGACCTTTGGTGTGGAGATCGACGGCACGTGGAGCCCGCTGGATGGTCTTATCCTGACGGGTGCAGCGACCTTCCTTGATCCGGAGTATGACAGTTTCCCGAACTTCGGACCGGGAATCGATATCTCGGGTCAGCAGCCGCAGGGCATTGCTGAGACGCAGTTCAACCTGGCGGCCAATTACGGCTTTGCCATCGGCAGCGTGGATGCGTTTTTGCGGGCTGACTGGTCGCACCTTGGCAACTCGCCCTTCTTCGATAACCCGAACGATCAGGCGGTGTTTGAGGCGACCGACTACACGCGCGAGCAGAACCTTGTGAACCTTTCGTTCGGCATAAGCACCGCGAGCGAGCTCGACATTACTCTATGGGCCCGCAATCTGCTGGATGACGAGTTCATTGTGTTCGCCTTCCCAGCGGTGGCGCAGGCGGGAACCTTTAGCGGGGCTCCGGGTGAACCGCGCACCTATGGTGTGACGGTTCGCAAGTCTTTCTGAGCCCGCAAGCGCATCGATTGGCCGATCGGAGGTCTCGTTGTGAAACCAAAGAGCCGCTTGATCGGTCGGCCAATCAGCACTTTGAGCCAGACCATAAGGCGGCAAGCGGGAAGCGGTCGATGTCTACCTTGAACGCGTACACGCTCTCTCCAACTGAAAGGCCCCCCAATGACTGATTTCATAGTGTACGGCGTCCCAGCCTCTCCCTTTGTTCGCAAGACAGAGGCCTTCCTTCATCACGTCGGCGCCGAATACGAATTCGAGAATGTCAATATCATGGGCATGCCCGACTGGTTCGTTGAAATCAGCCCGGCGAAGCGCATTCCGGTTCTGCGCGACAAGACGATCGGCACCGAAGGCATACTGGGCACGATCGCGGATTCCTCCGCGATCGCTGTTTTCCTGGAAAAGCGCTTTAACGCCGGCCTGTTTGGCAAAGACGCTTACGAAGCTGGCCGCATCGCCTGGTTCGAAGAGTTTGCCGACACCAGCCTTGCTATGACGATCGGGATGGAGGTTTTCCGCCCGATTGTTTTTCCCGCTTTTGGCGGCAATCCGCCAGATTTGGAAAAGGCCAAGGCAGGCTGGAACGAAAAGCTGCCCCCGATCTGGGACTATTTCGAAACATCCTTGGAGGGCAAGGAATACCTTGTCGGCGACGCCTATTCGCAGGCCGATATCGCGCTGGGCGCTCAGATGTCTCAACTAACCCTGATCACCAATCTGCCCGATGCAGCCAAGTATCCCAACCTTATCAGGCACACCAAACTCATAATGGCGAAGCCGGGCTTTGTTAACAACTTGGACAAAGCTGGCGCGATGCTGGGCATGGTCGTTAAGGAAAAGGTCGACCTTTCATAAGAGCTCTCCAAGGGGCGCGGCTGGGTCGTCGCGCCCCACCTCTTTTCAATCTACGGAAATCTCTCACCATGCTGAAACTCCACTTTGCTCCCAATTCTCGCGCGGGCAGGATTGTCTGGCTTCTTGAGGAGCTTGGCCTTCCCTATGAACTCAACAAGATGGATTTCCATCCCAAGGACCTGAAGTCCGCTGAACACCGCGCGCGTCATCCGCTCGGCCGTATTCCGGTTCTTGAAGATGACGATGTAACGATCTGGGAATCGGGCGCGATCGTTGAATACATTCTAGAGCGTCACAAAAATGGTGGGCTCAAGCCCACGGTCGAAGACCCGATGTGGCCGATGTACCAACAATGGTTTCACTATTGCGAGGGGATGGTGATGCCACCCATCAATACGATCGTCGTGCAAACTATCCTTTTGCCCGAAGATCGCCGCGACCCCGTAGCACTGGGCCAGGCGCAGCGACTGCTGACCAAGGCTCTGGCTCCGATCAACGACTGGCTGGAGGGTAAAGACTATCTCATTGAGCGTTTTTCGGGCGCCGACATCATGCTTGGCCACGCCTGCTTTATGGCCAATCGTCTTGGGTCAGTGACTGACGAGATGACGCATCTGGCAGCCTACGTTGAGCGGGTTACGGGTCGGCCGCACTTTCAGACCGCGATTACCATGGCCTGATTTTAAGGCCACCGGATTGCGAGACGCTAACGGGAGAGAGCACGGCGGCGTTACCTCTCGCGACGATTCATGCCACAAATCGACATAAGTTTTATGCGATGGGGATGGCCTAATTGGGAAAGGGAAAACAGCTATGCTGCGCAACATAGGAATAGGGCTGGGAGTTCTTCTGGCGATCTTGGCCGTTGGGGCCTTCTGGATCACCCGGGATGGTTCAAGAGTGACCGCCGAAGGAAACGGAACTGTAGCGCTGGAAAGCGGCACCTATGAGGCGTTCCCGCTGCCAGACTACGCTGCTAAGGTCGTCACGGACGACTATAAGAGCTACTTTGTTGAGGTCGAACCCGGCATCAAGATCCATGTCCTCGAAGTGGGCGAGGGCTATCCGGTTTATCTGCAGCATGGCAACCCGACTTCGGGCCTGCTTTACCGCCAGGTTGCAGCTGAACTCCCCACTGAAAAAATGCGACTCATCATGCCAACCATGGTGGGCCTTGGCTTCTCAAGCAAAGTCCCGGCGAGCGAGCACACACTCGACAATCACGTTCGTTGGATGAGCGCGGCCCTTCGAGAGCTTGATCTCAAAAATGTCGTCTATGTCGGACAGGATTGGGGTGGCGCGATCGGCATGGGCGCACTGATGAACAACCCCGACTTGATCGAAGGGGCTGTGGTCATGAACACTGGCTTCACCGCGCCCGAGGAGGAGTTCGAACTCTCCTCCGCCCACACGCTTGCAGCGACGCCGATTATTGGAGAACTGGTCCTTGAAAACCTTGTAGCTTTTTTTGACCAGCTCAAGGGCGCGCAAGGCGATCCGGACTCGCTGCGTGAGGAAGTGTCTGATCTCTATGGCCGACCGGTGATCGAGAGTGGTAACGCCAAAGCGCCGTTGGCGCTGATGCGGATGGTTCCCACCGGTCCGGATCACCGCAGCACGCCCGAAATGCGCAAGATCGAAGCCTATGCGCGCACGCTTAGCGATCTGCCGGTTGAGCTGGTCTGGGGGATGAAGGACCCGATCCTCGCCAAAGCACTGCCCGGCATGAAGGAGTATTTTCCCGAAGCGCCTGTGACGGAAACACAGGCGGGCCATTTTCTCCAGGAAGAGGTGCCGGTCGAGATAGCCGAAGCGATCACTCGCGTGGTCTCCAAGGTTCAGGAAGCAAAGAGCGGAGCCGCCGAAAGTGGCTCGGAGGCGCCCGGCGAAGACGGCTGAAGGACATGCTCATCACTGGGGGTGAAAACGTTTATTCGGTTGAAGTCGAGAACGCGATTGCGAGCCATCCGGCGATCAGTCAGATCGCTGTATTTGGTATCCCGCACGCAACCTGGGGTGAGGCGGTCCACGCTATTGCCGTGCTCACGGACGGCGCTGAGGCGAGCGAGGCGGAGATTATCGACTATGCGCGCGCTTCAATTGCGGGGTTCAAAGTGTCAAAATCGGTAAGTTTCCGGGCGGACCTATTGCCTTTGTCGGGCGCGATCAAGGCCCTCAAGCGCGAGTTGAGGCGGCCATTCTGGGAAGTGCAGGACAAGGCGATTTCGTGACAGCGCTGCGCCCACACCAAAGCGTCCCCTGCGCGCAAGTGTCGTATTCTGACAACGCTTGCCCACGGCTTCCGTAGCGTCATGGGACTTACGAAACCAAAAAGCCGGGCCTCTCGCGTGGTAATGCTTGACATTAGCTCCCACGCCCGATTGATTTGATGTTAAGGACCTCTCGCAATGACCAGAAAATCGCACCTTTTGCGCGGGCGCTGCGCGCTGCACCTTGCGTCACGACCGATCGACCTTGTTGGCTGATTGTTCGGCTATGCTGGAGCTTCCCTATCTGCCCGACGAGGCGCCTAGCAATGACGGGGGACTTGAGCGCAGCGATGCGGCGCGAGTGCGGGTTGCTATTCTGTCCTATCGGTCCGATCCCAAAGTCGGTGGGCAGGGCGTGTATGTTGATTACCTCTCGAACGCCTTGGTCGAAGCGGGCGCTTTGGTCGATGTGATTTCGGGGCCTCCTTATCCGCACTTGTCGGATGCGGTCCGGCTGATCAAGTTGCCCTCGCTCGATCTCTATGCGCAGCCCAGGAACGGCCATTACGCGCTGCGCCCAAGGCACTTGCTGAGCGCGACCGACACATACGAATATTTCGGCCATCTTTCCGGCAAGTTTGTCGAACCCTACACGTTTGGCCAGCGCGCGCTGGCTTATCTCGAACGCCACCGCGACGAATACGATGTGGTGCTGGACAACCAGTCACTCTCGACCGGCGTGCTCAAGGTTGCGAGCAAGCTCGGACTGCCGCTCACCACCATGATCCATCACCCGATCACGCACGATCGTCGGCTTGCGTTGTCCGCGGCGCCTGATTGGGCGCACCGCGCGCTCGTACGCCGATGGTACGATTTCCATCGCATGCAGGTGCGCGTCGCCCGCGCGCTGCCGGTGGTTACTTGCCCGTCCGAGCACGCCAAGGCGGACATTGTGACCGAGTTCGGGGTGGATCCTGATCGCATCATCCCGATCCCGCTGGGCGTCGATCAGTCCACCTTCAAACCGTCGATCAAAACCGCTCGTAAGGCCCAACGGCTGATTACGACCGCCAGCGCGGATGTTCCGCTCAAGGGTCTGCATATCCTGATCGAAGCCTATCACACGGTCCTAAAGACCATGCCGGAAACCGAACTTGTGGTGATCGGAACACTGCGCAGGGGGCTGGCGCGCCGCAAATTGCGTGAGCTTGGTCTTGAAGACCGGGTTCGTTTCAAAAGCGACCTCACGCGCGCAGAATTGGCGGACGAATTTCGCAAGGCCACGATCGCTGTGACCCCGTCGCTTTACGAAGGCTTTGGCTTGCCTGCGGCAGAGGCGATGAGCTGCGGGACACCTGTTATTGTCACCGATGGCGGTGCGCTTCCCGAAGTGGCCGGCGATGCGGGAGTCGTCGTTCCCAAGGAGGATCCCGAGGCTCTTGCGGTGGCAATCCTCAGCATGCTGCAATCGCCCGACCGGCAATCCAGCGTCGCTGCGGCGTGTCTGGGCCGCGCCAGAACAACCTTTAGTTGGGACACCATCGCACCCAGATATCTCGACTTCTTCAAGCAGGCGATCCGGGCTCAGTGCTAACGGCGCGGTTCAAACATCTAGGCCTTAAGGAGGGTGACCGCGTGCTCGACTTGGGCTGCGGCGAGGGACGTCATGTCCACGGCCTCTATATGGCTGGCGATTTCGACGTGATCGGGGTCGACTTGGACGAGCCGTCGCTTGAGAAAGCGCGGGCCGGTTTGGCCACACTGCCAATGCCCGATGGACCGCGATCGCGCAGCGTTTCCTTCGAAAGCGGTGACGCCACGGCCTTGCGCTTCGACAATGACACATTTGACGCGGTGATTTGCTCAGAAGTGCTGGAGCACTTGCCCGATTACGGCGCGGCGCTGGCGGAAATCCGCCGGGTGTTGAAGCCTGCGGGCACGCTTTGCGTGACTGTGCCCAACGCCTGGCCGGAACGCATCTGCTGGAGGCTCGCGCCGTCGGTGGACGGCTACGCCTTTGAGCCAGGCGGCCATATTCGCATCTTCGACAAAACCGAGTTGCGCGTTGCGGTGGAGCGGCACGGTTTCACCTTGTTCAAGCAGCACCTTGCTCACGGTATCCATTCCCCGCTTTGGTGGCTTAAGTGCGCGTTCTGGGAACGTCGCGACGATCACCCTTGGGTCAAGGCCTATCATGCCCTGCTTGTGTGGGACCTGATGAAGAAACCGTGGCTGACCCGCGCGATGGATACGGTGATGTCTCCGGTGATGGGCAAAAGCCGGGTGTTTTATTTCGATGGGCGCAAGGCCGCCTGATGCACGGCGCAGCGCTCAGCAAAGCGTCGATCGCGCTCGAACAACTCAGGCCAGCGGCCGAGCGGATTGTGCAGGTTCAAAGAGCGGATGGCGCGATACCTTGGTTCGAGGACGGCGCGTGGGATCCTTGGAATCATGTCGAATGCGCGATGGCGCTGACGACGATGGGTTACACCACCGCAGCGGTGAACGCGTTCGAATATCTGCGCTCGACCCAGCGCGAAGACGGCGCGTGGCTCGGCGAATACGGCAATGCGCTACCCATGGTCGACCGCGACTTCATCAGCCGCGAAAAGGCTGAAGCGCTGATCGATTCGAACTTTTGTGCCTATCCAGCGGTCGGCGTTGCGCATTACCTCCATAGCACGCGCGACTTCTCAAAGGCGCGCCAATGGTGGCCCATGGTCAAACGCGCGCTTGACTTTGTGTTGACCTTGCGCCGATCTGACGGATCAGTCTCTTGGTCGCTCGAGGCGGTCGGCACCGACAAAGACGATGCGCTGCTGGCTGGCAACGCGTCGATCGCCAAGAGCTTTGAGTGCGGGATCTATCTCGCGGGCGAAATGGGCGAACCTTGCGCGCGTTGGCGCGATGCTCACGCCTCGCTGATCACGGCGCTTCAGACCAAGCCGCACGCGTTCGACCGCCGCGGTGTGGGCGCCCGCTTTGCGATGGATTGGTATTATCCCGTCCTCGCTGGAGCGCTGACCCAAGCGCAAGGGCGCAAGCGCCTTGCGGAGCAATGGGACACCTTTGTCGACGGCGCGAAAGGGTGCCGGTGTGTGCTGGACGAACCCTGGGTGACAATCGCTGAGACCGCTGAACTCGTCATGGCCTTGATGGTGATCGAAGAGCGCGCGCGCGCCGCAGACTTGTTTGAGACGCTGCTGCGCTATCGCGACGAAGACGGCTGTTTCTGGATGGGTTGGCAAACGCACGAGGCCATTGTGTGGCCGCAAGAGCAACCCAGTTGGACCCAGGCGGCCGTTATCCTTGCCGCTGACGCTTTGGCAAAGGCAGACCGCCAAGGCGGCGTTCTAACACGGAGCGTCGCGCTATAGCCGCTTCAAAATCCGCAAACTCTTGACGCTTAGGACCTCTTCGAAAAGGTCAGACCCAAGCGCGCGCTGATAGATCTCGAACGGGGGGCGTCCACCGTCGGCGGGGTCGGGGAAGACATCGTGGATCGCGACGAGCCCACCCGTCATCACATGCGGCGTCCACCCGCGATAGTCGCCCAAGGCGTGCTCCATTGTATGGCCACCGTCGATGAACAGCAGACTGAGCGGTGTGCCCCAGCGCGCCGCGAGTGGCACCGAGCGGCCAACAATCGGGATAACGGTTCCCTCCAGCCCGGCCCGTCGGATCGTTTCGCGAAAGAAAGGCAGGGTGTCGACCGCTTGCGCTTCGTTGTCCCAGACTTCTGGGTCGAAATACTCCCAACCCGGCTGGTTCTCCTCCGATCCGCGGTGATGGTCAATCGAGTAGAGCAGCTCGTCAAATTGCGCGCAGGCCGTTCCGATGTAGAGCGAGGACTTTCCGCAATACCCCCCGACCTCAAGACACGGTCCCAAAGGCGCGCGTTCGAGCGCGGCGTCGTGCAGCGCCTGCCCTTCCTCGCGGTCTAGGAAACCCTTTATCTCGTCTGGGTCAATCGGAAACGGCATCAATTCCAAGTTCATGAATTTCCCCCTCCCAAGGGGTCTTCTGCTTCAGTCAGATAGCATAATCCTCGTCTTCGCAAGGCATCTGAGCCGATGCCTTCTCAACCCGGGCCGCACTTTCGGTCTAGAGTACGGAAAGCGGCGGCTGAACCCCGGCCCGTTGCATTGTGATCAGGCGCTCCATCTCGCGGAGTTCTTTCGGGTTGGCCTTGACCTCTTTGGGCTGATCGGTGGCGTTTTCGCCATGGTTGAAGAGCACGCCGCGGTCCTGGCGTTGGCTCTACCGCAGATCTCAGTGAAACGTTGTGCGAGTTTCTAGGCGTTGCAGTCCAGGCCAACTCGCGTCAGGCTTTCAACCGGCGCAGGTTCTCCTCATGCGAAGCCTGGTCGATCCGATAGGTCGAGATGACTGCGATCATGGTCAGCCATAGGCCCAGTACCATGGGCACATAATAGGCCCCAACATACCAAACCGAATCTGCACTCACTTCGCTCGCATCCGCACCGCGCTCAACGCCAGCGAGAAACAGGACCGCTGAGGCAAACAGGACCCCAAGTCCCTCGACGGCCTTCTTCACGAACGTCTCCGCAGCCGTGAAAACCCCTTCAGACCGGCGCCCTGTTTTCAGTTCGCTTTGCTCGACGAGGTCCGCAATCATCGAGGCAAACAGAATCTGGAAGCAGATGATCAGTCCCGTATCGACGATGTTTACCGCCGAGACGAAAAAGAAAATAAACGGCGTCCCATTGGGCGGCAAGACGTCCAGCAACCGCAGAACAATAGGTAAAGGATATCCGCCAAAAGCGACAAGCCCGACAATCATTGCGCCGCGTTTCTTGCCGATGGTTCGTGAGACAAGAGGGGCAAGGAAGAACCCGATAAAGGCCGCTGCAAAGGTGGTGAAGGAGAAGACCCCGATCTGCTCTTCGCTGAAACCCCAGAAATAGATCATGAAGATGAGCGAGAGGCCGGTCGACATCCCGCTCGCAACCGCAGCGAATAGCGCGGCAATGAAAAGCGAAATGAAGGAGCGCTCGGATAGGGTTTCGAAGAGCTCCTTGAACACCAGTTTGAGCGTCATGGGACGCTTGGCGGGTGGTGGGTTGAGATGTTCGATGCGCGAATGCGTTCCAAGCGAGGACGCCAGGATCGAGGCAAGAATGACGCATGAGCCAATGAAGCCGAAAGACACATAGGCCTCTGGGTTAAACTGGCCTGCCTCGTATTCGTCGTTCTGGAAGCTCGGAAAGACCACGAGGAACATGAATACGGACAGCATGTTCGCGCCCGTCCACGCGATCAAATAGCGTAAACTGTAGATCTTTGTGCGCTCCTGGTAATCCTCTGTCAGATCCGGCGCGAGCGCGCTGTTGGGCGTGTGATAGAACGTCATCGCGGTTCGAATGATGATCGCAAGAACCAACAGATACCAAAACAGCGTGATCTGGCTCGCATCGGCGGGGGGCACCCACAAGAAGAAAAAGCTTATCGCGACCGGCAAAGCGGCGAGGTACATAAAGGGGTGGCGCCGCCCCCATTTGGACCGGAAATTGTCCGACCAATAGCCAACCATTGGATCGCTGACGGCGTCGAAGACAAGCGCAATAGTAATGGCGAGGCCAACATACCAGGCGTCGAGCCCGACCACCTGACTGTAGAAAATGAGAAGGAAAAAGCTGAAACCGCTCTTGATCACACCAGGCGCGACCGCGCCAAGCCCAAAGGCAAATTTTGTCGTGCGAGAAAGCGGAGGCGCCGCGCGCAATCGCCCTTCATCGCCTCCTTGGGATGACGGATATGCAGTCCCTGTCACGCCGGAAGCGTCGGCTGAGTTCGGCAAATTTTCCCTCCCCGCTGACACGTCGCTGCTCTTTATCCTGTTGGTCGGCAGATTGCGGAACGTGGCGCTTGACCTAAAACTATGATATTCGATCTATTAGTTTTAATGTTCAGCATTAGTGACGAGATTCATGGAACAGTCAACACGTCAAAACACAAAATCCGCTTTGATGCGTTCGGCGGAGCGCTTGTTCGCCGAAAAAGGTCTCGGAACGGTATCGGTCAAAGACATCACCCGCGCCGCCGGAGCGCGCAATCCGAGCGCGGTGCATTATCACTTTGGAAATGTCGAAGAGCTGATCAAACAGGTCTTTGCCCAGCGTCTGCGCAAGATCGAAGACGATCGCACCGAACTGCTGCTTAACGTTGATGAAGCCGATCCGGACAAGCGCCTGCTCGCGCTGATGGAAGCGGCCCTGCGGCCTTTCCTGGCCACCTGTCTCGAAGAAGACGGTCGGCTGTATGTGCGCTTTTGCGTCCAGTTTGCGTCTGATCCACGCTTTGATGTGGCCCAAATCGTCGATGAATACAGCATGCGCAGCCTTGATATTCTTCAGACAAAATTGGTCGGTTGCTTGGCCGGTATTGAACAGCCGATCCTGGCCGCTCGGCTCCGACATGGTTTCAACATATCGCTGATCCAGGCGAGTGATTACCTGCGCAGCCTTGAAGCGGGACGAGCTCCACCCTTCGAAGAGGTTGTTTCTGAAGCGGCGCTGAGCCTGTCAGGCTACCTCTCGGCCAAAGCAGGTTGATTTCGGCCCGCGCCCCCTTTTGGGGGTTGCTCGCTCATCCTACTGCTGATAATTAATGCACTATATTAATCGTGCGATTGCGCGTTGATAGGGCCTGTTCTGTCCGGTGTCTCCCGGGCTTGCAGGGTTCAGCCAATGGATGCGCGTGACGGATCATCCGCCCCGCTGCCCCATTCATCGCGAAATGCGAACCGGTGGAAGAGGTGTTTTATGGCAACGGTGGCTCTCGAAGAACTCGACAAAGAAGCGGTTAAGAAGAAATACGCCGAAGAGCGTGCAAAGCGTTTGCGGACAGAGGGAAACGATCAGTATCAGCGTCTTGAAGGCGCGTTTGGCGACATGGGCGCCGACCCGCATACTCCGTTTCAGGAGCGCGATCCGGTCCACGATCATGTCACCTTTGCCTTTATCGGCGCGGGGCTTTCGGGTCTGGTGGTTGGCGCTCGGCTTAAAGAAGCGGGCATTGATGACTTTCGTCTGATCGAAAAAGCCGGCGGCGTTGGCGGCACCTGGTACTGGAACCGCTATCCCGGCGTGCGGTGCGACACCGCCGCGATGATCTATTTGCCGCTGCTCGAAGAGACCGGCTATATGCCGAGCGAGAAATACGTGCGCGGGCCGGAAATCCTGGCCCATTGCAACCGTATAGCCGATCAATACGGTTTGAAGGACAAGGCCCTTTTCCAAACGATTGTCTCAGGTGTGGCATGGCAAGAAGACCGGAAGGTCTGGCGCATTACGACCAATCGCGGCGACGATTTCACCGCCAAATATGTCGCCATGGCCACAGGCTTGTTGCACATTGCAAAGCTTCCTGGTGTCCCTGGTATCTCTAGCTTCAACGGTAAGTCCTTTCACACCAGCCGCTGGGATTACGAGTATACAGGCGGCGACAAAGAGGGCGCGCCGATGGACAAGCTGGCCGATAAGCGCGTAGCGGTGATCGGGACGGGGGCGACGGGCGTTCAGTGTATCCCGCATCTGGCCAAATCGGCCAAGGAATTGTTCGTCTTTCAGCGCACACCGTCCTCAGTCGACACGCGTGAGAACCACCCGATCGATCCGGGCTGGTTCAAGGATCTGGCGACACCAGGTTGGCAGAAGCGTTGGATGGACAATTTTGTCGACAATATGGGACGCGGCGTTCCAACCGAAGATCTCATCGACGACGGATGGACGGAAATTGCCAGGCGTGTGCGCGAAAAGGTCTTCAGCCTGCCGCCCGATAAGATGAACCCGGAGGGGATGCGCGAGGCGTTTGAGAACGCTGACCTTGAAAAGATGAACGAGATCCGCACGCGTGTGGATCATGTAGTGAGCGACGATACGACAGCCCAAGGCCTCAAGGCCTGGTACTCGCAGCTGTGCAAGCGGCCCTGCTTTAGCGACGAATATCTTCCGGCCTACAACCGGCCCAACACAACCCTGGTCAACACAGATGGCCTGGGTGTCTCAGAGGTGACTGAGACCGGGCTTGTCGTGAACGGCCAGCGCTACGAAGTCGATTGCATCATCTACGCGTCAGGCTTTGAATACGGGGCAAGCCTGGAATTCAAGAGCGGATACGATGTTACGGGGCGCGATGGGCAAATCCTGTCCGAATATTGGGCCGATGGTATGCGCACCTTGCACGGGCTGCACATTCATGGCTTTCCCAACGCGTTTATGGTGCAGATGAATCAGGGCGCGAACATGATCTCCAACATCCCGCACAACATTGTCGATCACGCCAAGACATTGGCGCAAGTGGTGGCGCATGCAGAGGAGAATGGCTTCGCTACGATCGAGCCAACCGAAGATGCGGTTAACGCTTGGGTGACGACGATCTTGAGCACGCAGGCCGGAATGTTGGCTTCGACCGAATGCACGCCCGGTTTCTGGAATAACGAAGGCCAAGGCTGGGATATGAAGTTCCGCCAGTCTCAAGGCCATCCGGGAGGCGCGGAAGGGTTCTTCCAGCACATGGAAGAATGGCGTAACTCGGGCGCTTACGAAGGGCTCGAATTCACGAGACAGGGATGTTGAAAGAGGGTTGCGCGGGGAGATGATGTGAAGAGTGTCTTTGCCGTGGTGGCTGATCGTCATCATCGTCCTTGAAACTCTGCCGACCTTCTTGGTTTTTGGTCTCTCGGAACGTCCTTTGATTGTGACGGCAATCTTTGGGATTTGCTATTACTTTCCCGCTCTCGTCGCGTTGCGTTATCTGTGGAAGACAATGTCGCGCGAAGACCAACCGTCCATCCGGAAATGAAGGACCTGCGATGGTTGGGCCTGGGCGGGTCATCGTATACGCGCAAAGCTCAGGACCGCTTTGCGCTCTTGGCGTGTGCCCTATCGTTTCGTCGTCGTGGGCAGCTAGGAAGCGCAAGCCCTGCCCTCAGCGCCCCTTCCGCTAGTGCCCTAGCTGCTGAGCGAGATTGCCCGTGGCTACGCTCCTTTCCTGATCGCTAATGAGTTCAGATGTTCAGGGCCGTGCGGGCCGGGTGGTTCGTGAGATTGACGGACCGCGCTGGGATCAGGATCCCTGCTGCTACCAGGCGAAGTGCCTTGGGTGGCTGCGCAAGGAATACGCTGCGCTCAGCGAGTCGTGCCGCGACCGGATCAACGCCCTGCTAAAGGGAACCGGATGCGACACTCTGTTGGCTTAAGCGGGCTTGGACCGGCGGCGCCATAGCCAACGGACACCCAGGCCCAGCGTAACTATGATCAGCAGCGGCACACCGTAAAGGATGAGCCTAAGCCATGGATAGAATTGCAGCGTACGCGCGGTGGTGTTGTCCAGAATGGTCTCGATCGAGCTGTAGCCTTCGGGCATTCGCAGCACACCCACGCGCTCTGAATAGGCGTCGAATTCGCTCAGAAGGTCTGCCAGGACTTCGGGTTCGGTGGCGCTGAGATCGTTTGTCTCGCCCGGATCCGCCGCAAGATTGAAGAGCCGCCATACCCCATCGCCCACAGGCGGCACGCTCCGGGTGAGCTTGTATTCGCCCTTGTACAGCGCTGAGTTTCCCGAGACTTCGATGGCGCGCGCATCGTCATGGGCGTATACACTCTCGGCTTCTCCCTTGAGCAAAGGCATCAGGCTGCGTCCGGTCATGGGCTTGGCCGTCGCGTCCGCCTTTGCGCTCGCTTCGATCCACTCAAGCAGCGTCGGGGCAATGTCTGGGGTCATTGCTGGGCCGTCAATCCGAGACGCCGACACGCCCGGCCCCGCCATGATCAGCGGAACGCGAATGCCGCCTTCCGTGGCGTAGAACTTGAACCAAGCGCCCGGCGTTGCCGCCGCCACTGCCCATTCGGGCCCAATAAAGCCCCAGTGTCCTTTGCCGCCCATATTGTCCGGGCCCAGATCATAGCCCGTCAGCGACAAATAGACGCCGAGCAGCGCGTTGTTGTCCCCCCGAGATGGCTCTGGCCCGTTATCCGAGGTGACGACAAAGATCGTGTTCTCATATTCACCGACAGCCTTGAGGTGCTCGATGAAGCGACCGATGTGAAAGTCCATCGCTTCGAGCATCGCGGCGTTGATTTCCATGCGGGCGGCGTAAAGGGCGCGGTCCTCTTCTGTCAGGTCATCCCAATCGCGGTGGTCCGCCGGAGGCTCGGCCATGGGCACGCCTTCGGGAATGAGGCCCAGTTCCTGCGCGCGCGCGTGGCGCCTCTGACTCAAGGCTTCCCAACCCGCATCGTAGCGGCCCTTGTATTTGTCGACGAATTCCTTGGGCGCTTGCACTGGGATATGGATCGCCTGGAAGGGGAGATACGCAAAAAACGGCTGGTCTGCGGCGGTTTCGCGGAGATAGTCGATCATCTTGTCGACGATGAATTCCGAGGAATAAAAATTCTCAGGCAGGTTCGTTTCGACACCGTCTTCCCACCAGGGGGCATCGGCGTAATAGGGAATATATCCCTTATCCTCCCAGTTGTCCGCGCCCGAAGCGGCGAGCGCAAAGCTGCGATCAAAGCCATGGGCTTGAGGCATTTCCTCGACCGCCTCGCCCAAATGCCACTTGCCGACCATGAGCGTGCGATAGCCCTCTTCACGCAAGCGATCGCCCAGCGTCAGAACGCCGGGTTCAAGCGCCATCGAATAGCCCGGCTTGCCCTTCTGCTCTTCGGGCAGGACTTCGGGAATGGTCGCGACGCCGGTAAGGTGGTTGTCCATACCCGTTAGCAGCATGGCCCTCGTGGGCGAGCACAAGGGTGAGGCGCGGTATTGCGTGAACAGCGCGCCGCGTTCAGCCAAGGCGTTGATGTTGGTGTTTTTCTCCTCGCCGCCGTAAGGTCCAAAGTCCATT
>ERZ1740065.71-NODE-71-length-44365-cov-7.594065_pt1 | contig 44365 bp, 44 predicted proteins | sample MGYA00581738_ERZ1740065 | MGnify/ENA primary metagenome ERZ1740065 (study PRJEB43018, sample SAMN04849749) | marine metagenome | isolation source: floating plastic debris | place: Pacific Ocean | collected 2008-09-01 | study: EMG produced TPA metagenomics assembly...
GCACCACCGTCCGCTGGGCTTCAACCAGCTGCTTTGCTACCTAAGCTACCGATCCGTGTTGGTGGAGAGGGAGGAGTCGAACCTACAAGACCCATTTGGGTTCCCGGGTTACAGCCAGGCTATCTCGCCGGTGAAAGCCTCTCCGGTGTTGGGGCTGACGGTGAGCCTCGAACTCACAACCTGCTGTTTACAAGACAGCTGCTCTGCCACATTGAGCTACATCAGCATTTACACAATCCGCATTGATAAAGAGCATTCCAGCGGGGCAACAAAAAACCCCGGTGGTTTCTGGAACCGACCGGGGTCTCTACGGGGAGTACTCCTGGAAGGTTCGCGTGTCGCGCCTCCCGAAATACGAGTACTGGAAGGCTAGGCTAAGCGCGCCTCACAATTCGTGGGGAGCGCATCAAAAAGGTCGAACGCAAAAAGCGACATCGGTGTCGTACTGGACAGGCGCACGCGACTGACCAGGCGGGCATAGGTATGCGCGTGCTGTTGATCGGCGATTGCGGTGTCGAGTTGGCGAACGGTCTTGTTCATAGCGAGAGCGAGTATACGCAGCTACCTCTGCGGGTCAACACTAAAGTGAACAAAAGTTCTGAAAAAGCGAACCGTACGATACGCGCTAGGGCTTCGTGCTGCGCTTCGCCTTGGCTTTGCGAACAGAGTTGAGCCAGTTTTCCAGTGTGGATTCCTGGCGCGCCGTCAGATCGAGTGCGCCGGCCATGAGCTCGATCGTATCAATGACGCGGTTACGAATGGCGGCGCCGACCTCATCGCCGGGAATGCTCGGGCCTTTGCCGAACAGGATCCAGCCGGGTGAGACATTGGTGATCTCGGCGATGGCCTCGATGATCTTCAGGTTGGGGTTCTTCGGCTCTGTGGTCTCAAGCCGATGCAATCCCGTTTTGGACAGGTTGATACCGTAGTCTTTGAGCGCAGTCCGAAGCGCTGCCGGGTTCATTTGCGCCCGCTGGCGCGCGGCGCGAATGCGACTGGCGATGTCTTTGGTGTCGTCCACGATGGTCTGGCGTTCGTACTGGCAACAACTAGCATACCGCTGGTGCGGTGCCTGGACAGGGAATGCGCGCTAAAACTTCTTCACGCTCTTGAGATACGCGGCAACGTCACCGTAGCCGCCAGACTTGCCGGAGAACTTCACGAGATTGCGCGCGGTCTTGAGCCACTCGAGTGTGCTGGGCGTTCCGGACTCAACAGCCTCGGCAAAGTCCGCGTTCGAGAGCCCGCGTTCGCTGCCGCCGTCGAGGATCTCGGCAAGCACCTGGTCTTTGGCCGCATCGATCAAGCCGTCGATATCGGCACCCGAATAGAAGTCGGTGGCCTTGGCCAGCGCGTCGGCGTCCAGGGCCTCGGTGGGGATGCCGGCCGTTTTCTGTCGGATCATCTCGGCGCGATTGACGGCATCGGGTGGCGGCACGAACACCTGCCGCGCAAAGCGGCCGGGTCGTTTCATGGCCGGGTCGACGTCCCAGGGCATGTTGGTGGCGGCCAGTACGAGCACGGCGTCGTTCGCATCAGCAAACCCGTCCAGCTGAGCGAGAAATTCATTGACAACGGTGCGCGCGCCACTGGACATCGCTTTGGAGCGCGAGTACGCCAGCGCGTCCAGCTCGTCAAAAAACAAAACGCTGGGTTTCTCCTCGCGAGCCTGTTCAAAGAGTGCGGCCAGGTTGCGCTCGCTCTCACCCATCCACATCGTCAGGACGTCACTGATGCCAACCGCAATAAAGGTTGCGCCACACTCACCGGCGATCGCACGTGCCATGAGGGTCTTGCCGCAACCAGGCGGGCCGTAAAGCAGTACGCCGCCGCCAGCCTTCTTGCGGAAGCGCTGAAACAGGCCGGGGTTCCTGAAGGGCTCGATGATCTGCAGGCGCAGCTGCTTTTTGAGCTTCTCCATACCGACCACGTCGTCAAACGTGACGGCGGACGCCGCTTGCGGGCGCAGTGCCGTGACCTTGTCGCTGCCGCCAACGACAGACAGCGCGGGCCCCGTCGGTTGCGACGTTTCTATCAATGTCTCGAGTGACGCCACGGGCAAGAAGTCTGGCAGGGTTCGGGCCTTGCGGTAGGCCTCAAGGGCGCCGGTCCTGTCACCGCTGTCGAGCAGGCAACGGGCGATACCCGTCTGCGCTTGCGCATTGTCGCTTTCGGCGCGAAGGACGAGCTCGAACTGCTGCTGAGCCGCCTCAACGGCGCCCTGGTCCAGGAGGGCGTCGGCGTACTCAGCCCTCAGTTCGGTATCGAAGGGGTTCGCGAGCAACCCTTTTTCGTAATCATCCAGCCCTGACATCTTTAGTCCCCGGCCGTTAGCGCATGATCCGACGGAGCAGGGACGGCCAGACCCAACTGTAAACCACGTAAACAATGAACACGGTTGCGATGGCGCCCTTGTAGGCCTCGAAGGGCGTGCCATCGAGCAGCGTGGATCGGAACATCGTCACGGCTACAAACCAGATCCCGATGGCGCCGCCCCAGCCCCACTTCTGCATAGGCCACAGCGGGATCATGGACCAGTGACCGGCAACGCGAAGCTCGTTGGCGCACTCAACGATTTCGGGGTCGTCGGGGTAGTTCAGCGCCAGCTCCGCAGCAATGCCCCTGGCCTCGCGGGTTTTGCCGCGGTCGAGCAGCATCTGCATGATGCGCAACGTTGTGCCCACCTGGTTGGGGTGCTCACGCATGAGCGTGCGCAGCCTGCGCTTCTGTTCCGCATCCGGTTTCAGGATAAAGCCGCACAGCGTGTGTACATTCAGCGCGCCTTCGTGCTGCGGATTGATGCGGAGCGCCTCGGCGGCGAGACGTTCCGCCTTCTCGATCATGTAGCTGTCGAGCATCACCTGCGCGTAGTCTGCGTAGAGATCCGCCGATTCCGGGTAATCCTCGAGCATGGCCAACAACGACTGCTCCGCGGCCGCGTAGTCATCGCGTTCATGAAAGATCTGTGCCTGGACATAGCGCGCCGAATATGACGATGGCGCCTGTTGCAACACACGCGCCGCGAGCTCCTCGGCTGTCTCGAGGTCGTCCTTGAGCCAGGCGTTCCAGGCCGCGAGCTCCAGCAGATCGGTGCTGTCGGGGAACTGCTCCAGCGCCATGCCGAGGCGCTCCTCCGCAGCCACGTGGCGTCTGCGATTCACCAGTTCGCCGATCTGTGCGACCGCTGTGTCGTGATCGATGGGTGCGTCGTCCATTGCCATTACGCAAGCTCTCCGTTGATTGCCACGAGTGTGCCCACCAGCAGATTGATGCCAAACGACGCGACAACAGCCACCGCGACGGTCACATAGGGCGACGGCGGCGGGCGTCCCGAGAGATTCATGGTCCGGTACACCTGGCGGTGCAACAGGAAGAACGCGCCGCAGAGCCCAAAGCCAATGGCGCGGATGTAGATTCTTGCTTCGCTGGGAATTCTGGGGGACTCCGGCCCCTCGCTGGCGGTAATCGCCCAGATGACGGCGCCGATACTAAGCGCTGCCGCCAGCAGCAGCCAGATCATGTCCTTGGCAAGACGTTTGAGTCGCGAGGCATTGATCATGGCCACCATGGTGACCGCCAGGCCGCCGCCAAAAAACGCAGCAGCAATCAGGGCACCAACAGAGTAGATCGGTACCAGGGTCGTTTCTGCCAGAGAGGGGGATAGCAGATCGTCGTCTTGCATTGGTCTTCTTGTTGCCGACTGAGCGACTAAAACTATACCAGTGCGGCCCGCTGGTGAAATCCCGAAAGCCAGGGAAGGATCTCAAACCCCAATGGCACAACAATCAGCGCCGACAGCCGGGATCGGAGATATCGCTGCCACGCGGGGCCTCGATCGTGGAGTTTGCAGCGAGTTGCCCGTTTAGCCCGAGCGAGGGTCGCCGCGCGACAATCCGGCGCTCACAGCGCAGATCAGCGCGCAGTCGCCGAGAGAATCAGGAAGCCGAACGCAATGACGCTCAGCCAGCCGCGGTCATGGCGGCATTGGCAACGGCGGCCGCGGCGTCATCGATCAGGGCGTCGACGGTCGCGTGTCGCTCGGCATCGAAGCTCGCAACGCCTACGCTCCAGTTAATGTGCGCCTGCACCTCCGCCGGTAGCTCATCACGCAGGGCCGCAAGGCGCTTGAGGGCTGGCGCCGCCTGGTTCGTGGTGTTGGTCACAAGCACCACAAATTCGTCACCACCGATCCTTGCGATCACATCGGCGGAGCGAAAGCAGCGTGTGAGCAGACGCGAGAACTCGGCGAGCACACCGTCGCCCACCTGGTGACCGTGTTGGTCATTGATGCGCGCAAAGTCATCGAGATCGAAGTAGAGCAGCTCGGCGACCGTGCCCAGGCGTTCGCATAGCGGCAGCACGTGGCTTGCGACCGCAAAGAAGCCGCGCCTGTTGATGAGCTGGGTGAGCTCGTCGACGGACGACTGCGCCAGTGTCACAAACTCCTCCTCGACCATGCGGGCGAGGTCGTCGAGGATCTCGAACTCCTTCTCGCTGAGCGTTCTCGGTGCGCGGTCGATGAGACACAGCGTGCCGATGCGTTGCCCTTCGGGTGCCTTGATGGGTCGACCGGCGTAGAACCGGATGTCGGGGTCCTCGGTGACGAGCGGGTTGTCATGGAAGCGCTCGTCTTCGGCGGCGTCTTCAACATAGAACACGGCATCGTCGAGGATGGCGTGCCCGCAGAAAGAAATATCGCGCCGCGTCTCGGTGGCATCGAGTCCCTGGCGAGACTTGAACCACTGCCGGTGGCTGTCAACGAGGCTGATCAGGCAGATATCGACATTGAAGATCTGCTTGGCCAACTTCGTGACCCGGTCGAACCGGTCCTCGGGATAGGTGTCGAGTATCTGCAGCGCGCGCAAGCAACTGATGCGCGCCGCCTCATCAATTGGAATCGCTGGTTTCTTCATGAAAAAGATCTGCCGCCTTTGTCTCGATAGCGTCCGAGTCTTAGGGAGCTTGAGCCCCTCGATCTGCGAGGCCGGACTTCCGCGCAGCACCGCCTGAAACCGCGCTGTCAGCAAGTCCAATCCGCCCGGGCGACGCCTGGGAGGCTATCTCTGACGCGACCTGCAATCACTTGAATGCGATGACCTTTTCGCCGCCCTGAATCGATGGCGTAGCGTGAAACGCCACCAACCGCCTTCGGAGTCTTCGATGTCAAAACGCATCCTCGCAGCTGGTCTTGTGTGCTCGTTGGCGCTGCTGGCGGCAGCTTCCACGGCGGGTGACCTGCCCGACCGGGCATATCCGGCCAAAATGGTCAGAACCAAAGCTGACGAGACGCCGTTTCAATCCTTCTTCCCTGGGATCTCGCTGTATCCCCTGTATGGCACGTTTGAAGGGCCAGGTCCTCATTCGGTGATTGTGCGTAACGACCCCGCGATCGCGGAGGAGGTTGCCCACACCCATACCAACGGCTATTGGGCGGTGGTCGTGTCAGGGCGCCTGATGCACTGGGAGCTTTCTGAGCCTGACCGCGGTCCGATCCTGACCGCGGGTGCCTCCTGGTTTCAGCCCGGAGGCGTACCGCACGCGGACCTGTGCCTCGGGCCCGAGGTTTGCATCACCGTGATCAACTGGCTCGACGAAGGCGACTTCAAGCCTGTCGAGTAGGCCAGCACCATGGCATCTACGCATCCCTCGGATATCCTGGTGTTCGCCGCCGCAGCGCTAACCGCGCTCATCGCCGCGCAGTCTGTGCGTCACGTCTCGTCCGGGCGGCCTGAGCTTGCAGCGACAGCGCGATGGCTTGGCGTCGGTCTTGTGGCCTGGTCCGCCGTCGCAATCCTCGCGTCAACGATTTCGTTCTTCCCCCAGAAAACGACCTTCGTGGATGGCGATCTTCCGAGCTTCCTGGCGCTGAACACGCTCATCATGATGTTGCCTGGAATTTTCGTTGTGGCAGCGCTCGCATCCGAGCGGGTTCGCGCAGTCGCTTGGTTGGTACCCGCCTACGCCCTGATCGGCATTCACGTGTACCGGCTCGGCGGCGGTGCGATCGTCCAGCTTGGCCTCGAAGGACTGCTGCCGCCCTACATGGCCTACACCACCGGCTTCGGCGATATGATTGTGGGCGCGACAGCTCTCCCAATCGCGGTCGGGATGTACCGGGGATGGCGCGGCGCCCGCATCGCGGCCGGGGCGTGGGCTGCATTTGGGTTGCTGGAATTCACCAATGCGGTGGTTGCCGTTCAGCTGTCGTTTTTCGGCGTCCTGCAGCCGGACATTGAGCCCGCGATGGTTGGCTTTCCCCCGATGTCGACGATCTGCCTGTTTCAGTTGCCGTTTGGGGTCATGACGCACATCTGGCTCCTGATGCGCCTCAGGAGGGGTCTCGCCTAGTCGCTTAGCGTGCTGCGCAAAAAATGGTCGATAATGCTGCGTCGAAACAGCAAGGCCAGCGCGACGAGTTGGCACACCAGGAACACGCCAATACCGGCATAAACGGTCATCGGTGACGCCATGTCGACTGGCATTGGGTGCAACGCCTGAGTGATGAGACCGTGCGAGTAATCAAACGCACCGAGTGCGTTGTAGATCACGAGTGCGCCCCAAACACGAACACCGCGACGCGCCCAGAACGCATACACCATCAGCGGCACCAGCATGCCGAGGATGGCATCGCTGAGCCAGGGACCAAACCAGGCGTCGGGTGCCGGTCCACCCAAAAACTCAACGGACGGCAGAAACAGCACCGTCTGGGCTCGGAACACGGTTGCCCCCATAAGAAGCGCGATAGCCCACCGCGTCGACGCGTTCATGCAGGCTCCTTGGTTTTGGTCTTACGAAGTTGTCGTGGTGTCATGCCGGTCCAACGTCGAAATGCACGCTGGAACGCGGTCGTGTCTCGGTAGCCGAGCAAGTGTGCGATCTGTTGGTTGCTGAGATCACTGCTTTTTAGGTAGCGCTCCGCGAGCTCCGTCCGCGTGGTTTCCAGGAGGTCCTGAAATGACGTGCTCTCGTCGCGCAGTCTCCTAAACAACGTGCTCTTGCTCATGTTCAGACGCGTGCTGACGTAGGCCAGTGTCGGTTCCGTGGTGCCCAGCGACTCGAGAATCGTGGCGCGAACCCGATGGGTCATGGGGCTGTCGCCAGCCATGATGAGGGCCTGCGCCTTGAGGTCGCGCTCCGTCGCTTGCCAGAGCGCATCGTTCCGCGAGATGAACGGTGTCTTCACCTGCAGGGTGGTGTAGCTGACTGAGGGTGGGCCTTCAACAGGGATCTGGCCAAACACGTCGATCAGTCTGGCGCGCTCACACTGCGGCAGCGGCAGGCGGATTCGGGTGGGAAAGAACGGGCGCGTCGCCAAAATCGCCGCAGTGGCCTGAAGATTGATGAGCTGAGCACTACTGAGCGTTGCGGGCAGGTCAATGTGAGGCGGGTCGGCATCGATCCGCAGTGTGAATTCATCCAGCGTCCGCGGCATAACAAACCGCAGGGGACCAAAAATGTGTTTGTAACGGGCAAATCGTGCCAGGCCTGTCTCAAGATCCGGTGCGGTTGTCATCGCGAACAGAATCGGAATCGCGGGTCCGCTTGCCATGCGCAAGCCGAGCGTCTTGGGGATGTCAGGCACGTCGGACATTGACACCATCGTGTTCCAGAGCTGACAAAACGCCTCGCTCGAGACCACAGGGCTGTCAGGGTCGCTGCGTGATCCGGCCAGTCCCGAAGACTCGAGAACGTCACTCCATTCCAGCCCCAGCATCGCGCAGATGGGCCCTGAGAGAACCGTTGCGGTATGAAAAAGCGTGTTGTTCGAATCCGGGGTCAAGCGTCTGGCCGTCCTGTAATAAGGGTCATTTCTGCCACATGGCCGAGATGGCGACAATTCGCCTGACCGGGATGGCAAAGAAGTGAATGCATCTGCATACCAATGGCAGCAGACAGTCAGCTTTCAGAAACCTAGAGTGGATAGTCCTGCAGCCGGTCGAGGAAATCGTGTGTCGGGTCATGAGTATCGGTTTCGTGTCAACGTGGTCGCTGTCGTCGCGGCAGCAGCCTTTGCCGGGGGTAACGTGTTTATCGGCTTGTCGATGGGCGCCTACTGGCGCAGTCTCGATCCGCTCGTGTTCATAGAGGGCTTTTGGTCACAGTTCACGACGTTTCTCTTCACCATCATGCCGCTGTTTGTCTTGACGTTGCTTGGGCTGGCCTTGTCGGCGCGCCTTGACTGGTCGGAGCCTCGCCTTCGGCGATTCTGGGTTGCGGCGTTGGCGTGCTTCGCCGTCTTGAGCCTCATTACGCTCGCGGTACACCTTCCTCAAAACCTGCGATTCCGTGCCGGCGCGTATGACGCCGCGTCCGCGGCATCCGCGCTCAGACTCTGGCTGATTGCACACGTGCCAAGGGTCGCGCTGGCCTTTGCCATTCCCGTACTGGCGATCAGTGCGATCGTGGCTAGATACGAAATGACTGAGCGTCGCCTCAGGATGGCGGTGCTGCAGCAGAGTCGCGAGTGACCTTCGGCACGAAGTACAGCAGATAAAACAACATGCCCCAGTAGGTCGCGACGAGCATGGGCATCGCGGGAATAAACGGCTTCGCGTCATCGCTGAGCCCCAGCAACTCAGACGTCGACGTCGTGGCGACGCTGAGCAGGAACGCGATGTTGAAGACAAAAAAACCAATGATGGCCCACCGGCTAGACGCCGCGCGCACGTAGCCCAAAGACTTTTCCCGGCGAAAAAAGTACAGGATCAGGGCGCCCGAAAAGGCCGCTTCCAGGGCGATGCTGATATAGGGCGAGGTCGGATAGAGCGGCACGCCCACCTGCGGCGTCTCGGGACCAAACACGTGATGGGGATAGCCGCCGGCATAGTCCACGGCGATGTGCACCACAAATAACGCCGCGCCCATCAAGCCGATGCTTCGATTGCGGAACACGCCCCATCCGACCGCAAACACCAGCAGCGCCCACACCATACTGGGTAGCAGGTCGTGACTGAACATCATGTCCACGTCCAGACCCTGCAGCGTTACATCGAGCATGTTGCCGGGCTTGGTGATTTCCAAGCCCAGGTAGTGAAACACGTGCCACAGCAAGTCGGGCAGCTGACTGGCGACCAGGTAGTAGAACAAGGTGCCCCTGGCGTGGCGCTTCTGGTCGGCGACGAGTGCCGTGGCGTAGTGCGCTGCTAGCATGGTGTTGGCCTTTCGATCGGGGAAGCACGCGGCGATACGCCGCTACGGCGCTGCCTTAATCCGGGCGCCGACGAAGCCCAAAACGGCAATGAGCCCCCAGGGGTAGGGTGCCGGCGTTTGCCAAAGCGCGGCGTTACCGAATATCGCCAGTCCGATGCCCAGCACTGCGAATCCCGCGCTCATGCCTGTGGCAACCCACGCGAACAGAGCCCCGTCGGGGTGCCGGGTCGCGATGAGAAACAGGGTCGCCATGGCGAGCACGGCAACCGTACCGACGTGCCAGGAAAAATGGTGCAACCAAACGACTTCATTGGTCAGGCCGCTGCCAGCGAGCGGCCCAAGCACCTGGGGTGCGCCGGCCAGCTCGTGGGCGAGTGCGCCAAACAGTGCGATGGCCGCGGCTAGAAGAAACAGAGTTTTTCGTACACGCATTCGCCGCGCCTCAGTGCAGGTTCGATGTAGCTTCGTCCGACCCGGCGTCGCCCTCGCGAAGTGCGTTGGGGGCCATGCCTGTCCAGCGTCGGAAACTTCGCGTGAAGCTGTTGGGGTCTCGGTAGGCAAGAAGGGACGCGATCTCTGCCACCTGGAGGTTGCTCTTCGTCAGATAGCGCTTGGCAAGGTCTTCACGCGTGTCATCGAGCACAGCTTGAAAAGTTGTGTCTTCGGCGCGTAACGCGCGCTGCAGCGAGCTGCGACTCAAACCGAGATCGCGGCATACGTCTGCCGCGCTGGATCGACCCGTGGCGAAAAGCTCAAGTAAGGACGCACTCACACGCGCGCGCATCGAAGCGATGTTGCGTTGCGATTCAAGCTGGCGGTCCAGATCTTTTTCGAAGTCCTCCCAGAGGCGCGCGTTGGCAGAGACAAATGGGCGCCGTGCGTCCTCGAGAGCGTACGCAATGGCACTGATTTCGGCTGCCTCCGGCATCACACCGAGATGCGCCGCGATGGCATGTCGATCGGCCGTGCTGCCGTTCAAGCGCGCGGCAAGCGGCTGAACAGGACGAGCGGTTGCCAGTCGTGTCGCCTCACACGAGTAGACAAGGTGCAACGCCGCGAGCAGGGATGGAATGTCGTGGTCCGGGTCGGCCGAGTGGTACTCGATCCAGAGCCGCCCATCCTGGCGGTACGCTCGTGCCTGCGTGGGACCCAGCAGCGATTTGTAGCGGGCGAGCCTTCTAATGCCGGTTTCGAGGTCTGGCGCACAGGTGAATGCGAAGAACACGGGAATCACCGGCCCGCGCGCGATGGTGACGCCAAGATCGGTGATGAAGTCCGGCCGTTCGACGAGCGAGACGAGCGCGTTCCAGGCGTCGAAGAATTGGCGAGCTGTACCGAAGACCTCGCCGTTGGTTTTCGGCAGATGCGCAAGTCCCGCGACCTCGAGCATGCGTTCGGGTTCGATGCCAAGGACCTGGCAGCCGACCTCCATGCCCATCCAGAGTGAGTAGTTGTCGTCGGTGCTCAAGGGTCGTTGCCATTCCGCCTGCGGTCCCCTAATCATTGCCATGCGTTAGGCCAAATGAACAGTGCTGCGAGCCGAATTGGACGGATTTGCACGTCTTTGGGCTGGATTGCAAGGCGACCGAGCGGTCAGTCGCGAGCGTTTTTGGGTTCAGGCTGGCGGTTCAGGTCGCTACAATCGCCGCTGGATTTTCAACGGAAGTGCCCCATGCCCGCAGTTGGTCAGACCTTCGCCAAGTTCGTTGAACGGGCCGGTCGTCGGATTCCCGACCCCGTCATTATCTTCATGGCCTTCTACCCCGCGGCATTCCTGCTGACGGTGCTCATGTCCGGCTACACATTCGAAACAGTGGGCGCAGGCGGTGACGCGGTACAGCACAGCATCCGTGGCATGCACCAGGCCGAGCACATGCGCTGGGTCTTCGACAACGCGCTCGTCGCAAACTGGCTGGCCTTCGGCAACGGCGTGCTGGGCGTCATTCTCGTGGTGATGCTGGCCGTCGGAATCGCCGAGCACTCCGGCCTCTTCGGTGCGCTGATCAAGCGCGCGGGCAGTCACATTCCGCAGAAGCTGCTGCCGCTGCTGCTCGTGCTCATCGGCATCCTGAGCTCGATCGCCACGGACGCAGGCTACCTCGTGCTGATCCCGTTGGCAGGCTTGCTTTATGCGGGCCTGGGTCGTAACCCGCTGATTGGTATGGCGGCAGCTTTCGCGGGCGTGTCGGCAGGCTTCAGTGCCAACGTCGTGCCCGGACCCGTCGACGCCATCATTGGTTTGAACGCGCAGATCTTTGCCGAGGCGCAGGGCGTGCCGTTCGCCAATGCTGCGGGTGTCGCGCTTAAGCCCGTCACGATGCACTACTACTTCATCGTCGCATCGACCTTCGTCCTGGCACTCACGGGTTTCTGGGTCACGCGTCGGTTTGTCGAGCCGAAGCTCGAAGGCGGTGACTTCGTCGTGCCTGACGACATCAAGCCCGGCGACTTTGCGCTGACGTCCGAGGAATCCCGCGGCCTCAAGGCCACGATGCTCGGCACGCTGGTCGCGATGGCCCTCATTGTCGGCCTCGCGCTCGGGCCATTGGCTACGTTCACGGACGAGGCGGGAAAGGAAGTCTCGCCCTGGATGAACAACATCATCCTGCTGATTTCGCTGTTCTTCGCCGTCACGGGCGTGTTCTTTGGCACGGCCGCGGGCAAGTTCGAAAAGCTCTGGGACATCGTTGAGGCGATGGTCAAACAGATGAACACGATGGGCTACATCCTCGTGCTCACCTTTTTCACCTACAACTTCCTGGGCTTGCTCGCCTACAGCGGCCTCGGCACCTGGATCACGTTTCTGGGTGCGGAGTTTTTGCAGTGGCTCGGTCTTCAGAAGTTCCCGGTGCTGTTGCTGATCGGTTTTGTGATTACGACCGCCGTGATCAACATCTTCATCGGCGGGCTCACGTCGAAGTGGATGCTGCTGGGCCCCATCTTTGTGCCCATGCTCTACTTCGTGAACCCGGCCATGACGCCTGATTTCGTTGCGGCGGCATTCCGCGTGGCCGACTCCTCGACGAACATCATCACGCCCATGATGGCTTATGCCGGCGTGATCCTGGCATTCATGCGCAAGTTCAGGCCCAACATGGGTTTTGGCGACATGCTGCTGATCATGCTGCCGTACTCGATCGCGTTCCTGCTGGTCTGGACGGTGCTGCTCGTCGTGTTCTTTATGTTCGGGATTCCGCTGGGCTTCTAGCCGGTCGGAGATGCCGGCCGGTCACGATGCCCGCAACCCATCTGGGTGATGAGCAGCGCGGCACCGATCAGCGAGAAGCCTTTGATGAACGACGCCTGCTGGATGGCGCGCATGGCTTCGCCTTCGGCGTGGATCATCTCGTAGCCGTGCACGACGATCGTGACGGGGATCAGGAACACAACGAGCATCCAGGCGCCCAGCCGCGGCCGCCAGTTGAACAGGATCATGAGCGCGCCAGCGAGCTCAACAACACCTGAGATGATGACCCAGAACACGGGGTAGGGCGTCGCGTCGGGCATGAGGTCGACGTAGTAGGGGATATTCGTGAAGTGTGTGACGCCGGACAGCAGAAACAGGGAGGTCAGCAGGAACCGCGCGGCGACTGTGATGGCGTTGTGATTGGGAAGCTGGTGTTCGGCAAGCATGGCGGGCCCCGGGGTTGGTGGTCAGGCCGCCACCCTAGCGAATGCCCCGGCAGGTCATGTAGTGACGCATTTTCTCATCGGGGCACAAAAAAACGCATAACCCCCCGCCGAAACGGGCGCCGGACTAGTGGAGCGATGGCAGTTCGTGCGCTGCGAAGACCTCGATCACCTTCTCGATGACCGGCAAGGTCTCGCTCTCGGGGCGTGTGATACACGAGGCATGCCAGTCGATGGGCTTCACGAAGGGGATGAGCGCAAGCGCGCCGTCCTTGACGTCCTGGCTGAATACGCTGATGGGCCCTGCCGTCAGGTGATCGGAGCGCTTGATGAAGTCGCGGATGATCGCGTAGTTGTCGCAGAGGATGCGCGCGTCGTCGAATTGCCCGTGCACCTCGGCCTGGTCGGCGATGTAGCGCGGTGCGTGCGGTGCGATGAGCGGGTATTCCGTCAAGTCTTCGCGAGTCACGGCTTGCCCCGACTCGTGCTGGGCGACCAGCGGGTGTTTTCGCCTGGCGGCGTAGACCAGGGGTTGTCTCGCGATCGGGTGAACAGTGAATGGTGCGTCGTCGTCGCGATGCTCGAAGGGTCCGATGGCGATGTCGATGACGCCCTCGACCAGTAGGCGCGCGAGGTCCTCGGCGGATTCGGTGCGAATCGAGAGGTTGAGCGTGCTCGTCTCGGACTGGGTCAGCGCGTGCAGCGCGTGGGGAAAGTAGAGCTGCTCAATGATCGGGCCAATGCCGATGCTGAGCGTGCCCGTCTCGAGCGTGTTGGCCAGTTCGATGTGGCGTTCAATGTTAGCGATCATCGTCTTGATGGGTTGGGCGCGTTCGATGATGAAGCGCGTGTGCGGTGTCGGTGTCAGACCGCTGCTGCTGCGCAGGAACAGGGACGTGCCCAGGGTGTGCTCGAGACGGCTCAGGCGCTTGCTCAATGTCGGCTGCGTGACGTGCAACACCTCGGACGCCTTGTTGATGCTGCCATGTCTGACGATGGCCTCGAGCATGGCGATGTCGGCGATGTCCATGGTGCGCCCCTTGGCGGTCGGGTATGCCCAATCTTGGGTCGGGGTGCGCACTTTGGTCACTACATGACCGGCGGCACACCGTGTGAATATTAGCCTGTCAAAAGCAGTCGTGCGTTGTGTGCCTGATGGTCCAGTGTGTGTGTTTCCTGCAGGAAGGCCAGATTCCTGATGATGTTGTGGGCCGCCTGCGCGCGGGGATCACGGACCTCGTGCGTTCAGCGCAGCTCGCCGATGCGGTCGAATTCGCCGTGATCGTTGTGCCGGAAGGGCAGGGGTGGACGGCGGGTGCGCCGTCAACGACGTCGGTCGTATCGGTGACCGCACCGCCCATACCGCAGGAACGGCGCGTGCCGCTGCTGCACGCGCTCTGCGACTTGTGGATGTCACACACGGGCTGCAAAGCCGAAGAAATCCTCGCAACGATCATGCCCGTGAGCCAGGAGACCCTCGATGCCACTGTACCTGTGTAGCACGCCTGCCGACGACCTGACGCTGGACGCGAGACAACGTATCGCGACCGCGATCACCGATGTGCACTGCGAGGAAACCGGTGCACCGCGCAAGTTCGTGCACGTCGTGTTCTTCGAGCAACAACAGGCCGCAGTCTTCGATCTACTGACACCAGAAGCTGCGCCCAATGGCCGCTGTCAGCTCTACGGCAGCATCCGTTCGGGTCGGACCGATGACGTCAAGCGGAAACTGGTCACCGGGATGCGCCGGGCGGCAGCCGAGATTCTCGGCCTGAATCGCGACGACGTGGTCATGTCGACACGAGATGTCGACGCCAAATGGGTCATGGAGGGCGGCGAGCTGTTGCCCGAGCCCGGTGAGGAAGCCGCCTGGCTTGCGCGGCACGCCGATGTGTCTGTCTGAGTCCTGGCCGTGTCACAGACAAGCGCAACGGAGCGCCGGTTCCTGGGGTTCTGGCGCCTTGCGGACTGGTCTGCGAAAGACCTCGCGAGTGGCCAAACCCGCGCGCCTATGGAAGGCAGGGCTGTCGGCCATCTGCACTACACGTCAGACGGCCGCGTCAGCGCGACACTGATGCACGAGGCCAGGGCGCCGCTGACACTTGACCGGCTGGCAGTGGCTTCCCTGAGGCAACAGGTCCTCAATGGCGGCGCCACTGACCTCGATGCACCGGAGCTTGAGGGCGTCATGCGCTACTTTATGGCCGGCACCGGGTACGTCAATTACTCCGGCACGTTTTCTGTGGATGACAACCATGTGGCGCACCGCGTTGAAACGAGCTTCACACCCCAGTGGGTGGGCAGGACGCTGCGTCGTCGCTGGACTTTTTCAGAAAGCGATCGGATGTTGACGCTGACCGCAGCGTCCAGACAATCCGCGGACGCGCTGGTCTGGCGCCGGGACTGACCCCGCGGCTCGCGGTGGGGCTAGGGCGCGGTGCTGGCAGCGCTGAGTCTCGGCCACACCCGACCGGTCCTGCGCACGTAGTCGTCGTACTCAGTGCCAAATGCATCACGCATCATGGCCTCTTCGTAAGGCACACGAATGAGATACAACACGAGATAGATCACCGGCCCGATGGGACCGGCGATCCAGTTCTGCACGAAAACCACCTGTGGCAGAAACAGCAGAAACAGCGCCGCGTACATGGGATGGCGGCAGCGCGCGTAGACGCCGTTAGTTACCAGTGTCTGGCCTTCGCGAAGTTCGGTGGTGACACTCCAGTTGTCGCCCAGGTCAGCATGGCTGCGGTAGAACAACCACAGCCCTGGCAGCGCCATGGCGATGCCCGCATAGAAGGTCCAGGCTGGCAGCGTGTAATTCGCGGCGTGCAGCAGGTTGGTGCTGAGATGCAGTAGCGGTATGAAGGTGCCGCCGAGCATGACGAGCATCAGCAGGATACGTTCGCGCGTCACCTCTCGCTTCGAGGTAATCGTGTTGTGCTGGGTTCGGCGGCTGTACGGTGCGCGAATGAGCGAAATCGCAATCGCGAGGGCCACCCAGCCCAGAGAACTCAAGCCATTGATTCTCCAGCGAGAGATGACAAGGCCCATCAAGGCCACAAAGACGACAACCGCCAGTGTCTGCAACGCTCGGTTCATAATGTGTCCGATTCCGCATGTCGTCGGTCATCCGGCTTGCGCGTGACCGTTTATGCAAATGAGAATCATTATCATTTATCATATTCCGACACGTTCCTCCACAACTTCTGAGGCTGCAAGTGAACGATATTGAAAACGGCCCGTTGGGCCTGCTGCTGACGCGGCGCTCATCACTCGTCAAAGACATGGTTGCGCCTGGCCCTGATGCCGATGCGCTCGAAGACATCCTGACCGCCGCATCCCGGGTGCCCGACCACGGCAAACTTGAGCCGTGGCGGTTCATCGTCTGTCAGGGGGAGGGACGTAAGCCCTTGGGCGATGCCATTGCGAATGCGATCGCGCGAGAAGACGACACCAAGACGCCCGAGATGATCGATCGTCTGCGAGAGTTTCCGGTGCGCGCGCCTGTGCTGGTGATCGTCGTGTCATCACCCAATACCGAGTCACGCATTCCGGTTTGGGAGCAACACCTCTCTGCGGGCGCTGCCTGCCAGAACCTGCTCCTTGCAGCGACTGCGATGGGCTTTGCCGCGCAATGGTTGACGGGAGCAGCGGCCTACAGTGCCGGTGTGCACGAATACCTGGGCCTGGAGGCGCACGAGCAAGTGGCGGGTTTCATGTTTATCGGCACGCGCTCGGACCGACCGCTGGCAGAACGGCCGCGACCCGATCTCGGGAGCGTGGTGTCCTACCAATAGGCGTTGCTTCAGGCCGAAAACAGCGCTTCGAAGGCCTCGAGCATTTCAGCCTCTGACACGTCGCGTACCTGCTGCGCAATGATCCAGTGGTGGCCAAATGGGTCGCGCACGCGCCCGGCGCGGTCGCCGTAGAACTGATCGGCCATCGGAAAAACTTCGGTCGCTCCGGCTTCGATGGCGCGCGCGAACGTGGCGTCGGCATCAGCAACGTGAAGATTCAGCACGACTGAGGTGCCTGAGAGGTCCTCGGGGCTCACAGAGCCGATACTGGGCATGCCGTCGGCGAGCATGATGTGTGTACCTTCGATCTCGATCGCCGCATTCATACACGCCCCGTCGGGTGCAATGAGGCGCGCGCGGTGTTCCTTGGCGCCAAAGACGTCGGTGTACCAGGCGATGGCGTCAGCGGAGTTGGTGACCTGCAGGTAGGCCGTGATGCCTCTCATGATGGTGCCTCCTTAAAACTTGCCGTTGTCGTTCTTCCATTCGCTACGCGGCGCAATGTGTTCGAAGGTGCGCCAATGCTCGGCGATCAGCCCGTCCGCGAGGCGGAACAAGTGATAGAGCGCCGCGTGCTCACCACCGCGCCGACCTTCACATTGGCATATCGCGAAATTGCCTTCGGCGAATGTGCGGTGCAGCCGGTCGTATCGCAGGCTTTGCGAATCGGACTCTGGCAACGCCAGGGCCTCGCGCCAGGCCGCGGCGCCGTCGGGCAGCGCAGGGTCATGCTGAATGAGCGCGTCACCTGTAGTGAACGCGTCGAGCCGATCAAATGCGCCACCGACCAGGACTTCGGATACGAACTGGGCGGCTCGGTCGCGGTTGGCGTCTGTGTGCTCGAGCTCGGTCACCTCGGTCGGACCTTCCGCCATGCTTCTTCCGGACGGGTTCGGTCCTTCGCGGCTCTGAATGTTGTCCCAGTGCTCGACGGCCTGGCCGTCTTCAAAGCGAAACAACTCGAAGCCGATACGCCGGCTCGTGAAATCGTACTCGGTGTGCGCAAAAACGAAGTCGCCGTCCTCAAAAGCGCGCACCACGTTAACCCGGGGGTGGGTCGTCGCGAGCCGCGCGAACAGCACGGCCAGGCCGTCGCTGCCCTCATGGGTTTGCGGGTTGTGCTGGATGTAGCGCGCTTCGTTGACGACGGCGACCGCCTCGGGGTCGCCTGTCTCGATACTCTTGAGCAGCGCCCGGATCTTGTCCGTGTTGCGTGTCGTCACGGCGTCTCTGGGCAGCCTGCGGTCTCGACGCTCCAGGTCCAGTTTGTCACTTTCCAGGCGCCCTCGACGCGGACGAGGTCGACGTGATTGGTGCCACAGTGCGATACCTCGTCGTTCAACAGAAACACATAGTGCCCCCAGACCAGCGCCAGGTCACCATCGACAAGCACGGTGGGCGTTTCGGTCCAGCGCTCCTCGAGAGACGCGTCCGTGCCAAACGACCGCGCGATGAACGCGGCGTTGGTGGCTCGTGTCAGTGCGTCAGCGCCCGCGGACGCAGCCACCCTGGTGCTGGCGCCCTCAGCCAGAAACTGCGCCTGCATGGCATTCGTCTCCTTGGCCCGGATCGCATCGAACACTGCCGTCGTGACCGCGAGAACCGCAGCGTGCTCGGCATCTTTCATTTCGGTGTCCGAATGTGCCTGGCAGGCCGCCGTGGCGATCCAGAGTGCGGCCAGAAGTTGTCCTAAGCGCATGTGATGTCCCCCCAATACCAGCGGCCCGAACGCTGCATTACGTTAAATCAACTCACCGGCATCCGCGCCGCTAATTCAGGCGCGCGGCCTGAACGCGACTTCGACGCGGTCATTCTCACCCGGTCAGGTCGACGCGTCACCGGTTCGACACACCCCAACCCGTGACATTCATCGATTAATTCGGGGTAAATGCCTTGGAATGCTTAAGTTCGGCCTGTGTCTGCCGCTTTCTGACTTACCCAAGATAAACCAGCGGGAGACACTGTCATGCGCCAGCGACAAGCAGGCTTCACTTTGATGGAAATGATCGGCGTTGTTGCCGTCATCGCCATCCTGGCCTCCATGGCCACCCCCATGATCTTCGATGCGATTCGTAACGCTCGTGTTACGGCATTCGTAGAAGACGTCAATGTGGCACGCACTGCTGTGGCGCGTTACTACGAGGATACGGGTCAGTTCCCGACGCATATCCCCACGGACACGCGCGACGGCCGCCGTACGCTCATCAGCAACTCGGCCAGCAACCCCATCGGTGGCTGGAACGGTCCCTACCTCGAAACGGATATCTCCAACCCGTTCGACGAAGGCGGCTACCGAGCGATCCTGACGAGTGGCAACGCCAACTACCAGTTCGATCTCGACGGTGACGGCACGATCGATACGACCACGGTTGCCGTGATGCGTATCGACAACGTCAGCGACGCGCAGGCGCGCAAGATCAGCGACATCCTCGACGGCGATGCCGATACGACCACGGGCAATGGCGCCTGGTACGCATCGGGCCGTGTGAAGAAATTTGGCGCACGTCAGAACGACCGTCGCCTGCTGATCTTCCTGTCACGCGAGTAATCGCAGCGAGTTTTCGCTGCGACCCATCGCCAAAAGAGAAGCGGTGCAATGACTGCGCGCATGGATGAGACATCCGCTTACTGGAGTAAGCTGACCACACAGATCGCGGCAACCGAGCGCACAAAGATGACGCTCGGCAGCCGCCTGCGCGCAGCCGGTTACATCACCGATGCGCAGCTGGACCTCGCACTGCGTGAACAAAAGCGCAACGGGCGACTGCTCGGTGAGGTTTTGATCGAACTCGGCTTTGTCTCTGCCGAGATCGTCACGCAGACGCTGGCCAATGAGGCGCAGACCGAGGTTGTGGACATCCGCAAGGTGGAAGTCCCCGACTCGGTTCTGCGCCTTGTCTCGTATGAGACGGCCAAGCGTTTCAAGCTCATGCCGTTCAAGCAGGCAGAGGGCATGCTCACGGTGGTCCTGTCGGATGCGTTCAACGTCGTCGCCATCGACCACGTCGAGCGCGAGTCCGGACAGACCGTCAATGTCGTCACGGCCCCCGAAGGCCACATCCTCGATGCCATTGCGCGCCACTACACGCGCGACCGCTCGCTTGCCGATACGATCGACCAGATCATGCTCGACGGTACGGCGGCGTCGGAGGACGAGGCCGCCAACGAGTCGCCGCTTGTTCGTCTTGTCGACCAGCTCATTTCGCTGGGCATCAAGAAGGGTGCGACCGACATTCACATCGAGCCCGCCGAGAAGATCGTGCGGGTTCGCATGCGTATCGATGGCGTGCTGCGCCAGGAAGTGTTGATTCCGAAGCCGATCCAGTCGGCTTTGACGGCGCGGCTGAAGCTTATTGCCGACCTCAACATTACCGAGAAGCGGGCGCCGCAGGACGGGCGCATTCGCTTTGACTACGGCCAGCACTATGTCGACCTGCGTGTGTCGACGCTGCCGACCAATTCAGGCGAAAGCGTCGTGCTGCGTATCCTCGATCGCAGTGCTTCGTCGCTCTCGCTCAACGACCTCGGCTTCTCCCCGGCGCACAAGAGCCATATGGAGAGCCTCGTAGGTATGCCCTACGGGATGGTGCTGGTCACAGGCCCCACTGGTAGCGGAAAGACCACGACGCTGTACGCCTCGCTCAAGCTCGTCGAGTCCGAAGAGCGCAGCGTGTTCACGCTTGAGGACCCGGTCGAGTACTCGCTTGAGGCCGTGCGCCAGACCCAGGTCCGGCCGGACGTCGGCATGGACTTCGCGGCGGGCCTTCGTGCGCTGCTGCGCCAGGACCCCGACGTCATTCTCGTTGGTGAGATCCGTGACCTCGAAACGGCACAACTCGCGACGCGTGCAGCACTCACGGGCCACCTCGTGCTCTCAACGCTGCACACCAACGACGCCGTGGGGGTGATTCCCCGCCTCGTTGACATGGGCGTCGACCGCTACATGCTGCCGGCTGCCTTGTCATCGATTCTCGCGCAGCGCCTCGTGCGCGTGCTCTGTGACCACTGCCGCCGTCCCATGAAGGACCCGCAGACGCTCATAGAACAGCTGGAGCTGACCGAGGACGTGCCCGCCGACGCCGAGCTATGGGAAGCGCCAGGCTGCGTGAACTGCAATGGCACCGGTTTCCGGGGCCGGTCGGCGATCTACGAGATCCTGACCATCGACGAAAGCTTCCACGGCCCGATCATCACAGGCGCGAGTGCGGGCGAGCTCAAGGCGCTGGCCGCCGAGGCCGGCATGGTACCCATGCTCAAGGACGGCATCGCCAAGGCGCTTGCCGGCCTGACATCGCTCGACGAGGTGCTGCGGGTCGTCCGCTAAGTCGTCATGCCGCAGTTCGCCTATCACAGTGTCGATCGCTTCGGTCGTAAGTACGACGGCACCATGGCTGCCGAGAACGAGCGCGTGCTGGACTCCAAACTGCGCGATATCGGTTACTGGCTCATCGACGCGCGCGAACAATCGCCGCGCCAAAGCCGTAACCAGGGCAAGGTGCCACGGCGCGAGCTCATCGATTTCTTCACGGGCTCGACCTCGCTGCTCATCGCGGGCATCCCCATCGCAACGACGATCTCGGCCATGGCCGAGGAGACCGAACACCCGGCGCTCAAGACCATCCTCAAGGACATTAGTCTCAACGTGCAGGCCGGTAACGAAGTGTCGGCCAGTCTCCGCAGCTATCCCGGTGTGTTCTCTGACCAGGTTTGCAATCTCGTTCGCGCGGGCGAGCAGAGCGGCAGCCTGACTCAGGTGTTCAAAGACATCGCAGAACACCTCGAATGGGTGGATCGCATTATGGCCGACGTGCGTCAGGCGACCATCTACCCGGCCATGATCCTCTCCGCAGTCGCGGGGCTCGTGGCGCTCATGTTTGTCTTCGTCGTACCGCGATTCGCCGCCTTGTTCGGCGAGCTCGATATCGCGCTGCCCGCGCTGACGCGTGGTGTCGTGCGCGTGGGCGAGATTGCACAGAGTTACTGGTGGGTCGGTGTCGCGGCAATCGTTGCCGCCGTCGTGGGTCTGCGCGTCATCCGTGCGGCGCACCCGTCACTCGCCTACCAGCTCGACAATGCCAAGCTCAACATGCCCGTGTTCGGCGGCGTGCGGAAGATGCTGGTGCAGTCGCAGTTTGTGCACAACCTGGCGCTTATGCTGAAGGCCGGTGTGCCGATCCTCGACGCCCTCAAGCTCTCACGCGGTGTCAGCAGCAACCTCGTTATGGACAAGGTCATCGACGAGGCCGTCACGACGGTCGAGAGCGGCGGACGCATCAGTACGGCGCTCCGTGACCAGCCCGTCATCTCATCGCTCACGCTGCGCATGATTGTTGTGGGCGAGGAATCGGGCCGGATCGAGACGACCCTGCAGCAGGTCGCCGACCGCTACGACGAGGAGATCCCGCGGCAGATCAAGCGCGTGTTTGCCATCGTCGAGCCGATGATCACGCTCGTGCTCGTCGCGGTCGTCGGGCTCATCGCAGGCTCGCTGTTCCTGCCCATGTTTGCACTCATCTCGGGGCTTAACGCATGAACCGGCAACGCGGTTTCACACTCATGGAGATGATTGCCGTGATGGCGATCCTCGCCGTCCTGTCCGCGATCATTGCGCCAAGCATTGTCGACACGGTCAACGATGCTTACGCGAAGGCTGAGGACGCCAATCTTGACCAGATTGCTGACGATCTCGAGCTCTACATCCGCCGCAACGGCGTGATCCCGTCGGGCAATATCGGCGACTGGAGCAACGCGCTGGCGACACTTAGCAGTGCGCCGTCAACGGAGCTCGCAGCCAACCGTCGCGGCTACCAGCGCATGCTGTATTTCGACCCCAGCTTTTTCGGTGGTGGCAGCTTTGGCGGCTACGTCCAGTCTGGTGGCCTCACGGCGCCGCCGGCATCGCCGCGCGTCATGATCATCTCGGACCTGCGCGGCAACGTGGCAGGGCAGGGCAACAATGCCGGCCGCTTCGACGATATCTGGAACCAGAACCCCGGGGCGCGCATCGTCGAGAGCGACACGGTCAAGATTCGGCGCATCAACCTGGGTCACCTGTTCAAGGAAGTGCTCATCAGCACGAACTCTCTGAACGCGCCCGGCGTGTCGCTCAACGGTGCGCCTGCGATCGCAGTGCCCGCCGCCGTGGGGACCGTCGATGGGCTGCTGCTGCTCTACGTGCTCGAAGACACGCGATTGTCGCTGCTCGGTGATCCCTTCCCCGTTGGCAGCCTGCAAAGTGTGTACAAGGTGAAAGAAGACCTTGGGCTGCGCTATGAGGACGCTGGCGGCACACCAACCTGGGTGCTGCCATGAGTGTCGAATTCGCCATCGAATGGGCCTACGGCGACTTTCACATCGCGCGCCTCAAAGGCGGCGAGGTTGAAGCGAGCTGGAAGTCACCTACGCCGGTTACGGACCTGTCCGAACTGCAGGCCGCGATGACGGCTGCCGCAGGCGTCGTTGACCTGGGCCGCGGTGGCTCGGTCGCGATCGCCTACGAAGACGACCTGCATACGCACGAATTTCTCGAGCTGCCGTCCATGTCTCGGCGCGATCGCGTCCGCTTCCTGCAGCGTTACGTCGACAACAACAAGCCCTTTGAGTCGCGCGCCGCGTGGCGCGCTCACCCCGTCAAGCGCAATAAGATCAATGGCGCGCTGCTGCACCTCATGCCGCACTCGATCATCGAGGCGCTCATGCGGGTGTGCAGCGATTTCTACCTTGTGCCCAAGATCATGGTGCCGCTCACGGAGATCATGTCGCGCTTCGTGCCGATGCTTGAGTCCGAGGAAGATGGCGCCCATCTGCTCATCGCGCTGTTTGACAGCCGCACACAGATGCTCATCGCGAACGAGGCCGGTGAAATCCTGTTTGTCCGCGAGCTGAGCTACCCCTGGACCGCGGAGACCCACGGGCGCCTTGTTGTCGACATCAATCGCACCATCGGCTACGCCAAGCAGCGCATTGGCGGCGGCATCAACCAGGCCTGGGTGCTTGGCCCGGAGGCGGAAGCCGTGTGCCAGTCGCTGGCGGGGCGCATCGATGCGTCGGTACGGTTCGACAAGCGCGCCGTCGAACGCGAATTCTGGATGCGTCAGGTTGCTGTGCTGCCACTGAGCCTGCACAGCAACTTCATTCCCCGCCTCGCGCGTCGCTCGATCACGGGCAAGACCATGATGCGTGCGGGCGTGCTCATGACGGGCGTGCTCGTCGCAGCCACGCTCGGAATCGTTGGCGTGGTCGAGGGCGCCATCTGGCGTGACCGCACCGATGTGGTCGAGCTCACACAGCGCATCGAAGAACGGCGCGAGCAGATCGAGGCACTCGAGAACGATGTTGCCCGCATGGACGCCGAGGCGCGCAAGCTCGACATCCTGAATCTCGACGCTTTCAACTTGCCGGGTCTTTTCCTGAGCCAGCTCTCCGACCTCGTGCCCGAGGGACTCGTCGTCACCGAGGTGCGGATTGGGAAGTCCCAGACCGGCTGGGACCTTGCCGTTCGGGGGCATTCGACCGTGTCTCTGGGTGACATCGCGCCGCTGTTGTCGTCGCTGGAAGCGAGTCTCAGCGGTCCGCCCTGGAACGGAAACATTGTGCGTTCCTGGGAAGCGGCCTGGATGCAACAACTTGAACAGGGCATGGCCGCCGGCCGTGGCGATGTCGGGTTTGAAATCGAAGGACAGTTCCGATGAGCAGCCTGCGCGACGACTACGATCCGACCGATGTACCGTTGAATTCCTCGGCGATCATGAAGATCGACACGAGCGGCTTCGACCTGGCGCTGGAGGACGACATGGCGTCGGCCGAAGGCCCCGCCGTCAATGCCGACTCGCTTGAGCTCGCGCCCGAGGCAACGGTCAGCTTTGTGGTGTCGCCGCGCGTGCAGGCGCAGCGCGCGCTCAATCGTCTGGTGTATCGCATTTACCGGAGTCGCCCGCTGCAGCTGACCTGGGCCGCGATCATCGTGGCCTGCCTCGCACTGATGACGTTTTCGCTGACAACGCGCGTCGATCACATCGACGACAACGTGCTGCTGCTCGCCGAGCTCGGTGAGCTGGACACGCAACTGTTAAGTATCAGCCGCAAGTGGTCGCTAGAGGAGATGAAGGCGCTGGAGCAGAGCGTGGCGAGCGCCGACACGCGGCGCGTGTTTCTCGACTACCGCAGCCTCGCGATTTGGCTGCGGGAAAAGGCCGCATTCGCTGAGCAGCTCGGACTGGAGTTCGGCTACAGCCTGGGCGGCAGCGAGGCCTCGCAGATCGAGGACATGTACGAAGTGCCGGTCATGGTCACGCTGAGCAGTAACGCGGAGAACGGCGAAGCCTATCTGCGCACGCTCGAGTTTCTGAAGCGCGTGGTCAGCACGCCGTTCTACGTGGAAATCACGGAGGCGGCACTGACCGGAGAAGGTCGCGGCGCACGCCAATTGCAGGCGACGCTGCGGGTTTGGGTTCACAGCTCGGTCAGGGCCGTTTCCAACAATGCTGAATAATCGCTGGTTTGTCATCGCACTGTCCGTCGCCGCCCTGGCGATGGTCGGCCTGCGTGTGGTCAAACCGCTGCTTGGGGATCGCGAGACGCCGTTCATTCCGGACGACCCCGACTACTACGCGCTCGACATCGACAGCGAGCTTACGGGCACCGGCATCGACACGCCGCTGCAAGGCGCGCAGTTCGATTCCGCGCAGCGCGACATTCGCAGTATCGACGTCGCATCGCTGCAGTGGCAGGAGCGCCCCGGCCGCGATCCGTACTCGCCGGCGCCACGCGTGACCGATGCCGTGCTCGACGCTGTACGTGCGGACGTCTCCAAACAAGCAATAACCCCCAGCGCGATTCGTTGGCCTGCAGTGACTGCGGTCGTTGATTCGCGCAAACACCAGTACGCCGTCGTGGACGGCGTCATCCGCAAACCTGGCGAACGTTTCGGCGGCTTTCGGCTTGCCGAAGTCGGCGCGCGTGGGGTGCACCTCGTGCACGCCGCCAGCCAGCAGTCGCGGCACCTGAAGGTAGATGCACAATGAAGGCAACAACGACAACGGTACGCCCCTGGCTGTGGCTGGTACTGGCCGCAGGGATCAACGGCTGCGCGACGGCGCCGCCCGAGCCCCGGGACTACTCGGCGGAGCGCGCCGTCCGCGATGAACTGTGGTCTCGACCGCCCGCGCCAATGCCGGCGCCTGCGGTGCCCGTTGTCGAGCCCGTCGCGGACCCTGACCCCGAGCCGCTGTACAGCTTCGTCGCGGACGACCTGCCCATCGCGCAGGCCTGCCGCCTGTTCGGCAAGGCCTACGATCTCAACATGGTCATCGAGCCCGATGTTACGGGGTCGGTCAGCGTGGACCTCACGGACCTCCCGTTCGCCGAGGTCATGGAATCGATGCTGGGCGCCAATGGTTACTTCTGGGAGCGCCGCGGCAACATCGTCTACGTACGCTCGCGCGAGACGCGCGTCTTTACGATTGACTACATCCGTCTCGTTCGCACGGGTGCCGGTTCAAGCCAGGCGCAGGTGAGCTCAAGCGCGCAGGTTGGCGGTGGTGGCGGCCTCGGTGGCGCCGGCGGCGTTGGCGGCGCGGGTGGTGGTGGCGGTGACGGTGGCGCAGCCGGCGCCATCTCGATCCAGCAGACCGACACCGTAGACTTCTGGCTGGAACTCGAAGAGCAGCTCGAGAAGCTCGTCTCCGAAGAAGGCCGTCTGGTCGTCAACCGCCTGTCAGGCACGGTGCAGGTCACTGATCAGCACCGCCGAGTGCGCGAAATCGGCAGCTTCATCGATGAACTCAACAAGGCGATCTACCGCCAGGTGGATATCGAGGTGAAGATCGTTGAGGTGGAGCTCAGCGAAGATGCGGCACTGGGTGTGGACTGGTCGCGGCTTGTGACTGATGGCGACGGCGAGTTCGTCAACGGCAACCTGTCGACGATTATCCTGAGCCCGGCCGGTGGTCTCGACGCGCTGCCTGCGTCGGGTCGCGTGAGCTTCACGGAGATCGAGGACGGTCTCAACCGCATCACGGCCGTTGTCGAAGCGCTGCAGGAGCAGGGCAAGGTCGACATCGTGTCGCAGCCGCATATCCGCACGCTGAACAACCAGGCCGCGCTCATCAAGGTCGGTACGGACCGCACCTTCTTCCGCAAAGAACAGTCCACGGCCACGACCACAGCTGGCGCGCAGACCTTCGCCACGGACATCCCGCAAGTGGTGACCGAAGGCATCGTGCTGTCCATCACGCCGCAGGTCTCGGAGTCGGGCTGGATCACGCTCGACGTCTCGCCCGAGGTGACGCGCGTGTCGAGCGTGAGTGAAGTGCTCGACGACAACGGCAACGTGCAGTCGGCAGCGCCCAATCTCGATATCAGCCAGACCTCGTCGCTCGTGCGTGCGCGCAGTGGTGAGACCGTGGTGATTGGCGGGCTCATCCAGACCCAGCAGACCGAAGCGCGCCGCGCGGTGCCGTTCCTCTCGAAGATTCCGCTGCTGGGTGGCTTGTTCCGTTCGAACTACACGATCGAAGCCCGCAAGGAGCTGATCGTGATGCTGACACCGAGGCTCGTCAGCTCGTAGACACGACGGCGGTTGTGCCTGCGGGCGCAACCGCCGGTTGTATTGCCGCGCGTACCCGCTGTAGGTTGCCGGCATGGCGCAGAGCAAAACCTATCCGATCTGGATGCTTCGGTTCGTACCCCGAGGGCGTTGGGGCCGTTGGATCGCGGCCACTGTCATCCTGGCCATCGGGCTCGCCATCTACGCACCCGCCGTCGCGATTGTCGCTGCGGACCCCGCGCGCTGGCGCAACTACTTCGCCTGGCCGCCCGCGCTGTTCTTCGTCTGTGCCATCGCCTACATCGTGCCGACGTTTCACTTTGCGAGCGCGCGAGCGCACCGGGCGCTCGATGATCTGGCGCCTTACTGTCGCGACGTGGATGATCTCGCGGCCGCGCGCGCCGGTATTGGCCAGCGTTCAATGTCCTGGCTCATCCGCATCGTGCTGATGTCCGTCGCGCTCTGGCTCGTTCAGAGTCGGCTGCTTACGGGTAGCTGGGAGTACATGTGGGCGCGCACCGGTGAGGGTTATGTCGCCATTGTCATGGACTTTGGTTCCCTGCCTGTGTGGTTGACGATGAACACCGCCATCAGCGCACTGGTGCGTAATGCATTGACGTTTCGCGCGCTCGTGCCCAAGCTCGAAACGAACCTCCTCGATCCACAGAGTTTTATGCCTATCGGCCGCATGGCCGTAACGTCAACGCTGGTCGTCGTTGGCGCGATGGCGTCGCTGTCAATTATGTGGATCGACGGGCCCACCAACCTCTGGACGACGTTGCCGGCGCTGCTGATCTTTACGCCCGTCATCGCGTTGTTGCTGCTCCTGCCCGTGTGGCCCCTGCACCGGGATCTGCTGCGCCAGCGCGCAGAGGCAGTCGCGGCTGCGCAGGCTCGGGTTCCGGCGCGATCTGGTGAGGCAGATCCCGACGCTTTCGAACTCGCGCAGGCCCTGGCGCTACGCCGGGAGCTGTCTCGCCTGCCGGTATGGCCCTTTGATGTGGGTTCGGTGACCCGTTTTGTGAGCTACGCCGTGATTGTCCCGCTGACCTGGGCGGGTGCCGCGCTCATCGAGATGCTCGTGAACGTGCTGCTCGAATGAAATTTGAGCCTATAAAAAAAGGCTAAACCTGCATCCAGACCCGCCGCTATGAGGGGTAGCGGCGCATGACATAACGCGCCTGTCTTTCTTTCCAGGAGCGCAAGTCATGGAAATCGCAGATATTTCGCAGTCCGTGTCCCTCAAATCGGCCCGTCGCGCCCAATTCTCAAGCTCGAGCGTCGTGGCCCCGCCCAAGAATGAAGCCCCCGTTTCTGACAACACTGTCCGTGCCCTCGATGCGCTGCGCGCCGAGTTGCGCGGTGCCTTGCAGGCGCGCTTTTCGACAGGTTACGGCGCGCCCGCCAGCGCCTTCTCTGCATTCGCGCCCGAAGCCGGCGTCGACACCGTCGGTGACGAGACGCTCGCCGCGGCAAGGCAGGTTGCGGACAGCGCCCCCGGTCGCGCTGAAACGTTCCTCGTCGCCTTTCGTGCCACGGTGGCACGTGCCTTTGAAGCGGTCCGCCAGAACTTCGCAGGCCGCACCGACGTGGGCGACATCGACGCCGTCGAGCAGGTCGTCAACCGCGGCATTCAGGGCCTGACTCGTGATGCCGCAGGTCAGACCGAATCGGCCACGCGCGTGCTTGAGGTTGACTCGAAGGTACGAGAAGCCTCTACGATCCGCATCCGTACGCAGGAGGGCGACACCGTCAAGATTCGCCTGCGCAACGTCGAGCAGTTCTCGGCAACGGATACGAGTCGCACGGGCCCCGACGGTACGGCAACGAGCACCCGCGTCGATGCCTCGCAGTCACGACGCGTGAGCTTCACGGTTGAAGGCGACATCAACAGCGACGAACGCGCCGCGATTGAAGACGTGTTGGCGCAAGCTTCCGACATCGCCGACGAGTTCTTTGGTGGCGATATCGCGGCGGCCTTCGAGAACGCCGCAGACTTCGAGTTTGACAGCGAGCAGCTGCAGCGCGTGAACCTGCGCTTCCGCGTACAGGAAGAGCGCAACGTTCGCTTTACCGAAGAGGTGGTGAAGAGCCCGCCGGAGCGCCTTGATGACAGGGCCCCCGGTCCCGTGAAGATCCCCGTGCCGCCGTTCGCCGACCTGGGTCCAATCATCAACCGACCGGCGCCCGTAGGCCCCGCGATTCCGTTCGTGCCGGCCAAGCCCGAGTCCGCCGATATCCAGCCGATCAAAGCTGAGCCGGTTGCCGATGACGTGGCCGAGGCGGCACCCGTTGTCGAAGCCGCTCCCGAACCCGTCGCCGAGAAGCAGCCCGTCAACACGGACGCACTCAATGGCTTCTTTGCCTTCGTCTCCAATTTCCTGAGTGAAACGACGACGGCATTTGAAGTGGCCGGCGAGTCGAGTCGGTTCTTTTTCAGTGAGTCATTCAAGCTGACGCTGTTGCGCGAGACCTTTGTGGCGACCGCACCTGAGTCTCAGGAAACCGCCGCAGAGACGGCAGCCGGCGTGGTCGACAAGCTGCTTGAGGTCGATGCCCAGGTAGCCCAGGCCGAGGTCGAAGACGACGACTAACGCCTGAAACAGGAAACCCCGCCGAAGCGGGGTTTCCTGGTCAGGCCGGTCGGCACCCGGCCGGGCGCTTAGCGACGCTAGGCTGGCATGATCTGCCCGTCGCGAATGCGAATCCGCGTGCCATCAAAACGCGTCAGCGTGAACCCGCCAAAGTCCGCCTCGTTGAGTGTGCGTGACTTGTCCTGGAGCAGCGCGATGGCCTGCTGCTCGCCCACCACGAGTCCTTCCACGCCGTCCTGGCGGTAGTGCACGCCCGCAGCGTCCCGGCCAATAGCCACGTTGTTGGCGACCTTGTTGAGTTCGCCACCCACTGTGAGGTCCGGCCCGGCATAGGGCAGCAGCGCCGTACCGTCGTCGTTGCACACGACGGGATTCGGAATCACAAAGTTCTCGTTGAAGAACGCTTTGAGCACGGTGACGCAGGCACCCGCCACGGTAGCGTGTCCGGCCGGGTACGACGGGTGCGTCGGCGAGCCTTCCGTGTAGGCCTGAGGCAGGAAGTAAGTGCCGTTGCGGCTGTGGGCCAGGTTGACGGCCGCCGAGTTCAGGATGTCGTCGTTGAGCTCGTAGTGACGCTGGCCCGTCATGTGGAAGTGCACGCGACCGCCGTAGGCTTCCGGTCGCAGCAAGCGGTGCACACGCCATTTCTGGAACCAGGCACCACTGAGCGCGAGGTTGCCGGCTGTGCTTACGAGGTCGATGACGAAGGGGCCGCCCAGGCTCGTGAAGGCGCCCTGGTTGGTGATGGACCCCGCGTACGGGTTGCCCGGGTCGAGTGCGGCGCCGCCGTAGCCAAGCAGGATCAGGGCCGCATGCAGGTAGGCCTGGTAGAGCACGTCGCGGTGCACGTACTCCGACAGCGCCCGGTTGTCATTGATGTAGCGCTTGGGCCCGAAGACGAGGGTCTCGGCGGGTGCACCGCCGCGTTGCACATTGAGCCAGTTGGCTGAGTCCGCCATGAAATCGACGCCCGGCAGACCGGCTTCGTAGCGCTGCACGACGTCGACGGGACCGAAGCTGAAGTCCTGCCACAGAAACTGGCTGATGTAAGGCCCGACGAGGTCGCCCGGCGTTTCACCGCGGAACAGGGTGCCGGCGGTCAACGCACCGCCGACGGTCGGTCCCGGTGTCGCTGAGAAGGTATTGAGGTCGGCCACGGCCGCCGCAATGGCTGGGTCCGTATCGTAACGGTTGAACGGCACATCGCGCGTTAGCGCCTGCCAGTACACCTCGCCTTCCTCGCCCGCAAGCTTCGCACTGCGGAAGCGGTGCGACGGCGGCATGCGCGTGGCATGGCTGTCGAGTCCCGCGACTTCGTAACGAAATGCGCCCTGCGGGTTGGCCAGACGACGCGCGGCGCTGCCGTCGAGCGGGATCGCGTCGAAATCGGCTTTTCTGCCGCGGCGCATGGCGCGGCGCAGTGCGCGGAATGCCGAGGGCTGCACCTCACCGAACTGGTTGCTGGGCAGCGTCTTGGTGAAGCTCGCGTAGAAGCGCTGATCGGCGTAGCGCTGCTCATCGTTGTTATCGCGCTGCACACCCGCGCTGAAGGTGTCGAGAAAGTGCTGCTGCGCCGCGTCGATACGCAGGTCACGCGCGGCGCGTAGGCGACGGTCGGGACCACCGGGGACGTTGACGGAGGGGTCGATGTCGAGCGGGCGGAAATCATCCGCCTGGGCAGCGCCGGCTGCGAGACCCCCCGTAGCGGCGCCGGCAACGGCAACCCCCATCTTCAGGAAACTGCGCCGTGAGGTCGCGTTGCTAGATTCGTTGCCGTGCGTGTGTTCGGTATTGGCGGTTTGGTCGACGGTGTCGTCACGTGGCTTCATGAGAGGTTCTTCCCTGCTTGTTGGTGTTGCGTGTCGTTACAAGCCCCTTCACACCGACAAACCCGATGCCGCCACTAGCCTACTGTCGGCTGCGTCGCCGTCGTCCCACGGTTGCGGTGTTGGACGCCCGCCATGGTGGTCGCGACAAGTCCGCCTTGCGCGTGTCGTTTGGCCACCGTTGATCCAGTTTCGAGCGCCGTTGCGGTACATTAGTCAAAATCACTTCACGTACCTGTCGATGACCCTGACCATCCCCGATTTTTCGAGCGCGCGCGTGCTGGTCGCAGGCGACGTCATGCTGGACCAGTACTGGTTCGGTGCGACGGGCCGCATCTCGCCCGAAGCACCCGTGCCTGTCGTTCATGTCGATCGCGATGAAGAGCGCCCGGGCGGTGCCGCCAACGTGGCCGTGAATCTGGCGATGCTGGGCTGCGGGACCGGGCTCGTGGGTATTGCGGGTGAAGACGCGGCGGCCGAGCGGCTGTCGGCCACACTTACAGAACGTGGGATCGACACCGCGCTCACGCGCGACCCGGACCGCCCCACGACGACGAAGCTACGCGTGCTCTCGCGCAACCAGCAGCTCATCCGACTGGATCGTGAAGAGACGCCCGCGACGGCCGTATCACTGGGGCCGGCATTATCCGCGCGACTCGCTGACGCTGACGTAGTGATCCTCTCGGACTACGGCAAGGGTGCCCTGCACGATGTGCCAGCTTTGATCTCGGCGTGTCGCGACGCAGGCTTGCCGGTGCTCGTCGATCCGAAGGGCAGTGACTTTGCTCGCTACGCGGGTGCGGCCGTGATCACACCGAATGAATCCGAGTTTCGCGCCGCAGCCGGTGACTGGCACGACGATGCGGGGCTCGTCTCCCGTGCCGAGCAGATGATCGACGCACTGCACCTGGGTGCGTTGCTCATCACGCGCAGCGAGCGGGGTATGTTGCTCGTCCGGGCCGATGCCGAACCGTTCTTCCTCTCGACCGAAGCCCGCGAGGTCTACGACGTCACGGGCGCCGGCGACACGGTCATCGCGACGCTGGCTGCAGCGCTCGCGGCCGGTCAGGACATGACGGACGCCGTGGCGCTGGCGAACCTGGCCGCCGGCCGCGTCGTCGGCAAGATCGGCGTGGCGGGTGTCACGCCCTCGGAACTGCGCGTGGCACTGCACCGGCGCGGCAAGGGCGGCCGCGAGCCTGTCGACGCAGAAGCGCTTGCGGCGCTTGTCTCGGAGTCCCAACAGGCGGGCGAGCGCGTAGTCATGACCAACGGCTGCTTTGATGTGCTGCACGCGGGGCATGTGGCCTATCTCGAAGAGGCGAAGTCGCTGGGCGATCGCCTCGTCGTGGCCGTCAATGATGATGCCTCGGTGACCCGGCTCAAGGGGGCGGGGCGCCCAATCAACACGCTCGAGGATCGCATGCTCGTGCTGTCTGGACTGGCGGCCGTGGACTGGGTTGTTCCGTTCTCCGAAGACACACCCGCGGCACTCATCGGGCAGGTATTGCCCGATGTACTTGTGAAAGGCGGCGATTACGCAGTCGCCGACATTGCGGGCGGCGAGGCCGTGATCGCTAACGGTGGCGAGGTGCGTGTGCTGGCGTTTCGCCCGGGTCGCTCATCGACGCGCATCATCGAGCGCATGCGTGCGGCCGAGGGCAACTGACCGCGCATGATGCGCCTGTTCTACAACGTTCTCGTGTTCATTGGCTTACCGCTGGCCGCAGTCTACTGGGGCTGGCGCGCATTGCTGGACCCGAGTTTCCGCGGTCGCTGGTACCAACGTTTTGGCTTTGGTTACCCCAAGCGCGACGCCTCTGTGCGTCAAATCTGGGTCCACGCAGTATCTGTCGGGGAAGTGCAGGCCGCGGCACCGCTGGTGCGTGCCTTGCGCGAGGCCGTGCCCGATGCGCGCGTGCTCATCACAACCGTAACGCCGACGGGCGGCGATCGCGTCCGCCTGCTGTTTAAGGAAGGCGTCGATCACGCGTACGCGCCCTACGATCTCCGACCCGCGGTCCGGCGGTTCTACAATCTCGTGCGTCCTGACCTCGCGATCATCATAGAGACTGAGCTCTGGCCCAACCTCTACCACGCCGCTGGCGTTCGTGGCATTCCGCTCGTGCTAGCCAGTGCACGTATTTCACCGCGCTCCATGCCTCGCTATCGACGGCTTGTCGGTTTGTTCCGCGACGCGCTGTCGAACGGCATCATCATCGCGGCGCAGAGCGAGGTCGACCGGCAGCGCTTTGTTGAGTTGGGCGCGCCCGAAGCGCGCACGTTTGTCAGTGGCAACATCAAGTTCGATCACCAGCTCGATGAGGGCGTGGCGCAAGCGGGCGCGGCGCTGCGTGGCACGAGCTTTCCGGGGCGGCCTGTGTGGGTTGCCGCGAGCACGCACGCCGGCGAAGAGGCGGTGCTCCTCGAAGCCCACCTGCGCCTGCGGGAGCGCTGGCCCGATGCCTTGCTGGTCCTGATTCCTCGGCACCCAGGGCGTTTTGACGATGCGGCGGGATTGCTCGATGAGCGCCGTGTGAGTTACGTGCGGCGCACGGATGCGGTGCCCGTGCCTGCGGAGGCGACCGTGTTGCTGGGTGACACGATGGGCGAGGTCAACCTGTTTTATGCGGCGGGAGATGTCGCGTTCGTCGGCGGCAGCCTCGTTCCCGTCGGCGGGCACAACCTGCTCGAACCCGCGGCGCTCTCGCTACCGATCCTTGTGGGTCCGCACCTGTTCAACAGCGAAGACATCGCGGGCATGTTCACCGAGTGTGGTGCGGCCGAGGTCGTGACCGATGCGGCCGAGATCGTGAACGCGGTCGACAGCCTGTTCAGGCGCGAACAGCTGCGCGAAACCATGGGCGGCAAGGCGCGCGCGCTGATCAGCGATAATCGCGGTGCCGTTGACCGGTTGCTTGAGCGGCTTGAGCCTCTGCTCGATCGCAATGCGACACGTGCCGCCTAGCGGCGGTGACACGGTGCCACCAGGTTTGCCTTAGCCTTCGAGCAAGGTGTTGATCCGCTCGAGATCCTGCACTTGCAGCGAGCCTGACGCCTGTTTGAGACGTAAAACGTTGAGCAGGTAATCGTAGCGTGCGCGCAGGTACTGGGTGCGAGCATTGAAGAGCTGGCGCTGTGCGTCGAGTACGTCGACGGTCGTACGGGTGCCGACCTCAAATCCTGCTTGGGTGGCCTCGAGTGCCACCTGGCTCGACTTCAATGCCTGTTCGAGCGCCTTCGTGCGCGAGATTTCCGCAAGTACGCCCAGGTAGGAATCACGCGCCAAACGCTCAGTCTCACGTGCGATGCGCTGAGCACGTTCGCGCGCGGCGCGGTGCAGGTAGACGGCCTCGCGGACGCGCGATGAGTTTGCGCCGCCGGCGAAGATCGGCACGTTCACCTGCAGCGAGATCGAGTCCTGGTCGCTGCTCGAGAAAAAGTCCTGGAACGGTGCGCCGTTGTTCGACTGCTCCTGCTCGTTTTCGTTGCTGTTGCGAGACACCACGAGATCGAGCGTGGGCATGAATGACGATCGACGGGAGCTCACTTCCTTACTGGCGATATCTGCAGAAATGCGGCTCGCGATAAGATCAAGGTTTTGCTCCAGCGCCTGTTGCACCCACTGCTCTTCGTCGGCGGGCGTTGGCGGCGTCAGCGGTACCGTCTGACCGGGCTTCGCCAAATCGCCCGTGCCACCGCCGATGATTTCGGCGAGCAGATTCTTGGCATTGGCCAGTGCGCGTTTGGCCGCGATTTCATCGGCGACCGCCTGGTCAAAAGCGGCCTGTGATTCTTGTACGTCCGTAATGGCGATCAGACCGACCTCGAAGCGTTTCTGAGCCTGGTCCAGCTGCTTGGCAATGGCGGTCTTGTTGGCTTCGCTGGCCTCCAGTGAGTCCTCGGCGGCGAGTACATCAAAGTAACGCTCTGCGACGCGGAGCATGAGGCCTTGTTGCGCACCCTCGTAGTTGGCTTCCGCTTCGGCGACCCGCTTGTCGGCCTGCTGCAAGCCGATGAACTGGTCCCAGCGGAATACAGTCTGGCGCAGCTGCAGTTGCCAGAACGTTGACTCGACGTTTTGTGATTCGAAGGGGGTCACGACCTGCACGACGTCACCACTAGGCAGCGTCTGTGGGAAGGCCTGGACACCGCCGCTCTCAGAGCGCGTTTCGTTGCCCGACGCGTTGATTTGCGGGAACAACAGGCCACGGGCCTGGGGTCGCAGCTCGCTGTTGGCCAGCAGGTTGGCTTCCGCCTCGCGGATCTGGGGGTCGGACTGCAGCGCGCGCTGGTAGATGTCGAGCAGGTCCTCGGCGCTGGCTTGTGGGCTTGCGATGCACGCGAACACGGTTAAGGCAGCGCCCGCGAGCGCCGCGCGGAAGCGGGAATTTGTCATGGTTTTGGGGCTTCGTGCTGGTGTTATAGTACGGTAATACACTATAGCGCCTCTGTGGCGTGGTCAATAGCGCGGCAGCTCCGGGTCGACGTCCGTCGACCAACGGTCTATGCCGCCAGTTACGTTATAGATGCCGCTGCGGCCCGAATGGATGAGAAAGGCTGCCGCCTGGGCACTGCGCATGCCGCCATGGCAGAGCACCGCGACGGGGCGATCGGCGGGCACTTCGTCAATTCGCGACTGCAATGTGCCCAGCGGAATGTTGAGGCTGCCCTCAATCTGCACGACATCGCGCTCCCAGTCTTCACGCACGTCGAGCAGGCACCAGTCGCGTTTGCCAAGCTCGGGCGCCAGTTCGGCGGGTTCGATTTCGGGCAGACTCAAAACTCGAAGCTCTGTTTTGGTTCGAAATTGACCAGATACGGCAGTTGTGTCTCAAGCAGGTCCTCGGCGTACCAGCGGTCCTCTGCCGCGCGCTGGACGAGTCGTGCGGTCATGGCAGGTGCGGCACCCTCGACGACGAAGAGCCGGCCTTCGAGGTCGAGCAGTTGCTCCAGGGCTTTGGAACCGCGGTTGATCGCGCCGCCCACGACGATGACATCGAAGCGTTCATCGGGCAGTCCCGCCGGCGCTTCGGCCTCGTGCACGGTGACCCGGTCCACGCCCGCCTGGCGCAGGTTGTTGCGCGCGGCTTCGGCGAGCGCACCGACGCGCTCCAGCGTGGTGACGTGACCGCCAAGCAGTGCCATGCAGGCCGCGAGATAGCCGCTGCCCGTGCCAATTTCCAGCACGCGGTCTCCGGTTTGAACGGACACGGCTTGCAGGATGCGGCCGTCGATACGGGGCGAAAAGGTACGCTGGCCGTGCCCGATCGGCACACCGGCGTCGGCGTAGGCCGCGTCGCGCCAAGCCTCGGGCACGAAGTGCTCCCGCGGCAGCTGGTTCATGATCTCGAGAACGGCGTCATCGAGTACGTCAAAACTGCGGACTTGCTGCGTCACCATCTGGTAGCGCGCATGCTCAAAATTCATCGTCTGTTCCGTCCCCTTGGAAACGGCGCGATTATCCCACAGGCCCCGGTGACCCGGTAGCCGGGACGAATCTCCCAGCCGCCTCACGTTATGGTCAAAACGGACAATAATGAGGGGGTAAATGGGCTACGCTCGAAATCGAATAACAGAACAAGCGGTGCAGCACACAAGACACCGTATGCATTGCCGTGCAACGGCCCGCAGTGACCGCGGCCGGCGGTGGCGCGTGATGGCCCAGGTCAGACGCGGCGCGACGACGAGCGTAACGTCGTGCATTACGACGCGTGCAGCCGCAGAGGTTTGGCCATCTTGTTGACTCGCCTGGACACGCTCACGATAGCGCTCGCATCTGCGGTGCTCGTACTCGGCGTGCTTGTGCTTGTGTACTGGCGCCGGCAGCGGGCGCTGCGCGCGCGTCTCGCGCGACTTTCGGGCGAAGTCCGTGACGCGGCCTCGGATTCCTTCGTGGGTCGCCGGCTCGACACCGATGCCGACGATAGTCTCGCGCCGATCAACCAGACCATCAACCAGCTCTTCGACGCGTTGGGTGAGAAGGAGCGCGAACTCGCTGATCGCGACGTCTGGTTCGCGCGCTTCGCAGGCGCCTTGCCTGAAGTCACTCTGATCCACAACGAACGCATCCTGTTCGCCAACGAGACGGCCGCCGCGCTGCTGGGTGTTGAGGCGCGGCAGCTCATCGACAAGCCTGTCACCGATCTCGTCAAACCGCCGTATCGCGCGCTCGTGCGTGAGACCACGGCACGTCGGCTTGCAGGCGAGCAGGTGCCAGAACGTCAGGAGCTGCAGCTCATCAGTGCCGAGAACGGCGCGCAATGGGTCGAAGCCAGCGGTGTCCTGACCACCTACCGCGGGCAGCCCGCCGTCCTGACGGTGGCGCGCGACATCGGCTATCGAAAGGCGGGCGGCGATCCCGAGGCGGGCAACGGTGTGTTGCCCATGGCGCTCGAGGGTATTGCCGAGTGCATCGTGACGACCGACAAACAGGGTGTGGTGCTCTGGATGAACAACGCGGCCGAGCAAACGCTGGGTGTGCTGCGCAACGACGCTGTCGGCATGCCATTCGGCCAGATCGCCACACTCGTCGATGAGATCGATTTCAAGGCATTGGGTAATCCCGTCGAACGGTGTCTCGCGCAACGCCAACGCATCAACATGGGCCGTCGCGCCTTGCTGCTGCGATCGAGCGGCGGCGAGAGTTGCTCCGTTGAGCTGACGGCGTCGCCCATCGAGCGTCGCGATGGTGAGCTCGAAGGTTGCATCGTCGTATTCCACGACGTGTCCGAAATCCGCGGCCATGCGCGCCAGATCACCTACCAGGCCAGCCACGACGCGTTGACGGGGCTCATCAACCGACGCGAGTTCGAAGGGCGTGTTTCTGCGGCCGTGAAGTCGGCACGCGGCAAAGGCACGCGCCACATCGTCGCCTACCTCGACCTCGATCGTTTCAAGACCGTCAACGACTCCTGTGGTCACCAGGCCGGCGACGAGCTGCTGCGCAAGGTGGCCTCGATCCTGCGCGACCAGGTGCGCGACAGCGATTCTGTGGCACGCATCGGCGGCGATGAGTTCGCCATGCTGCTGCCGGGCTGTCCGATCGATAAGGCCAGCGCGATCGCCGATGAGACCTGTAAGGCGATTGCGGACTACCGTTTCGTCTGGCGTGACCGTATTTTCACGATCGGTGTGAGCATCGGTCTGCTTGAGGTCACGGATCAGGCGGGCAGCGTGCAGGACGTGCTCGCTGCTGCCGATTCGGCGTGCTACATGGCCAAGCGCGCGGGCCGCGGCAAGGTGCACATCTATTCTGAGACGGATGAAATCATCGCTCGTGAACGGGGCGAGATCCGCTGGCTGCAGCGCCTGCAGACGGCGCTCAAAGAAGGGCGGTTCGGTTTGGCGGTGCAGCCCATCATCTCTTTGGCGCGGGGCCCCAATGGCCAGCCCAATGGTCCCGCCTGCGAGGTGCTCCTGCGCCTGCACGGGCGCCACGGCGAGGTCGTGAATCCCTCCGAGTTTCTCGACGCCGCCGAGCGCTACCAGCTCATGCCGGACATCGATCGCTGGGTCGTGCGTACCACCTTCGCGGCGGTCGCCAACCACGAGCTGAAACTGCCGGCCGGGCGCAGCTGCGCCATCAATTTGTCGGGCCAGACGCTCTCCGACGATGGCTTCCTCGAATTCGTCGTCGACGCACTCGACACGGCGGGGCTCGCGGCTGAGTTGTTCTGTTTCGAGGTCACCGAAGAGGCGGTCTACGAGCACTTCGCGAACGCGCGCCGGTTCATCGAGGTGCTGCACGGCATGGGCAGCCGCTTCGCGCTCGACAATTACGGCAGCGCGCCGGGCGCGTTCACGCGGCTTCGTGACCTGCCGCTCGACTACCTCAAGATCGACGGCAAGCTGACCCGCAACCTCGCCCAGGACAGCGTCAATCAGGAACTGGTCGCATCGATGATCCGTCTGGCCGACACCATGAAGTTCCGTACGGTGGCGGAGCAGGTCGAAGGCCAGGAAGACTTCGACACGCTGCGTGATCTGGGCGTCGACTTCGCGCAGGGCTTCTTCATCCGACAGCCGGACCTGCTGGGCGATTCTGCATAGGCAGCTGCTGCGCGCCAAAAAAAAGCCCGGCACCTGGCCGGGCTTTTTCGTGTCCTGCAGTGGTTCTTAGAGGAACTTCAGCAGGACGCCGCCGTACTGTACGAAGAACGGTACGAACACGAGCGACAGAATCGCCGACAGCTTGATCAGGATGTTCAGCGACGGGCCGGAGGTGTCCTTGAGCGGATCACCCACGGTGTCGCCGACAACGGCTGCCTTGTGGTTTTCCGTGCCCTTGCCGCCCAGGTTGCCGGCTTCGATGTACTTCTTCGCGTTGTCCCAGGCACCGCCCGAGTTGGACGCCGAGATCGCGAGCACACCACCGGAAACCAGGGACCCCGCCAGCAGGCCGGCCGTGGCCTGGATGCCGAACAGGAAGCCTGTCACGAGCGGCGCGCCCATGATCAGGATGCCGGGCGCGACCATTTCGCGAACCGCCGCCTGCGTCGAGATCGAGACGCACTGTGCGTAGTCGGGGTCACCCGTGCCTTCCATGATGCCCGGGATCGCTTTGAACTGGCGACGCACCTCTTCGATCATCTTGAACGCCGCAGCGCCGACCGACTTCATCGTCATCGCCGTGAACAGCGCCGGCAGCACGGCACCGATGAACAGGCCGCTGAAGACCATCGGGTCGAGCAGGTTGATCGAGCCAAGAAGATCCGATGTCGGATCCTGTTCCTTGAGCAGCAGGTCAGCGCGCGTCAGGAACGCGGCGAACAGCGCCAGTGAGGTCAGGATGGCGGCGCCGATGGCGAAGCCTTTGCCGATGGCAGCCGTGGTGTTACCAGCTGAGTCCAGCACGTCCGTGCGCTCGCGTACGTGTTCGGGCATGCCGGCCATCTCAGCGATACCACCCGCGTTATCGGCAACGGGGCCGTAGGCGTCGATCGTCAGTGCGATGACCAGCGTGCCGAGCATGCCCAGCGAGGCGATGGCCACGCCGTACATACCGGCCAGCATCCAGGGGATGTAGATGGCCAGGCCAATGGCGAGGTACGGGCCGACGGCGCTCTTGTAGCCGAGAGCCAGGCCAAAAATGATGTTGGTCGCGGTACCCGTCTGGGTGGACTCTGCCACTTCACGAACGGGGCCGTAGGCGTCCGACGTGTAGTACTCGGTGAGCAGCCCCACGACGAGGCCGGCGATCAGACCGGTCAGGAAGCAGAGGTACACGCCGAGCGAGGTGTACGGGACGCCGGCGATTTCGAAGTCTGCCGGGACGAGCATGTCGGTCACGAAGTACATGACCACGGCCATGATCGTGCTTGAGATGATCAGCATGCGCTTCAGCGCCGGGCCGACCTGGGCTTCAGTCGTCACACGAATCAGCAGGATCGTGACAAGGCTTACCGGGATGCCGATCGCCGAGATCACGATGGGGTAGAGCAGCGCGTCGACGTTGCCCGCAAACGCGATGGCCGAGATGACCATGGCGGCGCAGGTGCTTTCCGCGCAGGAGCCGAACAGATCGGCGCCCATGCCAGCAACGTCACCCACGTTGTCGCCCACATTGTCGGCGATGACCGCCGGGTTGCGCGGATCGTCTTCTGGAATACCGGCTTCGACCTTGCCGACAAGGTCAGCGCCGACGTCGGCTGCTTTCGTGAAGATGCCGCCACCAACACGCGCGAACAATGCGATCGCGGAGCCGCCGAGACCGAAGCCTGCGATGACTTCCATGAGGATGTGCGGCGGCAGGTCGTCCGGCAGGACGTATTTGAGACCCAGGTAGATCAGCAGCATGCCGAGCGAGGCCAGACTGACCAGCGCGAAGCCCATGACGGCACCCGAATGCAGCGCGAGGTTAAACGCGCTGGCGAGCGACTGGTTGGCCGAGACCGTCGTACGGGCGTTGCCCGCGGTTGCGATCTTCATGCCGATGTAGCCGCTGGCGATTGAGATCAGCGAACCAAACAGGAACGCGACAGCGGTGTATGCGCCTTCATTGACGTTCGCCGTATGGTGATCGTCGATCAAGAGCACGATGACAATGCCGAACAGGACCATGAAGATGGCCATGAACTTGTATTCCTGCTTGAGGAACGCCATCGCGCCGTCGGCGATTGCTGCGTGGATCTTGCGCAGCTTGCCGCGTGTTTCGGCGTCTTCGACACCCATGTCGACCGCGACGCGGCTGACCGAGCGTGAGTAGAAAAAGGCCACAGCGAGTCCGAAAAGGGACAGGGCCAGGATAATCGCAACAGACATGCTGATTGTTACTCCGTCATAGTCGTCCGGAGGGCGTCGGCGTGGCACACGGGGCTACAAGGTGCGATTTGCGGCACCTGGTCCTATGTAAAACGCGGCTGGAATCCCCCACAGATTGACATCTGTCTTATTGATGCGTGTCGAGCGCACCGCCGCCGCGACCTTCCGTCCTCAGAATGGCCGCCGCACAGACGCGTGCGATCGATATTTGTCGGAAAACTTAGTGGAAAACGCCCGTTAGGCGACCCCACAAAGCGCGCGGATCATACCACAAAGCCGTCGTTCAGTTTGGGCTTCACCGGGTGATTCTTGAGCGCCACATAGACGGGCAGGCCATTCTTGTAAGGCGGGTAGTCCTCGCCGCGAATCAGGGGCGCAAGGTAGGTCCGGGCGCGGGCCGTGATGCCGAAGCCGTCCTTGGTGATGTAACGCTTCGGGACGAATTTTTCCTTGTTGGCCACGCGGGAAAGCGGCGCGGATTCTATCTTCCACTTGTAGGGCTTGTCGGAGACTCGCTTGATGACCGGCATGACGGCCGTTTCACCGGCCACAGCCAGCTTCACGGCGTGCTTGCCGACTGCGTAGGCCTGTTCGACGTCTGTCTTGGAGGCCAGGTGGCGCGCTGAGCGCTGCAGATAGTCGGCCACGGCGTAGTGGAACTTGTGGCCGAGATTGTCGCGCACCATGTTGGCGACAACCGACGCCACGCCACCGAGCTGGGCGTGGCCGAAGGCGTCGACCGTGCCCGCGTCGGCCAGGAATTTGCCGTTGGCGTAGCGCGTACCTTCACTGACGACGACTACGCAAAAGCCGTAGTCGCGGACGCATTCGTCGACGCGCTTCAGGAATCGTTTCTGGTCGAAGGGCACCTCGGGGAACAGGATGATGTGCGGCGGCTCGTCGCGCCCCTGGCCCGCGAGTCCGCCAGCAGCGGCAATCCACCCAGCGTGCCGGCCCATGACCTCGAGGATGAAAACCTTGGTCGAGGTCGATGCCATCGACTGCACGTCGAGTGCGGCTTCCATGGTTGAGACGGCGATATACTTGGCCACGGAGCCGAAACCCGGGCAGCAATCGGTCACGGGCAGGTCGTTATCGACGGTCTTGGGGATGCCAATGCACTGCAGCGGTAGCTTCTTGCGTTTGGCCATCTGCGCCACCTTGTGCGCCGTGTCCATGGAGTCGTTGCCGCCGTTGTAGAAGAAGTAGCCGATGTCATGGGCGCGGAACACTTCGATAAGCCGCTCGTACTCGGCCAGGTTGTCCTCGATGGCCTTGAGCTTGTAACGGGCCGAGCCGAAGGCGCCGCCCGGGCGGTTGCGAAGTGCTGCGACGTTGCGTGCCGACTCGCGGTTCGTGTCGATCATGTCCTCAATGAGGGCCCCGATGATCCCGTTGCGCCCCGCGTAGACGTTGGTGATCTTGTTCTTGTGCTTGCGTGCGGTTTCGATCACGCCGCAGGCTGAAGCGTTGATGACCGAGGTGACACCGCCCGATTGGGCGTAAAAAGCGTTTCTGGGGCTCATTGCGGACTTCTCCTGATCGTGGCCTGGGTGGCGCCTTCGCGGCGGCGCCTAGCTTAGCCGATTCGGCTGCCAAAGCGGTGGCGCGGCGGGGCGGCGTTGACGGCACGCGGTGCGGCAGTTAGGGTTTCGGCCCTTGTCTCGGGGCACTAGCCCCCGAAATCCCTTTTAAATCAACGCAGGCAGCGACATGCGGATCGTACTTCTTGGCGCGCCCGGGTCCGGTAAGGGCACGCAGGCACAACGCCTCCAGGCCGAACACGGCGCACCTCAAATCTCCACGGGCGACCTGCTGCGTGCGGCCGTCAAGGCGGGCACAGAGCTTGGCAAACGTGCCAAGGCGGCCATGGACGCCGGCGAACTCGTGTCGGACGATATCGTGCTGGGCATGATCCACCACCGACTCGCTGAGCCCGACACGGAGACGAGCTTCGTTCTCGACGGCTTCCCGCGAAACGCCGCACAGGCACAGGCACTTGAAGATCTGCTCACCGGCATTGAGAAGCCGCTCGACACCGCGGTGCTCATGGACGTCGACAACGACATCCTCATGAAGCGCCTCACAGGTCGACGCACCTGTTCGAAGACGGGCAAGATCGTCAACATCCACTTCTCGGCCAAGGAAGACATCGAGGATATCGTGGCGAACGGCGGCGAGCTCATGCGTCGTGCCGACGACAACGAAGAGACGATCGCCAATCGTCTGGGTGTCTACCGTGAACAGACCGCGCCGCTCATCGATTTCTATCGGGAGCGAGGCAAGCTTGTGACCGTCGACGCCGTGGGCTCGATGGAAGAGGTGCAGCAGCGACTTCTGGAGGCCGTAGGGGCCTGATTGCTGCGTAAGGCGAATGCCGGGGCGATGCCCCTTTTTCCATGGCTCACTTTGCTGCGCGTTACTTCCGAGGCGGTGGCGCGTGGTGAGTGTCGGGGCGATGCCCTTTTTCTCCATGGCTCGCTTCGCTGCGCGTTACATCCGAGGCGGAGGCGCGTGGAGAGTGTAGAGGGGGGGGGCGAAATATAAAAAGCGGTG
>ERZ1740065.72-NODE-72-length-44147-cov-7.966434_pt1 | contig 44147 bp, 33 predicted proteins | sample MGYA00581738_ERZ1740065 | MGnify/ENA primary metagenome ERZ1740065 (study PRJEB43018, sample SAMN04849749) | marine metagenome | isolation source: floating plastic debris | place: Pacific Ocean | collected 2008-09-01 | study: EMG produced TPA metagenomics assembly...
AGCGTCGCCATTGATCTCGTCAACCAGTTGCACGCAGAGGGCGTCAACGACTTTCATTTCTACACGCTTAACCGCGCGCGGCTCACGTATGCGATCTGCCACAACCTCGGTGTGCGCGCTGCGACGCTGACGGCCTGAACCTATGACATCTCGGTCCGAGCGATTTGAAGAGCTCGAGCGGCTGCTTGAGCAGCGCATTGTGTTCCTCGACGGCGCGATGGGCACGATGCTGCAGGGCTACGCCCTCGATGAGTCCGACTTTAGGGGCCAGCGCTTTGCGGACTGGTCGCACGACCTCAAGGGCAACAACGACCTGCTGACGCTGACGCAGCCCGACATCGTGCGCGATGTACATCGCGCATTTCTCGAGGCGGGCGCCGACATCATCGAGACGAACACCTTCAACTCGAACGCACCGTCTCAGGATGACTATGGCATGGGCGCGCTGGTGCCCGAGCTGAACCTGGCGGCCGCCCGTCTCGCGCGTGGGGTTGCCGATGACGTTGCCGGGGAAACTGGTGCGCCACGGTTTGTGGCGGGTGTGCTCGGCCCCACCAATCGCACGGCTTCTCTGTCCCCCGACGTCAACGACCCGGGCTTCCGCAACATCGATTTTGCCACGCTCGTCGATACCTACACGGCGGCGGCGCGGTCGCTTGTGGAGGGCGGTGCCGACTTCCTCATGATCGAGACGGTGTTCGACACGCTAAATGCCAAGGCTGCCGCATTCGCGATCGGTGCGCTGGGTCGCGAGCTGGGTGAACGGCTTCCGGTCATGGTATCGGGCACGATCACTGACGCCTCGGGTCGCACACTGTCAGGCCAGACCACCGAGGCGTTCTGGAATGCGCTGCGCCACGCCCAGCCGTTCCTGTTCGGGCTCAATTGCGCATTGGGCGCGGCCGAGATGCGGCCCTACGTGGCCGAGCTCGCACGCGTTGCCGATACGCGCGTCAGCGCCCACCCCAATGCGGGCTTGCCCAACGAGTTTGGCGAGTACGACGAGACGCCCGAGCAGATGGCCGAGGTCATCGGTGAATTTGCGCGCGCCGGCTTGATCAATGTGGCGGGCGGTTGCTGTGGCACGACGCCAGAGCACATCGCCGCAGTGCGTGCCGCCTGCGAACCCCACGCACCCCGTCGGGTCCCCGACCTGACTGTCGCCTGCCGCCTGGCCGGGCGCGAGCCGCTCAACATCTCGGCCGACGACCTGTTCGTGAATGTTGGTGAGCGTACGAACGTCACAGGCTCGGCCAGGTTTCGAAAGCTCATTGAGGCGGACGACTACGTGGGCGCCATCGAGGTGGCGCGACAACAGGTCGAGAACGGTGCGCAGATTGTCGATGTGAACATGGACGAAGGCATGCTCGATTCCGAGCGCGCCATGGTGACGTTCCTTAGTCTCATCGCCGCAGAGCCCGACATCGCGCGCGTACCTGTGATGATCGATTCCTCCAAATGGTCAGTCATCGAGGCGGGGCTCCAGTGTGTGCAGGGCAAGCCCGTCGTAAACTCGATCAGTCTCAAGGAAGGCGAGGCCGCATTCCTCGAGCAGGCGTCGCTCGCGCGCGCCTACGGGGCGGCCGTGATCGTGATGGCCTTCGACGAGCAGGGCCAGGCCGATACCGTGGCGCGCAAGGTCGAGATCTGCACGCGCGCCTACACGCTGCTTGTCGAGCAGGTCGGCTTTGCGCCCGAAGACATCATTTTTGACCCCAATATCTTCGCGGTCGCGACGGGTATCGAAGCGCACGATGACTACGGCATTGCGTTCATCGAGGCGACGCGACAGATTCGCGAGACGCTGCCGCACGCGCTGGTCAGTGGCGGCGTCTCCAACGTGTCGTTCTCCTTCCGTGGCAACAACACGGTGCGCGAAGCGATTCACTCTGTGTTCCTCTACCACGCGATCCGCGCAGGCATGGGCCTGGGTATCGTCAACGCGGGCCAGCTCGCCATTTATGAAGACCTGCCCACGGAGCTGCGCGACGCTGTTGAGTCCGTCTTGCTCAACTCGGCACCGGGCGCCACAGAGCGCCTGCTCGACGTTGCCGAACGCTACCGTGGCGACGGCAGCGCGCGCGCGGCGGCGACGGATACCGCCTGGCGCGACCTGCCGGTTGCCGAACGTCTGCGCCACGCACTCGTTAATGGTGTCGATGCGCACATCGTAGAAGACACAGAGGTGGCGCGACTTGAGGCCGAGCGGCCGCTGCACGTGATCGAGGGTGCGCTCATGGACGGCATGAATGTCGTTGGTGACCTGTTTGGCGAGGGCAAGATGTTCCTGCCGCAGGTCGTTAAGTCCGCGCGCGTCATGAAGAAAGCCGTCGCGCATCTCATCCCGTTTATCGAGGCCGAGAGTGACGGCGTGCGCCAGTCCAACGGCAAGATCGTGCTGGCCACGGTCAAGGGCGATGTGCACGACATCGGCAAGAACATCGTAGGCGTGGTGCTCCAGTGCAACAACTTCGAAGTGATTGACCTGGGCGTCATGGTGCCTGCGCAGGACATTCTCGACACAGCGCGGCGCGAGGGCGCCGACCTGATTGGTCTTTCGGGGCTCATTACGCCGTCACTCGATGAAATGGTGCACGTGGCCAGCGAGATGCAGCGGCTCGGCTTTGACCAGCCACTTCTGATTGGCGGGGCGACGACGTCACCCGCGCACACGTCCGTGAAGATCGATCCCGGCTACGCGGGCCCGGTTGTGTACGTCAAAGACGCCTCGCGCGCCGTGGGCGTTTCGCAGCGGCTCGTTGGTGATGCGCGCGACGACTACATCGACGACATCAAAGCAGAGTGTCAGCGACGCCGTGACAGCCACGCGGGCAATCGACGCAAGGCGCCCGCCTTGACGATCGAGGCCGCGCGGTCGCGCGCGCCGGACCTGGACTGGGCGGGTTACACACCACCGGTGCCAGCGGTTCGCGGCCTGAAGAGCGTCACCGATCTTGATGCCGAAACACTCGTCGATTACATCGACTGGATGCCGTTCTTCAACGCCTGGGAGTTCCACGGTAAATATCCGCAGATCCTCAATGATGACGTTGTCGGTGAGGCTGCTTCGGCACTGTTTGAAGATGCGCAAGCCATGCTTGCGCGCATCCTGGACGAAGACTGGCTGGAGATTCGCGCCGTGGTCGGTTTCTTCCCCGCGAATGGGCAGGGCGATGACGTCTGCATTTACAGCGACGAATCACGCCAGACCCCTCGCACACGGCTGCACTTCCTGCGCCAGCAAAAACGGCTTCGTGAAGGTTTGCCGCAAGGCTGCCTTGCCGACTTCGTGGCGCCGGCAAGCTCGGGTCGCGAGGACTGGGTGGGCGCCTTCGCCGTGACAGCGGGGCTGAGTGTCGAAGCGCGCGCCCAGGCCTTTGAAGCCGAGCACGACGACTACCAGGCGATTCTGCTCAAAGCACTCGCGGACCGATTCGCTGAGGCCGGCGCCGAATACCTGCACGAGCGCACGCGGCGCGAATGGTGGGGCTATGCACCCGACGAATCACTCGACAACGACGCGCTGATCCGTGAGGACTACCGCGGCATCCGCCCCGCGCCCGGTTACCCGGCCTGTCCGGATCACACTGAGAAAGCCACCCTGTTCGACTTGCTCGAGGTCGAGGCGCGTACGGGCATGTCACTGACCGAGAGCTTTGCCATGTCACCCGCGGCATCCGTGAGCGGCTGGTACTTCTCGCACCCCGAGTCGCGCTACTTCGCCGTGGGTCAGATTGACCTGGACCAGGTCACGGACTACGCCGCGCGAAAGGCGCTGCGCGTCGCCGAGGTTGAGCGCTGGCTTGCACCCAACCTCGGCTACACGCCCGGCGCCGGCAACCGGCGCAACGCAGCCTGACGCGCTACACGGCTTGCTGCTGCCAGCGGCCCGCACGGAATACGAACCAGGCGAGCAGACTCAGGAGTCCGCTCGATATCGTGATGGCCCAGGCCACGCCGCCTTCCTCGAGTGCGGTTCCCCGCGCCAGCCAGGCGGCCAACGGAATCTGCAACAGCCAGAAGCAGATCAGGTTGAGCCAGGTTGGCGTCATGGTGTCGCCGGCCCCGTTGAGTGCCTGCGTGAGAATCATGCCCACAGCGAACAGGGGCAGGCCCGCACCGATGATGCGCAGACACTCCGTCGCGATCTGCAAGACGGACGGATCGCTCGTGAAGGGCGCCAGCAGCACTCCGGGCGAGAACGCGAAGGCAATACCGACGCCCAGCATGAGCAGCACGTTGGCGCGCGTCGCAACCACGGCTGCGTAACGCGCCCGGTCGGGTTTGCGGGCCCCGAGGTTTTGCCCCACCAGCGTGGCCGTGGCATTACTTAGTCCCCAGGCGGGCAGGTAGACAAACTCCATGATGCGGATTGCGATCGTGAAGCCGGCCACCGCATTGGTGCCGAAGGTCGCGAGGATGCGAATGACGAGCAACCAGCTCGAGGTCACCACAAGGTATTGACCGATGCCGCCCGCCGAGATGCGCAACAGCTTGAGCATCACGCCTGCATGCGGTGCGATGAGGCGGCGCCGCAAGCGAATGCGGCTGCGCGCGCCCGTCAGGTGCCAGAGCTGGTAGGCGATACCCGTCGAACGACCGATGGTCGTCGCAATGGCAGCACCAGTGACGCCCAACTCGGGGAACGGCCCAAGCCCGAAAATCAGGCAGGGGTCGAGCACGAGATTGACGCCATTGGCAAGCCAGAGGCTGCGCATGGCAATGGCGGCATCGCCGGCGCCGCGAAACACGGCGTTGAGCAGGAAGATGTAGAAGATGCTCGCTGAGCCACCCAGCATCACCGCCGTGTAGCGGTTACCCGTCTCTATAACCTCGCTGTCGGCGCCCATGAAGCCCAGCAGCTCGTGCGCGAACAGTGCACCCGGGATGCCGATGGCGGCCGCCATGAGGGCGGCCAGCCACAACGACTGGGTCGCAGCCAGCGCTGCGGCCGCGCGGCGTTTCTCGCCGATACGACGGGCCACGAGTGCCGTGGTCGCCGTCGAAAGACCGATCGCCAGCGCGTAGAGAATCGTGAGCATGGCCTCGGTGATGCCGACAACGGTAACGGCTGCCGCGCCGAGTCGCGCGACGTAGATCATGTCGACAAGCGCGAACACGGCCTCCATCGACATCTCGAGCATCATGGGCACGGCAAGCAGCAGGAGCGCACGGCGGGTCGAGCCCGTCGTGTAGTCGCGTTCGACGTCGCGCAGGGATTCGCGCAACAGGCTGAACAGGTCGGCGACGCGTCGCGTCGCGGGTTGGTTGGCAGTCATGGTGTCCATTCCGTCGCGGGGCCCGAATCGGGGCCTCGCAGTAGCATTTGGGGGTCTCGGCGACGCTGAGTCGCAAGAGCGGGAGAACCGGCGCTTCGTGCGCGGCGGGTCTAGCCGGTGCTACGGAATCGATTGCCGTTGCCGCGGTGAGCGGCAACGCAAAGACCCGGCACCACGACACGCCGCGCGATGAGCGCGGTGCTGGCGTGGTTGTGATCGTAATGATCCATGTTCCGGGTCCAGTGGTCGGCCGGGATGGCCGAGAGGTGACGCACAGTGCCGAACGCAGGCGTCGTTGTCAATGCGGTGTCGAGTCAGCGCGCCGCGCAGACGGGGCAATCGCCATTCTTGCTGACCCCAAGCTGGCGCCACTCGCCCGTACTGCCGTCGTACAGGCTCAGGCGCGCGGGTGTGCCCGTACCCGTCACCCTCTTGATAGCCTCAGTCGCCATGAGCGTGCCAATGGTGGCTGGAATCGGACCCAGTACGCCTGCGCCCTGGCAGTCGTCGAGTGCTTCGTCGTGGTCGGAATACATGCAGCGGTAGCAGGGCGCGTTCGCGTAGTCGGGGCCGAACACGGCCACCTGACCTTCCCAGCGCAGCGCGCTGCCCGACACGAGCGCTGTGCCCGTGTCGACGCAGGCCTTGTTAAGCGCAAACCGACTTGCGAAATTGTCGCTGCAGTCGAGCGCCACGTCGGCTGCGTGGACGGCAGCCTGCAGCGCCTCGCCCGCGAGTCGCTCGGCGCGCGGCTTGATGCTGATGCCCGGGTGTTGGGTGGCGAGCCGTGTAGCGGCGACGGCAACCTTGTCGCGACCGATATCGGCGGGCGTGTAGAGCGGCTGACGTGCCAGGTTGCTGGCGTCGACGCGGTCGAAGTCAACAAGCGTCAGGGTGCCCGCGCCCGCCGCAGCGAGCGCGGCGGCCGCAGCGCAGCCCGTTCCGCCCACGCCGATGATCAGGACGTGCGCGGCGCGCAGCCGACTCGTGGCGTCCTCGCCAAAGCTCGCCAGCGAGACGTGGCGGGCGTCGCGGTCGTCAGTCGGCGCGGCGCACACTGATGATGTGGACGGGCTCTACGGGAACATCGCCATGCGGCCCGTGGTTGCCCGTCTGCACGCCGGCGATGGCGTCGACGACGTCCATGCCGTCGGTCACGCGACCGAATACGGCGTAGCCAAAGTCACGGCCGCCGTGGTTCAGAAAGCCGTTGTCGTTGAGGTTGATAAAGAACTGCGATGTGGCGCTGTCCACGACCTGCGTGCGGGCCATGGCCAGCGTGCCGCGCTCGTTGCCGAGTCCGTTGTCGGCTTCGTTCTTGATGGGATCCCGAGTGGCCTTCTGCTGCATGTTCTCGTCCATGCCGCCGCCCTGGATCATGAAGTTCGGGATCACGCGGTGGAAGATCGTGCCGTCGAAGTAGTTGTCGTCGACGTAGGCGAGAAAGTTTTCGACCGAGATGGGCGCCTTGTCGGCGTCGAGCTCGACCGTAATCTCGCCCTTGTTGGTTTCGATGATGACCATGATGTGTCGTGCCTCTGCGTGGCGCCGCCATTTAGTCCGGGCTCGAACCCGGCCACTGCGCCGTCGTGATGCGATCGTGCCCCGCGAGATCGGGGATAGTGTCGACCGCCTGGAAATTCGCGGCGAGAAGGATACCGGACACGGCCGGCCCCTGCCTATGCCCGTGTTCGAGCAACAGGTGACCACCCGCGCGCAGATTCGCGCCTGCCGTGGCCACGATGCGTCGAATGTCATCGAGCCCGTCGTCGCCGGCCGCCAGTGCGTCGCGCGGTTCGTGGCGTAATGTGGTGTCGAGCCCTGTAAAGCCGGCCTCCACGTAGGGCGGGTTGCTGGCGATGACGGCGAAACGCATGCCCGGCAGTGCGTCGAACCAATCGCCGTGCCGAAACCGGACGTTGCTGATACCCAGTCGCTTCGCATTGTCGCGCGCGACCGCGAGTGCAGCCTCGGACAGGTCTGTCGCGACGACCTGGGCTTGCGGGCGCTCGCTGGCGATGGCCAACGCCACCGCACCACTGCCCGTGCCGAGGTCGGCGACATCAATGGGTGTGTCCGGCGGGATGCGCGTGAGCGCCTGCTCGACAAGGTGCTCCGTTTCGGGGCGGGGCACGAGCGTGCCGGGCGTGACGGTCAATGTGAGCGTCCAGAACGCCTGCTCACCGGTCAGATAAGCCAGCGGCACGTGGTCACAACGCTGCTCGAGCCAGCTCTGGAGTGTGTCCCGGTCTGCGGGCGACAGCGCCGTGTCGCCGTGACTGCGCAGCCAGGCCCGCGACTGACCCAGGACGCCGGCCAACAGCAATTCGGCGTCTAGTGCTGCGGTTTCGGTGGTATCAGCGAGCTTGCGCATGGCGTGGTCGCGCCATTCTGAAATGTTCACACGGTGTCTCGGGTCGACGTGTCGCGGCGCGCGGAAGTGCGGGTGTACACTACGCGCCGCTTGCCTGGAGAAGCCATGGAAGTCTACACAAACGTCCTCGACATGGTCGGCAATACGCCGATGCTCGAGGTCACGCAGTTCGACACGGGTCCGTGCCGACTGTTTCTCAAACTCGAGCTCATGAACCCGGGTGGCTCCATCAAGGACCGCATTGGTGTGTCCATGATCGATGAAGCCGAGCGCCGTAGTGACATCAAGCCCGGCGACACGATCGTCGAAGCCACGGCCGGCAACACGGGCCTGGGTCTCGCGCTGGCGGCGGCAAGCAAGGGTTACCACCTGGTGCTCGTGCTGCCCGACAAGATGAGCCAGGAGAAGATCTTCAACCTGCGCGCCATGGGCGCGGAGGTCGTGCTCACGCGATCCGATGTGGGCCGCGGACACCCCGAGTACTACCAGGACTTAGGCCGCAGTATCGCGAAAGAGCGCGATGCCTACTTCATCACCCAGTATGGCAATCCCGACACCCCACTGGCCCACGAGCGCACGACGGCACCCGAGATCCTCGCGCAGCTCGACGGCGACGTGGGCGCCATCGTGCTCGGTGTCGGTTCCAGTGGCACCGTGAGCGGGATGACGAAGTACTTCCGCGAACACGCCCCCGATCTCAAGCTCGTCCTGGCGGACCCTGAGGGCTCTATTCTTGCCGACCACATCAACACCGGTGAGTACGGCGACTCGAGCTCCTGGCTCGTCGAAGGCATCGGCGAGGACTTCATTCCCGACATCGCCGACTTCTCGATGGTGCACAAGGCGTACGCCGTCAGCGATGCTGACTCTTTCGAACACGCGCGTGCACTGTTGCGCAAAGAAGGTCTGCTCGCGGGCTCATCGACGGGCACGCTACTGGCCGCTGCGCTGCGCTACTGCCGCGAGCAGGACACACCGCAAAACGTGGTGGCGTTCGCCTGCGACACAGGCAACAAGTACCTGTCGAAGCTCTACAATGACTTCTGGATGGAAGACCAGGGCTTCATCACGCGCGAGCCTTTCGGTGACCTTCGTGATCTCATCGGCCGCCTGCATGGTGAGCGCGCGACCATCACTGTCGGTCCGGGCGATGTCCTGACGACGGCGCACAACCGCTTGCGTAACGCCGGCGTGTCGCAGCTGCCCGTCATGGATGACGGCGAACTCGTGGGCGTCATTACTGAAGACGACCTGATTCGCTACGCGTTCGGCAAGCCCGAGATGCTCTGCGACGAGGTCCGCGAAGCCATGCAGACCGCGTTCATTCGTCTTGAGCCCTCGGCCACGGTCAACAACCTCGTGGCGCTGCTGCAGGTGCAACCGTTCGCCGCGATTGCCGACGGCAAGCAGTTCTACGGCTTGATTACGCGGTCCGACGTCCTCAATTACCTGCGTAAGCAGTTATGAACGGCGCGCAGGCGCCCTGGAGATCCCATGTCCGGCAGTGACAAGAAGTGCTTCGCCACCCGCGTGATCCACGCAGGCCAGGCGCCCGATCCGACCACGGGCGCCATCATGCCGCCCATCTACGCCACCTCGACCTACGTGCAGTCGAGCCCCGGCGAACACACAGGCTTTGAATACTCGCGGTCGCAGAACCCGACCCGATTCGCCTTTGAGCGCTGCATTGCGGACCTCGAGACGGGCACGCATGGCTTCGCGTTTGCTTCGGGGCTGGCCGCTATCGGCACGATTCTCGAGCTGCTCGACACGGGCGACGAAGTGCTCGCCATGGACGATCTCTACGGAGGCACGGTGCGCCTGTTCTCGAAAGTACGCGAGCGTTCTGCAGGCCTGGGATTCGAGTTCGTTGACTTCACGGATCTCGCTGCCGTTGAGGCGGCGATTACGCCCAAGACGAAGATGCTCTGGGTCGAGACGCCCAGCAACCCGCTGCTCAAGCTCGTCGATATCGCGGCCGTGGCTGCGATCGCGCGCAAGCACAACCTGCTGCTCGTCGCCGACAACACCTTTGCGACGCCCTGGGCGCAGCGGCCGCTCGAAATGGGCGCGCACATCGTGATGCACTCCGTCACGAAGTTCCTGAACGGCCACTCGGACATGGTGGGCGGCGTGGCCGTCACCGACGACGCCGAGCTCGCCGAAAAGCTTGGCTTCCTGCAGAACTCCGTGGGTGCGGTGCTGGGCCCCTTCGACAGCTTCCTGGCGTTGCGGGGTCTCAAGACGCTCAACGTACGCATGCGCCAGCACAACCAGAGCGCGCAGGCGATTGCGGAGTGGCTCGAGGGCCACAAGAAGGTCGCGCGCGTCACCTACCCCGGACTGCCGAGCCACCCGCAGTACGAGCTGTCGAAGCAACAGATGGCCGGACCGATCGGCATCATTACGATTTACATCGAGGGCGGTCTCGACGCAGCGCGCACGATGCTGGAGCGATGTGAGGTGTTTGCGTTGGCGGAGAGCCTCGGCGGTGTCGAGAGTCTCATCGAGCACCCGGCGATCATGACGCACGCGTCCGTGCCCAAGGCACAGCGTGAGGCGATTGGCCTCGGTGACGACCTGATTCGCCTCTCGGTGGGCATTGAGGACACCGACGACCTGATCGCCGACCTCGCGCACGCGTTGGCTTAGGGCCTAGAACTCAAGCCAGTCGGGCATCGAGAGGCCGCGTTCGGCCAGGTAGGCGCGATTGAACAGACGCGCGCTGTAACGCAGGCCGCCGTCGCAAAGAATGGTCACGATCGTATGGCCGGGCCCGAGCTCGCGCGCGAGCCTGATCGCACCCGCAACGTTAATGCCGCTCGAGCCACCGAGCACAAGGCCCTCGTCGCGAATCATGTCGTAGACGATGGGCAGGGCTTCGGTGTCGCGTGGCTGGCAACTGAAGTCCACACGCGTGTCGGCAAGATTGTCGGTGACGCGCGAGTTGCCAATGCCCTCGCTGATCGAGCTGCCCTCAATCTTGATTTCGCCTGACGCGAAGAAGTTGTGCAGGCCCGATCCGCCCGGGTCGGCCAGGCCGATGGTCACGTCGGCTTTGTGTGTGCGCAGGCCGCGCTCGACACCGGCCAGTGTGCCGCCCGTGCCCACGGCACAGATGAAGGCGTCGACCTGGCCGTCCGTCTGGCGCCAAATCTCTTCGGCCGTGGTTTGTTTGTGCGCGAGCCGGTTGTCCGTGTTGTCGAACTGGTTGGGCCAGAACGCGCTGCCGGGTGCCTCGGCGTTCATCGCCTCGGCCACGCGCCGCGACTCGTGCACGAAGTGGCGTTCGTCGCGAAACGGCACCGCCGGAATCTGCCGGATCTCGGCACCGTAGGCGGCCAGCGTCTGCACCTTTTCGGCGCTCTGCGTGTTGGGCATGACGATCAGCGTGCGGCAGCCGACGGCGTTGCCAATCATCGCAAGCCCGATCCCTGTGTTGCCCGCAGTGCCCTCGACGATCGTGCCACCCGGCGCAAGTTCGCCGCGCGCCATCGCTTCGCGCACCATGCCGAGTGCCGCGCGGTCCTTGACCGAGCCGCCAGGGTTCATGAACTCGGCTTTGCCCAAAATCTCGCAGCCTGTCTCGTCGGAGTAGCGGTTCAGCCGAATCAGCGGCGTGTTGCCCACCGTATCGACGAGCTGGTGCGGCAGGCTCATGCGTCCTCGGCCTCAAGCGCCGCCAGCCGGTCGGCCTGGTACTCCTGTGTGAGCGGCTCGATCACGGGGTTGAGGTCGCCCTCCATGATCTCCGCAAGTTTATAGAGCGTCAGGTTGATGCGGTGGTCGGTCACGCGACCCTGCGGAAAGTTGTAGGTGCGAATGCGTTCGGATCGGTCGCCCGAGCCCACGAGCGAGCGCCGCTGCTCGGCTTGCTCGGAGGCCTGGGCGTCGCGCTCGGCATCAATGAGCCGTGCTTTGAGCAGCGACATGGCGCGCGCCCGATTCTTGTGTTGTGAGCGCTCGTCCTGGCATTCGACCACGGTACCTGTGGGCAAATGCGTGATGCGCACGGCCGAGTCTGTCTTGTTGACGTGCTGACCGCCCGCGCCCGAGGCGCGGTAGGTGTCGATGCGCAGGTCCGCCGTGTTGATTTCGATGTCTTCGACTTCGGCGACTTCGGGAAGTACTGCCACGGTGCAGGCTGACGTGTGGATGCGCCCCTGGGACTCGGTTTCCGGCACGCGCTGCACGCGATGTGCGCCCGATTCAAATTTGAGCTTCGAGTAGGCACCGCGGCCGTCAACGAGACTGATGACTTCCTTGTAACCGCCGTGCTCGCCTTCGCTGGCCGAGAGAACCTCCACGCGCCAGCCGCGCTGCTCCGCGTACTTCGCGTACATGCGAAACAGGTCGCCCGCGAAAATCGCGGCTTCGTCGCCGCCCGTACCGGCGCGGATCTCAAGGAACAGATTGCTGTCGTCGTTCGGGTCGGCCGGAATCAATGCGCGTTGCAGTTCGGCTTCCGCCGACGCAAGTGACGCCTCGAGGCGCGCGACCTCGTCGCTGCCCATCTGTCGCATGTCAGGGTCATCGTCCTGCGCGAGTGCCTGCGCTTCCTCGAGTTCGTCGCGTTCGCTCCGGAAACGGTCAAACGTCTGTACCACAGGCTCGAGCTTCGCGTACTCCATGGACAGGTCGCGGAAGCGGTTCTGGTCGCCAATCACCTCGGGGTCGGCGAGCAGCGCCGCGATCTCTTCGAATCGGTCGGCGAGCGCGGACAGCTTGTATTCAATGGACGCTTTCACGGGTGCCCGCGCGGACTAGCCGCGTGCGCCGATCCGGTCGGCGTCTTCGCTGTCGTCGTCGGCTGCTGGCTCGGGTTTGCCCAGGAAGAGCTGGCGGGCCACTTCGAGGAATTCGTCGTCGGACTCGGCCGCCGCTTCGCGCAGGCGCTCCGTTGGTTGGTGCAGGATGCGTTGCGTGAGCGTGTGCACCATCTGCTGCATCACTTCGTCGACCGGGTGCCCGGCTGCGATGCGGCGACGTGCGGCTTCAAGTGCCTCGTCGCGCACGCGGATGACGGCGTCTCGGACACTGAGAATGGTGGGTGTCGCGACGCGCTGGCGCTCGCTTTTGTGGAATGCCTCTAGTTCATCAGAAATGATCTTGTCGGCCGCGATTGCCGCCTGGCGCCGCATTTCCTGGCCGTCCGTGATGACGTTGTTGAGGTCATCGATCGAGTAGAGGTAAACGCCTCTGACACGGCCGACGCCGGCCTCGATGTCGCGAGGCACGGCGATGTCGACGGCAAATAATGGGCGGCTGCGCCGCGAGCGCAGCGCCTCTTTCACCATGTTTTCGGTAACGACGGCGTGCGGGCTGCCCGTTGAGCTGATGAGGATGTCGGCGTCGGGCAGTGCGCGCTCGATGCGGTCCAGCGGCAAGGCGAAGCCGTCGAAGGTCTCGGCCAGCGCCTGCGCACGGGCTTCACTGCGGTTTGCGATGTAGATCTTGCCGATGCCGTGGCCGCGCAGGTGGCGCGCGACGAGCTCGATGGTTTCGCCCGCGCCGACGAGCAGTGCCGTGTGTTTCTCGAAGCCCGCGAACAGCTGTCGGGCCAGGCGCACGGCGGCGTAGGCCACCGACACGGGGCTCGCGCCGATGTCCGTGTTGGTGCGCACTTTCTTTGCGATCGAGAAGGCTTGCTCGAATACGCGGCCCAGGTGCGCGCCGCAAGCGCCATGTTCACGCGAGCGCCGGTAGGCTTCCTTGAGCTGACCCGTGATCTGGGTTTCGCCGAGCACCATCGAGTCGAGCCCGCAGGCGACCCTGAACAAATGTTCGGCAGCATCCGTGCCCTGGCGGTCGAACAGGGCTTCGCGAAAGCCCGTGCCCGTGTGCTCGGATCTTTCGAGCAGATCGATGATGTCTTCGCGCGGCTCGGCCGAGCCCGCCCAGTAGATTTCCGTACGGTTGCACGTGGAGAGCACCACCGTCTCTGTGATACCCGGCAATTCGCGCAGGTCGCGTAGCGTGTCGCCCAGACCCGATTCGGCAATGACGACTTGCTCGCGGACCTCCACCGGCGCCGTATTATGGTTTATGCCGAGGATGTTGATCGTCATCTGGGCGCGAACTTTTAAGTCCGGAATCTATCCGAAGGCTTATGATAGGCGAACTCGCCGCCATCTGCCTCAATCCGGGAGCAATCTTTGACCCATCTGTGTACAACTGCGCAACGCGCAGGCTCACGCGCAATCCAGGCACGCGCCATTATGTTCGCTCTGGTGCTGGCCGCGGCCGCTCTGGCTTCGCCCGCCTGGGCCGACGAAGGCTATGGCGTCGTGCTGGCCGATGCCGAGCGCGCCATGACCGACGGTGACTTCGTCGCCGGCGTGAATCGTTACCTTGAGGCGGCGCGCGTCGGTGACAGTGTTGAGACGGCGCGCCAGGCGACACTGACCGCCTACCTGTTCGGCTTCGACAACGTGGCAGCCGAAGCCGCAGTACGCTGGGCCGAGCTCGATGTGACGCCTTGGCGGGCACAGGTTTACGGCGCCATGGCGGCGCTTCGTGCCGGTGATGTCGACGAGGCCGTGAAGGGTCTGCGCGGTGTGCTCGATGATGGGGCGGACACCGCGGTGGTCTGTGAGGTGCTCGAGGAGGGTCTGTCGCGCAACGTTCGCAACGAAGACGCCCACGCGGCGTTGAAACAGGTCGCGCGGCGCTTCGATGAGGCAGCCTGCCTTTCGGCGCTGGCCGCGGCCGCAGCACTCTCGCATGACGACTTTGATGATGCCGAGCGTCAGCTTGACCGTCTGCGCAAGCTGGACGCGTTCGACAACCAGGCGCGGCTGATCGCGATGGCGCGGCTCATCGCGCTCGAGGACGTCGATGCCGCGCTCAGTGATGACGAGCTGCGGCTCGATAATGACGCCACCGTGCAGGAACAGATTGAATACGCCTTCCTGCATGCGCGCGCCGAGCAGGATGAAACGGCACGCAATATGGTCGAGCTTCTGCGCAGCGAGTTCCCCGGCGATGCCGACGTGCTGGAAGCACTGGCCGTGCTGCAGCTGCAGGGTGGGGACCCGCAGGCCTCGCGTCGCAGCTTTCTGGAGCTGCTCGCGTCGGGCGAGAAGACGGCCGACGCGCTGTTCTACCTGGCGCGCTTCGCTGAGAGTGACCGCCGATTCGACCAGGCTCTGCGTATGTACTCGCAGGTCGACAGCGGCTCGCTCGCGGTCCCCGCACAGCAGCGCGCCGCAGCCTTGCTGCGAGAGAGCGATGGCGTGCCTGCGGCGATCTCGCACATCGACGATTTCGTCGTCCGTCATCCGCGCTTTGGGCTCGACCTGCTGCCCGTGAAAGGGTCGCTCTACGCGCGCGGCGAGTTTTATGAACAGGCGCTGGCGGCTTACGACACCTATGTCGAACTCAAGCCGCGCGCTGAGTTCGCCTGGCTGGCGCGAGCCGACGCGATTTTGCAGTCGGGCGAGCTCGATGACGCCATCGCGGCATTCCGCGACGTCGTTGATCGCTTCCCGGATTCGCCCAACGCGCTCAACGCGCTGGGCTACACGCTGGCGGACCGGACGCGCAAGTTTCGCGAGGCCGAACGGCTTATCGACCGGGCACTGAAGATGGAGCCGGACAACGCGGCCATCATCGACAGCAAGGGCTGGGTGCTGTTCCGACGCGGCAAGCTCAAGCAGGCGCGCGAATACCTCGAGCGGGCCTGGGAAGACCTGCCGGACCCGGAAGTCGCTGCCCACCTCGGCGAGGTCCTCTGGCGCATGGGTGAAGAACAGGAAGCGCGAGACCTGCTTGAGGAAGCCTGGCAGCGCTTCCCGGGTGACAGCATTCTGCGCGACACCATCCGTCGCCTGCTCGACGACGGGCCGCTGACGCGGAGCTGACATGCGCCGGCGCGCCCTGGTCCTGCTTGTTGCGCTGCTTGCGGGCTGCGTCACCAGGGGTGTGCAGGAGCTGCCCGAGATTACCGACTGGCCCATGCGCCAGGATGTGCTTGGGGCGCTTGAGCAGTGGGAACTCGTCGGCCGCATTGGCATCCGAACGCCCGAGGACAGCTCCAGCGGCTCGCTGAGCTGGCGCCAGCGCGGCGTGGATTTCCGTGCCGAGATCGATGGCCCGCTGGGCATTGGTGGCGTGCAAATGGTGGGCGACCCCCGCCGCGTCACGCTCTCGGGCAGCAAGATCGACACCGTGACGGTGCCCGACCCCGAGCGCGAACTCTGGCGCCAGACGGGACTGCGCGTGCCGGTCGCGGGACTGCGCTACTGGCTGCTGGGCGTACCTCTGCCCGGTGAGTCTGCGGATATTGTGTTCGGCGAGGACGGCCTGCCCGTGAGCATGACGCAGTCGGGTTGGCGCATCGACTACACGGAATACCGGCAATGGTCGCTCAACGCACTGCCACGCCGAATCAAGGCCGAATCGGGAGACACGCGCCTCACCATTGTGGTGCGTGACTGGCGAATTCCAGGCGCCGCCACGTCGACTCAAGCGCGAAATTGACAGCCAGCAAGCGGCTGACCACAATCCCGTCTCGGGCCAGCGGCACCCACAGGCGACAAAACGATCGCCGGGGCCTCTGGTTGCAAGGACGTCGGTCACCAACTGGGGTGTAGCCAAGCGGTAAGGCAACGGGTTTTGATCCCGTGATGCGCAGGTTCGAATCCTGCCACCCCAGCCACCGACGTTTCATGAAACTCGCACGCCGTTGGGGGGTTGTCGGTGGAAATAGCCAGTCTCGCGTTGTTCTCGGGCAACGCGCATCCCAAACTCGCCGCCGATATTGCGCGCCATCTGCGCGTGCCGCTCGCCAAGGCCCATGTAGGCAAGTTCTCCGACGGTGAGACCACGGTCGAAATCCTTGAGAACATTCGTGGTCGCGAGACGTTCATCGTGCAGCCCACGTGCCCGCCCGCCAATGACCACCTCATGGAGTTGCTGGTCATGGTCGATGCCTGCCGACGCGCTTCGGCGTCGCGGATCACGGCGGTCATTCCCTACTACGGCTATGCGCGCCAGGATCGTCGCCCGCGCGCGTCGCGCGTGCCGATTACGGCCAAGCTCGTCGCCGAGCTCATCGCTGCGGCTGGCGTCGACCGCGTGCTGACCGTCGACCTGCATGCCGATCAGATCCAGGGTTTTTTCGATATTCCCGTGGACAACGTCTACGCGAGCCCGATCCTGCTCGGTGATGTCTGGAAGAAGAAGTACCCCGAGATGGTGGTCGTGTCGCCTGATGTCGGCGGCGTGGTCCGCGCCCGAGCCCTGGCTAAGCGGCTCGACGACGCCGATCTCGCCATCATCGACAAACGCCGCCCGCGCGCCAACGTTTCCGAGGTGATGAACATCATCGGTGAGGTGTCGGGCAAGCAGTGTGTGCTTATCGACGACCTCGTCGATACGGCGGGCACGCTGTGCCAGGCTGCGGCTGCCCTGAAGGACCACGGCGCCCAGAGCGTGGCGGCCTACATTACGCACCCCGTGTTCTCAGGGCCCGCCGTTGAGCGGATCTCCAATTCCCAGCTTGACGAAATCGTCGTTACGGACACGATTCCGCTGAGTGAAGCTGCGGCTGCCTGCGGCCGCATTCGTCAGTTGTCGACGGCTGAGCTTTTGGCCGAAACGCTGCGGCGTATCTCTGACGAAGAGTCGGTCTCAAGCCTTTACGTCGATTAGGGGCCTTTGAAGCCCCCGAAACGCCCGAAATCCAGGTATTTCAGGGGTTTTGACCGATTTCACTTGCTGCGGGCCCGTCCGCTGGCGTATATTTCGCGCCCGCGACGCACATAGTGGCGGTCAGGCTGGTCGCAAGCCAGACTACCCGCGTCGCTCAACAACACCCCAACTCAACCGGAGACTGTCATGGCTGACAAGATCGATCTGGTTGCGGAACTCCGGGAAGACCAGGGCAAAGGTGCGAGCCGCCGCCTGCGTCGCGAAGGGAAAGTCCCCGCAATCCTCTATGGTGCCGGCCGTCCGCCGCGCGCTATCTCGCTGCAGCACAACAAGCTGATTCGTGCCCTTGAGGACGAATCGTTCTATTCGAGCGTGCTCAACATCAAGGTCGGTGACAAGAATCAGGAGACGATCCTCAAGGACGTCCAGCGTCACCCCGCCAAGCCGCAGATCCTGCACATCGACCTGCAGCGCATCGTCGCTGGCGAAGCGATTCGCATGAGCGTGCCCGTTCACTTCCTGAATGAAGAGACGGCTGTAGGCGTCAAGACCCAGGGCGGCATCCTGAATAAGATGCTCAACGAAGTTGATGTGCAGTGCCTGCCCAAGGACCTGCCCGAGTACCTCGAAATTGACGTGGCCGAACTCGAAATCGGCGGCCTGCTCAACCTTTCGGACCTCAAGCTGCCCAAGGGCGTCGAGCTCATCGACCTCTCGCACGGTGAAGAGTCCGACAACAAGCCGCTCGTGCAGATCGTTAAGTCGCGTGCTGTCGTCGAAGAAGACGAGGAAGGCGCCCCCGAAGCCGGGGACGTGCCGACCGTCGGCGACGAAGCAGCCGACGACGCTGCCGAAGACTGATAAGGGTGCCGGCGCGGTTTACGCCGCGCCGGCCACTCGATCATGGGCGACACCATCCGTGTCATCGCCGGTCTCGGCAATCCGGGCGCGGAATACGCCGACACGCGGCACAACGCCGGGTTCTGGTTTGTCGACCGCCTCGCCGAGCGCCATGAGGCGCCGCTGAAGTACCAGCGCCGCCTCGATGCCGAGGTGGGTCGGATTCGCACGGGCGGTGAAGAGCTTTGGCTCATCAAACCCATGAGCTTCATGAACCGTTCGGGCGGGCCGCTGCGTGCCACGCTGGATTACTACCGGCTCGACATCGAGGAAACTCTAGTCGCGCACGACGAGCTGGACCTGCCTGTCGGCACGCTGCGCCTCAAGAAGGCGGGTGGTCACGGTGGCCACAACGGCCTGCGGGACATCGTGAGCCACTGCGGGTCTGAGTTCTTCCGGCTGCGAATTGGTATCGGGCATCCCGGCCAGTCGGAGCGCGTCGTGGGTCACGTTTTGCGACGTGCGGGTTCTGGAGAGCAGGACAAGCTCGACGACGCCATCGACCGCGCCATCAAGGCCCTGCCCAAAATGGTGCGCCGCGGGCCCGGTGTCGTCATGAACGAGATCAATCGCAAACCCAAGAAGCCCAAACCGCCCAAGCCGCCGGCCGAGTCCGAGGCGGGCGACGACAGCAACGAATCGGAGTAAGCCCCCGTGGGAATCAAATGCGGCATCGTTGGTCTGCCCAACGTTGGCAAGTCCACGCTGTTTAATGCGTTGACCGCGGCCGAAATCCCGGCCGAGAACTACCCGTTCTGCACGATCGAGCCCAACGTGGGCGTCGTCACCGTACCTGATCTGCGACTCGATGCGCTCTCGGGTATCGTCAATCCGGCCAAGGTCATTCCGACCACGATGGAGTTCGTCGATATCGCGGGTCTCGTGGCGGGCGCGTCGAAAGGCGAGGGCCTCGGTAACCAGTTCCTGGCCAACATCCGTGAGACGCACGCTATTGCGCACGTCGTGCGTTGCTTCGAGAACGACGACGTCACCCACGTCGCGGGCAAGGTCGACCCCGTCGATGACGCCGAGACAATCAACACGGAGCTGACGTTGGCCGACCTGGATCAGGTCGAGCGTGCACTGACGCGGGCAACCAAGATGGCCAAGGCCATGGACAAGGCGATCATGTATCGGCGCGACGTTTTGACGCGCGTGCGCGACTATCTCGCTGAAGGCAAGCCCCTGCGCACACTGGAACGCGACGACAACGAGCGCGCCGAGATTCGGGACCTGCAGCTCTTAACGGGCAAGCCCGTCATGTACATCGCCAACGTCAACGAGGACGGGTTCGAGAATAACCCCTACCTCGACAAGCTGGCGGCACTGGCAGAGGAAGAGGGCGCGAGTGTCGTGGCCGTGTGCGCGGCCATCGAGGCTGAGATCGCCGTGCTTGACGAGGAAGACCAGCAGGCCTTCCTCGATGACCTGGGCTTCAAGGAGCCGGGCCTCAATCGTGTGATCCGTGCGGGCTACCACCTGCTCGGGCTCAACACCTATTTCACGGCTGGGCCGAAGGAAGTGCGGGCCTGGACGTTCCCGGCTGGCGCCACGGCGCCGCAGGCCGCGGGCGAGATCCACACAGACTTCGAAAAGGGCTTCATCCGCGCCGAGGTCGTCGGCTATGACGACTACATCGCCAATCAGGGCGAGCAGGGCGCCAAGGAGGCCGGCAAGCTGCGCCTCGAGGGTAAGGAGTACCTCGTCCAGGAAGGCGACGTCATGCACTTCCGATTCAACGTTTGACACGCGGTTGGCTTGACAGCCAGCGATGCCCGCGACGACAATTCGCGGTCCCCGGATCCGGGGCGGCCCCCGCGGGCCACGAAAATCGAATGGTGATGTAGCTCAGACGGTTAGAGCGACGGACTCATAACCCGTAGGTCGGTGGTTCAATTCCACCCATCACCACCAAATCCTTTGAAAATGCCCCCTCGTGGGGCATTTTTGTTGGGCGACGATAACCCTTCATCTGCAGGGAGCCCCATGATGCGAATACGACGGAGTCTGCTCAGAGGCCTTTTTGTTGTCTTTCTCATTACCGCTGGGTGCGTGACCCCGGTGCCTGCGCCGGAATCGTCGATCGAGGATGACATTGTGTCCTTCGACCGGGTAGACGCCGTCGTCGCAACGCTCAACGAGACCTACGGTTCGGACGATGTGCTCATCGTGCTCGACATCGACAACACCATCCTCACGAGCAGCGTCGATCTGGGTGGTGACTTCTGGTACCAGTGGCAGCGCGGTCGACTGGGCGTGCAGCCCGAGTCCGACCAGAAAGTGGACTGCCTGTTCGAGGACGCTATCGGATTGCTCTACGAGCTCGGCCCGATGCAAATCACCGAAGCGTCGCTGCCCGACAAAATCCGTACCTGGCAGGACAGCGGTAACACGGTATTTGCGCTCACCTCACGCTCGCCCAAGTACCGCGCCGCGACCGAACGGGAACTGATGCGCGCCGGCGTCGACCTGTCGCGTGCGGCGCTCTCGCCCGAAGACGGTGGCGTCCCGGTATACCGAGACATCACTGATCGCGAATGGAGCTACATGCAAGGCGTCATGATGACGACGGGCATGAACAAGGGGGCGATGCTTCGGATGCTGCTCGACCGCACCGGTCGGGAGTTCTCTGCAATTGTGTTCGTCGACGATACGCGCCGGCACGTGGACCATGTCTTTGCCGAGTTTAAAGGTTCGGATCGAACCGCCGTGCGCTTGTTTCATTTCACGCGCATCGAGGCGGCACGTGAGGAGACCCATGGTGCGGTGTTGACCGAGCAGCAGGCGGCCAAGATGGCGGCTGATTGGCAACGCTTGAAGGCCGTTTTGAACGCGGTGTTTCCTGCGCGGGCGGCGACGGAAGATTGCCTCGGCACACCCTGATCGATTTAATACGGTTACAACTCAATACATCGGCCTTAAGCACGCAAGGATTGCAGACACTCATGGTGAATTTTGTATCGGGTAGGCGGCGACTATTGCCGGCGAGCGCGGCGCTGCTCTTGTCCTTTTGTGCCCTCGGTGCGCAGGCAGAGGACGCCGAAATTTTCGAGCGTTATGCAGCCTATGAGCAGGCAACACGCAGCGGTGATTACGACGCCGCAGTAGCGCCCATAGCGACGGCACTTGAACGCGCCGAGGCGCTCTACGACGAGGACCATGAAACTGTCGCTTTGTTGTCTTACCACTACGGCCGCGCGCTGTTTCGCAAAGGACAGTGGCGTGATGCGTATCAAGCACTAGAGGTGGCGCGTGAGCGCTACGGCCAAGCGTTTGGTGAGGCGTCTTCGGACATGGTGACGGTCACGCTTGGTCTTGGTGATGCCGCGGATACATCGGGCGTGGCCAGGCGGCACTACGAGGAGGCCGCGCGCCTGTCCGAATCGGTGAACGGCGCAAGCAGCGTCGCCCACGCACGTGTGCTCCTCAAAGGCGGTGTCGGGCTGGTCGAGACCCATCGGGCTGACACTGATGCAGGCATGCTGGAGAAAGCGCGAGAGGTACTTGCGGCGACTGATGCGTCTTCGGTGTTGCGGGCCGAAGCGGCGATGCAACTTGGAAAGCTGCGCCTGATTCAGGGCCGTATCGACAGCGCAGAGGCCTTATCCCTCGAGACCATTTCGCTCGATGACTCGGCGCTCGTGGCGCCCGCTCACAGCTTGCTGGTCCGAATCTACGAGTCGCGCGGGGAGAGTGACGCGGCCACGCCGCACGCCTTGGCGGTTGGCCGGCTCAGCAGTGAGCGTGACGGTAATGAGGACTACCTACCGTTGTTTCGGATGGCGCCGATGTATCCGATGAATGCACTGAGGGCCGGAAAAACTGGCTACGTTGACTTGATGTTTACTGTGGATGAGAACGGGTATCCACGAGACATAAAAGCGACGGCGGGGGAGGAACTTGCGACATTCCGGGCGGCAGCGACAAAGGCCGCGCGGGCCTTCAGGTACGCGCCGCGTTTCAGGGATGGCATTCCCGTAGCCACACAGGGCGTCGAAACACGGATTCGGTTTGAGATTGAGCGCTAGCGCGCTTGCTTAGGCAGCAATCACTAACCGTAAACGCGAGGCGAGTCGCTGCAGGCAGTTGACAAGCGCCGCGTCATCGCCGCCACAACAGCGCGAGCCCCGCCAGTGCGAGGGCCAACTCAAGTGCCGTTGCGCCCACGATCGTGGTAGGCGGAATGCCATCCATCGCAATGCTTAACAGGCGGGCCATGCCGAACGAAGCGTAGATCAGAACCGAAAGCAACATTGCGGACCGGCGCAGACTGGCGCTGAAGACGGCAATCAGCGCGACCGCGCCGCTGACTGCGAGCATCCCGCCCGGCGCACCAATCTCGGAAAGCAGACTTGGGTTGTCACCCAGTGAGACGCCATTGCTTGCATGAATCGCGTGTGGTGCAAGCAGCAAGGTGGCACCGATGACGAGCAGCAACAGCCCGGACAACGACAAATAGGCCGTCGTTCTCCGATTGTTCATTGGATGCGTCAGTGATGATGTGTTGGTCATGGATCCCATCTCTGGTTTTTGGGCTAACCAATAAGCTACTCACTCACTGGGGTTCCGTCTTGACCCACCGTGTCCGTGATTTGACATCTCATGCCATTCGATCGGAGTCGCTCGGCAATGTGATACGGCCACGGCCGCCTGCTGCAGTGTCAGACGAACGGTGGCGCAGGATTGCGGCAGAGGTCTTTCGCGTTTTGTGAACTGACCGCTGGCTAGCGACGCTATCGATGCGCCAAAGTGACGATGCGGTCAACGCGCCCGCCTACCGCCAGGAGCTCTGTTCATGCCCAATCGTCGAGTCGTTGTGTTGCTGCCAGCCCTACTGGCGATCGCTGCCTGTTCGAGTGATTCGAGCGCCCCTTTGGAAGCGTGGGTCACGGCGCGCCAGTCGGAATTGCCGACGACGGCTGGCGCGTTCGAGTGGCGGGAACTCACCGTCTATGAGAATCAGGTGATCGCCACCTATGTCGCCGCCGATCAGGATGGGTCGCTTAGCGACGCGCAGGCATTTGAACAGGTCACAGCAGCCGTGTGTGGTGTCACCGATATCGACGCGGTCTGGCAGTCGCGATACGAACACTATGTGTCGGTAACGTCATCCAGTGGCGAGACGCTAAAGACAATCCGAACCAAGTCATTCGACTGCTGTGTTCTTGAAGCCTCGGCACGTATGAGCCGCGAAGAGGCTCAGAACAGCTGCCCTTACGAGGAGTATTGAGCTCGAGGTAGATCGGCTCACTCTTCAAGCGAGTCGACGGGCTGCGCGATGGTCATCACCGAATCGCCCGCGCGCACCGGCGGCCCTGCGAGGCCGTAGATACCGTAGCCCGAGGCGGGTGCGGTTACAGTTTCGACGGTGACGCCTTGATAGTCCCGGATCTCGCCCAGGCGCTCACCAGCCTCAACCTTGCCGGCGCGCCGTGTGGGATACCACAAGCCTGAGTGTGTTACCGGGACCGATTGCGTACCGTCGAAGTACCGCGGCGTCACTGCGGCTTGAGATTCGGGGCCTTGTAACAGGCCCAGATACGTCAGTGCGCTGCGCATGCCGCTGACAATCAAATCAACGTGAACGTCGTCGCGGCTACCATTCTGGCCGGCTTCCACGAGCACGGTCGGCAGACCTTGTGCGACGGCCTGGCGATTGAGCGACCGGCGCTGATCCACCTGCTGCTGGGTATTCATGCTGTAGCGCACGATGTTGGGAAAGCCCATCGATTGCGCGGTACCCAGCGCCTGCTCGTAGTCCGTGGCGAGCGGGCCGCCGTAGACGCCGACGAAAGCTTCAAGCCACTCGGCGCCATCGCCACCGTGGACATCAAATACGAAATCCGCGGCGGGAATGACAACGGTAGAGAGTACGTGCGCGATGCGCTCGGCTTGCGTGCCGTCCGATGACCCCGGAAACGAGCGGTTCAGGTTCTTGCGGTCGAACGGATTGACGTAGGGCGCGCGGTCCTCGTAGGCCGAGACGTGAGCAACGCGCACGATGATAACCGTCCCGGAAAGCATCTCTGGCGTGATCTCGCGCGCGAGTCGATCGGCGGCCAGGATAGGCGGGAATTCGTAACCGTGAACGCCCGCGACCATAAGGACGGTGGGTCCGTCCCGTTCGCCGGCAATCACGGACAACGGGATGAACGTTGCCGGGTCTTCCTTGCCGGCAGGAACCTCAAGCTGCAAGTCTGCGCGTTCGCCACGCGCGACATTGACGTCCGCCAGCTGCACGGCGGGTTCCGCGCCGCCACACCCGCCGCACACCAAGAGGGCCATTGCGCCAAGCGCATTCTTCAGCCGTCGACCAAGCATGGTTACTCCGAGCTTGAGAATTGCGGCAGGTCGTCGATGCGCGCCGGATCGAAAGCTGCGTCACCGAATAGCCCAGGATAATAGAATGCCCGCAATTCCGCGTGGAACGCCCTGACGCTCTCTTCGTAGTCGAGTACGGCCTCAACGTTGGTACCCGCGAGCTTCTGAAGCCATCGCTCCAACAAGGCGGGCGGTGCGGCAATCGCGAACCACGCTGCGAGCTGATCTCGCCTGGCGCGCCCTTTCCGGTAGGCCGCCGACAGCGATTCGGTCGTCTGGTCGCCGACCTGCTGGAATGCGTAGTACCAACCCCAGTCGAAGCCGTCGCCCGTGTGGGTGTATCCCGTCCACTCGGGATGGCGCGCGACGAACGGCGCCATGGTGTCAGCGACGGGCAGGTCCCAGGCATCGTTGACGGCCTCGCGCTGGGTCATGAGGATGTCGGCACCCGATGGCACCGACACTAAGCGATCGATGATCACGCGGCCGCCGGCAGGCAACAGGGTGCCGAGCAGCACCCAAACGCCGATCAGGCTCGCGAGAATCACGGAGGCGGGATGTTGCCGGCTGCCCAGCCACAGGCAGACCACCGTCCAGAACAAAACGTAGGCGGTCACCATGGCGGTCGCACCCAGCAGTGACGCAGCGCTCGTACCGCTGACGACACCGCCCACGAGCAATGGCCCTACTGCCGCAATGAGCACGCCGATGGCGCGCAGTAGCGAGCGAGTCCACCAGAGCCTGTTGTCGTTACCCGCTGAAGCCACGAGTAAATTGAAGCGCCCCGCCGTGCGCTCGCCGGCCTTGAGGTCATGCAACAGAAAAATGAGCACGAGCGGCAGCACGAACGCGGCGAAGAACGCGAAGTCGAATCTGCCGATCAGGGCGAGCTCGGGATTGCCGGGATCGTGCTCGTAAATCTGACCCTCGAGCGCGAGCATGCGCAGCCGATGTTTCCACGATGACGCGTCGCGTTGCCCCATGGCGGCAAAGGCAAAATCCGAGGGTGGGTCGTAGGTAAGATGGAAGCTGTAGTAGGCGGCGCTCCCCCAATCACCCTGGGCGGAAAACTCGGACGTGCGGTCCGTGCTGTCGGCATCGACCAGGAATGCGATGCTCTGACGTTGCTGCGCGACCTCCGCCAGCCCCGACCAGACTGCGAAGCCCGAGAAGAGAAGCACCACAAGAACCCAGACGCGAAACGCGCGGTCGCGCAGCAGGAACCAGACTTCCGATTGGAGCATTGCGGATCCGCTCAAGGTTTCAGCCTCCCACCGGCCCAGGCCAACAGGAGGGTCAACACGGCGATCCAGGCTGCGAGCATCGCAATAGACCACTGGGCACCGGCCACCCGATCCGAAGCGCTGGCCGATTCGTACTGAAACGAGTCGAGCACCTGCCAGTTGGAGGCGTCGATTCGCGCGCGCTCCCAGGAGGCTTCATCGCGATTGCGATTGATGTCGTCGGTGTAGGACAGCGCTTCGGCATGCGCGCGGTTCAGTCCCTGCACGAAGTTGATGCGAAGTGCTTCGGCCTGGCGAAGGAAGCGGTGGTAGTGGAACAGATCTGTTCCCGCCAGTGTTCGCGAGGCGACCGCGACTGCCAGCGTTGGTGTCAGCCAGCCGTGTGCGCTGACGCGGTCGGACTGGCGCATCTCAGCAGCCATGCGCCGGTCTGCGTAGACGTTCAGCGTCTCGGTCAGGTCGGCCTCAGCCTTCTGCGCGAGTACGCCGCGAATATTGATGTCGAGTTCTTCGATGCTGGCTGCGCCGTACTCCGCGAGCAGGCTGGCTTGCACGTCGTTGTAGACGGAATCATCGACATCATGTCCGTCGCCAAGATCTCGAATCTCGGTGAGCATCGTGAGCTCGGTCTCGATCTTCCCCGCCAGCGGCGCCGTTTGCGTGGTGGTGTTGACGGCGGCGGCGGGTAGCACGAGCGTCAGTGCGAGCCAGGCTGCAGCAAGAACCGCAATAGCCGTCGCGCGGTTTTCGGCCAGGGTGGAAACCAGTAGCGTCAGCGCGACCCAAATCAACAGGTAGACCAGATAGACACCAAGCAGAGATGCCGCTGCAAGCACACGCTCGCCGGCACTGAGTGCGATGACGCCACTGATGAGCACAGGCACAAGCAATAGTGTTACGAACAGTGCGAGTGCCAGCAGCTTGCCCGCCACGAGCCTGCGCCCCGTCAGACCCTGTGCGAGCAGCGCCGGCAGCGTACCTGCTTCCCGTTCCCGGACGATGGCGCCGTGGCCGAGCAGGATGACCAGCAGCGGCGCGAACAATTGGTACATCAAGGCAGGCGTCAGCCAGGACAAGCCGCCAAGATCTGCACTGCTCGCGGACGCCGAAAACGTTGCCGAGTTCTGGCGGTGGCCTTCGAGAAACAGCGTCTGCCCCGTGATCGCGTCGAGACCGGGGTCGAAGATTGCGAGCGGCATGGGCGCCCGGAAGACATAGTGGCCGTAATGCACCATGCGATGCGGATGACGGTCGGGCTGATCGAGAAACGTCTCTTCCGAGACTTCCTGGTGGTGCTCTCGCTCATGCGCTTCGGCCTCAATGCGCAGGTTTGTGAGCGCACTGACACCGACAAGGATGACGACGAACAGCGCGACAACCGCGAGCGCCAGCTTCGAGCGCAGCCAGTACCGCCACTCATCGGTGGTGATCGTCAGCGTGGCACTCATACCGCGAGCTGGGTGTCGACAGTACGGCCCGAGAATGCGCGGTGGACGGTTTCGGTTTCGATCCGGCCGTCTGTGGGTGCAGAGAATTCACCCACGAGCTTGCCGCCGCGCAGCAATCCAATGCGGTCCGCAACTTGACATGCACCGTAGACATCGTGCGTCACCATGAGGATCGTCTTTCCGGTGTCGGCAAGGTCGCGGATAAGGTCGTGGAACTCGTCAATGGCGCTCGGGTCCAGCCCTGACGTCGGCTCGTCCAGCAGCAGGATATCCGTGTCCCTGAGAATGGCCAGTGCGATCGCCACCTTCTGCCGCATGCCTTTCGAATAGTCTTTGAGCCTGCGCGCCCGCGAAGCCGGCGCGAGCGACACGCGATCCAGAGCGGCTTCCAGCGCGGGCGAGTCTTCGGACCGGCCAGCAAGTTGAAGAAAGTAGCGCAGGTTCTCAAAGGCGTTCAGGTGCTCGTACAGCGACGCCGCCTCGGGGAGGTAGGCAATCGCAGCGCGTGCCGCTTTGTGATCGGCGCTGACGTCTTTACCGTTCACCAGCACACGGCCGCCAGCGGCCGGCAGAAAACCCAGGAAGCTCAGCAGCGTTGTGGACTTGCCCGCGCCGTTGCCGCCCAGCAGCGCATAGACCTCGCTGCTGCTGAGGCTGAACGAGATCCCGCTCAGGACTTCCTTGTCCGAGCGGTAAACCTGTAACGCGTCTGCTTCCAGTTTCACAGTGGTCGTCACGTCGCCGGTACTCGCAACCTGGCTTAGAAGCGGAAGTCCGCTGAGACACGGAAGAACTGCGGGATGCCGGGCTGCACCCAGACGTTTGCGAATGAGTTGGTGTAATACTCTTCGTCGAACAGGTTATTGACCTCTGCCCGCAATCCCAGCGACTCCGAAACCTCATAGCTCGCGGCGATTCGTGCCGTCGTGTAGTCGGGCAGCCTGAAGGTCGGGTCACCGAATTCACCGCTGCGGTCGTCGACATAGGTGATGCCACCGATGAGCGTGAGCGGTCGTCCAGCCAGTTCCATCTCCTGCGCCACTTGCACGCTCAGCTGATGCTCCGGAACGTTGAGGAGGTCCGAGCCGGCCGGAATGAAGGCAAACGAGATGAAGTCCGTGTAGTCGTTCTTCGTTTCGGCATCGACGTAAGCATAAGACAGCCACAGGCTCGTTTCGTCGGTGACGTTACCGACGAGATCAATCTCGATCCCCTGGCTGCCCGCTTCGCCAACGGCCGTCGGATTGAAGTCGGCGTCGAAGGTCGCGATGTTCGACTGTTCGAGATCGAAGAACGCAAATGTACCGACGAGCGCGCCGTCGTTAAGCGCGAACTTGACGCCCACCTCGGTCGATTCCGAGATGTTGGGGTCGAGCCCGTTCTGATCCGTTGCGCCGGACAGAGGCCGGAAGTTTTCGCCGTAGACCGCGTAGATCGACACCGTATCGGTCGCCTGGTAGACCACACCAAATTGCGGGCTCACGCGAGACTCCGAGTACTCGGAGGTCGAGCTCGACAGCCGGTTGTTGAGTGATTGCTCGTAGTCGTCAAAACGGGCGCCCACGCGGATGTCCAGCTTGTCGGTCAGGCTGATCTGATCCTGGATGTAGAAGCCCACCGATTCCTGCGTTTCAACACGATCGAGCTGCGGCGCCAGGACGAGGCCCGACGCCGGGGAGTTGCCATAGACCGGATTGAAGATATTGATGCTCTGATCCGTGGTTCGGTCGCGAAAGGCAACCTGATCGTTCTCGAACTCATCCGCGTCGAGGCCAATGATGATGCGGTGCTGCAGGTTCCCCGTTTCGAAGCTGCCGCTCAGCTCTGCGCGGAAGACCTGGTAGGTCGCATCGTAGTCGCGGCTGCGGCTGAAGCGGCCAAAGTTTCCGGCCGCGTCCGGGGCACCGAAACCGTTTTCTGATGCCAGCCCGTCCAGTTCTGTCTCGCGGTAGTTGACGCCGACGAGCGCGCTCCAGTCTTCATTGAAATCGTGCTGGTACTCGATCTGATGGCCGAGCACGCCCGTTTCGATCGGGCCGTAGCTCGGTTCGCCGAGGAAGCGGCTCTCTGGAATCAGGCCCAGCTCGTCATCGATCGCGATCACGCCACGATCGAACGGCGTTTCCTGGTCGCTGTATTCCATTTCATAGATGAGCTGGCTCGTATCGCCGATACGCCAGGCAATCGAGGGGCTGAACAGCAGCTTTTCCGTTTCGATCGTGTCGCGGAAACTTTCGGCATCCTCGTAGGCGCCGACGATACGAATGGCGACCGTATCGGACAGTGGCGTGGTGTAGTCGAAGTCGGCCCGGTACGTGCTGAAGCTGCCCGCAGAGACGGAAAGTTCACCTGCCGTCTCGAATGTCGGCCGTTTGGTGACCAGGTTGACGGTACCGCCGGGCTCGCCGCGACCGTACAATGCGGCGCGCGGCCCTTTGAGGACTTCCACCGACTCAACCCCGGACAAATCCCGCGCACCACCGAAGCCGCGTCCGGCGTTGAATCCGTTTACGAGGAAGTTGCTCGGCAGGTTCTCATCCCCGACAAAGCCACGAATAGCGAAGCTGTTCCAAAGGCCGCCGAAGTTGTTTTGCCGGGCCACAGATGCTGACAGGTCCAGCGCCTGGACGAGATCGACAGAGCCCGCGTCGCGCAGTGTCTGCGCGTCAATCTTGAGTTCGGCCTGAGGGATTTCGAAAGGCTCAAAATCGCCTTGGTACGCCTGTCGCGTACCGATGACGGTGATCTGATCGATCTCGGAGCCTTCGGAACCGTCTGATTGGGCTGAAGCAACGTCAGACCAAAGTAGGGCCAAGGCTGCGCCGAGCAAGCAAGGCGCACAGGATTTGATGTTCATTGAAACTCTCCAAACGATTGAGACACTCACGAAACGCCTGAGCCGCCTGATTGACGTCAATGCAGGCGGATAGGCGTCCTGTCCTTGTTTTTTGCCGTTGGGTGAGTTGCAAAGATCGGCGTCATCGCCGAATAGGGTCGGCGCGCAAAAATCCTGCTGCGGCTGCAATGTTATATCATAACAACGATGCCGCGGAGCAACTGAGCGCAAGCAGGGCGCGTGCGGCGCTGTGTCAGTCAGCTCTGCCAACTGATTTCGAGGTCCGAGCGCCCTCAATCAGCTAGGATGCGCGGCATGCTCAATCCTGCCCTCATCGATCTGCTGGCCTGCCCGCGCGACGATTCGCCGCTGGTTACAGACGCCGAGCAGCTCAAAAGCAAAGGCGGTCAGGCTGTTTATCCGCTGCTTGGTGGCATCCCGTTCCTGTTCGCCGAACCTGGCGTAGCACTCGATGAATGGCGCGGTCGGTATCACGCCCGGCTGCAGCAGGTCGCGGAAGAGATCCGGCGCCTGCAGGAAACGCTCGCGCGCGACGACTTGCACGCGCTGACCCGCAAGCGGCTTGAAGACAGCGTGTCGGCGCTCACGGTGCATATCGATGAGCTCAAAACACTGCTTGAGCCGCTCGACGTCACGCACCTGACTGCTGACCACACGACCTATCTCGCGCTGCGTACGCGCTTGCCCGAAGACCAGGGGCTAGAGACCTACTACGCCAACCTGCACCGCGACTGGTGCTGGGGCGACGAAGAAAATGCACGCTCGTCGGAGCTCGTGCAGGCCGCGTTGGCGGGACACGACGTCGGCAAACTGCTCGTGCTGGGCGCGGGTGGCGGGCGACTGGCTTACGACCTGCATCAAGCCGCGTCGCCTGAACTGACCGTGGCGCTGGATCTCAGTCCGATCCTGTTACTGACGGCCAAGCACGTGGCGGCCGGCGAGACGGTGTCGCTTACGGAATTCCCGATTGCGCCGCGCGACATGGCCAGCGCCGCGGTGCCGCGCGAGCTCCGATCACCCGAGTCCGCGGCGCCTGGTTTCGAGCTCGTACTCGCCAACGCGCTACGCCCGCCGTTTAGACCTGGAAGCTTCAACACGCTGCTGACACCCTGGCTCGCCGACGTGATCGGCGCGTCGCTGGCAGATCAGGCCGCGCGCTGGAACCAGTTGCTGGCGCCCGGTGGGCAGTGGGTCTGGTTCGGGTCGCACGCGTATCGCGACGCCGATCCCGTGCAGTGTTTGAGCCTCGAAGAATCCGCCGCGATCATTGCGGATGCGGGCTTCTCCGAGCCCGAGATCACGGAAGCCGAGATTCCCTACATGGTGTCGCCTGCGAGCCGCCACGGCCGACGCGAGCGTGTTGTCGTCATGCGTATGACAAAAACCACAGATGTTGCCGCCCCCGCGCGGCATGTGGCGCTGCCCGACTGGCTTGTGAAAAGCGATCTGCCTGTGCCCAGTGCCGAGTACTTCCGCGTGCAGGCCGCGCAAACGCGCATCCACGCCTTCTTCATGGCGCTCGTCGACGGGCAACGCACGATCGGCGATATGGCCCGGCTCATGGAGGAGCAGCGCCTCATGCCCGCGGCCGAGGCCGAGGGCACGATCCGCAATTTCCTGATCCGCATGTACGAGGACAGCCGTGGCTATTCGACCTTCTGACGCGGGCGCTTAGGCCGAGCGGCACCAGGCCAGCGATACGGCGCCTGCGTCATCGATGGTGACGATTGCGTTCTGGCCAAACGCACGACCGAGCACGCGCGCATCCTCAACGTCGATCCCCAGCACGAGTACGCCGGGTTCGTCGGGCCATTCGCCTGACGGGTCGATGGCGACCGTGTCCCTGAGATCGAAGCCGCGCTCCTCGAGTCCTGCCCGCAGCGTGCGATCCGCAGCCGCATTGGCGTCGGCAGACTGGCGATCACTGCCCGGGTTGTAGGCCGTGACGATGGCGGCCTGAGTGACCCCCGCCCAACGCAACAGCGCCGCGAGTGCGGCGCTGTTGCTGCCAATCGAAAGATCGATGGGCGGGTCGGTCTGGACGCGATAGCGGGCGGCCCGGTAGGCAGCCTCCAGCGACCGGAAGTCCTTCAAGTGGGCGTCAGACCGGCTTGCGGAACACGAGCGTCATGCGGTCGCTCTCGCCGATGGCGAGGTAGCGGTCCTTGTCCTTGTCGCCGTGGCGCAGCGTCGGCGGCAGGCTCCAGACGCCACCATCGTGGTCGGCCGTGTCCTTGGGGTTGGCGTTGATGTCGGCGTCCTTGACGAGCTCGAAGCCTTCGCTCTCAAACATGGCAATCACTTCTGACTGCTTCAGGTAGCCGTTGTGGCCGCGCGTGTAGTTGTAAGGCGCATCTTCGTCGGCGCGGTGCTGCACGAGGCCGACGATGCCGCCGGGTTTGAGCATGCTGTAGAAGTGGGCAATCGTCTCATCGGTCATGTCCTTTCGTGCCAGGCCGTGGAAGCCGCGGAAGGTGACGACAGCATCGAGCTTGCCGGCCCAGTCGGAGGCTTCGTCGATTTCAACGGCAGCGACCTTCCCGGCATCAATGCCTGTCCACTCGGTAACGCGGCCTGGGAATGATTCGGGGAACGCCTTGAGGCGCGCTTTGCGTTCGTCGTCGACTGTCGCGTGGTAACGCTCGACGTCAGCACCGATGGCGACATAGGTCCCGCTGTCCGATACCAGAGGCGCCAGCACACGCGTGTACCAGCCGCCCCCTGGGCCATACTCGCCCACGGTCATGCCCGGCGTGAGACCGGAGAACTTCAGAGTCTCTGCCGGGTTACGAAATTCGTCGCGGGCGCGGTCGTCGGCGCGATAGTCAGCGGCAAGAATGTCTGCCATGCCATCGCCTTCGTGGTGTCCCGCGTGGGCGGGGGCCGCGGCGACAAGGGCCAAGGCCACAGTGAGGGTGCCGATTCGGATCATGAGCGGTGCTCCAGAAAGCCAGAATTTTGGGTGAGCGAAGTCTAGCAAACCCGGGCCCCCATGGCGTTACGGCCCATATGCAGCGCCGAAATCGGGTCTAGTTCCGGTTCCCGGGCGCAAAGCATGACTCACGTCTCAATACGGGCAGCCTGTCGATGACGCGTCGCCGCAAAACGACAATACTCGGCAGCCTGCATCTTGGGGCTAAAGTGCGTGGGAGACGCCACGACAGTAGAGCAGGGCGCCAACAGCGCGCCAAAACCGACTGTGCTGGTCATGACGGGCACGGGTCGGCTCTCTTCCGTTCTCGAACCGGGTGACGCCTGGGCGGCCGGTTCGGGCGGCCCCTCGGTTCGAGCATCAGACATGTGGCCGGGCGCCGGCGGCAAGGCCGTCGGGGCGCTGATCCGCCGCGCCATCAAGGCGCGCCGCAGCCAGGTGTCGCGCGTCGATCTCATGCCCCGCCTTCCGGATATGGAGTGTCTCTGCGTGCCTCAGGGCCGCGACGCCGCCTTGCTTGTCATCCGCGACTTGTCGGGTGGTGCCGCTGACCTCGAACGCATGCGTCGTCTGGCGTTTGAAGATCCGACCACGGGTCTGCCCAACCGGCAGCAGTTCTTCGAAGACCTCGAAAAAGTGGTGGGCATCCAAGGCCTGCGGGAAGGTCGCTCGGCCGTTTTGTCCGTACACCTGGGCCGCATTGAGGACAACGTTCCGGGCCTGAGCTCGTTCCAGCAGGACGCGCTGTTGCGTGAGGTCGCCGCACGGCTGACCACGCAGGTGCGCGGCTCCAACTCGGACCTCGAGGATGACATGGAGCGCGTGACCGTTATCGGCCGCACCGACTACCGGCAGTTTTCCATGATCCTGCCCGACATCGAGGCGGGCACCGACGCCGAGTCCGTCGCCGAACGCATCGTGGGCGCGCTGGCGCAGGCAATTCCCGTTGGTGACCGTTCCGTCCTGGTTTCCCCGGCCATCGGTGTAGCGCTGTACCCCCAGGACGGTGAAGACGCGCAGACGCTGTTCGACAACGCGCTCGTCGCTATGGAAGCGGCGCGCAACGACAACGTGCCCGGCTACCAGATGCATTCGGGGACGATGCGACTGCGGGCACTGCAGCGCCAGGATCTCGCGCTCGAGCTCAAGAGCGCACTCGACCGGGGTGCGTTCTCACTGAACTACCTACCCATCGTGGATGCGGTGACCAGCAAGCCTGTGGCGATCGAAGCGCTCGTGCGCTGGCCCAGTGCCTTGCTCGGAGAGCGCTCGGTGTCGCGCCTCGTCAATATCGCCGAGCGTACAGGGCTGATTGTTCCGATCGGCGAATGGGTATTGCATCAATCGCTGGCGCTGATCGCAGCAGCACGTACTGCGGGCAGCAACGCGAGGCTTGCCGTGAACATCTCCCCTCAGGAACTCTCGCGCCCGGACCTGCCCGATCGCGTCTTCGCCATCGCGCAAGAGTACGGCCTCGATTCCGATGTGCTTGAGTTCGAAATCACCGAGTCCACGCTGGCGCGCGATGCGGCCAATGGCTTCCCGCGCGTCAAGGCGCTGCGCGCGATTGGCGCTACCGTCGTGCTCGATGGGTTCGGCGCCGGCACCTCGTCTGTTGCGGCCCTGTCTCGGAGCCCCATTGACGGGCTCAAGATTGACCGTTCCATCGTGCGCGATGTCGTCACGAGCGACGCGGCGGCGGCGGCCTGTTCGGCGGCGGCGGCCATGGGTAAGGAACTCGGCTTGCGACTCATCGCCGTGGGTATTGAGACGAGCGAGCAGGCTGCAGCGCTTGCGGGAATGGGTTGTGAGCAGCTGCAAGGCTTCCTGTTTTCGCGCCCCGTCGATTCGCACACAGTGCTTGAGCTGGGCCCGACCTCAGTCACGACACAGGTGGCGGACTAGACCATGGCCGCAAGCGACACCTTCATCGACCGCCTTACGATGACCTCGATCGAATTCACGGGAGACTCGGCCGAGGAACGTGAGGCGATGCTCGAGGCGGCGGCACCCGCGCGTGTCATGCTGATCGTGCGCGATCGTGAGGCGCGGCACTGGGCGCCGCGCTGGTTCCGCAATGCGGGCCTCGAAGTGGTGTTGCCCGACGACCCGCGCCACGCCATAGCCGACGTGACCTCGGAGCAGCCCGACATCGTCGTCATCGATGCGGGCCTCAAGAACGCAAATGGCCAGCCTGTTTATGCCTCGCTCGCGGCTGATAACGCACCGCGCCCCATCGTATTTGCGTTGTGCAAAACACGACGGGAAACCCAGGCGGCGCTCAAGGCACGCAATATCGACGTGCTGCGCAAGCCCCACGACTGGGAAATGATCGCGCGTCGCGTGGCCCACACGGGCGACAAGATCGTGCTCCAGCGGCGGCTCGCATTCGCCGAAAAATCGTTGCGCGACGCACAGAAGTTTGCCGATGACGCGCGCATGCAGCTCAAGTCGCGCGACTCGTTTGAGCCCGTCACAGGTCTGCCCAACCGCGCCCGGTTCAAGGACGTCGCCAAGCGCAGCATGACCGCCGTCGAGCGCGACGACAACATGCTTGCGGTCGTCGTTGCGGGCTTTAGCCGGTTCCGGCTTGTGGTCGAAGCCATGGGCCAACAAGCAGCTGACCAAGTGCTGCTCGAGATTGGTGACAGCCTGTCGGCCTGCCTCAAGGAGGCCGCCGATACGCCTGTGCAGGCGCGCGGTCTGCGTACGTCCATGGTCGGCATCCTTGATCACGCGCGGTTCGGCATCATGCTGACCTGGTCGGGCGACGACGATGAGCTTGCGCGCTTCCAGCAACGCCTTATGCAAGCGCTGGCCCGACCGATTCAGGTCGGCGGTCAGACGGTCTACCTGTCCGCATGCCTCGGCATCGCGATGTACCCTGATGACGCCGATAACGTCGACAGCCTGCTGCAACGTGCTGACAACGCCATGCGTGCCGCGCAGGGCCGTGGTGGTGGTGTGCGCTACCACTGCGCTGAAAGCGACGCGGCGGCCGTACGCAAGCTTGAAATCGAGCACTTGCTGCACGAAGCGCTCGACGCCAACGAGCTGTCTCTGGCCTATCAGCCCGTGGTGGACATGCCGAGCGGCGACATCATCGCCGTCGAGGCGTTGCTGCGTTGGCACCGGCCCGACGGCACGAGTATCGCGCCCGATCAGTTCATCGGCATCGCTGAAGAATCTGGCCTGATCATCCGCGTGGGCGACTTTGTGCTTGACCAGGTCTGCCGCCAGTACAACCGCTGGCGCGTGGCCGGGCTCGACTGCCCCGTGCTCTGCATCAATGTGGCGCGCGGCCAGATCACGGACCCCGAGTTTCCGGATCGCGTTGAGGCGATTCTCAAGGCGCACCAGGTGCCCGCGTCGATCATCGAGCTCGAGATCTCGGAACGTGGTGCCCTGCAGGGTGACTACGAAGTGATCAACCAGCTTGAACGGCTCAAGGCCATCGGCGTGCGGCTGTCCATCGATGACTTCGGCACGGGCGATTCGGCGATCAGCTACATTAAGGACCTGCCGGCCGACGTCATCAAGATCGATCGCGGCTACATTGCCGGCATGCTGGGTAACAGGAAGGACCTGGCTATCACCTCGGCCATGGTCGCTCTGGGCCAGCGTCTCGATATGCTGGTCATCGCAGAGGGTGTCGAAACCGAGGCGCAGCGCGACGCGTTGATCGAGCTCGGCTGCCGGGCCTGTCAGGGCTTTTTCTACGCCCGTCCGACCACGCCGGCGGATTTCGCCGAGATGCTCGAATCGGGCCTCCCTGACCCCTCTGACGCGGACGTTTAACGACCACGTTATGAGAACGGCGTCACAGTTTTAGGTGGCGCGCCCCGGACCTCGTCAACGCCTCGAAGTCACTTCTCCTGCCTAATTGGCATATAGCAATTGGGGCTGACCGGGATGGTCGGTACAACGGGAAGGGGATTCATGAAGAGCACGAGACTATCTCTTGTCGGGATGTGTGTCGCGGGGCTACTAATGGCCGCCAACGCGCTGCAGCCGGCGATGGCGAGTACGGCCAAGGCGGGCCTCTCGCACCCAATGTTGTTCCAGCACATCTCGAACGACCAAGGGCTCTCGCAAAGCAACGTCACGTCCATTCACCAGGATCGCGACGGCATGATGTGGTTCGGCACCGAGGACGGCCTGAACCGGTTTGATGGCTACACGTTTGAGCAGTTCAAGCGCGAACGCGGCAACCCGGACGCACTGCCCAACGATTTCATCTGGGATATCGTTGAAGACGCCAAGGGCGATCTCTGGCTTGCGACGAACGGCGGTGGCCTCGTACGCTACGACCGCGCCAACAACCGCTTCGTCAGCTTCCGCCACGACGCCAACGATCCCAGCAGCATTTCCGCCAACATCGTGCGCCGGCTTGCGTTCGATCCCCAGGGCAACCTCTGGGTGGCGACACGCGGTGGCGGCCTGGACCGCTTCGACACGACCAGCGAGACCTTCCGTCGCTACCGCCTGTCGGGTGACGCGCAGGCCGCAGATCAGCTCTTTGCCCTGCACGTCGACCGCGCTGGCCGCCTTTGGGTAGGTGGCGATCACGGTCTCACGCGCATCAACATCGAAACCGAACAGATGGTCTCTTACGCGCACAATGCGGAAGCGGCCGGCAGCCTGACACGCGGCAGCGTGCGGGCCATCCTCGAAGACCACCTGGGCAACCTCTGGGTCGGCACCTACGGCGGTGGCCTGAGCAAGCTTCCCGCGGGCGACGACCAGTTTGTCACGTTGCGCCATGACGCGGCAGAAGCCAACACGCTCACGGGCGACCGCATCCAGTCGCTCTTCGAGGACCAGTCACAGCGTATCTGGGTGGGCACGACGTCAGGTCTGAACCTGCTCAACCCCATCGACAACACGCTGGTGCGCTACACGAACATCCCGGCCGAAATAACCAGCCTGAGCGACAACAACATCACGACGATGTTTGAAGACCGCTCGGGCCTCATGTGGTTCGGCACCAAGACAAGTGGTATCAATACCTGGAACCCGCGCACCTGGGGCTTCGGCTTCGAACCCGCACACGAGATGACGGCCAGCGCCGAACGGGCACCGGTCGTCACGTCGTTTGTTGAAGACACTCGCGGTCGGCTTTGGGTCGGCACGTTTGGTGATGGCCTCAACGCACTCGATCGCGGCAACGACACGTTGACGCGTTACTTCACGGGTGCAGATGGCGGCCAGGCAATCCCGGGCAACCACGTTATGAGCCTGCTGCGCGATCGCGAGGGTGCGGTCTGGGTCGGCACGCTGCGCAACGGCATCACACGTATCGACGCCGATGCGCAGGTGATCGACTCGCTGCGCCACAACCCTGATGACGCCGGCAGCCTCGCGGCCAACGGCATCATGAGTCTTTATGAAGACCGCGCAGGCCGCGTCTGGGTCGGCACCTTTGGTGGCGGCGTCAGCCGCTACGACCGTCGCACGGGTCAGTTTACGAACTACGCCACGGGCGCCAGCGGCCTGGAAAGCAACCGCATCACGGCATTCGCCGAAGACCCGTCGGGTCGCATGTGGGTGGGCACCGATGCCGGTGGCTTGTCGCTCTACGACCCGGCCACGGACAGCTTCCACACCTACCGCCATGATCCCGATGTTGTCGGCACGCTGGCTGATGATTCGGTCTACGACATCGCCGTTGACGCCGACGGCACCGTCTGGGTGGGCACGCGCGGTGGCGGTCTCGATCGCGTTATGGGCGAGACCCGCACGCTCGAAGCCATCACATTCGCGAACCTGTCCGAAGTGGACGGGCTCGGCAATGACACGATCTACGGTGTTGAATTCGCGTCGGGCGGCTGGCTCTGGCTCAGCACGAACTACGGCATCACGCAGTACCACCCCGAGAGTGGCGAGATGCGCAAGCTGCACCGCCGCGACGGCCTGCAGGGTGAAGAGTTCAACTTCGGCGCGCATTATCGCAGCGAGTCGGGTGAGCTCTTCTTCGGTGGCACGAACGGCTACAACGCGTTCTTCCCCGAGCAGATCGCACGCAACAGCATCGCGCCCCTCATCGCGCTCACGGGCTTCTTCCACGGCAACGACCCCAAGAAGGAAAACGTACCGCTGGACGAGGACGGTAACGTCACGCTGGACTGGCGCAACAATGACGTCGGCTTTGAATTCGCCGCGCTCGATTTCACCTCGCCGCAGAACAACCTCTACCAGTTCAAGCTTGAAGGCTTCGACAAGGAGTGGATCGACCTCGGTAACCGCCGCCGTGTGACTTACACCGATCTCGCTGCGGGCCGCTACCTGCTGCGTGTCCGAGCCGCGAATGCCGACGGCGCCTGGAACGAGGCCGGCTTCACGGTACCGATCGCCGTGGCCGCCGCACCCTGGGCGACCTGGTGGGCCTACTTGGGTTACTTCCTGCTCGCGCTCAATATCGCGCTGGGCCTGTACTTCAGCCACCGCCGCCGCCTGGCACGTGAAGCTGCCTACAGCCGCCGGCTCGAGCACGAAGTGCAGGCGCGCACCTCGAAGCTCGCGGACAACAACAAAGAGCTGCATGTCCTCAACAGGAAGCTGCAGGAGTCGAGCCTGAGCGACCCGCTTACGGGTCTGCGCAACCGCCGCTTCGTCTTCGAAGAAGTGTCGCGTGACCTCGAGGTCATCCAGCGCCGCTTCGAGAACGACCGTAACGGCGTCGACACCGAAGACGCGGCTGACCTCGTGTTTATGATGATCGACCTGGATCACTTCAAGCCGATCAACGACACCTACGGCCACGCCGCGGGCGACAAGATGCTGCTCGAGCTGCGCGACCTGCTGCTCGACACCTGCCGTCGCTCGGACTTCGTCGTGCGCTGGGGTGGCGACGAGTTCGTTGTCATCGCCAAGCAGTCGCGCCCCGAGGAGGCCACAGCACTCGCCGAGCGGATTCGCTCGCGGATCGAGAGCCGCGCGTTCGACATCGGTGATGGCCAGACGGCGCGTACGACCTGCTCGGTCGGCTTCGTCGCCTACCCGATGTTCGAAGGTCAGGCTGAAGACGCCAACCTCGACAACGTGCTCAACATCGCTGATTCGCTCATGTACGAAGCGAAGAAGCAACGTAACTCTTGGGTCGGCATGCTGGCCCCGGATGAGGCGGTGACGAGCGCCAACTTTGATCATGACTCGATCGAGTCCACCTCGATCCTGTTCCGCGCACGTCGTGCGCACAACCTGTCCAGGTATAACCCGGACGCAACACCTTCGCGGGCACCTCGCCTGCAGGTCGTTCGATAAGGGGGCCGGGTCATGGAGATTGCTAATCAAAAAACGCTCTTGGCACTCGGTGTAGCGATTGTGCTGGGAATCATCACCACAGTTTCCGCGCCGACGACAGAACGTTCGACGGTGACTGCTGGCCAGACGGACGATTCGCGAGATGAGACCGTTCTGCCGATCGTGGCAAACGAATCGCATGGGAGATCGACGTCGCTGTCTATCAGCGTCGAGCACGACACGGTTGCGTACGTGTCAGCGCTCGAGCGTGAGCACGACGCTGCAGCAGCGTTGGTCGCCGAAAGGCTCGCGGCGGAGCGTTCATCGCGCGATAAACGTAGCGAGCACGCTGAGCGAGACGCTCAGGTCGACCCCACATCAAAGATGAGCGGTCGCCTGGCAGCACTCGCAGCCGCAGGTGGCAATACGCCAGTTGAGGTCGTCGTCAGCTACGCCGATCACCCGGAATTGTTCGATGACGCGCGCGTCGCCGAGCTTGGCGGTGAGATCCTGCGCAGCTACAACAATCTGGATGTGCGTGCCATTCGCCTGCCCGCCGGCAGCCTCAATGAGCTCGCGCTTGAAATCCGCGTTGATCGTCTGTCGCTCGACGCTCCGGTGAGGTCTGTATCCGAGTCCGCACGCATTGCCGCCAACGTGCCCGAGGGCGCGCAGGCCAATGCCGTCTGGGAAGGCGCAGGTGTCGGTGTTGCGATCATCGATTCAGGCGTTGCCACACACAGCGTGCTGGCGGATACCGCGGTGCAGTTCGACTTCACGAACGGCCAGAATCCTGTTCCGGTGGTGCTCAATGGCGTCGTTGTCGTGCCAAACAGCGTGCCGCGCGCCGATCAATTCGGTCACGGCACGCACGTTGCGGGCATTGTTGCGGGCGCTGGCACGGACAGCGCCGGCGAATTTCAAGGCACGTCGACGCAGGCCCCGCTGCTCGCGATGCAGGTACTCGATGAAAAGGGTGCGGGCAGCATGTCTGATGTCATGGCGGCACTCGACTGGCTCGTGAGTTACGGCCACTACTACAACATTCGCGTTGTGAACCTGTCTCTGGGCAAAACGGTCAGTGAGTCCAATGCCACCGACCCGCTCGTACTGGCTGCCGAAGCGCTTTGGGACTCCGGCGTTGTGGTCCTTGCCGCTGCTGGCAACGATGGCCACAACGGAAATTTCACGATCAACAGCCCCGGCAATTCGCGCAAGATCATTACCGTCGGCTCGCTTACGGACGGCGGTACGGGCAGCGACCTCAACGATGACTACGTCTCGACGTTCTCCTCGCGCGGTCCGACGGTCGGCGACCTGGTGCTTAAGCCTGATCTCGTGGCGCCCGGCAATAAGATCGTCGCAGCGATTCCCGGTGATTCCGTGCTGAAGAACCTGCTGCCGCAGCGCAATGGTGTCTGCAGCATGGCCACCTGCTCGGGCCTGTACCTGGAACTCTCAGGCACGAGCATGGCAACCCCGATGGTCGCCGCAGCCGCAGCACGCATGCTGGCCAAGGACCCGACGTTGAGCCCCGACACGGTCAAGGCCCGCCTCATGCGCTCGGCGCGCAAGGTCGACGGGGAGCCGACGTCGTATGGCGCTGGTGTACTGGATGTGGAGGCCGCGTTGAATGAAACGGGATCTGTGCCAGGCCTCGCGCTCTCGCCCGTCATGATCCGCGATGAAGCCAGTAACGGCATCCTTGTGGAAGACACGGGCGGCCTGTGGGGCGACTCACAGTGGGCCGCCGGCTACCTGTACCACTCGGGTTTCAACTGGTCGCAGGCTGATAGTTCGACCACGGACAACGCGCTGAGCGGGATTTCGTCGACGGGCTTCCTCTGGTCCGACGAAGTGGGCGCCAACGGCTTCCTCTGGTCGGATGAAGGCGTCTGGGCCAACGGTTTCCTCTGGTCCGACGAGGGTACCGGCGAGAACGTCTGGGCCCGCGGTTTCCTCTGGTCCGATGAGGCCGGTGGTACGGGCGCACGCAGCCTGCTCGACACTGACTGGGAGTCTTACGGTTCGCTCTCCGACGATCCGTAAGCAGAGATAAGAAGAAACGAAAAGGCCCCGCAGGCGTATGCCCGCGGGGCCTTTTTCATGGTGTCGCTTTGGGCTCAGTCGGCGGCGCGCTTGGCCTCGCCGAAGTGATCGGCATAGTCGGCGATGGACGCCTCGATAACCTTGAGCGCGTGATCGCGGCCGTAGGGCTCGACGCCTGTCACGGGCTGCGTCTGGCCCGGCTTCATCTTGTAGGTCAGAAAGTAGTGGCGGATCCGTTCAATCGTGATCGTCGGCAGGTCGTGGATGTCGCGAATGTGGCCGTGCACGAAATCGCCGTCGAGGATCGCGACGATTTTGTCATCCGCCTCGCCGCCGTCGACCATTTGCAGGCCGCCCACGACCCAGGCATTGAGTGTGATCTCCGCGCGGTTGATCGGGCGTTCACTGACGACGCAGATGTCGATCGGGTCGCCGTCGCCGCGCGTGGAGCGCGGGCTCAGGGCCGACACACGTTCGGCGCAGTAAGTCTGCGGAATAAAGCCATAAAGGCAGGGCATCTGTGCCGTCGTACGCTGCGGACGGTCGACATGGATAAAGCCCGTCGACTTATCGATCTCGTACTTCACGTGGTCGAACGGCGTCATCTCGACGAACACATTGACGTGCTCGGGGGCGTGTTCGCCTGGTGACAGACCATGCCACGGGTGCGGACGGTGAAATGCATAGCCAGCCTTTTCGGTCACTTGATATATCCCAGCTTTTCGCGCGTGATGAGCACGCGATGGGCCGCGAGGTCCGGCGTGAGCTTGGCCGTATCAATGGCGAGCTCAGGCGTCTCCGGCGCCTCGTAGGGGTCATCAATGCCCGTGAAGCCCTTGATGATACCCGCACGGGCTTTGGCATACAGGCCCTTGCGGTCGCGTGCCTCACAGACTTCGATGGGCGTGGCCACATGGATTTCTATGAAGCCGCCCACGGGCGAGATGACCTCGCGCACTTGTTTACGCGTCTGGGCGTAGGGTGCGATGGGCGCACAAATGGCGATGCCGCCGTTCTTCGTGATCTCGCTGGCCACGAAGCCGATGCGCTGGATGTTGAGGTCGCGGTGTTCCTTGGAAAAGCCGAGCTCGCTCGAGAGGTTCTTGCGCACGATGTCGCCGTCGAGCAGCGTCACGGGTCGTGAGCCGTCTTCGAGCAGCTTGGTCATGAGGGCGTTGGCCACCGTCGATTTGCCCGAGCCCGAGAGCCCCGTGAAGAACACGGTAAAGCCCTGCTTGTTCCTGGGCGGGTAGGCCAGGCGCAACTCCTCGACCACCTTGGGGTAGGAGAACCAGTCGGGGATGTCGAGACCCTCGGCGAGCCGGCGACGGAACTCCGTGCCCGACAGCGTGAGCACGGTGTCGGACGGGTCGGTCGCGTCAGCGGGCACGTACTCAGCCTTGTTCTCCACGTAGACCATCATCTTGAAGGGCACCATCGTGATGTCCATCTCGGCCTCGTGTTCGCGGTAGAGCTCCTGCGCGTCGTAGGGACCGTAGAACGGGTTGCCGTCTTTATCGTTGCCTGGGCCGGCGTGGTCTCGGCCGACGATGAAGTGCGTGCAACCGTAGTTCTTGCGGATGAGCGCGTGCCAGATGGCCTCGCGTGGGCCGGCCATGCGCATGGCCAGATTGAGCAGGCTCAGCGTCGTGGTCTGGTCGGGGTATTGCTCGAGCACGTGCTCGTAGCAGCGCACGCGCGTGAAGTGGTCGATGTCGCCAGGCTTGGTCATGCCCACGACGGGCTGGATGAGCAGGTTGGCGTCGACCTCGGCCGCGGCGCGGAATGTGATTTCCTGGTGCGCGCGGTGCAGCGGGTTGCGGGTCTGGAAGGCCACGACTTTGCGC